>Ga0180085_1000268_pt1 | contig 18369 bp, 11 predicted proteins | sample EasRiv730_16_10D_FD_123013 | JGI IMG/M metagenome (GOLD analysis project Ga0180085, IMG submission 123013) | Soil microbial communities from meander-bound floodplain in the East River, Colorado, USA - East River metaG ERMLT730_16_10D | ecosystem: Environmental > Terrestrial > Soil > Floodplain ... | reverse complement strand
TTCGTCACCGCAATGCCGTAAGCCTCCAGCTTCTGTTTTCCTATACCCTTTACATTGCTAAGATCCGCTAGCGTCACGGGCAAGGAACGGCTGATGCTCCTCAAAGTCTCGTCGTGGAAGATGACGAATGGTGGCAGCTTCGACTGTTCAGCCCATTCTCGGCGCAGTTGTTTCAGAGACTCGAAGAGTTCCTGATGATAAGGAGCGTCTGCGCGGTGGGACGCTTTCAAGCCCAGTTGCTGAATTACCTCTGGATCGTCAGGCAAGGCCAAGGGAAAGAGCATCTGGATTGGAATCTGCCCAAGCATCGCCCGGCGACCGGACTCAGTAAGCTTGACCACTGGATACTCGGTCCCCACAGTCTCCAGCAGTCCCGCACCGACCAGTGCATCCAACACCGACAGGACTTCAGGCTGGGTAAAGTCTTTGAGCAGTCCGTACGTTGACAATCGTGTGAGCTGCACTTCTTGGAGCACTCTCAACCGAGAGCCTGTCAGCACCTGAGCAATCCGCATCTTCCCAAAGCGACCCTTCATCCGGGCAGCGCAACTGAGGCATTTCTTTACGAATACGATCTTCGGATTACTGAGTGGTCCAGCCACTTCATTGCTCGAAGCTGTTTTGCAGCTGGAACAGTTTCCGCACCGCAAGTGCGAAACACTCTCGCCGAAGTATTCGAGGATGAAACGTCGAAGACAGCTGCGGGAGTATGCATAGTCCACGATTTTTCTCAGCTGGCCGCGCTCAAATTGGCCGCGGCGTTCGACCGCACGGTAATTCACTTCCAGACGGCTTACCGGCACCCTTTGAAGCACTCTGAGGCCGCGGCCCCGAAATGGTGCTACGTAACTAAGCTTTCCCGCCTGGTGCAGCGCCGAGAGTCCTCTCCTGAGCTGTTCGGCCGTGAGGTCAAGATCGCCGGCCATGTCCTCCAAATCCACACCGCGGGGCTCACCTTGGTTGCCGCGCAGCACATCCAAACAGTAGTCGAGGATGTTGCGCTGAAGGCTCTTCGCTGCGACTGCAGGTTCGCGCAGCTGATCCAGCGGCTTCAGCAGCGTGATCCGTCCCTGATGGTGACCTTCCGTTCCACGTTCAATATAGCCAGCCTTTTCGAGCAACTTAAGTGATGAACCGACAGCCATCTCATTCGCCTTCTTATGGGAAGCGAGTTCCGCCAGTTCACGAACCGTCACTTCGATGTCATCGGTTCTGAACCGGCAGATCGTCTGGTAAACCTCACGAATAAGGTCCAGCGGCGGACAATTGCCTTCGATGAAGAACTCCTGCGTGAACGTGTCGGCGAAGTTGAACAACAGCAGGCAGGTTGCAGGCCGCCCGTCCCGTCCTGCACGCCCGACTTCTTGATAGTAAGCTTCCAACGAGCCTGGAACATCGTAGTGAACTATGAATCGCAAGTCGGCCTTGTCGATTCCCATGCCGAAAGCGTTTGTGGCGGCAACCATGGGAAGGTCTCCGCTCATGAATCGGTCCTGCGTTTGCTTCCGAACATCGAGCTCCAATCCGGCGTGGTAGCTCCCAATTCGGTATCCAGCCGATTGAAGCTCAGCAGTCACTTTCTCTACATTCTTGCGCGTGGCCGCGTAAATGATTCCCCGATTCATGCCTCCGTGGAGCAGAGTGCGAATGGCTTCTAGTTTCTCCGGCTCACCCGAAACCTCCTGGACTCGGAAATCGAGATTAGGACGATCAAATCCGGTGACAAATAGGGCTGGGTTCTGCAGACCGAGCTGATTGACGATGTCGCGGCGGACGTCGGGTGTGGCCGTCGCAGTTAAGGCCGCAACACAGGGGCGTTGCAGCCAGGCAATCGCCTCCTTCAGCCGCAGATAGTCTGGGCGAAAGTCGTGACCCCATTCTGAAACGCAGTGCGCTTCATCAACCGCGAGGAGAGAAACAGAGCACCCGCGTATCCCTTCCATGAAACGGCGATTTCGAAATCGTTCGGGGGCCACATACACGATTCGCAGCTGGCCCTCACGCATCTGTGCGATCCGCTGCTGCTGTTGATCCAGGCTGAGCGTGCTGTTGACGAAACTCGCAGGAATCCCACGGCGCACCAAGGCGTCTACCTGATCCTTCATCAGCGCAATGAGCGGAGAAACGACCAGGGTGATTCCCGGAAAGAGCAATGCAGGCAACTGGTAGCACAGAGACTTGCCACTACCGGTGGGCATGACAGCCAGGACATCCTGACGCGCCAGAATGCTCGCAATGACCTCCTCCTGGCCCTCGCGAAAGTCAGCGAAACCGAAGGCTTCATTGAGAGCTTGAATGGCTTCAGAATTCATTGCATCTGAGAGGTAGCGTAAGCAATGGGTCCGACGTAACAGTCTTGGCAAAAGAACCCAGCAAAGCGGAAATCCAGACCGGTGTTCAGGGCACGGACGTCTTCGCAAGTTGACAGGGAACTGAATTCGCGCTTTCGCGGGAATGCCACGCCCTTGTCTTTCTTCGGATGCCCCAGTCTGTTTTCAGAGAGTCACAGATTCCCTCGGCTCCAAGCCGAACTCTGTAACCGCCGTTTTCGCACCGGGTGGCTCCAGGCTGCTACCGTCAGTTTACGAGATGTTGCACAACTGCATCAGTAAACTGCGACGTGGATGAATCGCCTCCAAGATCCGGTGTCCGAAGTTTTCCGTTGGCGTAAACTTTCTCGATTGCCGAAGCGATCAAAGCCGCCTTTTCCGTTTCTCCGATGTGTTGAAACATCAGAACGGCTGAGAGCATCATGGCGGTCGGGTTTGCCATGTTCTTTCCGGCAATCTTAGGCGCGCTGCCGTGAACAGGCTCAAAGATTGCACAACTGTCGCCCAAGTTCGCTCCGGGCACGAGCCCTAGTCCGCCAACGAGTCCTGCACCGAGATCGCTGACAATATCTCCGTAGAGGTTCTCCAGCAACATGACATCGAATTGCTGAGGGTCGAGCACCATTTGCATGCAGGTGTTGTCCACAATCATCTCTTCGTAGATGATTTCCGGGTATAGCTGCGCGATATTCCGAACACACTCCAGAAAGAGCCCGTCGCTCAGCTTCATAATGTTGGCTTTGTGAATTGCGGCAATCTTCTTGCGCCCATGCTTGCGCGCGTACTCGAATGCAAATCGGGCGATCCTTGTGGAGGCTTCTGCAGTGATGATTTTCAAACTCTCCACGACACCCGGGACTACGACATGCTCCAGACCCGAGTAGAGGTCTTCGGTATTTTCACGAACCACGATGATGTCCACATTGTCGAACCGCGTCTTGACGCCAGGCAAATTTTTGATCGGCCTGAAATTAGCGTACAGCGTCAATGCCTTCCGTAGAGCCACATTAATGCTCGAAAACCCCTTCCCGATCGGCGTCGAAATGGGACCCTTGATGGCCACACGAGTGCGTTGGATGGAATCCATCAGTTCGTCAGGAAGATACTGGCCGTGCTTTTCAAAGGCATCAGCGCCCGCGTTGATGGTTTCCCATTCGACCTCAAGGCCTGCTGCTTCGATCACCTTCAATGTTGACGCGGTAACCTCGGGGCCGATGCCATCGCCCGGAATCAGTGTAATCTTGTGTTTCATCATTCCCCTTTCACATGAGGACCAAAAGGCGGAGTCCCTGGCATCTCGTTCAACCATCCAGTGAAGTCGCCGTTAGCTATCGTTCTCTCACGTAGCCAAGCAGGTCATCGTGGTGTGGCGGAACGCAATATAAACCATTTGCCTCTCAGACGACCAGCAGGCTGACAAAGGGGGTCCCCTCGACAGCCACTTTGGCAAATCTTTCTCCAAAGGAAAAATCTCACAAAAACCGGTTGAATCGGTCTTGCGTTCACTAGAACCTTGGTTTACACTCGGTTCCTTCATTTAAGTAGAGGCAAGTCTAGCTTTTGGAGATCGCAAACCAGAAAGTCGACCCTCTACCAAAAAGTGTTGCCCGGTGCCTTACAACCGATTACCTGATTTCTGCTGTCTAAGGATGAAATGGCCCCGTTTGGGTGCCGAGGACTGGAATTTTTCAATGGAGTTCGAGTAGTTCTAGGACATCTAGAATGAACATTCCCTGCGAGTCGGGGAAGCAATCAAGGAGGCTGAAAGTTATGTTTAGTTTCAAACGGTGGGCCGCCAGTGCATCTGCAGCTTGTTTATTGCTGAGCCTGAGTGTTGCTCCGCTCTTTTCGCAGGCTACAGCCGAACAGAAATCGCCCCAAGCCAAGACCAAGGCTGAATACGACGCCTACATGCTTCTCTACAACGAGGGGGCACACCCCAAAAAGGTCGAGCTGGCCGCGAAGTTTCTGGCCGATCACCCGGAAACCGAATTTAAGATGTTCGTTTACCAGATGCAGATTGAGAGTTATGGGCGTCTGGGAAATGTGGACAAAGTCGTGGAAACTGGCGAGAAATTTGCCAGCGACTTTCCTCAGGCCGACAATAACACCAAGAAGTTTGTCATGCAGCGCATGATGACGGCATACCAGCAGAAGAATGACTTCGCTAAGACCGTGGAATACGGCGACAAGTTGCTGGCGATCGACCCCAAGGATCTTCCCTCGCTGTTAACCCTCTCGAGCATCCTGCCGGAACGGCCCCCGACGGAAGAAGCCAAGAAACCAGCGTACTTCGACAAGGCTATGGACTATTCCACTCGCGCAAAAGCCGAGATCGAAGCGCTCCAAAAGCCGGCACAAATCACCGATGAGCAGTGGACGATCGAAAAGAACAAACTGCTGGCAACGGTCAACGCGTCCATCGGCCTCATCCACTTGAATAAGAAGGAGTATGAGAAAGCCAGCCAGCAATACGAGATTTCAACGAACCTGGCCAAGACCAATCCAATTGATTTCTATCGGTTGGGAATAGCCTACACCTTCCTGGCAAGAAACATGGCGAAGGAATTGAATGAGCTGGTGGCAGCCATGAATCAGGCTCAAACCGAGCTGCAGAATGCGCAGGATGCGGCGGTGAAAGACGAAAAACAAAAGAAGCTGCTGGAGTTGAAGGAGAAGTCGCAGGACAGCGAAAAAAAGTTTCCTGAATTGCGCGACAAGGCCATCGATTCCCTGGCAAAGTCGGTATACCTGAAAGGCATTACCGAAGCATCAGCACGCACGGAGCTCGAGCGACTATACAAGTCAAAAAACAACAACACGCTTGACGGCATCGATAAGCTGATTGCTCAGGCGGGTGAGTCGCTGAAACGACCTGCCCAGTAGATCCAAGAACAGCCACACCCAAAAGCAAAAGGCCAAGGTCGGTGACCTTGGCCTTTTGCCTTTGTGCTCGAAAACTGCCTACGGAGCGACCTGCCACACACACACCGGCACATCAGCTCAGCCGCGCTAATACCTCATCCAATTCCAGCGGTTTGGCGGCCCTGACTTCCACGCCAAACAAACTGCGCGGTCTGCTATCAATCTTCATTTCAAACTCGTTCTCGCCAAAGGCGCTGCCAAAAAAGTCGCTTAACTCCGCCTGCACAGAATCCGCCAGACGCCCCGTGTTAGGAGCCAGCATTCGATCGTTCACGAACAGCTTCATCTCTTGACGGTTAAAGCGGATAGAGCCACTCAGCTTCTCGTCGGCCTCCAGACGCTGGCATGCCCGTAATGCCGCGCGCAACGCCTGCGAGAATCGGTCGCGATTGCTTCCCTCCAGAGTTGCTTTCCGGTTGTAACGGATTCCTAAACGGTTATCGGCGTTGTCAACACTGTAGTCGGCCTGGTGTCCAACCAGCACGACTCCAGGCCCGGCATGCACATGCCGGTAGTCCGCAACATCGATCATGAGTTCTTCGCATACTTTGCTTTGAATCCACCTATGAAAGACAGGAACCAGGGCTTCCAGTTTCACGGCTTGGGGATCCCTGAGATAGAGTTTCACGTTGACGTGCTGCAGTTCCATGTTCCTTTTCCAAGGGCTTTCAAGAGAATGAGTCGCGGGCTGAAATCAGCTCTGGTGGCCAAGTTGAGGTTCCTACACTTTGACAACGGATGTTACTTGAGGCCCCATTCGATTGTAACAACTGTGAGAGGCTTCGATAAACAACTGTGCCTCTTCAACCAGATGGTGAGCTGTCTCCGCGGAGTAAGGCAGGCCTGACTTCTCATGGGCAACGAACAAGTACTGGGCAAATTTGCCACCGGCAAATGGATCGAAAAACTTCTCCGTATCGTAGAAGCGCTTGCGAAACTCCAGAACTATGTCTTCCGGCTCGTCTCGAATGTCCCAGTGTTCAGTTTTGATCAATGCTTTCGCAGCGTGTACCATCGATGCGTATGCAGTCTGACCGGCCTTTTGAGCTTCACCCCGCTCAAGCAGCAGCTGAGCCTCGAAGACCTCACGTTCCGCCGCCGCCAGATCGAATTCGATAGAGGAGACTACCTCTCCAGCGCATTCTCCAACGCCGATGTCGTCGATGCTGTATTCACGCGGATCTCCCCAATCACTGAAATAGAAGCGGTCTTCGCGATCGGTGGGTACTCGCACGAGATCCTCAACCAGCGTTCGAACCTCGGCTTTTCCGATCCGTTTGACGAACTGTTGAAAGCTTTCGCCTTTTTCACGGCTCATGACATATCGTTCGCTGATGCGTTCGACGAGATCGGGAATGTTCTTGGAAGGAATGGCTACCATTGGCAGTCCATAAGATCCCGCATTGTTCGTCCATTCTCCGCCCAGCACCACCTGAAAGTGTGGCACCGCATATCCCGACACCTTGCGACTCACTCCATAGAAACCAAGATCAGCAACATGGTGTTGCCCGCAACTGTTGAAACAACCACTGATCTTGATGTGAAGGTTCTGAATCGCCTCATCCAATTGCATGCTCTTTGCTGCCAGCCGTGTAAGCAGCTCCGCCGCCAACCCGCGCGATGATGAAATGCCGAGTTTGCAAGTGTCTGTCCCAGGGCACGCAACGATGTCAACGATACTACCCGCGCCCGGCTGACCAAGACCAGCTGCCTCCAAAGCGTCGAACAAGGATGGCAGATCACCGCGGCTCACCCAGCGGATGACAAAATTCTGCTCCACGGTGGTGCGAACCGTTTCACGCGTAAACCGCCGGGCAATGTCCGCCAAGGACCGGAGCTGTGTGGGTGTGACATCGCCCAAGGGAAGGGTCACAGTCGCCACAACGTATCCGTCCTGTTTTTGTGGACGAATGTTGGTCTTCAACCATTGTCGAAACTGTTCGGAACCGCCTTCGGGCATTGGATTCGGTGGTGCGAGAGGGTATTCAGCTTCCTTGAACGCATCCGTAACATATTCAGTCCATCTGGAGTCGTGCGGCAGGATCTTTCGCTCCTCCATCACCAGCTCCTTGAACTTGGCGATTCCCAGCTCATGTACCAGGAACTTGATTCGAGCTCGGTTACGATTCTTTTTCTCCCCAAGCCTTCCAAAAACCCGTGCGATGGCTTGAGTAATCGGAAGCAGTTCTTCGGGTGCGAGAAATTCATCAAACAACTTTGCTTGGTAAGCTACCGATCCCAAACCGCCGCCCACCAAAAGCCGGAGGCCTCTTTTTTCCTGTCCATCAACAACACGAGTCTCTGCGACGACCCCGAGGTCATGCATACTCACCAAGCCGCACGCATGTTGATGGCAACCACTGAAAGCGGGCTTAAACTTGCGCCCAAAGTCCTGGCAGTCTGGATGTCCGAGCAGAAATCGCGACAGGGCACGCGCATAAGGTGTAACATCGAAAGCCTCGTCCGGGCAGACTCCCGCATATGGGCACGCGGTCACATTGCGCACCGAGTTACCGCACGCCTCACGCGTTGTGATTCCAGCCGATGCCAGCCGCCGCATAACTGTCGGAGTGTCCTCAATGTGCACGAAGTGCAATTGGACATCTTGCCGCGTCGTGATGTGTGCGATACCGTCGGAGTATTCCTCCGTGAGATCGGCCAACACCTCCAACTGATTTGCGTTGAGCCCCCCATAAGGAATCTTGATTCGCTGCATCCCCGGAGCGTCCCATAAAGTATGGGGCCCCTTGGTTGGGTTCTCCATCGGGTAGCTTAGGTGCTGTACCTGCTTTCCGTCGTGTCTTTGGCCATTGTCGTAACGCTGCCCATAGACGCCTCTTCGCAACCGGCTTTCTGCGAAGAGGCGTTCTTCCACTTTCCCCTGCTTTCTCAACAGAATCTGAGTCTCGAAAATGTCGATCTCTCGGCTCAGTTCATCGGGTAGCTTCCCAGTCAGTCTGTCTTTCCAGAGGGCATTGGAGACCTTCATGCGATTTCTCTCTCTCCGTTGTTGAGATGATTCCGATAACTTAAAGTATTGATGGACGTTAGACAGGATTCGCGAGAACTGGAATCACAATAAACAAACGTTATATTAGTCGGTTGAACAAAAAAGGCAAGGTCAACTTGGCACGCTGGCCTGTCCAGCCCACAGAAGAGCCAGGGTCGGAGATCGAAAATCCCTGGCTTCAAGCGGGTCAACCCATCTTTGATCTAGAGTGAGTTAGTTTCTTTTCCAATCAATCAGGAGGGATTTAGTTGGAGGGAAATACGTTGCGAGAAGATGAACTTACCCAGATCGAAGCCAAGGATGCCATTGCCAATGCAAGCGGGCTGCCATGCAAGTGATCGCAGAATTGCCGATAAGAAGCTATACAATTCAGTAGGGGTTAATGCAATGCTGAAGACCTATCGACTAGGACAGGAGAGCAAAAAATTCTTGGCAGTGGGTTGATCAGGAAAAAATTATAGATAGGCAACCGGCGAAATCCCGAGTTGTCAGATGACGTGCCGGATGCAGGGCGCATCCGGCACAAGGAGAGCAGGACGGCTATTGTTCCTGAATATATCCAAGCCGAACAAAAACCTCTCCTGGTCGGCTGCGAAGCTTTACAGTGACTTCTTTGAAGTCTTTTTCCGTACGTTTCTGCATCTGCGGAACGTAGGAGAGTGAATACTGGTTCTTCAGTTCTTCAACCAGCACGTCATAAATATTCTTCAAGTCAGCATAGCCCGCTGAGAAAATGATGCGCCCGCCATTGCGAGAGACGAGGTCGAGAAACTCGTTCTGGGCGTCAATGTATGCGAGAAAGTACTTGCTGACGTTCTTCAATTTAATTCGGTTGTTCTTGGCTATCTCTCGAAAATGCTGTGATTGCGGAAACGAGTGAATGATAGGGTAGACCGTAACTTCCCGCTCCGCCGCCAGCTTCATCACTCGTGCTAACGATTTACTACTGGAATTGTCCACGCCGTCACTCAAAACGATGATGGCCTTCTTCCCTTGCACCTTGTCGAACATGTTCTCAATAACATACTCCATCGAGTCGTAAAGAGCTGTTTTGCCAAAAGTTTTGATGTTTTTCAGAATGTTCTGCATGGAAGGCAGGTCAGTGGTCCAATCGAGCACCTTGATCGGCTTGTGCGCGAAGATGACGGCCGCGTACTTGTCGTCTTTTCGCAGATGGCCGGCAAAGGTCACGGCCGCATCAATGATATTTGGGAGGACGTCGTTAACACTGTAACTGGCATCGACGAGGAAAACAACGTTCACCGGTACCGTATCCTGTTTGAAAAAACTGATGGGTTGCTCATCACCATCCTCGAGGACTTGGAAGTCGTTCGCCTTCAAGCTTGATATGTAGTCCCCTTTCGTATTCCGCGCTGTGACGAGAATCGACACCGCATCCAGGTTGACGCCTACAATCAAGCTGTCTTGCGGACGTCGTGGCTCGGCTGGGGTATCCCCAGTGGCCGTTGTCTCTCGAAAAGCCTGTGCCGCCAGGTGCGGAGATGTCGCGCAAAACGTGAGGGCTAACAGAGCGAACAAAACCGGAATCTTTGCAATCGAAAAACGAGTGAATAGATAACGACCGAGCATGGCTAGTCTCCTCCCAGGAAGTGGAACCATTGCCTCTGTGCCAGTGAAAACGCTCGTAAGAATCGATCTGCCGATGTCGCCAAGGAATGAGGACAAGTCCAGGAGTCCGTGGCGGGTTGCTGTTGCCCGAAAGCAACATGCAGAAACCGTCACTGCCGTCGTTGGCAGTCTGAGAAAAAGGTCATGAACCCAAGCAGCATTTGAGATCGGGCGTACACTGAAAGGTGCCTTTGAATATACGCCCTGAAAATGGGCCTTGCAATAATAAAGTTACAAGTTGATTCCCATCCGGAGTTTTATTCCCGTGGGAGGTCGATTTTGAGACCCAGAGGGTGGCGTGCCTTAATTGCTTGACGGCGGCGGCCGAATTCATTCAGCTGTTGAACAGAAATCTGTGATGGCGAATCGATGAGAGGCAGTGATATAAAGAGCCATCACTCCTGTCTTTGGGGCAAGAAACGCCCCTCCTGCTCAAAAACAACAGAACACTAGGAGGCTCGGTCACATGATGAAGAATGAACAGAGAGCAATTAACGGCTTCAGTCTGTTGGACAGCCGCCGTAATTTCTTGTCGACTCTGGCCTTGGGGGCGGCGGCTTTCACTGTGCCCGGAGCACTTGCTGCGGAGCTTGTGAGGACGCCGTCGCAGACCGAGGGGCCCTTCTACCCGAATAAGCTTCCGCTCGACACGGACAATGACTTGATTGTGATTAACGAATCCTTGACCCCGGCCGTGGGAGAGATCACCTACCTCAGCGGACGAATACTGGACTCTCGCGGCGAGCCCATACAAAACGCGTTGGTTGAAATTTGGCAGGTTGACAAGAACGGCTCCTACCTCCATACCAAGAGCGATAACTTTGCCAGGCGCGATGCCAACTTTCAAGGGTTTGGACGGTTTCTGACCGGTTCAACCGGAGATTATCTGTTTCGCACCATCAAACCCGTGCCCTACCCTGGGCGCACTCCGCACATCCACTTCGCCATCAAGCTCAAAGGGCACGAGAAATTTACTACCCAGTGCTATCTAAAAGGCGAACCGCTGAATGAAACCGATGGGGTGCTCAAGAAACTTCCGCCGTCGAAGGGAAAGGACTCTCTGATGATCCCCTTTGTGCCTATTAAAGGCGCGCGCGCTGGCGAGTTGGCTGCCCGTTTTGACATTGTTCTGGGCTTCACGCCCGAGGCTTAAACAGCGACCTGAAGAATCAAAGCCACATTCGCTGTGCTGCGGCAACTGCAACTGACGGAGTCGGCTCGGTTGGCTGCTGATGTGGCAACTAGGCTTGACGCCCGCGATCAAGTCTTCTGCTTCTACAAAGCAGACAGGTTTCATGAAAATAGGCATCGACAGTTACTGCTACCATCGCTACTTTGGAGAGGCCTACCCTTTTCAAAGGCCAAGCCCAGAACGATGGACTGCTGATGATTTTATCAAGCGCGCGGCAGAGCTTCACGTGGATGGTGTTTCTCTGGAGACCTGTTTTCTACCAGGTTCAGCGCCTGGGTTCTGGCAGCGGCTGAAGGAAAAACTTGACGCAAACCGGTTGGATGTCGTTCTTGCCTGGGGTCATCCGGATGGCTTGGAAGGCGGGACGAACACAGGCGCCTTGGCCGATTTGGTACGCTCGATTTTTATTGCTCGTGAGCTGGGTTGCAAGGTCATGCGCATCGTGGGCAGCAGCTTGCGATTTCGAGATGAGCCCCACGAACCGCAGCTTCAACAACTCGCTGGCATGCTGCGTGAAGCAACGAAGGTTGCTGCGGACCAGGGAGTCATCTTGGCCATGGAAAACCACATTGATTTCACGGCACGCGAGATACTGCAACTCATCGAAGAAGTTGCATCGGCGAACTTCGGAGTCAATTTCGATACCGGTAATGCCCTCCGCTTGTTTGAAGATCCTGTGAAGGAAGCGAAGCTGTTGGCTCCCTATATCCACGCGACTCACATCAAAGACCTGAGTCCCCGCCGGGGCGGTTCGCCCAGAGAGTGGAATTTCTGGGAAAGCGTGCCGGCCGGCCTTGGTGTCGTCGATATTCCGGGAGTGATGAGGGTCTTGCAGAACCAGGGGTATCCGGGTGTTCTTTGCGTTGAAGTGGATTGCCTGCGTGAATCATGGGAGGAAGACGCGGCGGTGGTCATGAGCCTGGACTACCTCCGGACCGCCAGCATGACTCTGCCGATGGAATCCTCTGCCAGTGCCGCCTTCCCGGCTTGAAAGATGCCGCCCAGTTCATTGCAGCCGTGATTGAAATCAGAGTGTTAATGTAGTGAGAACGGCTTCCCAGAGCTTTGTCGGAACCTAAGGAACCATGCCCATTCGTAAATCAACACCACACGTGAATCAGAATGAAGGATTGATTTTTGAGCGGAGCTCTCGCGGTCGCATTGGTTATGACCTTCCTGCACTCGACGTCCCTGCAGCAGATCTCTCAGTCGCTTTGGGAAGCAACAATGTCCGCGAACAGATCGACGATTTTCCAGAAGTCAGCGAGATGGACGTGGTTCGCCACTTCACTCGCCTTTCCAGCTGGAACTACAGCATAGATGCTGGTATGTATCCGCTGGGATCCTGCACCATGAAATACAACCCGAAGATCAACGAACGTGTGGCGCGGCTCGAAGGAATTGCTGAAACGCATCCACTTGCTCCGGAACTCCTGATACAGGGTAATCTCGAAATCTTGAAGACACTGGGTGACCTGTTGGCAGAAGTTACTGGAATGGATGCAGTCAGCTTGCAGCCGCCAGCCGGCGCCAGCGGTGAGTTGGCAGGGGTCATGATGATTCGGGCTTGTCTGACGGAGCGAGGGAATCCGCGTCAGAAGGTCCTGATTCCCGATTCCGCACATGGGACCAACCCAGCAAGCGCCGTGATTGCCGGATACGAAGTGGAAAGTCTAAAGTCAGATGTGCACGGATGCGTCAGCCTCGAAGCACTTGGTGCAGCGATGAGCGACGATGTGGCAGCCTTGATGCTCACAAATCCCAACACTCTCGGAATCTTCGAAAAGAACATATCCCGGATCACTGAGATCGTGCACCAGCGTGGCGGATTGGTTTATATGGACGGGGCCAATCTGAACGCCCTTATGGGTTTGACGCGGCCTGGCGACTTTGGCATTGACGTCATGCACATGAATCTTCACAAGACCATGTCAACGCCGCACGGTGGGGGCGGACCCGGGGCAGGACCTGTGGCGATCAAGAACGTTCTGGCGCCGTACCTTCCCTACCCGGTCGTTGAGCAGAATTCTCAAGGCAAGTATTTTCTCAACCACGACCGGCCGTTCTCGATTGGCAAAGTGAAGGCCTTCTATGGCAACTTTGGAACGCTGGTTCGTGCCCTTTGCTATATTCTGGCCAACGGGCCTGAGGGGCTTAGAGAAACGAGTTCAGTTGCTGTGCTGAACGCCAACTACATCAAGCACAAGCTCCGGGATTACTACGATCTTCCCTACGACGAACCCGTGTTGCATGAGGTCGTGTTCTCAAACAAAAAGCAGGCGCCGCAACACATCTCCGTTATGGACATTGCCAAGCGGCTGATGGATTATGGATTTCATCCTCCAACCGTGGCATTCCCGCTCATTGTTCCGGGCGCCTTGATGATAGAGCCCACCGAAACAGAAGGAAAGGAAGAACTCGATCTCTTCATCGACGCGATGAAAGAGATCGCTGCTGAAGCCGAGAGTAATCCGGACTTGCTTCACCATGCCCCACATACCACAAGGATAAAACGCTTGGACGAAGTCCAGGCTGCACGCCGCCCCATACTTCGTTGGAAGCCATAGGTCCCTCGATGTCCCACCAGGCCCCGACCTTCCTGCCATTTATGCACGCCGCAAGAAATCGCGACGTTCCATGAAGATTCTCAGCCGACGGCCCGTAATTGAAAGCATCTCTGATTACCCGGTGCTGGAGTAGCCACATAGAACCGGGACCTGCTTTACAGTAAGAGAGTCTGTCCATGAGATCTACTCGCCAAGCACCTGCGCTGGGCTGGGCACTTTTCAGCTATATTGTTCTGATCACTTTGGTCATTACCCTTTTCCCTTTCCGCTTTCAGTGGCCAGAACGGATCCATTTCCTTTGGTTCGGCGGCTGGTCTGACACTTTGCTGAACGTCCTGTTTTTTCTCCCTCTCGGATTTCTTTACAAGCTGATACGGCCGGAAGATTCGACTCTGCGCATTGTTGGACTCGGTCTCGGGCTCAGTTGCGCTATCGAAGTGGCCCAGATTTTTTTGGTGGAGCGATTCCCTTCACCAATGGACGTCTTGACGAACGGGGTGGGAGCTTGGTTGGGAACGCTGCTACAGGAAAGGGCACGGCGTCAATTGAGCAACCGATGGATTGGCAGTCTGGCTCTCGAACTGCCATTGATGAACGTTGTCTACCTCTTGATTCCACTGATTTGGCTGAATGGTCTGGCAGCTGGAATCGACTCGTTGCACAACAGTCTGGCTACGTTTCTCGGCCTCTGCGGATGTCTCATTATCTCGGCTGTATATCTGCACCTGCTGGAATCGTCCGGGGCATCGCGGTCGAATTGGGTCGTCCTGAGCGCTACCGGATGGTTTCTGATCGGCAGCTTGCCCCGTATTTCGGAATCTCCGGCCCTGGTTTTCTTTGGCAGCGGCCTGGTGGCAGTGGCAACCCGCGTTCTCACGATGTTTCCATGGTTCGGAGAGAGCCATCAGAGACGCTTTGAGATTCCCGTGCTGAAGCGCGTATGGCCGATTTATGCGGCTTACTTGATCCTGTTATCGCTGAGTCCATTGCCGTCGGGATATCGGAGTTGGTCGGGAGTTTGGGGACTCTATGATCTGAGCAGCGAGCGACTGATCCTTCCTGTTTGGCGGCTTACGGAATACTTTGCTGCGTTCACGTTACTTGGATACATGGTGGCGGAGTCGCACGGGCGCCGGAGTATCACGCGGGGTCGGTCCATTCTCTGGAGTTGCTTCTGGTGTGGACTGGCGGCGGCTCTTCTGGAAGTCTGTCGTGGCTTTCATCCGCAGTACGCTGCAAGCTTCCTGCAGGGACTCTTTGCTTTCACAGGCAGCCTATACGGGTCTCTAATCTATTGGCTCCAACTCCATGCCATTCAGCGCATCCTTGGGCACCGCTCAGCTCGCGGCCTTGGCTCCACCTCGGGTATAGTCTTGCTTAAGTAGTTTTTTGAAGCCGAGCGAGCATGAGGCTCCAATCTGAGCTTCACCGAGCCCCAACATCCTTCTGTGCATCTTAGTCTGGCCAAACAACGCCACTGTGGCTCGTTTTGGCTACAAGGTCTCGTTGTGACATAGAATCTGATGGTTTTCGTCCAGCGTAACTTTTAGCGGCTTGGTCTTGAGACTAAAGCGGAAATCGGTTTCCTTGCCTGCGGCTACCACGCGTCCGATCCGAACAACTTTGTTCGGACCAAAATGGCCGAATACGTCAACCGGCATCATGAAGTATTCCGAGACCTTGTCTTGCTTGATCTTGCCTTTCAGCAAAAACCCACCGCTTTTGGTTGCGGTCAACGAGGAGTCCAGACGATAGGTCGGAATTCCGGTCTCATAAACCCATTGGTCGAAAAACCAGTCGAGCTTCCGGTTGCCCTCCAGATCTAACTCACGGAACATGTGCTTGTTCACGATCTCTTGGAAGTCCGAAGTCTCCGCCAGGCCGCCAGCGTAAGACGCGACAAAGTCGCGCAGCAGAACCTTGAAACGTTCATCGGAGCCGGAGACGGGATCCGAAAACAAATAGCGCAGCATGTGCAAGACCCAGGCACCCTTTTCGTAGACCAGCGATCCGTAACCGTTGGGAAACCTTGAGGACGACAGGCGGGCACCTAGCCAAATGGGGCCGGCACTCTCGAGCGTTTGCCCGTCCGAGTTTTTGTCGAGTAATTTCTCACGGCCGAATCGGAGCAAGTCGGCAAATTGTCTTCCTTCGGGATACTTTGCGTGCAAGGAGAGGTATCCCAGGTAAGTGCTAAACCCTTCGAACATCCACAGGTCGTGGTAACTCTTCCACCCCAGTTGGTTTCCCCACCATTGATGTGCAATCTCGTGTGCATGCAAACATTCGAGATAGAACGCCTCCCGGTCTCCTTCAAGACCCAACCGCGACCGCTGGGATGGACTCAGAAAGGAAAGACTCGATGCATAGAGCAGCGATGGCCATCCCTGGCTAAAGCGGCCCGGAATCTGAGACACCGCGAGCCTTCTGTAGGGATATTTTCCGAGGTAATCTTCAAAGAAAGCCACCGTGTTTACGACCTGAGTTGCAATCTCTTTGGCAAAGCGAGTGGTATCGAAATCGAGGAAGTTAGGCAGCACGGGGAATGGATCGCCGGGTGGAGTGGGGGTCCTTCGGTTGCGCGGGTTGAGTGTTTGCTGGCGTTGCATTGACCGCACATACTCCATCCGGCCGATCACTTCCTGGTATACGTTTTCAATACCGCGATTCGCATAAACTTCCACTTGAACGCTGCCCGTCGACGCCAGGGTTCGGTTGTAGTCTCCGTAGTTGAACCCGGCTACGGGCACCTCTTCTTCAGCCCTCCAGAGCGAGCATCGGCGATCCGCTTCCTCCCAGGATTTCACCAAATCGCCGGTAGCCACGATCGTAAACGGCTTGGGGTGTTTGAACCCGAGTGTGAAGCGGGCACGGTCGGTCGTTCCCAAGTTCGGGTACCAGCTCCCGCGCGAACCGACATAGAACACACCGCTTCCAACGCGCGAAATCACATCGCCTGCATAGGTAAACTTGAGTGTTTTCGCCTCGCCCCGACGCATTGCCTCCGGCATCATGACAATGACGACATCATGCCCCAGGCGGCTGATCTCATCATCCTTGGTTATTTCACTGTTCTGAAAAAAACGGAGTGATCGCCCAGTTTCGTCCACGACTTTTGACACCTTGAGGAATCGCGAGAGATCGAAGGTCAACATCCACTCGCCATTCTGCTCGCAGACGAATTCTGCCTCAGTCGTACCGGAAAGCCGGTCATTCCTGTCAATCTCGGTGTCAATGCGGTAGTGACGCACATCAATGAGCTTCCAGGCAAGTGTGCCCCGGGCGATTTCGTTCTCCTTCGAACTGCTCGAATAGCTGCACCAACTGTCATAGATCGGACGGTCACGTTCAGTGCGGAACTGTCCGATGTGGACGTCCTCGGTTTTGCGCTGGTCGTAAGCAAGATCAAGGACCCCCAATCGGCCGCCAGCGAGCTTCCCCGAAAACATAGGCATCTTTCTTCCGTCCAGAAGATCGGCCAGCACCCGGTAGTTACTGAGAACTTCCCGCCGCAGAAGCTGCTCGAACTTCGTTAATCCAGCGGTTTCATCGATGGACTCCTCTTCTGGAGATGTGGAGAGCTGCGCAATCAGCTCACTGTGCGTCTCATCGGTAAAACGGAGAAAGGCTTCTCCAAAGCGCTCACTGAGGGTTGGGGCGCCGGTAAACAAATCGAGCTGCTGTTTCTCGATCTTGCGGGGTGGTACCGCTACCAGCGTGCCCTGCCCCCAAAACAGCAATCCTGTGACAACGCCATTCACCGGCTCCAGAAAAACGATACGCCCGCGATCGAAGTTCAAGGTGATGGCGTCGCGGCGCACGCTGAGATCGCGGACACGATAGACGTGCTTCAGGTCGAATCGGATTTCCTCCAGAGCCTTCAACAAGCCTTCCGGGCCAAGGGACGGTTCACCGCCTGCGTGGCCCAGTGCCCCGCCGACAAGGCAAACGACGAGTGCCAACCCAAGCAGGCGTGTGGTAGAAGTTTTGGGAAGGCGGCGCAAGAGGAACCTCTTCACCAAGCAAGATGAGTTCGATTGTAACGGGTCACTGGAACGCTGGCAAGGAAGGGGCAATGCTGATGGAGTGTTAACTCAAATCAGTATGCTGCCTGGTCTGCTTCGGTGGGTTGCCCGGTGAGAGTCGGTTTGCGACTTCAGGCGAAAACCATGGGCTGAGAGATGCGGTCGCGAAGCCGCGCGATTTCGCTGAACAGTTCGTCATTGCAAAGGGGCTTTGAGACGTAGCCGTCCATGCCTGCCTGGAGGACCTTTTCCCGGTCGCCAGGCATGGCACTGGCTGTCACCGCGATGATCGGAATTCCCCCCAGGGCCTGATAATTTCGGCGATATGCAGATCCAGTCGCACTCGGATCGCCGCGTCGTACTTCGGCTTCACGGGTACGAATAGCCACCGTTGCCTCGAGGCCATTCAGTTCCGGCATCTGCAAATCCATCAATATCACGTCGATCCAACCGCGCTCGAGCACTTCAAGCGCCTCCAGGCCGTTGTTGACAACGATCACCTGGTGTCCACGCTTTTTCAAAAAGCGTACTGCAACGACTTGGTTGATCGGATTGTCTTCTGCCACCAGAACCTTCAGTCTTGAAAGGCTACCAGGCGATCGCTCATCCGAGAGCTCAGGAGAAGAGAAGAGGGCCGCTGGTGTCTCCGCTGAGCTTCGTTCCAGCCACACTGTGAACGAGAATGTGGCGC
>Ga0180085_1000267_pt1 | contig 18379 bp, 18 predicted proteins | sample EasRiv730_16_10D_FD_123013 | JGI IMG/M metagenome (GOLD analysis project Ga0180085, IMG submission 123013) | Soil microbial communities from meander-bound floodplain in the East River, Colorado, USA - East River metaG ERMLT730_16_10D | ecosystem: Environmental > Terrestrial > Soil > Floodplain ... | reverse complement strand
GATGCGCACCCGGAGGTGCGCCTCGACCGGCACCGAGCGTTCGAGCGCTACGTGCTCGATGAGCTCGTGCCGATGATCCGCGAGGACTGCCGGACGCCCGACATCCCGATCGCGCTCGCCGGCGCGAGCCTGGGGGCGCTCTACTCGGCGACGCTCGCGCTCAAGCATCCGGAGACCTTCCACTACGCGCTGTGCCTGAGCGGCCGGTACGACGCGGCGTGGCTCACCGACGGCTACACGAACACCGACCTGCACTACAACAACCCGATGGCCTTCGTGCCGCACCTCGACGGCGATGAGCTCGAGCGCGTCCGCCGGGGCGTGCACCTCGACCTGGTGTGCGGCCAGGGCGCGTACGAGGGCACGAACGTGCGGGCCACGGTCCAGTTCGGGCGGGTGCTCGCGGCGAAAGCGATCAGCCGCAGGTGCGAGCTGTGGGGCAAGCACGTGACCCACGAGCCGCGCTGGTGGCGTCGCCAGGCCGCTCATTACCTCGGGCAGCGCTTCGGCTGACACGCGGCGTGGGTGCGGCCTGGCACGCCTGCGACGCCGGTCGAGTGCTCGTCGCTCGCGGGCGGCATCACGCCTGGAGCGGCGTCGGCTCGCTCTCGATCAAGTCGTTCCGCGGAGGCCGCGCGCGCTACGCGGCCGGGCCGGGGACGTTCGCCGTGGACGAGCGCTCGTACCTCGTCCTCAACCAGGGGCAAGAGTATTCGATCGCGCTCGAGTCGGAGACCCCGGTCGAGTCGCTGTGCGTGTTCTTCGAGGCCGCGCTCGCGGCCGACGTGCTGCGCGGCCGCTTGCAGAACGCGGGGCAGCTGCTCGACGCGCCCGACGCTCACGCTGCTGGCAGTCCACGCTTCTTCGAGCGCACCTATCCGAACGATGACGACGTCACGCCGGGGATCGAGCGCTTGCGCCGGGAGGTCGGCGAGTCCGGCCCGCTCTGGCTCGAGGAGCGGCTGCACGAGCTGCTCCGAGCCCTGCTGCGCGTGCACGGCGGCGCCGAGCGCGAGGCTCGCGCGCTTCCCGCGGCGCGCGCTTCGACCCGCGACGAGCTGTACCGGCGCCTGCACCGGGCCCGCGAGTTCCTGGCGGCGAGCTTCGCCGAGCGCGTCGGACTGCGCGAAGCGGCCCGCGCCGCGTGTCTCTCGCCGAACCACCTCCTGCGCACGTTTCCCGCGCTCTTCGGCTGCACGCCCCACGCCTGGCTGACGCGCCGGCGCATCGAGGCGGCGCGCGAGCTCTTGGCCCGCGGCGAGCACGACGTGACCGAGACGTGCCTGGCAGTCGGGTTCGAGAGCCCGGCCTCGTTCACGCGCTTGTTCCAGCGCCACGTCGGCGTGAGTCCCGCGGCCTTCCGGACCGCCGCGCGCGAAAAAGGTGATCGCGGACAAGCCCGCAGGCAGTGCTCGGCGTAGAGTGCGGGTCGAGGGAGCGACCCATGACGACCAGCTCGTTCGGCTTGAGCGCCGTCGGACAGATCTCGATCAACGCCCACGATCTCGCCCGCGCCGAGGCGTTCTATCGCGACGTGCTCGGGGTGCGGCACCTGTTCAGCGCGCCCAAGATGGCCTTCTTCGACTGCGGCGGGCTGCGCCTGATGGTCGCGCTCCCCGAGCGTTCGGAGTTCGACCATCCGAGCTCGGTGATCTACTTCCGGGTCGACGACATCGGACAGGCCCACGAGGCGCTCGTGGGCCGCGGCGTGCGATTCGAGGCCCCGCCGCATCTCATCGCGCGTCTCGGGGCGCGCGAGATCTGGATGGCGTTCTTCCACGACAGCGAGGGGAACCTGCTCGCGCTGATGAGCGAATTGGACGTTTGAGGCCGTTTCCCGGCAGAAACCCGCCTGCGTCGTGGGGGGGCCGGATCGCCGGATACTCACCGCGTGTGGTGGCGCCGAGTGCTCGGCTGGATCTGGGTCGGCGGCTGGCTCGCGCTGCTCGCCGCCGTGCACGCCCCGTGGTCTGATCTGGGTGGGATCGCCTCCGAGCGCCTGCGCTGGACCGAGCGCGCGACGCTCGGCGGCTGCGCGATCCTGGGCCTGCTCGCCGGGGCCTCGGGCCGAGATCTGGCGTGTCGTCCCGGCGGTCCGAGCCACGCCGCGCAGGTACGCTGGCTCTGGGCTCCCGCCGCGGCGCTGACGGCCGCTCTCGTCGTCGGCGCCGAGGTCGCAGGGGCGTGGGCCGTTTCGCTCGTGGCGCTGATCGGTTTCCTGGCTTACTGGGCGGGACTCGACATCGCCTTCGGGGCCTGGCCGCTGGCCTCGGGTGAGCCCTACGCGTTCTTCCGACCGATCCCGGTCGAGCCACACGAGCCGGATCCGGACGACGATCCGTGAAGGACCTTCCGCGTCGCGCCCGACACCGCGACCTCGCCGAGCGACGCAGGCGCGACCCAGCGCAGGTCGCCTGACCGCCCGACCGTCCGATCGAGCAGCCGGCACGGGTGCACCTGGATGCGCAGCACCTGGTCGAGGATCCCGTGGGTGTACCGCGCGACCGGCTCGCCGAGCTCGACCGACAGGCCGTGTCGGTTGCGCAGCTCGCTGCGCAGCAGATCGGCGCCGCCGGCGGCCGGCACGTCCCAGGTGCCGCGGAGCGGGCTCGCCGCGCCGGGCCGCTCGAGCAGAACGCGGCCGCGCCGCACCACGACGGCGACCGCGACTTGACGCTCGACCGGGACCGCTCGAGCCGCAGGCGTCGGGTAGCGCTCGATGGCGCGCCGCGACCGGGCCGCGCACGCGTCTGCGACGGGGCAGATGTCGCAGGCCGGCCCCACCGACCGACACACCGTGGCGCCGAGCTCCATCAGCGCCTGGTTGAAGTCGCCCGGGCGCGGGCCGCGCACGAGCTGGCCGGCCAGCTCCCACAATCGCCGTTGCTCCGCGGCCCGTCCGAGCCGGAGTCCATCGACGGCGAAGAGCCGCGCCAGGACGCGTCGCACGTTTCCGTCCACGATCGGCTCGGGGAGCCCGAAGGCCACGCTTGCGATCGCGCCGGCCGTGTAGCGGCCGATGCCGGGGATCTCGCGCAGCAGCGCGGGATCGCGCGGGAGCCGCCCGGCGTGGCGCTCGACGAGGCTCCGCGCCCCGGCGTGGAGCGCACGCGCCCGACGGTAGTAGCCGAGCCCGCTCCAGGCCGCGAGCACCTGCTCTTCCTCGGCCGCGGCGAGCGTCGCGATGCTGGGAAAGCGCGCCAAGAACCGCTCGTAGTACGGGAGCACCGCCGCGACGCGCGTCTGCTGGAGCATCACTTCCGAGACCCAGATCGCGTACGGATCGCTCGTCCGGCGCCAGGGCAGATCGCGGCGTCGACGCCGGTACCACCGCAACAGCCGCCCGCGAATGCCGCTCTGCGCGGGCGCCGCTCGGCTCACGAGCGCCGCACCCGATCGATGCGCAGGCGCTCGACCGGGCGGCCGGCGAGGACGTGCTCGCGGAACAGCTCGTCGACGTCGTCGAGGGTGACGCCGCCGTACCAGACCGCCTCGGGGTAGACCACGATCGTCACGCCGAGCGCGCACTGGTCGAGGCAGCCCGCGCCGTTGATGCGCACCCGTCCCTTGAGGCCGGCCTCGTGCGCGAGCTTCTTCATCCGGTCGCGGACCTCGGCCGAGCCCTTGGCCGCGCAGCAGCCCTTGGGATTGTCCTCGGCCCGTCGGTTCTCGCACACGAAGACGTGTCGCTCAAAGGGCACCATGCCCGCATTCTACCCGGGGTCTGACCCCGTGCTAGCATGCCGGCTCGCCTCGCGGCCCTGGCCGCGAGCCCTCGGAGCAAGGAGCGTCCCGCGATGCCGGTCGAGAACCTCGAGCGCGTGAAGGCCCGTGAGGGGCGGCTGAAGAAGCGACTGGGCGAGAAGGGCGGCACGCTCGAGCCGGCCAAGCTGCGCACGGCCAAGAAGCGCCTGCGCCGCGTCCAGCGCAAGCGGCGCAAGCTCGCGGGAGCGGACAAGAAGGCCAAGGCCGCGGGCGCCGCGGCGAGCTGAGCGGGCGTCTCGGAGGGGCCGGATGTCCTCGTGGCGCCGGCTCGACTCGGAGCGTGTCGCGCGCTGCGGCGTCTTCGACCTCGACGCCGTGCGCTTCGAGCCGGTCGAGGGTGGCGCGCCGCGTCGGTTCCACGTGCTCGCCGCGCCCGACTGGATCAACGTCATCCCGCTGACCCACGACGGACGGGTCGTGCTCGTCCGCCAGTTCCGCTTCGGCATCGAGGCCGACACGCTCGAGATTCCGGGTGGCATGTGCGACCCGGGCGAGAGCCCGGAGGCCGCAGCCAGGCGCGAGCTGCGTGAAGAGACCGGGTACGAGGCCGAAGCGCTCGAGCCGATCGGCTGGGTTCACCCGAACCCGCCGCTCCAGACGAATCGCTGTTTCTCGTTCGTTGCGCTCGTACGCGAGCAGCCCGGCCCGCCGAGCCCGGATCCGACCGAGCGCATCTCCGTGATCGAGGTGCCGGCAACCGACATCCCGGGCTTGATCGCGAGCGGGCGCATCACGCACGCCCTCGTGCTCGCCGCGTTCCACCTGGCGAGCTTGAGGAAGCCCTAGCGCAGCGTGCGCGCGAGGAAGCGGTCGACGAGGCCCGGGCTCAAGCGTCCCGCGAGCGCGAGCAGCTTGCCCTCGATGGTCAAGACACGCTTGCGCCGACGCGAGCCAGCCATGGCGACGATGGCTGCGGCGACCGAGTCGGCGCTGTGCCGTCGCAAGCGAACCCGGCGCTGGCTCGGCCCCTCGCGCAACAGGCGCGCCTGGAACTCGCTCTCCGTCGTCGTCGGGCAGACGAGGCCCACGCTGACCCCGCTGCCGCGAAGCTCGGGGCGCAGCGCGTCGGCCATCCCGGCCAGGGCGAACTTGCTCGCCGAGTAGGCGGAGTAATAGGGGATGCCGCGCTCGCCGACGACCGACGAGACGATCACGATCCTGCCGCTCCCGCGGCGCACCATCGCCGGCAGGAACGGGCGCACCGAGCGGTAGACGCCGAACACGTTGACCTCGAACAGGGCGCGCAACGCGTCGTCGGTGGTGTTCTGGAACAGCGCGTCGAGGCCGATCCCGGCGTTGGCCACGATCACGTCGGGGGTGCCGATCTCGTCGCGGATCCTCGCGGTGGCCGCTTCCATCGAGGGACCCGAGGCCACGTCGGCCGGCAGGGGGACGAAGTGCGCCGGGCCCCCCAGCTCGGCCGCGATCGAGGCCAGCCGCTCGGACGAGCGGGCCAGGCCGATCACGCGGGCCCCCGCCGCCACGAACGCCCGCGCCGCGGCCAGGCCGATGCCCGCCGACGCGCCGGTGATCAGAACGAGCTTGCCCTCGATGCTATGGACCTTCCCAGCCGCACGAGTTGACGGCCCGGACCCGATAGTAACAGGGCGCGGGAGCGGTCTGGGCGCCGACGTGCACGAAGCTCGGCCCAGGGCTCGATCCGACCAGCACCGCGGTCGAGAGGTCGTTGTCGGCCGAGCAGTAGATCCGGTAGGACCCGGCCCCGGCCACGGCTCCCCACTGCAGGAGCACGTCCGACGATCCCGAGCGTGACACCGTGAGAGTCGAGCCTGCATCCGCCGGGAGCGGGTCCCCCGGGCAGCCGGCCGGCGTGCACGTCTCGTCGCCGCCCGTCGCGGGGTCGCCGACGACGAACAGGAACTCCGAGTCGTTCGTTCCTCCGGCATAGCTCGCGCGGACCTTCATCGGAATCGCCTGGCCGCACGTCGCGACCGGCGAGAGCGCGATCTCGAAGTGCGGCACGAGCGACTCGCCGACGTCGTTCGCCGGCAGGTCGACGTAGGGCGCCGAGCCCGCGGTGACGCTCGCGAGCGAAAGGTCGCCGCTGAACAGCCGCGCCGAGAGGTTGGTCGCCGTCGTCGTGCGCAGGTTCAACAGCGACAGCGGGACGATGACCGTCTCGCCCGGCTCGGGCGAGCCGTCGCTGTCCGCGAACGTTCCGAGGTCGTCCACGCGGTGCCCGGAATGGCGCACGATGCCCGTCGTCGTCGAGGCCTGGACGCTGCCCGTGGCCACGAGCGCATAGCCCTGCGCGCCCTCGTTGACCGCCGTGCCCCGCACGCTGACGAGCCAGGTGCCGATCTCGGGTGAGGGCAGCAGGACCGTCTCGACGTTGTTGAGCGGGTCGGCCTGGCCGATCGACGTCGAGTGCTCGAGCACGCTGTCGAACGCGTTGCCGCGGTAGAGCAACCCCGAGGGCGAGATGACCTCGAGGTCCAGGTCGTTCACGGTCGCCGCGGAGGCCAGGAGCGCGGCCGGCGGATCGGTGTAGGCCAGTGTGACCTCGAGCGGCTCGGCGGTCGAGCTCACCTGCAGCTCGAACGCGTCTTGCTCGGACGTGCCGAGCCCGCTCGCGTTGCGCACGTCCGCGAGCACGAGCAGGCGCCGCGCGTCGCCGGCGAAGAACAGGCCGTTCTCGAGCAGCACGCGCCCCCAGCCCTCGGCGTTGCCCGGGAAGCCCAAGAGCGTGTCCAGGTTCACGGCCGAGTTGATCAGCACGGCCTTGAGCAGCGCGCCCGACGGCACGCGCGCGTTGCCCGCCTGCTTCGAGCCCGTCGGATACCAGCCCTCGACGAAGTACTGGCGTGCCAGGGCCGCCGCCCCCGCGACCGCCGGCGAGGCCATCGAGGTCCCGGACAGGGTCCGCAGGCCGCAGCTCGACAGCTCACGCGCCGAGCTGATCGAGCAGCCCGGGGCCAGGATCTCGGGCTTGCGCCGGCCGTCGTTCGTCGGCCCGGCCCCGCCGTGACACCAATTGCCGGCGCTTATGCCGTTGCTCGTGGCTGCGACCGCGAGCACGTTCTTCGCGTTCTCCGGCGTGTGCAGGCTCGATAGGTTCGACACCGCGAACAGCACGAGCGACTCCTCGAAGTCGTGGGCGAAGAGATCCGCGTCCCGGCTCCACGTCGTGTAGTCGGTCGTTCCGTCGTCGCCCCAGGAGTTCGTGTGCACGCGCGCACCGTCCGCGTGCGCGGCTGCGAAGTACGAGTACAGGTTCGAGGGGTCGCTTCCCGAGCCCGTGACGTCGTTGATGCTGGAGTAGGAGATCTTCGCCGCCCAGGCATGGCCTTCCGAGTCGTGGGAGCCGTTGACCGGGAACGAGGTCCCGGCGGCGATTCCGGCCACGTGCGTGCCGTGGTAGTCGGCGCCGAGCCCGGCATCCGCGCGATAGGCCACGACCTTGCGGTGGCTCGGCCCCGGCGTGTTGTTGAGCGGATCCGCGATGAAGCACGAGGTCATGTCGATCGGCCAGTCGACGATCCCGATGATCTGGTTCTCCCCGTGCAAGCCGTGGCCCCACACGGTGGTCGAGCCGGCCACGTTCGTCTGGACGACCCACGTCGCGCTGTTGTTGCGCGGCGTGGCTTCTCCCGCCTCTTCGATCCACGCGACGGCAGGAATACGGGCCACGGCCTCGAGCTGCTGCATCGTCGCGCGCACGGCCAAGCGCAGCGTGTCGCTGAAGGCGGAGGCGTGCAGCACCTCGGCGCCCGTGGCTGCGATCCGGCGGGACGCGGCAGGGAGATCCTCGCCGCGGAACAGGTCGGCGGTCACGTACAGCCTCCCGCCCTCGCGGCGCGTGCCGTCGACGAGCGGGCGGCGCCCCAGGTCGGGCGCGAGCTTGAACCCGGGCTCGACCGGCCCGACCCAGCGCACGCCGGCCATCGCGCGCAGCTGGGCCGCGCGGCCGCTGGCCAGACGCACGACGAAGGCCGAGTCGGGGACGTAGGCCAGCGGCTCGGCACCGTGGGCGCGCAGCTTGGCGATGGTGCTGCGGTCGGCGGTCCCCTCGAGCTGGACCAGGAAGTACCCCCCGAGCGGCTCCTCGGCCAGCCGCAGGCGCTCGGGCAACTCGGGTGCACGCCGTCCGGGATCGAACGTGCCGACCCGCAGGCGGATCTCACGAGCGTCTGCACTCGCGGACAGAAGGAGCACGGCCGCCAGGGCGGCCACGAGGGGTCTCACGCGCGTAATTCTACGAACATTCCGGCGATCCGGCCCGGAGAGCGAGCGTCAGGCGAAAGTGAGTCGGATCTCCCCGACCCGCTCGATCTCGGCCTCGACCGTGTCGCCCGGCCCGACGGGCCCCACGCCGGCCGGCGTGCCGGTGAACAGCAGGTCGCCGGTTTCGAGCGTGATGTAGCGCGAGGCCAGGGACACGAGGTCGGCCACGGGCCTGAGCATCTCGGACGTGCTCGCGCTCTGCCGAACCTCGCCGTTGACGCGCAGCGCGATCGCCAGGCCCGAGCCGTCCCCCACCTCCGCGGCAGGGGCCACGTCCGACACCGGGGCCGAGCCATCGAACCCCTTGGCCACGTCCCAGGGCTCGCCGCGACGCTTGGCCTCGCGCTGCAGATCGCGCAGCGTCAGGTCGATGCCCACGGCGTAGCCCAGCACGTGCTCGAGCGCCCGCTCGGCAGGGATCGCTCGCCCGGGCTTGCCGATCACCGCGACCAGCTCGACCTCGTGGTGCACCTCGCCCGCGTCGCGGGGCAGGACGACCGTCGCGCGATCGTGCACGATCGCCGTCGGGGGCTTCAGGAACAGCACGGGCGTCGTGTCCGCCCCGCCCATCTCGGCAACGTGCTCGCCGTAGTTGCGTCCCACGGCCAGGATCTTCCCCACGCGCAAGCGCTCGCCCGTGCCGCGGAGCACGACGCGCGCATCGCGTTCCTCGGTCACGGGCCGGCCGGGCCGGTGCGGCCACAGGTGCCAGCTCCCCGACGCGGTGGCGATCAATCGCCCGCGCGCGTCGTGCACCTGACCCGTGGCAAAGGCGACGCTCCGGCCCCGGCGCACGACGCGGCCGACGGCGACGAGCCGGCCCTCCCCGACGCCGTCGAGGAACTGCAGCGTCAGCGACGTCGTGGCGCACCACCACTCGCTCGGGATTGCGGAGATCACGGCCGCCCCGAGCGCGCTGTCGAGCAGCGAGGCCACGACGCCGCCGTGCGCCACACCGCGGTTGTTGAGGTGGTGCGGGCCGAGCTCGAGCGCGACCTCGACGACGCCTGCTTCCCGGCGCACGACATCGGTGCCCAGATAGGCATTGAACGGTGGAATCCGCATCGTCGCCCGGCGGCTAGCGCGCCTTGGCCTTGAGCAGCAGGTCGACGCGCCGGTTGGCCTCGCGTCCGCTCGGCGTGTCGTTCGAGGCGATCGGCGAGCCTTCGCCGTAGCCCAGCGCGGTGATGCGCGAGGCGTCGATCCCGCGGCCGACGAGGTAGGTCATCACGGCGCCGGCGCGGCGCTCGGAGAGCGCCTGGTTGTGCTCCTCGCTGCCGCTCGAGTCGGTGTGCCCCTGGGCGATGATCGCGGTCTTCGGATACTCGACGAACACTGCGGATGCCTCGTCGAGGCTCGAGCGGGACGTGCCGCTCAAGACGGCCGAGTCCACCGCGAACAGGATGTCCGACTCGAAGCGCACGAGGAGCAGGTTCTCGCCGACCCGCTCGACCGTCGTGCCCGGGATGCGAGCCAGCTTCTCTTCCTGGGCGTCCATGTACGCGCCCACGCCGGCGCCGATCCCGGCGCCGATCGCGGCCCCCGCCAGCACCTCGTCCAGTTCGCCCTCACCCAGCACGGCGCCCGCGATCGCGCCCCCGGCGGCGCCGATCGCGGCCCCCTTCTTGGTCTTGTCGCGCGAGGTCGTGCGTCCCCCGCTCTCCTGCATGGTGGTCGCGCATCCTGCGGCGAGCAGCGCGATTCCGACGACGACCGATCCCAGGCGCAGCGCATCCCTCATGGCGTCCTCCCTGGGTCGCTAGGGTGGACCACGGCGCCGGCCCGGCGCAAGCCCGAGCCGATCGCGCTTCAGAAAACGTACTGCGCCATCGCGAACACCACGTTGTTGTCCTGTTCTGCCAGGCCGAGGAAGTTCTCGACCATGCGGTAGTTGGCCGAGAACTTCAGGTCGTGCTTGTGCACGAAGTAGTTGAACCCGACCGTGATGCGGTCGAACGTGTCCGCGTAGTTGTCCGCGTCGAGCGAGTCCCAGCCGGCCGCGATCTCCCAGTGGTTCCCGGGGAACAGGTAGCCGGCCTCGAGGGCCAGCTTGTCCAGGTCGGTCGTCCCGTCGCGGTAGATCCCGCCCGTGAACGCCGGATCGACCGTATCGCCGGACACGATCTGCCACTCGACGTCGGCCGAGAACCCGTGGCCGCGCACGCCGCCCGAGACCTCGATGCCGCTCGCGCTGTCGAGGTCGGCCCGCTCCGGATCGAGCGAGTTCCCCAGCGCGTCGGTATAGGCGTTGTTGTCGCCGTCGTTGTCCCAGGCGAACCCGCCCAGGCTGACCGTGAACTTGAAGGCGTCCGAGTGGAAATCGCACTGGTCGTACTTGAGCTCGCCCAGCGGACTGAAGTCGACGCGTCCCGACACGATCAGCCCCTGGTTCCAGTCCTTCTGGTTGTTGACCGGCGAGTCGAAGTCCATCGCCACCGCGGCCGGGTCGTGGTTCTCCGCGCCGATCCCGATGCGATAGCCGATCTTCTTGCCCGCGGCCTTGCCGTCGAGCCCCACGCCCAGCACGCGGTCCGGCGTGCCGAAGTTGTGGTCGCCGACGAAGCTGCGCTCGATCAGCTGCTGCTTCGACGAGGAGGTCAAGAATTCGCGCGAGAAGCCGTGCTTGGCGTTCCCGATCGTCAGCTTGAGGTGTCCCTTCTCGAACCCCGAGTACGTGAAGAAGGCATCCTTGACCTGGATCTCGTCGGCGTCGGCGGACTCGCCGAAATCGAACTCGATCTTGCCGTCCCAGCCCGGCGAGAGCGTGCCGGCGAGATACGGCCGCAGCCGGCGGAAGAACAGCCGGTCGGTCGACTCGCCCGAGGTGGTGAGCGCCGTGTCCACCACGCACGGCGTCGTGCCGGCACAGTCCGGGTCGACGAGCGCGTACTCGAGCTGGATCAGCGCTCCGACCTCGACCTTCTTGTCGCCCTCGCTGTAGACCACCACTCCGGCCTCGACCGCCCCGGCCAGCCCCAGCCCGCCGATTGCCGCTCCGAGCCAAGCCTCTGAACGCGTCATCCTGGTCTCCTTGGTACCGCTTCCCCAACCCGGGTTTCGGGAGCTGCTCCCGAAACCCGGGTTGGGGAAGCGGTACCGGCGAGCGAGCCCGGCGAGCGCGGAGATTATGGCGAACGGGTCAACGGACTCTAACGACATCGTCAGGGTTTTGTAAGAACGTTCCCAGAACCCGCCGCGCCGGTTTCGCGTAAGATGCTGCGACCCGGAACGCTTCCGAGGAGGAGAGGGATGAACCGAGAGAGCTTCCCGGCGCTCGCCTGCGCGGTCGGTGCGGCCGCGCTCCTGTCGATCGCCTTCGATGCCGCGGCCGAGACCACTTCCCGGGACTGGCCGCAGTTCCGCGGCGCCCGCCGGGACGGTCAGTCGACCGAGACCGGGCTGCTCGATGCCTGGCCCGAAGGCGGGCCGCGACAGGTCTGGCGGCAGCCGATCGGCGAGGGTTACTCGGAGGTCGTGGTCGTCGGCAACCGGCTCTACACCCTGTACGCCAAGGAAGTGGATGGCGAGGCCAAGGAGTTCGCGGCCGCGTTCGACGCGGCGAGCGGGAACGAGCTGTGGCGGGTCGCTCTCGGCAAGCGGTTCGACAACGAGTTCGGCAACGGCCCGCGCTCGACCCCGACGGTCGACGGTGACCGGATGTACGTGCTCAACGCCACGGGCGACTTCGCCGCGCTGGCCCTCTCAGACGGCAAGGAGCTGTGGAAGGTCAACCTGCCCCAGGCGTTCGGCAGCGCCCAGCCGACCTTCGGCTTCTCGACCTCCGCGCTCGTCGACGGCGACCAGGTCGTGTTCGAGGCGGGCGGTCCCGAGGGCAAGTCTTACGTGGCGCTCGAGCGCGCGAGCGGCAAGACGAAGTGGACGGTCGGCACGGGCGGCCGGGAGCCGGGCTACAACTCGGCGCTGGCGGTCGACCTCGGCGGCGGCCCGCGCTACGTGTACATCGCCGGCGGCAAGCTCGTCGGCCTCGACCGCAGCGGCAAGGAGGTCTGGTCGCAGGCCTGGCCGCGCGGTGAGTCGCACGCCATGCCGGTCTTCGTCGCGCCGGACCGGATCTTCGCCTCGGGCGCCGAAGGCGTCGGCGCCACGCTCTTCCGCATCAAGGACGACGGCTCGACCGCGACGGTCGAGGAGCTGTGGAAGCAGCCGGCGATGCGCAACCACTTCAGCTCGTCGATCGTCCGCGACGGCCACGTCTACGGCTTCGACAACGCCACGCTGAAGTGCATCAAGCTCGAGGACGGGAGCCTCGCCTGGGCCAAGCGCGGCCTGGGCAAGGGCGCCCTGGCCTACGCGGACGGGCGCCTGCTCGTGCTGTCGGATCAGGGGCGTCTGTCCTTGGTCGAAGCGAGCCCCGAGGGCTACGTCGAATCCGGCAGCGTCCAGGCGCTCGAGGGCCGATGCTGGACCGCCCCGACGGTGGCCGGGGGGCGGGTCTACCTGCGCAACCATGCGGAGATGGTCGCGTACGATCTGCGCGGATGAAGGGGGGGCGTGCGATGCAGCGGTTCGCCATCCGGCTCTCGGCCGGTGTCCTGGCGATGCTCGCGGTCTCGGTCCCGCGGGCCATGACGCTCGACGAGGTCGTGGCCAAGCACGTCGCCGCGCGCGGCGGCGCCGAGGCCTGGGCCAAGGTCCAGTCGATGAAGATCACGGGGAACTGCATCGCGTTCAGCCTCAAGACCCCGTTCACGATGTACCGCAAGCGCAACCAGCGCTACTACGTCGATCACGTGTGGAACGGTCACCGCATCGTCATCGGTAGCGACGACAAGACGACCTGGTCGGACAACGCCTTCACGGACCAGGGCCCGGTGGAGCTGAGCGGTGCCGACCTCGCGGCCGCCCAGGGCGAGCTGCACTTCGTCACGCCGCTCTTCGACTATCCGCGGAACGGATACCAGGCCAAGCTGCTCGGCCCGACGGTGCTCGATGGCAACCCGGCGATCGGCGTCGAGCTGACCCGGCCGGACGGCGCCAAGGAGACCTGGTACCTCGATCCGACGACCTACCTCGAGGCCGGCCGCGAGTCGCCCGGGTCGGACTTCGGGCGACCGATGCCCCTGCGCACCTACTACGACGACTTCCGCAAGGTGTCGGGCGTCGTCGTCCCGTATCGCGTGGAGTCGCAGTGGTATACGCGCGACAGGGTCTTCGAGATCGCGTCGATCGAGTTCAACGCGCCGGTCGACGACGCGCTGTTCGTGCTCCCGCCGCCGCCGGGCATGGGCCCGGTGCTCGCGCTCGTGGGCAAGTTCAAGGTCGCGCTGTCGCAACGCGACGACCCCAAGGCGGCCTGGACCGAGAGCCAGCGCGAGTCGAAGATCGAGGCGCAGCTGCGCCGGGCGCTGCTCGAGGAGCGCTTCACGGCAGACGGGAACGAGGTCGTGCGCACGCTGTCCTACGACCGCTTCCGCAAGACCTACCGGCTGACCGAGATCTCGAGCGAGTCTAGAACGATGGACGTGGAGGTGGGTCCGCTCGCCGAGGGCCAGCTCACGCTCTCGAACGTGGACACCGGAACGAGCCTGGACGTGTTCGGCACGACGATCCACACGAAAACGATGATCCACGACATCACGCCCGACGGGTTCCAGATCGACCGCGACGTGTCGACGGACGGCGGCAAGACCTGGTTCACGGCGGCGAAGGCTGCCTACACGCGGGTCGCGGAATAGGCCCATGCGCGCGATCGGTACGATCGCCATCCTGGGAGTGCTGCTCGGAGCGGCAGCGGGCCCGGCCCGCGCCGCGCCCGCCGACGCGAACGAGATCCGGCAGGCCGACCGCCATTGCCAGGCCGGTCTGAAAGCCCTGCAGACCGGGAACTTCGCCAAGGCGCGCGAGGCGTTCGCCCGAGCGTTTGCCGCGGCGCCGAACTTCCCGCCGGCGCATCTGGGGCTGGGGCACGTCGCGCTGGCGGAGAAGGACTTCGCCGGCGCCCTCGCCGAGTACACGGCGGCACGCGACAGCTGGGGCACGTTCGGCGCATTGCTCGACGAGCTCGAGATGGCCCGCTGGTCGAGAACGCAGGACGAGATCCGGCGCTTGCAGGACGAGCTGCGAGAGATGCAGAACCGTGAGCGGGGGCTCGATACCGGCGAGTCCACGTCGACCGCGCAGCGCACGCTCCAGACCACGCTCGAGCAGCGCATCCAGACGCTCGAGGCGATCCCCATGCCGCAGACCGGCGCGACGACCGAGCCGCCGTCCGACATCGACTTCCATATAGGGAACGCGCTGTTCCGTCTGGCCCGCTACGAGGAGGCCCGCACGGCGTGGGAGACGTGCGCGCAGAAGAATCCCAAGTTCCCGCTCGTGCGAAACAACCTCGCGGTTCTGTATCTCAAGGCCGGCCGCATCGACGATGCGCGGCGCGCGGTGGCCGAGGCCGAGGCGCTGGGCATGAAGGTCAATCCCGGGCTGAAAGCCGACATCGAGAGCGCCGCGGCGCAGAAGCGCTGATCGCCGCTCAGAGTAGCGCCGTCGTCGCGACCTTGTAGAAGCACAGCAGGACCAAGAGCACGCCGGCCAACGCCGCGACCTCCCAGGCCAACGCCTCGCCCCGCCCGCGGTAGCTACCCGAGGGCACGACCAACCCGAGCAGCGCGCCGCACAGCAGGCCGCCCGCATGGTTCAGGTGATCGATGCCGCCGCCGGCGATCAGACTGAAGATCAGCACGTAGACCAGGTAGCGCATCATCCCCGCGCGTAGCGCCTCGCCGCGCGCGCCGCCGCGCAGCCAGCCGTACACGAGCAGCAGGCCGATCAGGCCGAAGATGGCGCCCGACGCGCCGACCGTGTTGACCGGACGCACGAACTGGCTCAGCGCGCTCCCCGCGATCCCGCTCAGCAGGTACACGACCCAGAACCGCGCCGTGCCGAACTCGTCTTCGACGAGGGGACCGAGCTGCAAGAGGACGTACGAGTTGAAGAAGAAGTGCACGATCCCGCCGTGGAGGAAGATCGGCGTCACGATGCGCCACCACTCGCCGGAGAGCGTCATCGGGCTGAAGCCCGAGCCGAAACGGTAGAGCAGCTCGCCCTCGAACGACGCGAGCAGGCCGCGCGAGCCGCCGTCGGCCCCCTTCATGTGCGCCAGGAGCGTGAGCAGGAACCAGAAGCCGTTGGCCAGGAGCAAGAGCGAAGTGGTCGCGGTGATTCCGGGGAGCAGGTTCGACACCACGCGCCCCACGCCGGGCGCGCGGACGCTCGCGAGGTCGGCGCCGCAGGACTCGCAGGTCGAGGCCGAGCGGGCCACGAGCGCGCGGCAAGACGGGCACATCTTGTGCGTCGCCCGGGCCGAGCGCACGACCATTCCGCCACGCGCCCGGGCCTCGGCGACGCGCCCGCGGTGCTGGTTCCATTTCCAGCGCAGGCGCGTCCCGTTCAGGCCCAGCGCGTCGAGCGCCCGCGCGGCCAGCTCGACCGCTCGATCGAGCGCGCTCGGACCGTGCTCGTCCTGGGGCGCTTCCACGGCGGCGAGCCCCGGGTCAGCGTCCCTGGAACACGGGACGCTTGCGGCCGAGGCTCGACAGCCCCTCGAGCGCGTCCGCGGTACGGAAGATCTCGACCAGGTGCTCGAGCTCCATCCGCAGCCCCTCGTCGAGCGACACCCGGCTGGCCTCGTCGATCAGGCGCTCGGCGAGCGCGAGCGCCAGCGGCGCCTTGAATCCGACCTGCTTGACCGCCTGCGCCAGCGTCGCGTCACCCTGCGTGTCGGCCCGCGCGGCGCGAATCGCCTCGACCGTGTTCCCGGCGAAGAACGTCTCGAGCTTGGCCCAGTCGCCTGCGGCGGCACGGCGCTCGGGCCTGGCCCGGCCCTCGTCCAGGATCGCGCGGATCGTCGCATCGAGTCGATCGTACGGCGCCACGGCGTCCACGAGGCCGATCGCCGCCGCATCCTCGGCCCCGACCGTGCGGCCGGTGAGGACGAGCAGCTTGGCCAGCCCCGGGCCGACGCGCCGCGGTAGCCGCTGCGTCCCGCCCAGGCCGGGGTAGATCCCGATCCCTGTCTCGGGGAAGGCGCAGGACGCCCGCGGCCCGGCCACGATCCAATCGCAGGCCAGCGCCAGCTCGAGACCGCCGCCGAGGGCGATCCCATGCACGCGCGCCACGACCGGCTTGGGCGAGCGGTCGATCGCCTCGAGCAGCGCATGGCCGGCCGCGGTGAAGCGCACGATGCGGTCGAAGTCGCCCGATTCGATGTTGCGCACGAAGAAGCGGATGTCGGCGCCGGCGATGAACGCCTTGCCCGCGCCCGCGAGCACGATCCCGCGCACCGCGGGGTCCGCGATCGCCGCGTCGACCGCTTGCCGCAGCTGGGCCACGACCGTCTCGTTGAGCGCGTTCATCGCGTCCGGCCGGTTGATGCGCAGCGTGGCGATGCCGTCCCGATCCTCGCGCTCGACGAGGCGGAACGAGAACGGCTGGTCCGCCGAGGCCTGGTGCGACACGAGACGCGGCGTCTCGAGGCCGAAGCGCTGGGTCAGGTCGCCGACGAGGGCCGCGGCGCGGCGCACGCCGTGGCGGTTCATCAGCTCGAACGGGCCGCGCGGCCAGCGCAGGCCGACGCGCGCACCGATGTCGGTGTCCTCGATCGTGCCCACGCCCTCTTCCACGAGCTGAGCCGCGACGTAGAACGTGACGGCCAGCATGCGCTCGCGGACCACCTCGACGCGCGAGGCGTCGACCTCGCCCTCGAGGCTCCACGGCTGCCCGGACTGCACCTGGCGCCTGAGCGCGTCGGCCGGGGCGTAGAGCGGCCCGAAGTTCTCGCCCAGCGTGCGCGCGGCGTGCAGCGCGATCGGGATCCCGGTGACGTTCATCAGCTGGAACGGCCCCATGGCGATGCCGAACGTCTCCTTGCACGTGGCCTCGATCGTCGCGATGTCGGCCGTGCGCGCCTCGAGCAGGCGCACGGCCTCGTTCAGCCAGGGCACGAAGTAGCGGTTGACCACGAACCCCGAGGCGTCGGCCGAGCGAATCGGCGTCTTGCCGATCTGCTCCTGGAGCGTCCAGGCCTGCAGCAGGACCTCGGGGGAAGTGGCCTCGCCGCCGATCACCTCGACCAGGCGGTTCTTCGCCGGATGGTAGAAGTAGTGCAGGCCGACGAGCCGCTCGGGGTGCGCCAGGCGCTCGGCCATCTGGCTCACGAGGAACGATGAGGTGTTCGTGGCCAGGATTGCGTCGGGCCGGCAGGCCCGCTCGAGCCGCTGGAACACGTCGCGCTTGACCGCCAGGTCCTCGAACACGGCCTCGACGACGAGGTCGGCCTCGGTCAGGCGCCCCATGTCGGCCGAGCCCACGACGCGCGACTGGATCTCCTGGACCTGCGGCGGCTTGAGGATCCCGCGCTCGACACCCTGCTCGAGTGTCGAGCGGATGATCGAGAGGCCCCGCGCGACCTTGTCGTCGTCGAGATCGACGAGGACGACCCGGAACCCCTCGGTCGCCATCTTCTGCGCGATGCCGCTGCCCATGTTCCCGGCGCCGACGACGCCGAGCGTGCGAAACGTGCGCGTTGTCATCGTGACTCCCTGCCGGTGTACCGGGCCGACAGTGTAGCAGTGGGAGCGGGACGCGATCCGCTGCCGGAACGACGGTCACAGCACCAGGAGCGACACGACTCCCAGCCCGTAGAGCGCGACCGCCACGGGCCCCGAGGGCCGCGGCTTGCCGGCGAGCCCGGCGAGCAGCGCCGCGCTGCCGCCGAGCGCGACCACGAGCGCGGCGACGACGTGGGCCGGCCCGCCGAGGACCGCGACCGCGGCCGCGCCGAAGAAGAGGATCTGACCCCCGAGCCGGGCCAGCGCGCGTCCCGTGCCGATGCGTCCTCGCGCTTCGATCCGGCAGGCGCGGAGCAGCAGCTGGGCGCCGATCGCCCCGGGACCCGCAACTGTGGCGAGCAGATTCGCGCCGAGCCCGGTGCCGATCGCGAGCAGCAGCCAGAGCGGGAACGCCCTGCGGCAGGAGCGCGTCGCCGCGAGCCACGCGGCCCTGCGCCTGCGCGAGCCTGCGCTCCGCGCGCGGGCCGGACCGAGGAGCGCGAGCGCGAGCGCGCCGAGCGCGGATCCCGTGGCCGCGGACGAGAGCAAATCGAGGTGCAGCATCGAGACGGGCGAGTCTAACATCGGGTATTCTTCGCACTTCCAAACGGGGTCGAGAAGCACATGGCAGCCACGCAGACGATCGCCGTCCTCGGCGCGGGGACGATGGGACGGGGCATCGCGCAGATCGCGGCCGCCGCGGGCTTCGCCGTGCGACTGCACGACACGAGCGCCGAGCTCGCGGAGCGCGGGATCGACGGTATCGCGGCCACGCTCGATGAAGGGATCGCCCGCGGCAAGGT
>Ga0180085_1000265_pt1 | contig 18438 bp, 12 predicted proteins | sample EasRiv730_16_10D_FD_123013 | JGI IMG/M metagenome (GOLD analysis project Ga0180085, IMG submission 123013) | Soil microbial communities from meander-bound floodplain in the East River, Colorado, USA - East River metaG ERMLT730_16_10D | ecosystem: Environmental > Terrestrial > Soil > Floodplain ... | reverse complement strand
TTTGCACTGGGTTCAGCGGGGGTATCTTCAGGGAAGAATTTCAGGACTTCATCATCGAGAGCAAGTTTTCCGTCTGCGATCACCAACCCGACTGCAGTGGACGTAAAACTCTTGCTTAGAGAAAACAACATGTGGTTGCTCTTTGCGTCGTAAGGAGACCACCAGCCCTCGGCCACAACGTGACCGTGACGCACCAGCATGAAGCTGTTCATGGTGTCGATCTTCTGATCGGCAGCTTCGATGAACCCGAGAATTGCAGACGAAGCAATTCCCTGCTTCTCGGGACTGCTGCGAGGCAGCATCCTCGATGAATTGTTGGCGGCGTTGCAAACAGATCCGGCAGATAAGAGCAACAGCAAGGAAAGCGTTGTTTTCATGATCGTCATCCCGTGAAGTGGAGTTGACAAGCCTGTACTATCTACGAAAATCAGTTATTCGCTTGACCTGAATGACGGCCTCGGTCACGTCTGCCACCCATCGACCGAAACTCAAACGAGTCGATCCCAGGCAGCCGACGAGCACCCGCCGAAGTCATTCCCTTATCCGGTGCTCGACCACAGCGCTGGACAAAGTGCGCGCGCCAACCTGCAGATACAGCGTACGTTCAGTCACTGAAAGAGTCAGCTCCGTGCGCCTCTCAATAAGCGCCGCGACTTCGTCAATAAACCGAGGGTCGAACGCGTGAATCGGGATCTCAGCCGACCTGTGGATCTTCTTGCCCGCGAACTGTCTTAAGAGCTGTCCCGGATCCCGATGAGTGTAGACTGCAGCCCGACCAGCGAGCTTGCTGCCCCGATGCAGTCTTTCCGCATCCGGCATGCCGACTTCGATCCAGGCCGTGAGTCGTCCAGTCAGGTCGCGCACACAAACAGCCGGTTCGTCCCCGGCCGCGACTCCTTCGGTAAAGCAGATCCCTTCACCGTACTCGAGGCAGTAGGCAAGTATCCGGGTCAACATGAATTCAGCGGTCTCGGAAGGCTGCCGCGCCACCCGCAAGTCGAGTGACTCGTACACTCCGCGGTCGATGTCAGACAGCTCAATCGTCAAGCTGTGGATTGTCGCGTTCAGGGCCATGCCGTCCTCAAAGATTCAAGCGTAGCCGGATTTAGAACATCGCCAACCACAAATACATCCGTACGCTCGGGGTCGGCGTCACTGGTTCCTTGTGGTCCTGAATCGTAGCGCAATATCTTGGGATCGCAGATACAACGTCGCGCGTTCAGCCGAACCGCAGGCTGTGATTGGCCGGGATTCAGCGGAGAGTGTGCTACAAGGATTGAATTACAGCAAGGAAGGAATGCAGCTGTGAGAGGCTTCCATTCATTCAGACAAAAGTCTCTCAAACCCTTGCGGTTCCTCTTGGTAATGGAGAGGGAGCGAGCCAGACCCTGGGTCTCGCAGGTCGGTCCTCATAGTTGTCTCGATCAATTCCTGCGAGCGCTTGCGCGCTTGCCAAGCACGAAGGCGGCGCCATGAGAGAGCAAGGCCGGTGTAAACAAGCACCGACGCACCCGCTGACACGGCTCCCGCAATTGTCTGGCCGACGATCCCCACTACCTCCCCCGTATGAGCGAACCGTAACACCATTCGGAGCCTTCTGCCCAGGGTCATGCTGGAGAACGGCTCCCAACGCACAACTTCGCCGGTCGCATGGTTCAGAGTCAGCTGGGCTCGCTTTTGAGGCTGACCGCCGTTGCCTTGGTCGATCGTGAACACCAATGGCGCATTCGTTGACGAAGGCAGCCGCAAGCTGATGCTCTGCCAACCGGCAAGCTGTTGCTCCGCACGAGACCAGAGCGCGTCGAAGCTATCCAGGTTCAAGTCCCTCGGTGGCGGGGACAGCAAACTGGCTGGTGCCCCGGAACCTTCACGGCGAGGTCTGGACTCGCCCCTGCGGATTCCGTCTGCTCGCTGCGCCTCGCCGCTGCCAGACACTCCCTCGGACTTGCGCAGCTGCGCCCCTACGGGGCGTTGCTTCTGTGGCCGCTGCGACCCGCCCCCGCCTCCACCAGGAGCCTGGCCCCCTTGCACCGGCGGTTCTTCTCCAACCAGACGATAGACCAGGTTACTTGCCCAAGGATAGGAGATCACCGTGGCCGAGAGCACGACGATAAAGAGGGGTACTGCCGACCAAAAGCCAACGACGTTGTGCCAGTTGAAATCGCGCGCCTTGCCAGGTAACCCACGCCGAAACCAAGTCACATTCCTGAGCTGGGACCAGGTCCATTGCTTCGGCCACCAGATGTAGAAGCCACTCATAACGAGGAAGAGGAATCCCAAGTTGCAGGCGCCCGTGACGGCACGCGCTATGTTGCGGTTTTCACCCTGCGCGCCAAGCCAACGATGCCAATCTGTCACCACGCGAAAGAAGGTTCGGATTCCTTGGGCTCCTTCTCCCAAGATTTCTCCGGTGTAAGGATTGGTGTAAAGGATACTCTCTCGCCCAAAACCGAGCGCGGCCGGGTCGGACCGCAATGTGAAGGTTGAAGGCAGCGCAGATCGTTCCTCGCGAACCTTGCCAAGCAAAGTCTCCACGGACAACCGCGCCGCCCCTGAAGAAGGGGGTGCAACCCGGTAGCCACGATCCGCCCACGCCGTCATCTGCTTTTCGTACATGAGCAGGACACCCGTAACTGACATGATCAGCACCACAATGCCTGCAACCACGCCCGTCGAAAGATGGAACCAAAACAGGACTTTGCGAAAGGTCATGAGCTACTCTCCAGAAGAGATGCCTCCTTTCCGCCAGGGGACGCGAAAGGCTGCCGGCATTGCTACTGTGTCCGGCAGCAGAGAATTCGAGGCAAGAAGCCCTAAACATCCGCCCAGCGGCGGATGAGATTGTGGTAGACGCCAGTCAATTGCACTGTCGAAGGGTGATCGGGCACATCTTGGGTGATACGTTGGATCGCCATGTCCAGATCAAACAGCAGAGTGCGCTGCCCGTCATCGCGCACCATACTTTGTATCCAGAAAAACGACGCGACGCGCGTTCCTCGAGTTACCGGGCGTACATGGTGCAAACTGGTCGACGGATACAGGACCAAGCTGCCTGCTGGCAGTTTGACGTTGTGGGTGCCATAAGTGTCTTCCACCAGCAGCTCGCCGCCGTCGTAGTCTTCGGGACCTGTGAAGAACAACGTGGCTGAAAGATCCGTTCGGATCCGATGTGGCGTGCCAGTCACTTGACGAATTGCGTTGTCAACGTGAGTGCCAAATGATTGCCCGCCCTGGTAGCGGTTAAAAAGGGGTGGAAAGACTCGCAAGGGCAGGGCCGCCGCCAGAAACAAGGAGTTTCGCTCGAGCGCGGCCAGGACCAGGTCCCCCAGTTGCCGCGCTACGGGATGATCTTCGGGCAGTTGCAGGTTGTCTTTCGCTCGGGCCGATTGGTAGCCGGCAGTGACCCGGCCATCAATCCATTCGGCCTGGTCCAGCATCTGGCGGCACTGAGCAACTTGCTCGGCAGTCAGTACATCAGGAATCTGCAATAGCATTTTCCCTTTTCAATTCCTTTCTCTGCAAGAGCTGTGCCTACCACGATCTTGGGATCAGCAGGCACGTTTTCCTCGATACGACTGCCGACAGAGGCGGTCCGAAGGAACCTAGAAGCGGAAGTTGGTGCTGAGCATCAACGAGCGGCCAGCACCGGGTACGAGGTGCCCACCGCCGAGGCGGTCGAAATAGTAAGCGTCATTGACGTTGTACAAGTTGAGCCGCAGATCGAGTTTGCTTGTGATTGGATAGGCAGCCAAAGCGTCTAGTGTCCAGTAACTCTCGACTTGGCGGGTGTTGATGTTGTTGCCGAACCGGCGGCCCACAAAGCGAGGCCCACCACCGACGGTGAGCTTCTTGAACTGATAGGTTGACCAAATATTAAACGAGTTCCTCGGCGCATTCTGAATCCTCTTGCCGACCTCCGCCGGAGTGTTTGACTCTTCAATTTCGCTGTCGAGCAGGGTGTAGGCTCCAAAGATTTTCCCGGCGTGGTTGAAACTGCCAGAGGCCCCCAGTTGAATGCCGGATACACGCTGGGTGCCCTGCAAGACCTGCGGTGGATCATCAGGCAGAAGTCCTGGAGTTCTGGCGTTCGTCTTATTGACGCGGAATAGGGCTCCGTTGACCGACAGACGTGCACCAATCAGGTCCCATTTGGTCCCGACTTCTGTGGTATAGGTTTTTTCTGGTTCAATCGCAGTGTTCGCGGTGTTGTACGAGAGACCCTCCAGAGAAGGGTTCAACGACGTTCCATACGAGGCATACAGACTGCCACTTTCCTTCGGTTTGAAGATCACTGCACCGCGCACGCTGTTCATCTTGTCAACACGGGCAACAGGGGCAAGAGTCGTGGTGACGCCATCGACGTCGAACCGCTCAAAGCGCATGCCACCGTTCATTTCGAGTTTTTCGCCTATCTTCACCGTATCGAATGCATACAGCGCCTGCGTGTTGCCGGTCACATCACCCACGAGCGGGCTCGTTACGATGGTACCGGTGTAGATGTCATCCGGATTCGGATTCAACAGCGTTGTGGGTGAGTTTGGGCCAGTGCGGGTCTTGCGAATATTGTTCTCATTGGTCAGAGCCAGCCCTGCAATCAAAGTGTGTTTGATAGGACCTGTGGAAAAGTTCGCCCGCAGATCGCTCTGGTTGTCCCAGATTCCGTCTTCCGTGACCCATGCCCTCAGTTCGCGATTGATGACCGTAGAGTCGTTGCTGGCGAAACGCGGTGGGGTTGCATTCGAGTCGCGTGTCGAACGTCCGTAGCGGAGTTGATTGCACACTTGGAGGGCGTCGCTGAAATCGTGCTCGAACTTGACAGTCGCCATGTCCGCGCCCATTCGCTCGTAGTCGCGAGATCTGAATCCATAAAAGGTTTCGCGAGGCACCGGCGCTGGTTTATCACGGTATTCCCTAAGAACATTGTTAGTGGCCGGCACCCACGGAATTCCATAGTCGGAAATGTTGTCCTGCTTCAGCTTAAAATAGCCGAGAGTCAACCGTGTGGGTGTTCCGAGTCGGAAGGCCAACGAGGGCGCGGCTCCCCATCGTTGGTTATTCACGACGTCGCGTCCTGCGACTCCCGAATCGTGGGCTAAGAGATTCAACCGGAAAGTGGCATGCTCTCCGAAGAATCGCAGCGGCACATTGACATCCGCACTGACGCGTTTGGTGCCGTCGGTTCCGAAGTTGAGCGTTCCTCCAAGCATCCGATTGAGAGTTGGCCACTTGCTGACCAGGTTGATGGAACCTCCCGTGGAACCGCGTCCCGTAAAGGCAGATGCAGGCCCTTTGACTACCTCGACCTGTTCCAAATTGAAGGGATCGCGCGATTGCGGACTGATATCGCGCACGCCATCAACGAAAATGTCGTTACGCGCACTGAAGCCCCGAAGAGTGAGATTGTCGCCCGCGGCTGTGCCTCCTTCTCCGGCCGTCATCGTCAAACCAGGAACGTTGCGCAACACATCTCGCAGCGTCGTGGCCCCCTGTTCCTCAATCATGGATTTGGAAATGACCGTGATGGTTTGCGGAATGTCGCGCAGGGGCTCGGTATACTTCGGCGACGACAATGGCGCCTGTTCCGTAACGTCGACGGAGGAGTCTGGTCCCCGCAGCTCGAACATGACTGTTTCTCCAGACGTGAACCGATAGCCCACACTGGTGCCACCCAGAACTTTTTGAAGGGCTTGGTCCACCGTATATAGCCCCGAAACCCCTGGAGAAGCGACATTACGTATGTCGTCGCTGGCAAAGAGGACGCGGAGATCCGCCAGCCTCTCAAACGCACTCACCACCGTATCGAGCGGTCCTGCCGGAATATCGAAGCGGCGGACAGACAGCGATTGCGTCTGCGTGTCGCCCCTTTTCGAGTTACCGCGAGCCTTCGGTGCTTCCGCGAGTGCTGCTGTCTTAGTGCTGAAAGTGGTGTAGGCTGCCAGCGTGCCCATGGCCATCCAGTACTTGGGGCCACTCGAGCTTCGCCTTTCCTTCTTTGTTTTTTGCCTTTTGATCTTCATTTTCACGGAAACTCTCTCCTTTCGTCCGCTCACCGGGTTCGATCAAGCTTGCTCGAATAAGTATGGTTGTGCCGCCGAGCGTGGCTGCCACGATCTGTTGTTGAGTCTATTTTTGCGATCGAATGTGTGCTACCCGGAAGGCGCGACTGCAAGCCACTCGTGAGGAGAACTCGGAGTGTCTGAAAGGGTGATGGGGTAGAGCATATAGCCTCCTTAGCAGAGTTTCTGCGTTAACTAGCGATGAATACGATTACCGCTGAAGCGTGCTAAGATGGCTTCGCACGCCACTCGTGAAGTTCACAGACTGACCGGGTTCGGTGCTGCAACGGGTCTTAGGCGTGTCTGCGCCTAAGACCTTTTCTTTGCTGCCAACGCTACCTTACATCCGCAAGCCTTCTTTCAAATCTGTCTAGAATCGAGCCAGGTACCTACAGTGACCTTTCCTCCGCCCAATCCAGTCGCTCAGAACCGGAACGTCAAGCCGGCTTGCAGCAGGCGTGGACTGCTGGGCAAGATGCCGCGACTCCGATCCACGATATAGAGTTTGTCTGTCAGGTTCTTCACCGTGAAGAAGAAGTTGGTCCGCAGAGACTCCACCTGATAGTTCACTGTGGCATTCCAAGCAGCGTAACCGTCGATCAGTCCGCGCTGTCCATCTGGGGAGGGTTGTACCGAATTCAGATCATCTCCAAACTGACGTCCTACAGAAACGGACTCCAGCATCGCGTTGAAACCTCGCGGATGCGAGTATCCCAGGGTCACGTTCAGGAGGCGTTCTGGCGCATAAGGTAGGCGGTTGCCGGTAACACTAACAGTAGTGAAACCCGGAACGCTGCTAAATCGAGTGCCCTGGAACTCGGCAGTCGGGATGTAGGTGTAGGCGACGCGGAAGTAGACATTGTGAGGAGATTGGAGCAGAGTCCCAGTGTCGACCCGGCTGGAGATTTCGATTCCTTGGTGCAGCGTCTCACCCCCATTGGTCAACGCGGCGCCCGAGCCGCCGGCAAGCGAAGCAGGAACAATCTGGTTCTCGTAATCCATCCGAAAGTACGTGGTCTCCAAACGAACCCCAGAGTGGACCAAGCTCCGCAGCCCCACCTCATAGTTCCAACTAAGCTCAGGATCGAGCTCAACCACACCCCCAGTTGTGTTGTTGATGATGTCTTCCGTGCGTGGCGGAGCAAATCCCCGGTGAACCCCGGCAAAAGCGGTGGTCTTCGAACCGAAGTTGTAGGCCACGCCCAGTCCCGGTACGAGCTGTGTCAAGTCCGTGGTTCCTGTAACGCCCACGCCGCCGTTGGCAAGGCGATTGGTCCGTTCGTAGTGCACTCTCTCAACGCGAACACCCGGAGTGACAGTGAAATTCCCAAAGAAGAACCGATTCTGAACAAAGGTCGAGTAGGCTTCGTTCTTTCTCTCGTTGTTTTCCACGACCACTCCTGAGCGAGCCATCGGCGTAGCCCCGTTTTGCTGCTGGCGATCCTGGTTCTCGAAGTGTGCCCGAAACCCGATATCCGTTTCGCTCCGGGTTCCGAACCAACGTTGGCTAAAGCGAAGCCGGGGTTCAACTCCCCAGTGCGTGTACTGACGTAACCGGCCTTCATTACCGCAGGTCGTATTCAGGTTTGCCATTCCTCCACAGGCAGGATCGGCGCTGTCGTTCGGCCGCTGGTTGGAATTGCTCGATTGCCTCCACCAGTGCCGCTTGAAACTGGATCCGTAGAGTGTCGTGTTGAGAATCGCGTCATTTCGAAACAGGTAGGAGTGTGCTAAAGACGATCCGTAACGGTCACCATAAAAGAAATCGTTGCGAAATGGGTTCTGCCGGGGGTTGGCTCGATACTCGTCTTCCCGCAGACCCGAGTAAGTCACATTGGAGTCTTCTCCGTAGTAGTTTCCTTTGAAGGTCAGGGTCTGCTTCTGAGTCAAGACCTGCACGACCTTTAGATTGACGTCGTTCAATCCTGAGCGGACATTGTCCCTTGAACCTTCTCCTTGCTTGCGCGTGTAGTTGATGAGAGCCCCAGTCCCACGCCAAGTTCCACCATAGCCGACACTGCCGTCAAAGTAGTCGCGGTTTCCACCGAGCAAGGTCACGAACCCGCTGGGTCTTGGTGGCGGGGATGGCGTGATGTAGTTCACAACCCCCCCCACGGTCGAAGGACCATAAAGAACCTGTCCCGAGCCCTTCAGAACTTCAATGCTCTCGAAACGCTCAATGGGTGGATGGTAGTAGGAAGCGTTGTCGCCATAGGGAGCGTAGGTGAAGGGTATGCCATCCTCCAACAAGAGTACTTTGGAGGAGCGAGTTGGGTTGAGGCCGCGAATACCGATGTTGGGGCGCAATCCAAAGCCCTCTTCATCGCGCACATTGATGCCTCCCACCTTTCTTAAGGCTTCGGAAAAATTGAAGACTCGACTGCCCTGCAGCGTCTCCTGGTCAATGATATCCACTGCGCCCGGAATTCGCTTCACCGTTTCGGGACCTCCAGCAATTTGGGACGCCTCAACTGTCACTGCTTCCGTGAAGGGACCGACTTGGAGGATTACCAGTTCAGTTGCGTGTTCACGCTCGGATAGGGTGATCTGGCGCTGGGCGGACGAGAATCCGTCTGCGCCAACCGTCAACGAATATTGGCCGGGCATTAGATTCTCAAAAACAAAATTCCCATTTGCGTCGGTCTTGATGAAACTCTCGAAACCAACCGTCGTGCGACGCAAACTCGCAGAAGCATTTGGTATAGCAGCGCCGCTTGCATCTAGAACCCGTCCGGAAATTGCCAAGTTCTTCACTTCGGCAAGTAGAGTTGGTGCCCCGCAACTAAGCAAGACAAAGGAGACTATTAGGATGACGATCCTGAGATCGAGTTCCCGAGCCATTGAGAACGGCTGCGGCAAGATACTGGAGGATCTTTCCGAACGACGCGGTTTCGAAAGGAGGGGGAGCAGATTCGCGGGGGACATCGATGCCTCCTCGGCACGCTTCACCAGATTCACATATGGTGAAGCTGTTGTCGCGGAAGCGTGCTAGGATTCCCCCGCACGCCACTCGCGAAGTTTGTACACTGACCGGGTTGGTGAACTGCACGGGCCTTGGGTGTGTCCGCACCCGAGGCCCTTTTCACTCGAAAGGTTCCGCCGTCAGACAGGTTCGAGTATTGGCAGCGATTCCTGTATTACGCGGCGTGATTCTGACAGCTGAGTCTCGTAAGGAAACGACAAGCTGAGCCCGTCTCCCGTTCTGCCATCTTGGGGATCGAATTGTACTGGCTTCCAACTCATCAAATAGTTCCACTCGCGAAAGCGGGGACACTTCTTGCATGCCTTGCCTTCCTTATAACTCTTGCAGCACTTCTTGCTCACCGGATAGCGGTCTCCTGGCAACTCGATTCGTTCAGGTGAACGACGCTCCGCAAAACAAGAAAGGCACCAGAGCATCGGTTGCGAGGTAAGTCTTTATATTATGTGGCCTTTAGTCGTCTTGAAAATGAATTTCAATTTCAAGAAATTGAATCCTACGCATCCGTAGGGTAGACGTCAAGAGAAAATCTTACAGAAGCAGGTTTTTTGAGGCCTGACAGACTCACAGATTCGCCGTCTCCAAATGATTCAGTTCCCGGATCGATCCTTAGCATGCACTTTTTTGAGCGCAGGCAATTCGCACGCTCCATACTGAGCTTATTCGCTACTTCGATTGTCACGCTGGGCCTTTCCTTCACCCTTGTCGCGGCGGACGACGATGGAGCATGGCGAGAATTGTTCGACGGCAAGACCCTCGATGGCTGGACTACGACGAATTTCGGAGGAGAGGGCAAAGTTGAAATCGACGCCGGAAGGATTGTGCTTGGGTTCGGCAGTGACTTGACCGGTATTACCTGGAAGGGCCCCATGCCTCGCTTCGACTACGAAGTCAAGCTCGAAGCCAGGCGCGAGGAGGGTAACGATTTCTTCTGCGGGTTAACGTTTCCAGTCAACGATTCGTATTGCTCACTCATTCTGGGTGGATGGGGTGGAACAGTCGTGGGTCTGTCGAGCATCGATGGGCTGGACGCTTCGGAAAACGAAACGTCGCGACTGATAAGCTTCGATCTAAACAGATGGTATGCAGTCACCCTTAAAGTAACCCAGCAGAAAATTGAAGCTTGGATCGATGGCACCAAGATCGTTGATCAGGAACTGTCTGGCCGCAAGATCAGCATTCGTCCCGAGGTGGAACTCTCGCGCCCATTTGGCCTCGCCTCATGGCGCACACGCGCAGGATTGCGCAAGATGGCGATGCGAAAAATTGATGCGAGGAGATAGATCGCCGAACCAGAGAATGAACCGCTACGTCACCAGTGCCTTGACCGGGCTGGCAGGCTCGACCCCAGTCAGGCGTTGGTCCAAGCCCTGATATTTGTAGGTGAACTTCTCGTGATTGATGCCAAACAAACTGAGAATAGTCGCCTGAAAATCGCGTACATGAACGGGATCGCGGACGATGTTGTAGGAAAAGTCGTCCGTCTCTCCAACTACGGTTCCGCCTTTGACACCACCACCTGCCATCCAAAGACTGAAGCACCGCGGATGATGATCGCGGCCATGGTCGGTCGGGGTGAGTTTTCCTTGAGAATAAACCGTCCGACCAAATTCCCCGCCCCATATGACCAAGGTACTGTCCAGCAGCCCTCGTGACTTGAGGTCCTGCACCAGCGCCCAGCAAGCCTGATCGACGTCCCGGCACTGGCTTGGGAGAACCTCGGGCAGATTGCCGTGCACGTCCCAGCCTCGGTGATAAATCTGCACAAAACGCACGTCGCGTTCCACCAGCCTCCGTGCCATCAGACAGCTATGCGCGAACGTGCCGCCTTTGCGGGCATCCTCGCCATAGAGCTTGTAGGTGCTCTCAGGTTCCTTGGACAAATCGGTCAGCTCAGGAACCGACGACTGCATCCGAAACGCCATTTCGAACTGAGCGATCCGGACCAGTGTTTCCGGGTCACGAACCTTCTCGTGTTCGATTCGATTCAATTCGCCCAGCGCATCCAGCATGCGTCGTCGCATTTGCGATGGCACACCGTCAGGATTGTTGATGTAAAGAACCGGATCCCCGCCCGAGCGCAACGCTACGCCTGCATACTGAGCCGACAGGAATCCGGCACTCCACAAGCGTGCGGAGATGGCCTGAACGTTGGCTTTCGGATGCGAGTGGCTAGCATTAAGAACCACGAACGTAGGTAGATCCTGATTCAAACTGCCAAGTCCGTAGGCGATCCACGCCCCCATGCAAGGCTTGCCGGCAATCATGCTGCCTGTCTGTATGAAGGTGATGGCAGGCTCGTGGTTGATGGCTTCGGTATGAACCGAGCGGACAATCGCGAGATCGTCCACCATTTTCGCCGTGTGTGGGAGCAGCTCAGAAACCCAAGCGCCACTTTGCCCGTGCTGTTGAAACTTGAAAACAGAAGGCGCAATGGGAAAGCGTGTCTGGCCGGAAGTCATGGTCGTCAGTCGCTGGCCACGGCGGACAGAATCCGGAAGATCTTTGTCGAACCAGTCCTTCAGGCCCGGCTTGTAGTCGAACAAATCCATCTGGGGTGGTGCCCCTACCATGTGCAGATAGATAGCCCTTTTCGCTTTCGGAGCGAAGTGCGGTAACCCTGGAAGGGAGTTTCCGGAAGGCGCCTTCAGCACGTCTCCCAGGAGTTGTCCTTTGTCGAGCAGGCTGGCCAGTGCTGCCAGGCCGAGTCCTCGAGCCGCGCTTCCGAAGAACTGCCGCCGGGTCTCCGTTACGATCGCTTCATCAAAAGGATGCATGTGTTCTCCGTTGCAGCAGTGTTCACTTATTCAGTACTTCATCCAGATTCATGATCTGGTTCGCCACCATCGTCAAAGCAGCCGAATCGACAGTCGCCAAGCCCTCCGCAGGCTTCGACTCTCCAACCGATAACAGCTTCGTGGCATCTTCGGGATGCGCTGCATAGTAATCCAGGTAGTCCTGGTAAGCGCGCATCACGATTGCGCGCTCAGCCGGTTGGAAGGTCCGAGACAACAAGCGTAGAGTCATGTAGTCGAGCTCGCGGTCAATGTGTCCGCGCCCTTCCTCAACGGCACGTTGAGCAAGGTGGCGGGCCGCTTCAACAAATTGAGGATCATTCATCGTCACCAGAGCCTGCAACGGCGTATCCGTCCGTTCACGCCGCACGGTGCAACTCTCGCGAGTGGGAGCGTTGAAAATATCCATCGATGCCGGCGGCGCGCTGCGTTTCCAGAAAGTGTACAGGCTGCGACGATAGAGCTTGTCGCCTGTATCGCGCTTGTAGAAACGCGTGTTACTCCCCTCCATAGCGACCGCTTCCCAGATTCCATCCGGCTGGTACGGTTTCACACTGGGGCCGCCAATCTTGGAAGTCAACAACCCGCTTGCCCAAAGTGCGTAGTCGCGCACCATCTCACCTTCCATCCGGAAACGTGGACCCCGCGAGAGCAGGCGATTGTCTGGATCGACTTTGAGCTTCTCCTCGCTGGCCAAAGCCGACTGCTGGTAGGTAGCAGAAGTGACCATAAGCCTGAACAGCCGCTTTACGTCCCAACCCGATTCGCGGAATTCTGCCGCCAACCAATCGAGTAATTCCGGATGGGTGGGAGGTTGTCCTTGCGAACCGAAATCCTCACTGGTTTTGACGATACCGGTACCGAAAATTTCTTGCCAGAATCGATTGATGGTAACGCGTGCCATCAACGGATTCGACGGTTCCACCAGCCAGCGAGCCAATCCCAATCGGTTTCTTGGATATGAGGCCGGCAACGGTGGCAAGGCCGCAGGGACATTAGGCTCCACCTGTTCACGGGGTTGGTCGTATTGGCCGCGATAAAGAATGTTCGCCATTGGCTTGGACCCCGGTCGTTCCTCCATGACCAGTGTGACCGACCCGCGCTGGCGGATTTGGCGACGTTCGCCAGCAAAGCGATGGAGTTTGGCAGCCAGGTTTCGATAGCGCGAATCTCTATGATTCAAAAAATAGGTGTGAAGCGCTTCGCGTTCCGGAGGAGTAAGTTGGTCGGCCGGCTTGCCGGTGGCTCCTGAGATGGTTGACCAAAGTGAGACCAGACGTGCTTCTTCTTCTGTCAACACCCGGTTGAACGCCCGAAAATCGGACAACGCCCCGCCTTGATAAAATCGGCTTCCTTCGTTACCGAACCGTAGTGGAGCAGCGGTTTGAATCTCCCCTTTCAGTGGCTCCACCTGGTCGCCAATCTGGACCATACTCTTCTTTCCATTGAGATAGAGCAGAAGTCCGGCAGGCTGGCGACTGCCATCGTAGGTGACAAGCACATGATTCCAGGTGCCGGTCTTGAACTGCTCAATAAATCCCGCGCTGACGCGTAATCCCTTGCCCTCGTCGCCCACTAACTTGAACGAGGGTTGACGGGAGTTCACTTCCAAGGCCCATCCTCTGCCCTTCTCTTGCGGATCAAACTGGCTGACGATGGTGATATTGTCTTCGCGTTTCGGTTGGTACATCCACACTGCCAAGGAAAACGGCTTGTCCGCAACAAGAGAGCCGAAGTTCGCCAGCTCCAATTTGGCGTTCGCCCCAAAGTGCAACGCCTTTGTAGCGGCTGTCGAGCCTTCACCAACGGTGATTCCTTCCGGCAGCGGCACGCTCCGCTCCTGCCCCGCTTGCTTCACATTCACTTCGCTGGTAAATTCGAGCGCGAGCAGTTCTGATGCAGCATCGAGCGGAGTGGTAAGCGATTGTCTCGCATCCGACTTGAGCCACTTTCGAAATCCTCCGCTCTCCTCACGCCGGGCGCGCTCCATCCGGTTTCTGGCGTCTTCCGTCTCCTGGTTCAGTCGCTCCCACTGAGCACGATCCTCGGCCCTTGGTACCACCACGATGGGCGGTGTATCCGAGATGTTGCCATCCATGGTGGGTTGAGTAGTGTTGCGGAAGAACGCCGCCAGAGAGTAGAAATCCTTCGAAGAAATGGGGTCGAATTTATGGTCGTGGCAAGTGGCACAACCAACTGTCAGTCCAAGCCAGACGGCACCGGTTGTATCCACTCGATCTTTGGCATAGATCGCATCAACCTCTTCGGGAATCACCCCGCCTTCGTTAGTGGTCACATTGCACCGGTGAAAGCCCGAAGCAATCTGCTGTTCGAAAGTTCGATTCGGCAGCAGATCGCCAGCGAGTTGCTCAACCGTGAAACGGTCAAATGAAAGATTACGATTGAAGGCATCGATCACCCAGTCGCGATACGGCCACATTTCGCGATAGTTGTCGACGTGGACACCATGCGTGTCGGCATACCGCGCGGCGTCGAGCCAATAACGGGCGCGATGCTCTCCCCAGCGCTTGGAAGCCAACAAGCGATCCACAACCTTTTCATAGGCATTTTTTGAATCGTCCTTAAGAAACGCCTCGACTTCGTCTGGCTCGGGTGGCAGGCCGGTCAAGTCCAGCGAGACGCGTCGAATCAGAGTACGTTTGTCAGCTTGAACTGCAGGCTCCAATCCCGATGTTTCCAACTTGGCCAAAATGAATGCATCGATTGGATTCTTCACCCAAGCCTGTCCTTTGACCACCGGCGCCGACGGCCGGGCTACTGGAACAAACGACCAGTGCTGCTTCCATGCTGCTCCCTGCGCGATCCATTCCTTCAAGATCCGCTTTTGGTCGTCAGTCAGCACCTTGTGAGACGACTCAGGCGGCATGCGCTGGGCGGCATCCGTTGCCGTGATCCTCTGATACAGCAGACTCCCATTTGGATTGCCTGCAACAATCACAGAACCGCTTTCGCGTTTTTCAAATGCGCCTTCCTGGGTGTCCAGACGGAGCCCCACCATGCGCGTGGCCTCATCCGGCCCGTGGCAATGAAAACAGTTATCCGAAAGAATGGGGCGAACCTGGCGCTGAAAGTCCACGAGGGCAGGCGATGTCGCGCCAGCCTGCTGGGCGAGCATTGCGCGGTTCCAACACAACGTGGTGAAAGCGAGGATCCCAAAACTAGCGACGAGGTAGTTTTTTGATTTCATGGAAACTCAAGAGAACAGAACGGTTTGCTTGAATAACAGTCAATCCAGCAACGCACCTAGGGTCAGCTTCACCAACAAATTGCGGTGGCCACCCTACCTACTCCGACAATTCAGCCCGGCTTTTTACGACAAGCAATGAATGAAATGTGAAGCGGCCCGAGTTCACGCAAAGCCTGATCCGCCGAACAACTACAGCAATCTAATGATCGCATGAGTTGCGAAATCTGAACACTGGAGACACGAAGTCATTCCAACCCCTGTTTTCCACTCAAACCTTCGCACTGGCTCGGGCAAGCCGAATGGTTTCTTCTGCAGATGCATCCGAGATCAACGCGCAGCACAGGTTTCTCTCCTGCCAAAATACAACCGTTGCTGTTTGCTGCGCGTAGATGTGAAAGCTGCGTCCTCGATCCCAACGAATGTCAGCACCGGCAGGCAATTCCGCCAGACTGCCTGGGTGCATTTGGAAGACGAACCACGTATTTCGCGGTCCCTGATACACACACCAACTACTTTTGCGATTCAGCACCCGCTGTGCCCGTCCGCCCTTCAGCGTGTAGGTGGCCGGATCCAAAGTTCGAACCGCGAAGAGGACTCCTTCAGCCGCAAAGTAACGCTCCAATGTCGCGCCGTCGCCGGTCTCGATCTGCAGGGGCAACTTCCTGTCGCAGTACTGCCGAAAACTGGCGGCAACTTCATCGGGGAATGTCGGGAACTTGATGAAGTAGTTCAACACCAGGCTGACCGCGGCGACCAGCATCAACCCATACGCGAAGATTGGGCGGTCGCGCTGTCGCCAGCGTCTCGAAGGTTCTGCGGCGGCGCTGCCGGGCGGCTCTGTGTTGAGAGACATTCAACCAGGTCTCTTTTGAATCGAAACTACAATAAGGTTGAACCTGAATTTCAATTCATCGCGCCGTTGCTCTGCACGCAATTCTTCGACGCACCAGCACCAAATCATCCAGCTTTTTGGGCCTTTTCAGTTGCTAGAAATCAATTGAAAACGGGAAGGCTCTTCTCTATACTGCGTGGGCTTTCTGCAAAGAAAGCCTGAGTGCCCAGGTAGCTCAGGCGGTAGAGCGCAGCCCTGAAAAGGCTGGCGTCGGCGGTTCAACTCCGTCCCTGGGCACCAGCGGCTTTCTGCTTCACCCAGCCGCTCGCCTCTCAAACTCGCCGATTTTCGCTTCATACTGCAACGTCAATCCAATATCGTCGAGCCCATTGAGCAGGCAATGGCGGCGAAAGCCATCCACTTCAAATCGAAATTTAAGTCCGTCCTCTGATCGAATGGTCTGGTCCACGAGATCAACTGCGAGTTCGTAGCCCGGGGTTTGCCGAACGCGCTGGAAGATCTGTTCGACTTGCTCCTCCTGAAGCTGCACCGGAAGCATGCCGTTCTTAAAACAATTGTTGTAGAAGATGTCGGCGAACGACGGAGCAATGATGCAGCGGAAACCGTAATCTTCAAGCGACCACGGCGCATGCTCGCGCGACGAACCACATCCAAAGTTGGCGCGCGTCACCAGAATTCGAGCGCCGCGGTAGCGCTCTTGATTCATCTCAAATTCCGGATTCAGCGCGCGCCCATCCACAAACCGCCAGTCGTAGAACAAATACTGTCCAAACCCTGTCCGCTCGATGCGCTTCAGGAACTGCTTGGGAATAATCTGGTCTGTATCCACGTTGGGTAGATCCAGCAAAGTCACGATGCCTTTGAGCTGAGTAAATGGTTCCATCATCGCTCCTGAGTAAGAATGTGCAAAAAAGATGAAGGAAATCACGGCTGATTCTTTCGCCTTCGCCCCTTGCTGTTCGTTTAGTTTGTCCGATACTGCCGCACGTCCACAAAATGACCTTCAATGGCCGCTGCCGCCGCCATGATGGGACTGACGAGATGCGTCCGCCCCCCTTTTCCCTGCCGCCCCTCGAAGTTTCGATTCGAAGTCGATGCGCAACGTTCGCCCGGCTTCAGAATGTCCGGATTCATTCCCAGACACATCGAACAGCCGGACTCGCGCCAATCGAAGCCGGCGTCTTTGAAGATGCGGTCAAGGCCCTCTTCTTCCGCCTTCTTTTTCACAGGCTGCGAGCCAGGTACAACCATGGCATAAACTTTGGACGAAACCTTCCTGCCGCGAATGAACTGCGCGGCTACACGCAGATCCTCGATACGAGAGTTGGTGCAGGAACCAATGAAGACGCGTTCCACCGCCAAGTCTGAAATCGGGGTGCCCGCCTTGAGCCCCATGTACTCCAACGCGCGCTCGGCCGACTTTCGATCGTTCGGGTCAGCGAAATCAGCCGGGCTGGGAACGCGCGAATCAACAGCCACAACCTGACCAGGATTCGTTCCCCAAGTGACTTGTGGAGTCAAAGTAGCTGCGTTAATCACGAGCTTCCGATCAAACACCGCTCCAGGGTCGCTGGGAAGACTCTTCCAGCGTGCGACGGCGGCGTCGAAATCCTTGGGAGTATACTTTCTGCCACGAAGATAGGCGAACGTCTTTTCGTCAGGCGCAATCATTCCAGCGCGAGCCCCACCTTCAATCGACATATTGCAGACAGTCATGCGTTCTTCTACGCTCAGCGCGCGGATTGTGTCGCCGGCGTATTCCACAACGCTACCGGTTCCACCGCCAGTGCCAATCTGTCCGATAATCGAAAGAATGATGTCCTTGGCTTCAACGCCGTAAGGACGCTGCCCATTCACTTCAATCAAGAAAGTCTTCGGCCTTTCCTGAAGCAAGCACTGCGTGGCCAGGACGTGCTCGACCTCGCTGGTACCAATCCCGAATGCCAACGCTCCAAAAGCGCCGTGAGTCGACGTATGACTGTCGCCGCAAACCAGCGTCACGCCCGGCAGCGTCACACCGAGCTCCGGTCCAATGACGTGCACAATTCCCTGCTCCGGACTGTCCAAGTCGAAGAGCGTCACCCCAAACTCCCGGCAATTGGTCCGCAGCGTTTCAATCTGCTGAGCCGAAATGGGATCGGTAATCGGCAGCGACCGCATTGTGGTTGGGACATTGTGGTCCATCGTGGCAAAGGTCAACTCGGGTCGCCTGACCTTGCGGCCGGACAGGCGCAAGCTCTCGAAAGCCTGCGGTGAGGTGACTTCGTGTACCAGGTGGCGATCGATATAAATCAAAGAAGGCTTCCCAGGTTCCTCATGCACGACATGGGATTCCCAGATCTTTTCGAACATCGTTTTCCGTTTCATCGTGGATGATCGCTCCCAGCATCAGTGAATTTCTCTTCCCGTCCTGTGGCAAGCGGCACACGGAAAGTTCAGTTAAGTATTATAGCCAAAACACAGGGTGGGCACGGGGATAATTCAAACAGCGTCCCCTGTGGCAAAGCGGTCTCGCAGAGACCTCGACAGGGTTGTGGTAGCTTGAT
>Ga0180085_1000264_pt1 | contig 18521 bp, 32 predicted proteins | sample EasRiv730_16_10D_FD_123013 | JGI IMG/M metagenome (GOLD analysis project Ga0180085, IMG submission 123013) | Soil microbial communities from meander-bound floodplain in the East River, Colorado, USA - East River metaG ERMLT730_16_10D | ecosystem: Environmental > Terrestrial > Soil > Floodplain ... | reverse complement strand
GGTTGGCGGTTGGCGGTTGGCAGAAGGATCTTTGGTGCTTTCTCCTGCCCGTCAACTGTCAACTCTCAACCGTCAACTTCCTCCTCACCCTCTTTTCATCATCTTCTTGATCTCCGCGAGGTGCTGCTCCTCGGCCGCGATCTGTGCGCGGGTGAATTCCTCGAGCATCACGCTCTTCCCCGCCACCAGGTCGAGCAGCTCGCGATATTCCGCCAGTCCCTGTTCCTCGTGCTCGTGCGCTTCCTTGAGGATGTCGTCGACGCTGTGCTTGTGAGTCTCGAGGAGTTGCCCGATCTTGAGCGACGGATGCCCGCCGAGGGCGGTCACGTGCTCGCCCGCCAATACGGCGTGCGCGGTGGATTCGGTGGCCTGGCCGCGGAGCCACGCCACGATCGGAATGCGGTGATGGCCGAAGATCATAAAACTGTAGTGCATGTAGCGCACGACGCCGGCGAGCTCGAGCTCGAGAATGCGATTCAGCACCTCGACGAACTTCTGCGTATCGGGCGATGCATTGCGTGATGTCGGCATGGTGTGTACCTCGGTGCCTACGCGCGGAGCAGCGGCCTGGTCATCGAACGGAAGAGCTGCCGCACTTCGCCGTCGGCGGTGCGTTCCGTATACGCGCCACGCGTATAAAGGCCGATGACGTGGCGCCAGAAACTCACGGCGTCGGCGTTGCGTACGTATTCGGTGACTTCCCACTGCCCGGCGAAGCGGTTGAAGATCAGGGTCGCCGCGTCCCGCCCGACGCCCAGACGCCGGAAATTGCGCAGGACGAAGAATTCAGAGAGGCGGTAGTCGATGGCGGGGCTCGATTGTGGCAACACTGGCGGGCGCACGATGAGCGCAAAGCCGGTAGGTTGCTCGTCTTTGACGATCACCAATGGATGTGAACGGTCGTCGGCGAACCAGCGCGCCAGCAGATCGGGTTCGCGGTGGCCATGCTCGCCCAGCACCGGAAAGATACCAGTGTTGAGGGCCGCCAGATCGCTTAAGTAGTCGCGGTAAACGCCCTGTATCCACTTGCGGTCGTCGGGCGACCGCTTCGCATCACGGATACTGACCGCCACGTTGTTCCTCGGGAAAGCCGCAGTTGCGCGCTTCGCAACCCCGGTGCTCCGGACGGGCCCGGGCAGGATGCAAGCCTGGCCCGGGCTGTCCGGATAGATCAGCTGATGACTATTACGGCGCCGGAGCAGGCTCCGCCGGAGCCGCCGCATCAGCAGCCGCATCGGCCGCCTCACCCGCCGCATCGGCAGTGGCATCGGCCGCCTCGCTCACCGCATCGGCAGTGGCATCGGCCGCCTCGCCCACCGCATCGGCAGTGGCATCAGCAGCCTCCGACGCAGCGTCAGCCGCCTTGTCAGCAGCGTCCCCGCCGCCACCGCCACAGGCACCGAGCACAAATGCAGCGGCGAGGGCGCTAAGAGCAAGTTTGATCTTCATCTCGATACCCCGAAAAAATTGGAAAGTTTATGAATCTCGCGTCCCCGGCGACTGAGTTTGTCTCGTTGAATTCGCCGGATCGCGGCGGCGCATTCTAGAGTGTTTAACGGCGTTTTTAAACTGGAAAGCCCTGCAATGTCTGTTGCTTGCGACGCTTCGACGCACTTGATCCGAACCAGCGTCGAGCCAGGGTACGAGGGTCTGCCTCGGCGCAGATGCACGCGTGCTCGGGAAGATTCCACGGTGCGCCAGCCCGGCTGCGGCTGGCTGACGCGCTGTGATCGATCGACTGCCACGACCCCACTGCGGTTTCGCAGGCGATCGACGGCGCGGAAGGGTCAGTGGTCGATGGCGGGCGGTAACGAATTCATGTTAAATACTTGAATAACATGGAATTCCAGGACGAACCGGTGATGCAGACTGCAAGCCTCGACTCACTCTACCGCGACCATTTGCGTACCGTCGGTGAGCGCACCGACCACGCGCTCGACGCAGCAGGATTCGAGCACCTTGTGGTCTATTCGGGCCCGCTGCCGCTGCTGTTTCTCGACGACCAGTCGTCCCCGTTCAAGGTCAATCCGCACTTCAAGGCCTGGGTGCCGGTGCTGGACAACCCGGATTGTTTCCTCGTTTACACACCCGGCCAGAAGCCGACGCTCGTTTTTAATCAACCGATTGATTACTGGTACAAGCCAGCATCGACACCGGGCGATTACTGGGTTAAGCACGTTGACCTGCGCCTGACACCCTCGCTGCCAGCCGCGCGCGCCCATCTTCCAAAGTCACTCGCGCGTGCCGCGTTCATCGGCGAACTGCCGAATGAGCTGGCGGGCTGGGGCTTTGCCCAGGTCAATCCAGCGCCTCTTCTCGATCAGCTGCACTTTGCCCGGGCAGCAAAGACTCCATACGAGCTCGAATGCATGCGGCGCGCGAATGCAATCGCGGTGCGCGGGCATCGTGCCGCCGAGCGCGCATTTCGCGAGGGGAAGTCGGAATACGGCACCCACATGGCGTATCTCGAAGCCTGCGGACACCGCGAAGAGGAGATGCCCTACAACAACATCGTCGCTTTCAATGCCAACAGCTCGGTGCTCCACTACCAGCACCTCGAGCGCACAGCGCCCGTAGCGGGCGAGCGACTGTCGTTCCTGATCGACGCGGGGGCCCAGTTCAACGGCTATGCGTGCGACATCACGCGCACGTATGCCGCCCGCGACGGCGACTTCAAGGCGCTCATCGATGCAGTCGACGACGCGCAGCGGTCCTTGTGCGCGGCCGTCAGGCCGGGAATGGACTATCGCGAGCTGCACCTTACCGCTCACCGTCGACTCGCCGGAGTGCTGCGCGATGCGGACGTGATCCGCGTCGAGCCGGATGCCGCGGTCAGTTCCGGATTGAGCAGCGTTTTCTTTCCCCATGGCATCGGCCACCTGCTCGGCCTCCAGGTGCACGATGTCGGCGGACTCATGCGCGATGCGTCGGGAGCGACCATCGACAAGCCCGCCGGTCACCCGTATCTGCGCCTCACGCGGCGCCTGGAGCCCGGTTTTGTCGTCACGGTGGAGCCCGGCGTGTACTTCATCGAGCTCCTGCTCGCACCGGCGCGGGCCAACCAGCACGCGCGCCACATCAACTGGCCGCGAGTCGCGGAGCTTGAGCCCTACGGCGGTGTGCGAGTCGAGGATGACGTGGTGGTGACGGCGTCCGGCCACGCCAATCTGACGCGCGACGCGTTCGCGAAGGGTTGACGATTGGCAGTCGGCAGTTGGCAGTTGGCAGTTGGCAGTTGGCAGTTGGCAGTTGGCAGTTGGCAGTTGGCAGTTGGCAGTTGGCAGTTGGCAGTAAGAGGATTTGCTCTTGCTTCCTTGCTGGCAACTGTCAACCGCCAACTCTCAACCTCATCCTTACCTTCTTGCCAGCAAATCCCTGATCTCCTGCAGCAGCACCTCCTGGCGAGGCGGTGCAGCCGGCGCCGCCGGTGCCGGCGCTTTCTTGAGTTTGTTGATGGCGCGAATGGCGATGAACAGCACGATGGCGATGATCAGGAAGTCGAACGCCGTCTGAAGAAATGCGCCGTACTTGAGGATCACCGGGTCGCCGGCTGGCGAGGTGCCGAGTGTGAGCGCGAGGTCGGCGAAATTGACGCCGCCGATCGCGAGGCCGAGCGGTGGCGTGACGACATCGCTCACCAGCGAAGTGACGATCTTCCCGAACGCGGCACCGATGATCACGCCGACAGCCATGTCGACGACATTGCCTTTCATTGCGAATTCTTTGAATTCCGATGCGAGGCCCATGTGCATCCCCCTGAGTAGTGTTCAACCCGGCGGGCGCCGGACCGGGGAGAAGCGTACCTGAGAAGTTACCGAAGCGGGATCCGTGGCACCCTCGCTCCCTTGGGCGGCGATTGGAAAAGAAGAGGCCGGGACGAGCCCGGCCTCTTCATGTCACAAGCGTGCGGCGCGCTATTTCTTGGCCTTCGTGGCGCTGGTTTTGGCGGCGGCTTTCTTCTTTGCCGCCTTCTTTTTCGGCTTGGCCTCTTCGGCGGCTTCGGCTTCCTCAGCCGCCTTCTTCGCCTTGCGCTTCGGCTTCTCCTCCGCCGCCGCTTGCGCCGCGGGCGCCTTGGCCTTCCTGCTCTCCGCCTTCGCCTTGGCCTTGGCCTTGGCAGCGGGTTCCTCGCCAGCCGGAGCCGCGGTCTGTTCCGGCTGATCGACCAGTTGCATCAGCGCCATGGGCGCCGAATCACCTGGCCGCGGCAGCATTCGCAGGATGCGCGTGTAGCCGCCGGGACGCGTCTGGTAGCGCGGCCCGAGCTCGACGAAGAGCTTCTCGACCACCGCGCCATCGCGCAGTTGATCGAACGCACGGCGTCGCGATGCCTGGCTGTCGCTCCTGGCGAGCGTGATCAGCGGCTCGACCACGCGGCGCAGTTCCTTGGCCTTTGGCAGTGTGGTGCGAATCGTTTCATGGCGCAGGAGCGAAGTCGCCATGTTGCGCATCAATGCGTGTCGATGCGCACTGTTGCGACTGAGCTGGCGGCCGGTGAGGTGGTGTCGCATGGAGCAGTATCGTTGTCGTTGGTTGATTAATCAGTTCTGAGTTGGCAGCTGACAGTGAAGAACGGGTTCCTGCTGTCAACCGTCAACTGTCCACCGTCAATTTTCCTACGCCGTCTCCCGTTCATCCTCGCGCTTCAGGCCGACGGGTGGCCAGCTCTCGAGCCGCATGCCGAGCGAGAGGCCATGGCTCTCGAGCACTTCCTTGATTTCGGTGAGCGACTTCTTGCCGAGGTTCGGCGTGCGCAGCAGCTCGACTTCGGTCCGCTGCACGAGGTCGCCGATGTAGTGGATGTTCTCCGCCTTGAGGCAGTTGGCGCTGCGCACCGTGAGCTCGAGCTCGTCCACCGGGCGCAGCAGGATCGGGTCGAACTGTGCCTCGGAGGCCTTCGATACGGCTTCATCCTGGCCCTGCAGATCGACGAACACCGACAGCTGGTCCTTCAGGATCGAGCCCGCGCGCCGGATCGCCTCTTCAGGGTCGATCGTTCCGTTGGTCTCGATGTCGATGATCAGCTTGTCGAGATCGGTGCGCTGTTCCACGCGCGCTGCTTCCACCGTGTAGGTGACGCGGCGCACGGGCGAGAACGAGGCATCGAGCTGCAGGCGGCCGATCGGCCGGCTCTGCTCTTCGAACGCCGCGCGCTGCACTGCCGGGCGATAGCCGCGGCCGCGCTCGACCTTGAGCGTCATGTTGAGCTCGCCCGCCTTGGTGAGATTGGCGATCACGAGGTCGGGGTTCAGCACCTCGATGTCGTGGTCACCGCTGATGTCGCCCGCAGTTACGGGTCCAGGACCCTTCTTGTGCAGACGGATCTCGGCGATGTCGCGCGCGTGCATGCGCAACGCGATTGCCTTGAGGTTGAGCAGGATGTCGACGACATCCTCCTGCACGCCCTCGATGCTGGTGTACTCGTGCAGCACGCCGTCGATGTCCGCTTCGGTGATCGCAGCACCCGGCATTGACGACAGCAGCACGCGCCTGAGCGCATTGCCCAGTGTATGGCCGAACCCGCGCTCGAACGGCTCGATCACGACGCGCGCATGGCGCGAGGTGAGCGGCTGCACCTTGACGACGCGGGGCTTGAGAAACTCGCCGACAGATCCCTGCATTGGGTCCACCTTCAGAAGACTATTTCGAATACAACTCGACCACGAGGCTTTCGTTGATGTCCGGCAGGATCTCGTCGCGATCCGGAACCGACTTGAGCACGCCGAACATCTTCTTGTCGTCCACCTCTACCCAGTCGGGGAATCCGACCTGGGTGGCAATCGCCAGCGACGCAGTGATGCGCAACTGCTTCTTCGCCTTCTCGCGCACCGCAATGGTGTCGCCGGCCTTGCACTGATAGGAAGGAATATTCACCGGCTTGTCGTTTACAGCGATGGCCTTGTGCGCCACCAATTGGCGCGCTTCGGCGCGCGTGGTGGCGAATCCCATGCGATAGACGACGTTGTCGAGGCGCGTCTCGAGCAGTTGCAGCAGCGTTTCGCCGGTCGCACCGGGGCGCCCGGTGGCGCGCTGGTAATAGTTTGCGAACTGGCGCTCGAGCACGCCGTACATGCGCCTGAGCTTCTGCTTCTCGCGCAACTGCGTGCCGTAGTCGGACAGCCGGCCGCGGCGCTCGCCCTTGATGCCGCCCGGCGGCACTTCGAGCTTGCACTTCGACTCGAGCGGCTTGACGCCGCTCTTCAGAAACAGGTCCGTGCCCTCGCGACGCGCGAGCTTGCACTTGGGACCGAGATAACGAGCCATGAATGCCTCTGAGTCTCTTGTGACTAGACACGCCGCTTCTTCGGCGGGCGGCAGCCATTGTGGGGAATCGGTGTGACGTCCTCGATGTTCGTGATCTTCAGGCCGCATGCGTTCAGCGCGCGCACGGCGGATTCGCGCCCGGGGCCCGGACCCATCACACGCACCTCGACGTTTTTGACGCCGTGTTCCTGCGCGGCATTACCCGCCTTCTCTGCGGCAACCTGCGCTGCGAATGGCGTGCTCTTGCGCGAACCACGAAAACCGCAACCGCCGGCCGTCGCCCAGGACAGGACGTTGCCCTGGCGGTCGGTGATCGTGACGATCGTATTGTTGAAGGAAGCGTGGACATGCGCGATCGCCTCGAGCACGTTCTTGCGGACCTTCTTGCGCTGCTTGGCCGGCGCCGCTGCGCCCGCCTGCTGCTGCTTCTGTTCAGCCATAGTACCCTCACCCTAACCCTCTCCCGCGCGCGGGAGAGGGGACAAATCAGACCTTTCCTACCGGTGCGTGCGTCTTGATCGCCGCCTTGCGCGGTCCCTTGCGCGTGCGCGCATTGGTGCGCGTGCGCTGGCCGCGGACCGGCAGACCCTTGCGGTGACGGATGCCGCGATACGTGCCGAGATCCATGAGCCGCTTGATGCTCATAGACACCTCGCGACGCAGATCGCCCTCGACTTGCAGCTTCGAGATCTGCGAGCGCAGCGCCGCGACTTCGGGCTCGGTGAGGTCCTTGACCTTAGTCTCGGGCTTGACGCCGGCGCCTGCGCAGGCGCGCCTCGCCTGCGAGCGGCCGACGCCGAAGATGTGCGTCAGCCCGATGACGACGTGCTTGTTCATCGGAATGTTGATGCCGGCGATACGCGCCATGTGGAACCTCTATATGGGGACGGATTCAAGTCCGTCCCCGCTTTGCGCCGCAGAAAAAGTGCGGCACTCTATCGGAAAACTCTATTTCAATCAATGTCCTGCCAATACGTCCCTGTGAACCATTCCGGCCCGTACATCCGTGTACGGGCGTTCGGGCCGATCGAGCGCACGTTAAGTGCACTCGATAAAGACACGGCCCTCACCCTTGGCGTTGCTTATGCCTCGGGTCTGTGCAGATGATGTACACGACGCCCCGACGCCGCACGACCTTGCAGTTCTTGCAGATCTTCTTCACCGATGGCCGTACTTTCATCGCATGTCTCCGCTCACGTCGTGCCCATACATCCCTGTGAAACTGTCCGGCCGGTATATCCCTAGTACCGGCGCTCACGACGATCGACTGCACGTCAAGTGCAGTCGATACATCACGTCGTTCGCCCGTAGCCCCTGAGATTCGCCTTCTTCATCAAGCCTTCGTACTGATGCGACATCAGGTGCGCCCTGAGCTGCGCCATGAAATCCATCACCACCACGACCACGATCAGGAGGCTCGTGCCGCCGAACTGGAACGGAACGCTGCCGTAAGCGTTCAACAGCTCCGGCAGGATGCAGACCGAGGTGACGTACAGCGCGCCCCACAGCGTCAATCGCGTGAGCACCTTGTCGATGTACTCGCCCGTCTGCTGGCCCGGCCGGATGCCCGGAATGAACGCGCCTGATTTCTTCAGGTTGTCCGCCGTCTCGCGCGCATTGAACACCAGCGCCGTGTAGAAGAAACAGAAAAAGATGATCAGCGCCGCATAGAGCGCGATGTGCACCGGCTGGCCGTAGCCCAGGGCGGCGGCGAGCTGCTGCATGAACGACTGCAACGCCGTCGGCTGCTGATCGACCGCAAAGAAGCTCGCGAGCGTCGCCGGGAACAGCAGCAGCGAAGAGGCGAAGATCGGCGGAATGACGCCTGACATGTTGAGCTTGAAGGGCAGGTGGCTGCTCTGGCCCGCATACATCCGTCGCCCCACCTGGCGCTTGGCGTAGTTCACCGCGATTCGTCGCTGAGCGCTCTCGACGAACACGCAGAACGCGGTTACCCCCAGCACCACGATGATGAGCACGAGCGCAAACGCGCCCGCCATCTCGCCCGACTGCACCTGCTGCAGCGTGTTGGCGATTGCGGTCGGCAAGCCGGCGACGATGCCCGCCATGATGATCATCGAAATGCCGTTGCCGATGCCACGCTCAGTGATCTGCTCACCGAGCCACATCAGGAACATCGTGCCGGTGGTCATCGTCACTGTCGCTGTGAACAGGAACTGCGGGCCGGGATTGATCACCATGCCGCCGTTCTGCAAAGCCACCGCCGCTCCGAAACTCTGAAACGCCGCCAGGAACACCGTGCCCCAACGCGTGTACTGCGTGATCTTGCGCCGCCCCGATTCGCCCTCCTTCTTGAGGGCAGTCAGCGTCGGCACCACCACGGTCATCATCTGGATGATGATCGAGGCCGAGATGTACGGCATCACGTTCATCGCGAAAATGCTGAAGCGCTCGAGCGCGCCGCCCGAGAACATGTTGAAGATGCCGAGGATCGTTCCCGCCTGGTCCTCGAAGAAACTGGACAGCTTATGCGGGTCGATGCCCGGCACCGGGATGAAGGTGCCGATGCGGAACACGATCAGCGCGCCGAGCAGGAACAGCAGCCGGCGGCGCATCTCGGTGAGACGCGTCGCTTCGCCAAATGCGGCCGCTGCGTTGGTGGTTGTGGGATTCGCCACGAGTGCCCTTACTCGTCGATCCTGCCGCCGGCAGCCTCTATGGCCGCGCGTGCACCCTTGGTGACCGCCACGCCCTTGAGCTTCACGGCCTTCTTGATCTCTCCCGAGCGGATCACCTTGGCGCGCTCGGTCTGCGCCGGAACGATGCCGGCCTCGATCAGCGCCTTGAGGTCGATGACTTCGGCGAGCAGCGACTCGAGCTCATGCAGGCGGATTTCGGCGCGCGTGCGCTTGATCGCCGAGCGAAACCCCGTCTTTGGCAGCCGGCGCTGCAACGGCATCTGGCCGCCTTCGAAACCGACCTTGTGGTAGCCGCCCTTGCGCGCGCGCTGGCCCTTGACGCCGCGGCCGCAGGTCTTGCCCTGCCCCGCGGAGGCGCCGCGACCGACGCGGAGTCGCGGGCGCTTGGCGCCGCGAGCGGGCTTGATCGAATTCAGACGCATGACTGTACTCAATTTGCTTGCTCGACTCTCAGGAGGTGCTTCGCCCTCTCGATCATCCCGCGGATCTGTGGCGTGTCCTTTACGACCACGCTGTGATTGATCCGGCGCAACCCGAGACCGCGGACCGATGCAGCGATGTTCTGCAACTGGCCGTGGATGCTACGGGTCAGCGTCACTTTGAGCTCGATGGCGGCGCTCACGGGTTCGCTCCGAGGATCTCCTCGACCGTCTTGCCGCGCTTGGCGGCGATGTCTTCCGGCGAACGGATGTTCGCCAGCGCCTTCATCGTGGCGCGCACGACGTTGATGGGGTTGCGCGAACCGTAGCTCTTGGCCAGCACGTTACGCACGCCGGCGCACTCGAACACCGCGCGCATGCCGCCGCCCGCGATGACCCCGGTTCCTTCCGCCGCCGGCTGCATGTAGACGCGAGTCGTGCCATGAGCCCCTTTGATCGCGTAATGCAGGGTATCGTTCCTGAGGCTCACGTTGATCATGTTCTTGCGCGCCTGCTGCATCGCCTTGGAGATGGCGACCGGCACTTCGCGTGCCTTGCCATAGCCGAAACCGACGCGGCCCGCGCCGTCGCCGACCACGGTCAGCGCGGTGAAGCCGAACTGGCGACCGCCCTTGACGACCTTGGCGACGCGATTGACTGCGACGAGCTTTTCGAGCAGCTCGTCACCGGATGAGGCTCTTTCGACTCTGGCCATAGGATTTGCGACCTTCCGCTCTAGAACTTGAGACCGTGCTCGCGGGCAGCGTCCGCAAGCGCCTTGACACGTCCGTGAAACTTGAATCCCGAGCGGTCGAATGCGACCTGCTCGATGCCGGCGGCTTTGGCACGCTCGGCAATCGCCTTGCCCACGGCCTTTGCCGCGTCGACGTTGCCGGTGCCCTTGAGACCCGTGCGCACGGTTTCCTGCAGTGTCGATGCCACGACCAGCACGTGGCCGCCATCGGCAGCGATGATCTGGGCGTAGATGTGCCGCGGAGTCCGGTGCACGGCGAGGCGCACCACGTTCAGCTCGCGGATCTTGGCGCGCGCTCGCGCCGCACGGCGCAGACGCTGCGCCTTCTTGTTGGTGGAATCACTCATGTTGAATGCCCTGCATCGGTCGACGGTGCACAGTTGACCGTTGACAGTGAAAACAGCCCTGGATTCCGGCTCTTGCCTGTCAACTGCCAACTCTCAACTGGCAACTTTCTCTTCACTTCTTCTTCGCTTCCTTCAACTCGATCTTCTCGCCGGAGTAGCGCACGCCCTTGCCCTTGTAGGGCTCCGGCGGGCGAAACCCGCGGATCTCGGCGGCGGCCTGGCCGACCTTCTGCCGGTCGATGCCTTTCACGATGATCTCGGTCTGGCTCGGCGTCTCGATCGTGATTCCTTCAGGGATAGCGAACGAGATCGGATGCGAAAAGCCCAGCGTCAGGTTGAGAGCCCGCCCCTGAACCTGGGCGCGGTAGCCGACACCGACGAGCTCGAGCTTGCGCTCGTAACCCTTGCTCACGCCCAGCACCATGTTGGCAAGATGCGCGCGAGTCGCACCCGCCACCGCATTGAGGCCTTCGCTCTGTTCGCCGAACGAAACAGCCAGCTTCTGCTGCTCCTGAGCGACATTGATGCCCGGCTTGAGCGACAGCGTGAGGCTGCCCTTGGCGCCCTTGACCGTGACCGCCGATCCGGCAACGGTCGCGCTCACGCCTTGCGGCAGCTCGACGGGTTTTCTTGCTACGCGTGACATAGTCGACTCACGACACGATACAGATCACTTCGCCACCCTGACCGCTCGCGCGCGCCTGCGCGTCCGTCATCACGCCCTTCGGCGTCGAGACGATCACGGTACCCATGCCGCCGAGGATTCGCGGCAGCGAATCGCGCCCGCGATAGATGCGCAGCCCCGGACGGCTGACGCGCTCGAGCCGATCGATGACCGGTCGGCCCTCGTGATACTTGAGCTGGATGTTGAGGCTTGACTTGCGGCCGTCGCGCACGACCGCGTAGTCGGCGATGTAGCCCTCATCCTTCAGCACCTTGACCACCGCCACCTTGGCGCGCGACGACATCGCGGAAACTTGCGGCTTGCCCGCGCGCTGGCCGTTGCGGATGCGCGTCAGAAGGTCGGCGATCGGATCGGTCATGCTCATTCGTTGCCCCTCACCAGCTTGCCTTGCTCAGGCCCGGGATCTCGCCCCGCATGGCCGCCTCGCGCAGCTTGGTGCGCGCCAGACCGAACTTGCGATACACCCCGCGCGAGCGCCCGGTAATCGCACAGCGATTGCGCTTGCGGCTCGGGCTGGCATCGCGCGGCTGCATCTGCAGCTTCGCCTGCGCCGCGATGCGCTCCTCCTGGCTCGTTTTCGGATCGCGAATCGTCTCTTTCAGCGCGGCGCGCTTCGCCGCGTACTTCTTTGCAATCTTGGCGCGTCGTTTCTCGCGCTCGACCATGTTGGTCTTGGCCATGCGTAACCTCAGCGTCGGAACGGGAAATTGAAGGCCTCAAGCAGCGCCCGGCCGTGCTTGTCGTCCTTCGCATTGGTCGTAATCGTGATGTCCATGCCGCGGACCTGGTCGATCGCGTCGTAGGCGATCTCCGGGAAAATGATCTGCTCGCGCACGCCCAGGCTGTAGTTGCCCTGGCCATCGAACGAGCGCGTTGACAGGCCGCGGAAATCGCGGATGCGCGGAATTGCGATGTTGATCAGCCGGTCGAGAAACTCGTACATGCGCGCGCCGCGCAGCGTCACCTTGCAGCCGATCTGCTGCCCGGTGCGAACCTTGAACGTAGCGACCGACTTGCGCGCCTTGGTGACGATCGGCTTCTGGCCGGTGATCTTGGTGAGATCGCCGACCGCGTTGTCCATGATCTTCTTGTCCGCGACTGCCTCACCCACACCCATGTTGACCGTGATCTTGGTGATGCGCGGTACCTGCATTGGGTTCGCGAGCCCGAGCGTCTTCTTGAGCTCGGGTACGACATGTTCGCGGTAATGCTTGTGCAGTCTGGCCATAAGAAACAGTTGTCAGTTGACGGTTGGCAGTTGACAGTTGCGGGACGCAGCTCAGGCGTCGACCACTTCCTTGTTGGACTTGAAGAAACGCACGCGCCTGCCGTCTCCGAGCGTGCGGATACCGACACGGTCGCCCTTCTTGGCGGCCGGGTTCCACAGCGCGATCTTTGAAATGTGCACGGGCGCTTCCTTCTCCATGATGCCGCCCTGTACGTTGCGCTGTGGGTTGGGCCGCGTGTGGCGCTTCACCATGTTGACGTTTTCGACGAGCACGCGCTCGTTGTCGAGCAACTTGAGGACGGCACCGCGGCGGCCCTTGTCGCGGCCCGCGGTTACGACGACTTCGTCACCCTTGCGAATCTTGTGCATGATTACAGCACTTCCGGTGCCAGCGAAATAATCTTCATGAACTGCGCCGTGCGCAGTTCGCGCGTCACCGGCCCGAAAATACGCGTGCCGATGGGCTCGAGCTTGTTGGTGAGCAGCACCGCGGCATTGCCGTCGAAGCGGATCAGCGAGCCGTCCGGCCGGCGGACGCCACGCCGCGTGCGCACCACCACTGCGTCGTAGACTTCGCCTTTCTTCACTTTGCCGCGCGGGATCGCATCTTTGATGCTCACCTTGATCACGTCACCCACGGTGGCATAGCGGCGGCGCGTGCCGCCCAGCACCTTGATGCACATCAGCGTGCGTGCGCCGCTGTTGTCGGCGGCATTAAGCATGGTTCGCATCTGGATCATGGCTCGATCCCCTAGCTGGCGTCCGCGCGCGTCACGACGCGCAGCAGCCGCCAGGACTTGCGCCGCGACAGCGGCCGGCACTGGACGATCGCGACGGTGTCACCCTCGCGGGACTCGCTGTTCTCGTCGTGCGCGAGCAGCTTGGTCGTGCGGCGGATGTACTTGCCGTATTTCGGATGCTTGACCAGGCGTTCGATCTCCACCGCGATGGTCTTCTTCATCTTGTTGCTGGTCACGCGGCCGGTGAGCGTGCGCTCACCCTGAACCGGCGTTTCCTGGCTCACCGTCTCGCTCATCAGCCCTTACCTCTTTGCCGCAGCCGCCGGCTTTTCGCCGAGCACGGTCTTCAGACGCGCGATATTGCGTCGCACCTTGGTCCACTGGTCGTTCTTGGGCGGCTGTCCGGAGGCGCGCGCCATGCGCAGATTGAACTGCTCGCGACGCAGCTTGAGCAGCTCCTCTTTCAGCTCCGCGGGCTCTTTGCCGCGCAATGCCTTGGCCTTCATCAGCGCACCTGCCGTTTCACGAACATCGTCGACACCGACAGCTTGGCGGCGGCGAGCCGGAAGGCCTCACGCGCGATGTCCTCGGTCACGCCTTCCATCTCGAACAGCACCTTTCCGGGCTGCACGCGCGCGATCCAGTACTCGACGTTGCCCTTGCCGCTGCCCATGCGGACTTCGAGCGGCTTCTGCGTAACGGGCACGTCCGGGAAAACCCGGATCCAGATTTGTCCGCCACGCTTCACGTAGCGCGATACCGCGCGACGCGCCGCTTCGAGCTCGCGCGCCGTCATGCGGCCGCGACTCGTCGCCTTCAATCCGTACTCGCCGAAAGCCACCGTGCTGCCACGATGCGCAAAGCCGGGATTGCGCCCCTTGAACTGTTTCCGGAAACGGGTCCGCTTCGGTTGCATCATGGCCGTCGATTCTTACGCCGTCGCCTCGGCGGCCGGCTTGTCCGCCGCTGCCTTGTCGGCTGTCTCGGTCGCTTCGACCTCGGCTTTCGCCTTCTCGAACACTTCACCCTTGAAGATCCACACCTTGACGCCGATGACGCCGTAAGTGGTCATCGCCTCCGATAAACCGTAGTCGATGTCCGCGCGGAACGTGTGCAGCGGAATGCGGCCCTCGCGATACCACTCCGTGCGCGCGATTTCGGCGCCATTCAGGCGTCCGGAGACGCGCACCTTGATACCCAGTGCACCGCTGCGCATCGTGTTGGTCACGGCGCGCTTCATCGCGCGGCGGAACATCACGCGCTTCTCGAGCTGCTGGGCGATGCCTTCGGACACGAGCTGGGCGTCGAGCTCGGGCTTGCGGATTTCGGCGATGTTGAGGCGCAGGTCCATGACCGGCAGCTTCATCATCTTCGCCACGGCGATGCGCAGCTTCTCGATGTCCTCACCCTTCTTGCCGATCACGATGCCTGGTCGCGCCGTGTGAATCGTGATGTTGGCTTTCTTCGCCGCACGCTCGATGGTCACGCGGCTCACCGACGCGTCGGCCAGCTTCTCGCGCAGCAGTTCCCGCACCAGGTGGTCGGTGTGCAGGTAGCCCGGAAAGGCGCGCGTGCCGGCAAACCACTTCGAGCCCCAGTCGCGTGTGATGCCGAGCCGCATGCCGATCGGATTGACTTTCTGACCCATATATAAGTGTCCCGCCCGCTCTACTCTTTCTTGCCGTCGCCGACTTCGACCGTAATGTGGCTGTTGCGCTTGAGGATGCGGTTGCCGCGACCCTTGGCGCGCGCATGGAAGCGCTTCAGCATCGGTGCGGCATCGACCTCGATGCGCGCCACTTTGAGTTCATCGATGTCCGCCCCGGCGTTGTGCTCGGCATTGGCGATGGCTGATTCCAGCACTTTGCGCACGAGCTTCGCGCCCTTCTTCGGCATGAAGCGCAGCGTCTGCAGGGCGAGCCCCACGGGCTTGCCGCGTACGGTGTCCGCCACCAGCCGGCACTTCTGCGGGCTGATGCGTGCGTACTTGAGCTTGGCCTTGACCTGCATGTGCTTACTCCGCCGTCTCGACTTTCTTGTCGCCCGAGTGAACCTTGAAAGTCCGTGTCGGCGCGAATTCACCCAATTTGTGGCCAACCATGTTCTCGGACACGAGCACCGGTACGTGCTGCCGGCCGTTGTGCACGGCAATCGTGAGTCCGACCATGTCGGGCACGATCATCGAGCGGCGCGACCAGGTCTTGATCGGCCGGCGATCGTTCTTCTGCACGGCGCTGCGCACCTTTCCCGCCAGATGCAGGTCGACGAACGGGCCCTTCTTGAGTGAACGAGGCACGAGTGCTGCTCCTACTTGCGCCGCTGAATGATCATGTTGTTGGTGCGCTTGTTGTGACGCGTCTTCTTACCCTTGGTCTGCCAGCCCCACGGCGATACCGGGTGCGGATTGCCCTGACCCGCCTTGCCCTCTCCGCCACCGTGCGGGTGGTCGACCGGGTTCATCGCCGCGCCGCGCACCGTGGGACGTACACCGAGCCAGCGGATCGCGCCGGCTTTACCATAGCTGCGCAGATTGTGCTCGTCGTTGCCGACTTCGCCGAGCGTCGCGCGGCAATCAACGTGCACTTTGCGAGTCTCGCCGGACTTGAGGCGAATCGAGGCGTAGAGGCCTTCGCGCGCCGTGTACTGCGCCGATCCGCCCGCGCTGCGCGCGAGTTGCGCACCCTTGCCGGGCTTGAGCTCGACGCAGTGAATGGTCGAGCCCACCGGAATGTGTCTGAGCGCCATCGAGTTGCCGGCCTTGATCGGTGCATCGGCGCCGGAGCGCACCTCGTCTCCCGCCTGCATCCCCTTGGGCGCGACGATGTAGCGGCGCTCGCCGTCTTTGTAGAGCACCAGCGCGAGATGAGCCGTCCGATTCGGGTCGTATTCGAGCCGCTCGACCACACCAGCGATACCGTCTTTGTCGCGCTTGAAGTCGATGATGCGGTACTTCTGGCGCGAGCCGCCGCCGATGTGACGCGTCGTCTGCCGGCCGACACTGTTGCGCGCACCAGTCCTGTTCTGATGCGTGACGAGACCGGCGTGCGGTGCCCCCTTGTGCAGGTGCGAGCGATCGATCTTCACCTGGAAGCGGGTGCCGGGTGAGGTCGGTCTGAGTTTGATCAATGCCATGATTGCCAATTCCAATACGTTGCGCGCTTACTTGCCCGTGCCTGCAAGATCGATCGTCTGACCCGCGGCGAGCCGCACGTAGGCTTTCTTGAAGCCCGGGCGGCGACCCCGGATCGCGCCGAAGCGCCGTTCCTTGCCGCGCTGGTTGAGCACCTGCACGGAGTCGACCTTGACCTCGAACATGAACTCCACGGCCTGCTTGACGTGGGTGCGCGTGGCGTCGGCGCGCACGCGGAACACGAACTGATTTCCCGTTTCGGAGACACGTGCGGCCTTTTCCGAAACGTGCGGGGCGATCAGCACGTTCATCAACTTTTCCTTGCTCAGCGTCGTGGTCTTCATGCGAGCCGCTCCTCGAGCATCTTGAGCGCCCCCACGGTGACCAGGACTTTCTGATGCCTCGCCAGACTCAGCGGGTCCACCGCCGCGGCGGGCATGACATCGACGTGTGGCAGGTTGCGGGCCGCGAGATGGAGCTTCTCGTCGAACGCCTCGACCACGATCAGGACGTTCGGCAGCTCGAGCGCCTTGAGCTTCTGTGCCAGGAGCTTGGTCTTGGGCGCATCCAGTTCCATCGCGGGCGTCACCAGGAGCCGTTCCTGGCGGACCAGCTCAGAGAGAATCGAGCGCATCGCGCCGCGGTACATCTTGCGATTGACCTTTTGGCTGAAGTCGCGCGGCCGAGCGGCGAATGTCCTTCCGCCACCGATCCACAACGGGCTGCGGATGCTGCCGGCGCGTGCCTGGCCCGTGCCTTTCTGGCGCCACGGCTTGATGCCACCGCCGCGCACTTCGGCGCGGGTCTTCTGCGCCTTGGTGCCCGCGCGGCCGGCCGCCATGTAGGCGGTTACGACCTGGTGCACCAACGCCTCGTTGTATTCGCGGCCGAATGCATCATCCGAGACCTGCACTTCAGCCTTGGAGCCCGCGCCGTTGACGAGTTTGAGCTTCATGGTCGTCTCTTACTTCTTTGCCGCAGCGGTCTTAGCCGCAGCGGTCTTAGGTCTGCGAGCGCGGGCCGCAGCCTTCACCGACGGTCTCACGATGACGTCGCCCCCATCCGCACCCGGCACTGCGCCGCGGATAAGCAGCAGGTTGCGCTCGGCGTCCACCTGCACGACCTGCAGGTTCTCGACCGTCCGACGGCGCACGCCCATGTGACCCGACATGCGCTTGCCCGGGAATACACGGCCAGGCGTCTGGCGCTGACCGATCGAACCCGGGACGCGATGCGCGAGCGACGCGCCGTGACTCGCATAGCCGCCGGCGAAGTTGTGTCGCTTCATGACACCCGCGAATCCCTTGCCGATCGTCGTACCGGTGACATCGACAATCTGCCCGGCCTGGAACTGATCCACCTTGAGCTCGGCGCCGGGCTTGAGCTCCGCACCGTCAGAACCCTTGATGCGCAGCTCCCAGAGTCCACGCCCCGGAGCGACGTTGGCCTTGGCATAGTGGCCAGCGACGGGTTTGTTCAGAAGGGATTGACGGCGGGTGCCGATGGTGACCTGCAGGGCGGTATAGCCATCGGCTGCAGCGCCCTTGACCTGCGTGACGCGGTTGGGGAGCGCTTCGATCACCGTCACCGGCACGGTTTCGCCGGCGTCGGTGAATACACGGGTCATGCCGCACTTGCGGCCAACCAGACCGATCGTCATTTGCATTCCTCGTTGCCGAGCGTCCGCTACGGTTGGCGGTCGCTCATGAACACTGAAGGCGGCGCCCGCCAACAGGGGCGGGCGAAAAAGAGCCGCGAATTATAGCCTTATGCAGCCGGGGCGCAAGAGCCGTCGGCTTCAGTTGAGCTTGATCTGGACGTCCACCCCTGCCGGAAGCTCGAGCTTCATGAGCGCGTCTACCGTCTTGTCGGTGGGGTTCAGGATGTCCATCAGCCGCTTATGCGTACGGATCTCGTACTGGTCGCGCGCGTCCTTGTCGACGTGCGGCGAAACGAGCACGGTGAAGCGCTCCATCTTCGTGGGCAGCGGCACCGGACCCCGCACGGTCGCCCCCGTGCGCTTGGCGGTTTCGACGATCTCACGTGCCGAGTTGTCGATCAGGCGGTGGTCGAACGCCTTCAGTCGGATGCGGATGTTTTGGTTAGCCATATTTGCAATCCAGTTGGCAGTTATCAGTTGGCGGTTGTCAGTCAGAGGGCATCGCGATTCGTTCAAGCCGTCAACTGTCACCTCTCAACCGTCAACTTCCTTACTTCAGTATCTTTGCTACGACGCCGGCACCGACGGTTTTGCCGCCTTCGCGGATGGCAAATCGCAGGCCCTCTTCCATCGCAAT
>Ga0180085_1000263_pt1 | contig 18567 bp, 17 predicted proteins | sample EasRiv730_16_10D_FD_123013 | JGI IMG/M metagenome (GOLD analysis project Ga0180085, IMG submission 123013) | Soil microbial communities from meander-bound floodplain in the East River, Colorado, USA - East River metaG ERMLT730_16_10D | ecosystem: Environmental > Terrestrial > Soil > Floodplain ... | reverse complement strand
GGATGGTCCTTCTCGTTGGCGAAGCCGAGCGCCCGCTGGACCTCGGCCGCGCCGTCGATGAATCGGCGCAGCATGTCGCCGGGCAGCGAGTGGTAGTACCCACCCGTCGAGATGAACTCGAACGCTCCGACGTCGCGGTAGCGCCGCTCGGCGTCCCGGCCGCGGAACAGGAAGCCCTCGATCTCGTTCGACACGTGGGCCACGGTCTGACTCTGCGCCAGCATCGAGCAGTAGCCCTTCAGCCGCGCGCGCAGGTCGCCGACGTAGGCGCTGCCGTCGCGGTCCATGACCTCGCCGAAGACCAGCACCTTGCCCGGCCCGAACACGTCCGCAAGCAGCCAGTAGAACGCGGCCCAGTCGATGGCCAGCCGCAGGTCCGACTCGGCCTGCCGGGAAAATCCGCGAATCGACGAGCCGTCGAAGGTCAGGTTGTCGGCCGACTTGAGCAGGAACTTCTTGTCGTAGTCGAGCATGTGCAGCCGGCCCTCGAGGTCCGAGAAGCACACGGTCACCGCCTTGATACGCTTCTCGTCGGCCAGGTACTTGAGCCGCGCCTCGCGGACCTGACCTGCGTCCTTGCTCGCCACGCGGTCGGCCTTGGCCTCGAGATTCATCTCCTCGAGCTGGTCGTAGGGGATCTCCAGGAAATCGCGCAACGGCTGCATCGGGGGGCCTCCTCGGGAAAGCGGGTCGTCCGCTCCGGACGCAGAAAGGTAGACGATTCGCGCCGCAGTTTCACGTCAGGCGGGCTTGGCCAGGGCGGCCCACGCGGCCACCACCCCGAGCAGCACGAGACCGACGAGCACGAGACCGGCGCGCCGGCCCGCGCGGCCGAGGACGGCGAGCCCGGCCCCGAGGAGCAGCCAGACCACGAGCTTGATCCAGACCCAGGCCGGCCAGCTCGCCGGACTGTGTAGCCCGAGCGTGGCCAGCGCGCCGAACCCCGCGGCGAGCAGGACCAGCAGGGCCACGCCGTGCAGCGCCGTGTAGAGTCTCCGGGCCTGCGCCGGCTGGCCGGCCTGGCGCAGCGCCGCGATGCCGCCGAGCGCGGCGAACAGCAGCAGCATCCCGGCGACGTGCACGATCTTCCAGGTCAGGTAGTCCATGCGCTCCTCGTCTGGTTCGGACTCCGCGCGATTCTACAGGCGTGAGCGGCCGAGTCCCACCCGCCCAGCCCTCAGTCGCGGCCCGTGGGCAGGATCAACGGCAGGCCGTTTTTCGGATTGCCGATCACCACGACCTTCGCGTTGTCCGAGCGCGCGAGCTGCTCGGTGGCCTCGATGCCCTTCCACGCCAGCAACTGCTCGCTGATTCCGGCGCTGACGATGTGCTGGAAGTCCGCGATGCCTCGCGCCTCGATCCGCTTGCGTTCGGCCTCCTGGCGCTCGCGCTCGAGGACGAAGCGCATCCGCAGCGCCTGCTGCTCCGCAGACAGCTTCTCTTCGATCGCGTCCTTGACCTTCGCCGGAAGCTGGACGTTGCGGATCATGACCTGCTCGATCAGGAATCCCCGCCGGTGGCCGAAGTCATCGTGCTGACCGAGCAGGTCCTGCAGCCGCGCGGTCAGCAACTCGTTCATCCGCTGCGCCAGCTGCTCGCGGCGCGACGAATACGACTCCTGCGCCGTGAACCCCGCCGTGGCCTCGCGCACCGCGGTGCGTCCGGCGGGCCGCACCACCTTCTCCACGTAGTCGGGGCCGATGTTGCGGTACAGCCAGGGCACGTCCGGACCGTGCACCCGATAGGCCACCGTCACGTCGAGCGGCATCATCAGCCCGTCCGCCGAGAGGCACAGGATCGAGTCGTCGCCCTTCACCGCCCCCTCGTCGTGAACCGACGACATCGTGTAGGTCTCGGTCCGGACGGTCATCGGATGCACCACCGCGAACGGGTTGACCAGGCTCAGCCCCTCGCGGAGCCCCCGCTCCTGCACGCGCCCGAACACCACCGGCACGCCGACGTGGCCGGCCGGAACCACACGCAGCACGCTCAGCGCGAGCGCCAGGACCGCGCAGGCCCATGCGGCGTTCGACAGGCCACGAACGAGCCGCGCCGTCGGCTCTCCGGTCCACCCACGCAGTGCCCGCAACGCGAACGCGGCGATCACCGAGAGGATCGCGAGCCAGATCATGGGAACACCTCGCCTCGAGACGGCCGCCACGGCGACCGGCGCTCGGTTCGTGAGGGAGATCGGCGATCGCCCTTCCGTGTTGCCTGCGAGGTTAGCTGTCGGGCTCGGTCCAGGAAGTGACCGCGGCGCGCAGTTGCCTGCGCCCGTTCGCCCCATCCCGATCCCTCGGGAAGTTGGGTCCCCCGCGCCGGCTTCGTGGCGAGGCCGGCTTCGGCTGCGTCGGTCACGCTAGTACCGCGGAGGTGGAGGGTCAAGCCCGGGGCCCGCCGCACGCGCGGCCCGGTCGGCGGCCTCACGCCAGCGCTCGCGCAAATCCTCGCGTCCGAGCTCGACGCAGCCGCGGTAGAGCCGCGCGGCCTCGGCGTAGCGCCCGGCGTCGAACCGCAGGTGGGCCAGCTGCGCCGCAGCGCGGACCTGCGAAGCATCGAGGAGCAGCGCGCGCCGCAGCTCCCGCTCGGCATCGGCGAGCGCGCCGCGCGCCACGAGGACCAGCGCCAGGTTCGTCCGCGCCTCGCCCAGGTCCGGGCGCAGGCGCACCGATCGGCGCAGCGCCGCCTCCGCTTCCTCGAAACGGCCGAGCCGCGCCAGGACGACCCCCGTCGACATCCACGCGCCCCCGTAGCCCGGGGAGAACGCCGTCACCGAGCGCCACGCGTCGAGCGCCTCGTCGAGCCGGCCCTCGGCCTCGAGCCGCGCGGCGCGCTCGAGATTCGCCGTGAGGCTGCGCGGCGTCGCGCTCCGCGCGTGCTCGAAAAGCGCGCGGCCGCTCTGCCACATCGGCAGGGCCCGTCGCGTGCGCCACACGCCAGCGACGACGACGAGCGCGACGAGCACCACGGCGATTCGTCCTGCCGCGCGACGAGCCGGCGGCGGAACGCGCCCGCGGAGCGCTTCGAGACCGATCCCGAGGAGCAGACAAGCCCCCGTCGCCGGCACGTAGAGCATGCGCTCGGCGAAACCGGCAGCGTTCAGCACCACGAGGTTCCCGACGACCGCATAGGGCAAGAGCGTGAGCCAGGCTCCCGCGGACGCCGCGCGCGCGAGCGTGCCCGTCGACTGCAGCCAGGGTCGGAGCGCGATCGCCCCCAGGATCGACAGGATCAGCAAGCCGGCGAGCGGCGCGAGCGCCAGCAGCTGCGGCTCGGCGGGGATCGCCGCGCCCGAGTAGTCGGCGGACATCCGCGCCGGCCACGCGAACAGCGCGGCGTAGCGCGCCGCCATGGCCAGCACGGTGGCCCAGCGCGCCTGTCCCGCCAGACGGACCAGCACGCTGTCCTCCTCGGCGACGGGCTGCGCTCCCGGGAACTCCCCGATCGCCAGCGTCCGCAGGTGCAGGTAGACCAGCACGGCCAGTGCGAGTGGAGCGAAGCGCGCGAGCCGCTCGAGCGCCGCTCGCCGGCGAGCGCGCGGCGCGAGCCGCAGACCCTCGAGCGCCACGAGCAGCGCCGGAATCGCGATGCCGATCTCCTTCGACGCCAGGGCCAGGAACGACAGCGCCGCGGCACCCCACGTCCGCGCGCGCTCGCCCCTGGCTGTCTTCGGCTCGCCGACCCACGCGAGCGCGGCCCCCAGGCCGAACAGCGCCACGAGCAGGTCGGCGCGGCCCACGACATTGGCCACGGCCTGCAGCAGCAGCGGGTGGACCGCGAAGCCGAGCGCGGCGGCCGTGGCCCCGAGCGGGCGCAGGCCGAGCGCGCGAGCGAGCAGGCACAGCAGCCACGCCGTCGCCGCGTGGAGCCCAACGTTCACGAGGTGCGACACGCCCGGGTCGAGCCGGCCGAGCAGCTTGCGCTCGAGCGCGAAGCTGAGCACGGTGATCGGCCGGTAGAGCGTGTGGGTCGGGGAACCAGTGTCCTTCCAGTAGTCCGCGGCGAAGATCTCCGTGACGCTTCCGCGCTCGACGACCGGGTTCGCTTGCACGGCCCGGTGGGCGTCCTGGACGTAGGGATACCCGCGCACCGGAGCGTAGGCGATGGTGGTCAGCGCCAGCAGCACGACCGCCAAGGCCCAGCTGCCACGAGCGGTCATTCAGATCCGCGGGGGACGCTCGACGGTGCGCTCTTCGATCACGTTGCCCGTGTTGCGCGTGCCGGCCGGCTCGAACAGCACGATCCACGTCTCCTCGTCGGCGGCCGGTCGGTGCTCGACGCCGCGCGGCACGATGCACAGCTCGCCCGGCTCGAGCACGAGCTCCCCGTCCGCCAATCCCATGCGCAGGCGACCGCGAACGACGTAGAACAGCTCGTCCGCGTCCGCGTGGTGGTGCCAGACGAACTCGCCCTGGATCTTGGCCAGCTTGACCTCTTGGCCGTTCAGCTCGCCGATCACGCGTGGGCTGAAGGGCTCGTCGATCCGCTCGAACTTCTGACGGAGGTTGAGCGCTTCGATCATCGGCTGCTCCTGCGATGCGACGATTCTAGACCACGGAGGGCACCGCGGGACTTGCCGGTCCAGGCTGCAATGGCATAGCATCGGCCACAGGCGGCCGGCACGGAGGAGCGAACATGCACGAAGCGACGACCGAGACGATCTTGCAGGACCTGCGCACGCTCGTGGCTGACGCAGAGGCGTTGCTCGCGGCCACCGCCGGACAGGCTGGGGAGCGCGTCGAGAAGGCGCGCGCGCAGGCCGAGAGCTCGCTCGGCCGGGCGCGGGCGCGCCTGGCCACGATCGAGGCTCAGGTCGGGGCCAAGGTCCGGGAGTCTGCACGCGCGACGGACGCCTACGTGCGAGAGAATCCCTGGCGCGCCGTCGGCATCGCGGCAGGCGCGGGGCTGCTCGTCGGTCTGCTCATCTCGTCGCGGCGGTAAGGCGTCGCGGATGGCCGACTCGCCTTCCGAGCCGCGAGGTCTCCTCGATTCGGCCCGCCGCCTGCTGACCTCCGTCCTGACCGTGGCGACCACGCGCATCGAGCTGGCCGCGGTCGAGATCGAGGAGCAGGTGCACCGCGCGGCCGAGCTGCTGCTGTGGAGCTTCGTCGGCCTGATGGCCGCGGTCTGCGGCGTGCTGATGCTCGGGTTCCTCGTGATCCTGACGTTCTGGGAGCATCGAGTCCTCGCCGCGAGTCTCGTCGCAGCGGGTTATTTGCTGGCTGCCGCCGCGGCGTTGTTGGTCGTGCGCGCCAAGGCCCGCGGGCGACCGCGCCTGTTCGAGGCCAGCCTGAGCGAGCTGGCCAAGGACCGCGACCGGCTCGACCGCCGATGAGCCGCATCGAGCAGCTGTCGCAGCGGCGGGCCAGCCTGGTACGCCGATGCGAGATCGAGCGGGACGCGGTCGCTGCGCTGACCGCGCGTGTCGTGGCCCCGCTCGCGTGGATCGACCGCGGCAGGGTCGCGCTGCGTCGGCTCGTCGCCGCGCCCGGCGTCGCTCCCGGCGTCGCGGCGCTGGGAGCGATCGCGCTCATCGCCGTACGACCGCCGCAGCTTCTGCGCTGGGGCGCTTACGCCCTCGACACCGCGCTGCTCCTGCTCCGCCTCCGACGCAGCGTGGCGCGCGAGCAGGGTCCCAGCCAGACCTAGACCCGAGGCGGGGGTGCGTCCAGCCACAGGACGCGCTGGGCGTGCACCATCGGCAGCACGCCCCACTCGCCGCGCACCCGGCAGCCCAGGTCGGTGAACAGCGCCTGAAAATCGGCCGCGCGCTCGAACTGGACCTTGTACTTCCGTCGGCGTATCACCCGGCGCAGCACCTGCTGGGCCGCGTGCAGCGAGGGCGTGCGGTAGTACGAGACGATCAGGTGGCGCCGCGCGACGCGGACCAGCTCCGCGGCCACGTGCCGGCGCTTCTCGGGCTCGGCCAGGTGCTGGAACAGGCGAAAGTCGAACACCAGATCGAACTCGCGGTCCTCGAACGGCAGGCGTCCGAGCAGATCGGCCTGGCGCAGGATCAGCGGCGTCCCTTCGGGAGACTCGGCGGCCGCGATCGCGTCCAGGTGACGCTGCCACAGATCGCTGCACGTCACGTTATCCCGCGCGGCGGCCCGGAACTGGTGGGTGAACCGGCCGTGTCCGGACGGGATGTCGAGGATCCGGGCCGGAGGCGGGTCGATCCGGCCCAGCAGGCCGCGCACGAGTCCTTGCTCGCGGCGATTCACGAGGGACTGCACGCGGCGGTAGCGCCGCTTCATGTAGGTCTCGCGGTCGAGCGTGATCATCGATCGCCCCGTGGGTCGCCCATCGTACTACCCGTCCCCGTCCCGAGAAAGCCCACCGGTCGCCGGCCGCGGAAGAGTGGCGCTAGAATGGCGCCGGCTCCAACCCTCGAGAGGTTCCCCGCATGACACGATTCGCCCGCCTGATCGCGCTCGCAGCGCTGCTGTGCCTCGTCGCCCCGCCGCAAGCCAGGGCTCAGGACGACGACCCGTTCCTGTGGCTCGAGGACGTGACAGGCGATCGATCGATCGCCTGGGTCAAGGAGCGGAACGCCGAGAGCGTCGGCGCCCTGGGCGCAAGCGATGCGTTCCACAACCTCGAGACGCGCCTGCGCGCGATCCTCGACTCGGACGATCGCATCCCGCAGGTGCGCAAGATGGGGCCGTGGCTTTACAACTTCTGGCGCGACGCCGCGCACCCGCGCGGCGTCTGGCGGCGCACATCGCTCGACGAGTATCGCAAGGACGAGCCGAAGTGGGACACGGTGCTCGACCTCGACGCACTGGCGGCGACCGAGAGCGAGAACTGGGTCTGGGCCGGTGCGGAGTGCCTGAAGCCCGAGTACCGTCGCTGCCTGCTCTCCCTGTCGCGGGGCGGCGCCGACGCCTCGGTGACCCGCGAGTTCGACGTGACGACCCGCACGTTCGTCGCGGACGGGTTTCGCCTGCCCGAGGCCAAGGCCGCCACGGCCTGGCGCGACCTGGACAGCCTGTTCGTGGCCACCGACTTCGGGCCGGGCTCGCTGACCGAGTCCGGCTACCCGCGGATCATCAAGGAATGGAAGCGCGGCACGCCGCTGGCCGAGGCGGCGCTCGTGTTCGAAGGGCGCCCGGTCGACGTGCGGGTCGCAGCGTTCCGCGACCTGACCCGCGGCTTCGAGCGCGACTTCGTCGCGCGCAGCGTGACGTTCTGGACGAACGAGCTCTACGTGCGCCGGAACGGGCGACTGATCAAGCTCGAGAAGCCCGACGACGCACAGGCCCAGGTTCACCGCGACCTGCTGTTCCTCGAGCTGCGCAGCGACTGGAAGGTCGGCGAGCGTACGTTCCCCGCGGGCGCGCTGCTCGCCGCGGACTTCGAGGCGTTCCTGGCCGGCAGGGCCGCGTTCGACGTGCTGTTCACGCCCGGGGAACGAACCTCGCTCGCCGGCTTCGACCCGACGCGCAATCACGTCCTGGTGAACGAGCTCGACAACGTCAAGAACCGCCTGTTCGTCCTCACGCGCAAGGACGGGGCCTGGCTCCGTGAGCCACTGCCGGGCCTGCCCGAGTTCGGCACGCTGGGCGCCGAGGCCGTCGATCCCGACGAGTCCGACGACTACTTCGTCACGGCGTCCGACTTCGTCTCGCCCGACCGCCTGCTCCTGGGCACGATCGGCAAAGGACCGATCGAGACGCTCAAGCGCCTGCCGGCGCAGTTCGTCGCCGAGGGCCTCGTGGTCACGCAGCACGAGGCGAGCTCCAAGGACGGAACGCGGGTCCCGTACTTCCAGGTCGCGAAGCGCGATCTCCAGGCCGACGGCCGGAACCCCACGCTGCTCTATGGCTACGGCGGCTTCGAGGTCCCGATGTTGCCGCGCTACTCGGCCACCGTCGGAGCGGGCTGGCTCGAGCCCGGCGGCGTGTACGTGGTCGCGAACATCCGGGGCGGCGGCGAGTTCGGGCCGAAGTGGCACCGCGCCGCGCTCAAGGAGAACCGCCACAAGGCGTACGAGGACTTCATCGCCGTCGCCGAGGACCTCGTGCGACGCAAGGTCACGACGACCGAGCGGCTGGGCATCATGGGCGGGAGCAACGGCGGGCTGCTGATGGGCAACATGCTGACGATGCGGCCCGATCTGTTCGGCGCGATCGTGTGCCAGGTGCCGCTACTCGACATGCGGCGCTACGACAAGCTGCTCGCGGGAGCCAGCTGGGTCGGCGAGTACGGCGATCCCGACGATCCGCAGCAGTGGGCCTATGTGCGGACCTTCTCGCCGTACCACAACGTGCAGAAGGGTGTCGACTACCCGCCGACGCTGTTCACCACCTCGACACGGGACGACCGCGTGCACCCCGGACACGCGCGGAAGATGACCGCGCGGATGCTCGAGCAGGGGCACGACGTCCGGTACTACGAGAACATCGAGGGCGGGCACGGCGGCGCGGCCAACAACGCGCAGCGCGCGTTCATGTCGGCCTTGGCCTACCGGTTCCTGTGGTCCGAGCTCGTGCCGGCCGCGGCGAGCGCGTCCGCGACGGGCGCGGCCCCGCCCGCGCGCGATCCCCGGACGTACAAGGGCACGTTCACCTGGACGCAACGCGACGCGACGGGCGATCTGGAAGCGATCTTCACCCCGACCGGCGATGCGACCTGGGACGTGGCGTTCCATTTCAACTTCCGGGACAAGCCCCACGTCTACGCCGGAACCGCCACGGGCCGCCTGTCCGACGGGGCGCTCGAGGGCACGGTGCAGAACGAGAGCCTGGAGCGCACCTTCCGTTTCCACGGCACGGTGGAGGACGGGAAGTTCGAGGGCCAGCACGCCGAGATCGACGGCGGCGAGGAGCAGGAGACCGGAACGCTGACGCTCGCGATCCCGGACTGAGCGGACCGGGCGCTACTCCCGCGCGGCCTCGACCGCCCGTTCGAGTCGCTTGCCCCGTGCGCCGACGGCGCGCAGATCGCCGTTGGCCGCGAACACGGCCGTGAACGGGATCTCGCGGACGCCGAACGCCCGCACGAGCTCCGAGTCCCAGCCGAGCCCGTCACGGATCTGCCGTCCCGGGACCTTCTGCTGAGCGACCCAGGTTGCGAGATCCTCCGACGACATCTCGTCGGCATGATTCAGATTCACGCCCACGACCGTCACGTCGTCACCGAACTGCTCGGCGATCCGGCGCAGGGTCGGGAGCTCCTCGACGCACGGGCCACACCACGTGGCCCAGAAGTCGACGACCACGACGCGTCCGAGCAGCGCCTCACGATCCACCGCTCCGCCCAGCAGCGCGGGGGCGTGGAACGCGGGCAGCCCTCCGGCCTCGAGCGCCAGCGGCCCGAGCGCCTCACGGACGCTCGCGAGGAGCGGCGCGTTCGCCGCGTTCCGCGACAGGAACCTCCGGTAGACCGTGGCCGCCCGCCCGCTTTGTCCGGCCTCGAGCTCGATCCGCACGCGCCCTTCGGCTGCGATCGCCGCGAACGGAGAATCGGCGTGGTGCTCCAGGACCTCGTCGAGGCTCGCGCGGATCCCGTCGAGCGCGGCCGGGCCGAGCGCTCCACCGGGCTCGCGCTCGGCGTTGAGCGCAAGCGCCCGCAGGACCAGGGCGCCCGCGCGCGGGCCGGAATCGGCGAAGCGCTCGAGCACGAGGCTCGCCACGCGTTCGAGCCGGCGGGCCGCCTCGGCCGGCAGCCTGTCCCAGCGCAGGATCGAGCCGCCGGCGTAGAGATCCTGCAGGCGCTCGAGGGCCGCCCCGAGATCGGCCGCGGCGGGCGCTTCGGCCACGTACGCTTCGAGCAAGGCGGCCGCGGCGCGATCGATCAGGCGATTCCACAGCCCAACGTGACGCGAGCCGAGCGCGGGGGCCATCCGCGCGATCGCAGCGCGCTTGCGCTCGTGCTCGCGCGCGACGCTGTCCGCGCTCGCTGGCGGCCGGATCGTGTAGAACGCTTCCCAGCCGGCCCACGAGTCGGCGGCCTCGAGCAGTCTCGGAGCCGCGTCCACGAGTGTCAGGAACTTCGGATGGCTATCGAGATGGGACCAGACCTCCGAGCGCGCGAGGGCTCCCAGGTCCTCGAACCCACGAACCACCGCCGCGCGGATGTGCTCGAGCGCCTCCCGATCCGCTCGCCGCGAAGCCGCCAGCATGGCCAGCGACACGTATGGCTCGGGGTTCGGCGGGTAGATCGCGGCCTGGGCGCGAAACGCCGCTTCCGCGGCGTTGGGATCCGCCTCGCGCTGTCGCTCGACGCCGCGCTGGCCGAGTGCCACGAAGCGCGCAACCTCGTCATCCGCGAGGTCCGGGAAGATCTCGAGGCGGGGGAAGAAGTCCTGTTGCTCGCCGAGGATCCTGTCGACTGCGTCCATTCCGGTCGCCCTGCGGCCCACCGAGCCGCAGCCCGCCGGCCCTCAGCCCGCCTCCGCGGGCAGCAGCGGCACCCATCCGGCCACCAGCGCAAGAACGAGCGAAGCGATTGACCGCCGATTCCCGTCCACCATGGCCTACCCTCCCGCTGGTTTCAGAGAGTCTGCTCGCAACGATCCGCGGGAGGCAAGCAGGGCGGAGGACAGTTTGTGGCGATTCTGACCATAACTCGCTGTTTCTACATCAGTTAGGATTCGCGCTCCGCCGTCGGATCCACCGGCAGGAACGCTCCACCATCGGCCGTGATCCCCGCCGGGGGCGCAACGACGTCGGCACCACCGCGAAAACCTTTTCGGCGTCGGCGCGTTCAACTCCTGGGGGACTTCCGCCTCATGATCCGACTCCAGGGCATCCACAAGTCGTACGGCGCCGGGCGCACGCGGCTGCACGTGCTCAAGGGCATCGACGCGGAGATCGGCCCGGGCGAGCTCGTGGCGGTCATGGGCTCCTCCGGCTCCGGCAAGTCGACCCTGCTCAACGTGCTCGGGCTCCTCGACCGGCACGACGCGGGTCGCTACTGGCTGGCCGGTGAGGAGATCGCCGATCTGAGCGAGACCAAGGCCGCCGTGCTCCGGCGGAAATCGCTCGGGTTCGTGTTCCAGTCGTTCAACCTGATCCCGTTCAAGACGGCGATCGAGAACGTGGCGCTGCCGCTGTTCTACCAGGGCGTGCCGCGCCGGAAGCGCAACATCGTGGCCCGGCAGTACCTGGAGCGGGTCGGGCTCGGGCCGTGGGCCGAGCATCGGCCGTCCGCCATGTCCGGCGGCCAGCAGCAGCGCGTGGCCATCGCCCGGGCCCTGATCGCGAACCCCAAGGTCATCCTGGCCGACGAGCCGACGGGCGCGCTCGACAGTCAGACCTCGCAGGAGGTCATGCAGCTGTTGGTCGAGATCCAGCGCTCCGGCGTGACGGTCGTGATCGTCACACACGAGCACGAGATCGCCGCACGGACCGAGCGCGTGATCCGCCTGCGCGACGGGCTCATCGAGCGCGACGAGGTGCAGATCGCCGCCCATGCTTAGCCTCGACACCTGGCAGGAGATCCTGGACACGCTCCGGAAGAACAAGCTCCGGACGTTCCTGACCGGATTCTCGGTGGCCTGGGGCATCTTCATGCTGATCCTGCTCCTCGGCTCGGGCGAAGGGCTGCGGCACGGCGTCGAGTACCAGTTCCGCGACGACGCCGTGAACAGCGTGTGGATCTCCTCGGGCCAGACCACCGTGCCGCACAAGGGCCTACGCCCCGGTCGTCAGGTGCAGTTCCGCAACGGCGACTACGACGAGTTCCGCCGCGACATTGCCGGCATCGAGCACCTGACCGGTCGATTCTGGATCCGCGGCACGTTGACCGTGTCGTACGGCCGGGAGAGCGGGAGCTTCGACGTTCGCTGCGTGCATCCCGATCACCAACACCTCGAGCGCACGCTGATCGTCCGCGGGCGGTACCTCAACGAGCCGGATATCGTCGAGCACCGCAAGGTGGCGGTCGTCGGCGTCAACGTCCAGCGCGATCTGTTCAAGGGCAAGGACCCGCTGGGCGAGCACCTCGAGATCAACGGGATCGCGTTCAAGGTCGTCGGGGTGTTCGAGGACGAAGGCCCGGACGGCGAGCGCTCGAAGATCTACCTGCCGGTCTCGACGGCCCAGCGCGCGTTCAACGGCGCCGACCGGCTGGGGCAGATGATGTTCACGACCGGCCAGGCGACGCTGGCCGAGAGCGAGCAAACGGCCGAGGAGGTTCGGCAGCGCCTGGCGCTCCGCCACTCGTTCGCGCCCGAGGACAAGCGTGCGATCTTCGTGCGCAACAACAACGAAGCGTTCGCGCGGGTGCTGGGCCTGATCCGCGGCATCCGCTCGTTCGTGTGGGTCATCGGCATCGGCACCGTGCTCGCCGGAGTCGTCGGCGTCAGCAACATCATGCTGATCGCGGTGCGCGAGCGGACGAAGGAGATCGGCGTACGCAAGGCGCTCGGCGCCACGCCGGGGTCGATCGTGGGGATGGTGCTGCAGGAGTCGGTGTTCCTGACCGGCGTCTCCGGCTACGTCGGGCTCGTGCTGGGCGTGTTCGTGCTCGAGCTCGCCGCCAAGCCGCTCGAAGGCCAGGAGATGTTCCGCCACCCCGAGGTCGACCTGGGGATCGCGGTCTCGGCCACGCTGCTGCTCGTGGTCGCCGGCACGCTGGCCGGCTTCGTGCCCGCACGGCGCGCCGCGGCGATCCGTCCGGTCGAGGCGTTGAGGGACGAATGAGCCTGATCGATCGCGATCACTGGCGCGAGATCGGCGACGCGCTGCGGGGCAACAAGGTCCGCACCGCGCTGACGGCGTTCGGGGTGTTCTGGGGCATCTTCCTGCTGATCGTCATGATGGGCGCAGGGAGCGGGCTCGAGAACGGCGCGAACGACTCGTTCGCCGGCACGGCCACCAACTCGATGTTCGTGTGGGGCCAGCGCACGTCGAAGCCTTACCGCGGGCTGCCGGTGGGCCGCGCGATCGAGCTGACGATCGACGACGCCGCGGCGCTGCGCACGCGGGTTGCGGAGGCCGAGGTCGTCGCGCCACGCTGCCAGCTCGGCGGGTTCGGCACGGGCAACAACGTCACCCGCGGGAGGAAGTCGGGGGGCTTCGGGGTGATGGGCGACGTGTCGGATGTCACGCGGGTCCAGGCTGTCCCGCTCGTCGCCGGGCGCTTCCTCAACGCGCTCGACGTCGCCGAGCGTCGCAAGGTCGCGGTCATCGGCACACGCGTGCGCGAGCTGCTGTTCGAGACCGGCGAGGAGCCGCTGGGCCAGGAGATCTCGATCCAGGGCGTGACCTTCACCGTCGTCGGCCTGTTCCGCTCGCTGCAATCGGGCCAGCGCGCCGACGAGCAGGCGCAGACGATCCACATTCCCCTGACGACGTTCCAGCAGGCGTTTCAGTACGGCCGCAACATCGACTGGTTGGCCATCAAGTCGCGCGACGACGTCGCCGCCTCGGTGACCGAGGCGCGCGCCAAGGCGGTGTTGCGCGCGCGCCACTCCGTGGCGCCGGACGACCAACGTGCGCTCGGCTCGTGGAACATGGAGACCGAGTTCAACAAGTTCCACAGCGTGTTCGTCGGGATCCGCTTCCTGGTGTGGGTCGTCGGCATCGGCACGCTCGCCGCCGGCGTGATCGGCGTGAGCAACATCATGCTCGTGATCGTGCGCGAGCGGACGCACGAGATCGGCGTGCGCCGGGCGATCGGCGCGACGCCGCTCGGCATCACGAGCCAGATCGTCCTCGAGGCGCTGTTGCTCACCGCGGCCGCGGGCTACTTCGGCCTGATCGCCGGCATGCTGACGCTCGACGGCGTCGCCGCGGCGATCGCGGGTGCGGACTCCGAGTTCTTCCGCCGTCCCGGAATCGATCTCACGACCGCGCTGCAGGCGATCGGGATCCTCATCGCCTCGGGCGTCGCGGCCGGACTGATGCCCGCCGTGCGCGCCAGTCGCGTCAACACCGTGGAGGCCTTGCGCTCGCTATGAAGAAGCTGCTGTCGATCCTCGCCGGCGTGCTGGTCCTCGGCACGTTCGCCGGCACCGTGGTCTACCTGTGGAGCAAGTCGCAGAAGCCGCCGACGCTGTTCGAGACGGCCTCGCCGCACCGGGCAGACATCGTGAAGAAGACGGTGGCCACGGGCTCGGTCGTTCCGCGCAAGGAGGTCGAGATCAAGCCCCAGGTATCCGGGATCCTCGAGACGCTCCACGTCGAGCCGGGCCAGACCGTGCGCCGCGGCGACCCGATCGCCAGGATCCGCGTCATCCCCCAGATGGCGCAGCTGGCCTCCGCCGAGAGCCGCGTCGAACTGGCCAGCGTGAACGTCGAGAATGCCGAGCGCGAGTACCAGCGGCTCGAGACGCTGCGAGCCCAGGGCATCGTCTCGGACGAGGCATTCCGACGCGCCGAGGTGGATCGAGCGCGCTCGCTCGCCGAGGCCCAGGCCGCACGCGACTCCCTGGACGTGGTGCGCAGCGGGACGACCGCACGGGCCGCGGACAGCGCCTCGACGCTCGTGCGGGCCACGATCGACGGCACGGTGCTCGAGGTGCCGGTCGAGGAGGGGCGCTCGGTCATCGAGGCCAACACGTTCAACGATGGCACCACGATCGCGACCGTCGCCGACATGAGCGAGCTCGTGTTCAAGGGGCGGATCGACGAGTCCGAGGTGGGCAAGCTGCGGCCGGGCATGGAGCTCGAGCTGACGATCGGCGCGATCGAGAACGCCAGGTTCCGGGCCACCCTCGAGCACATCGCCCCGAAGGGCAAGGAAGAGAACGGCGCGATCCAGTTCGAGATCCGGGCCGCGCTGCACCGCGAGCCGACCGCGCTGATCCGCGCCAACTACAGCGCCAACGCCGACATCGTCCTCGATCGTCGCGACCAGGTCCTGGCGATCGAAGAGGCCCTGCTCGAGTTCGTGGACGGCAAGGCCTGGGCCGAGGTCGAGACCGCTCCGCAGGTGTTCGAGCGCCGCGAGGTGGGGACGGGCCTGTCCGACGGGATCACGATCGAGATCCTGTCGGGATTGACCGAGAGCGAGCGGGTCAAGAGCAAGACCCCGCCGAGCGGACCGCCGCGCGGCTAGCGCTTCGCCGCGGCCCAGCGTTCGACGTCCGCGGGGTCGGCGGGCCGCACCCGGAGCGTCGTCTCGCGCCGCACCTCGACGGTTCCGACCGGCGTCCCCGCGGACTTCGAGACGTGCCGCGCGCGCGTGCACGTGACGGACGTGACGCCGCCGCCGCGGGCCCGGCTGTGCCACACCGCGAGCGACGCGGCGCGCTCGAGCACGCGGCGGTCGGGCTCGGCGTCCTCCCGCGCGCGCAGCACGACGTGGCCGCCCGACAGGCCGCGGACGTGGAACCAGTAGTCCTGCGGGCGTGCGATCTCGAGACTCACGCGCTCGTTGTCGGCGTCGGTGCGGCCGACCAGGGCGACCCAGCCGTCGGGCAGGAGGTACTCGATCAGGCGCGCGGGAGATCGCTCCGGACGTTGCGTCACGATCCGTCACTCTCCGGGACCGCGCTGCGCTCGAGCGCAGCGATCGTCGGCTCGGCCAGGTGCGGGCGATCGACCTCTGCGAAGGCCAGATGCAGCGCTGCCTCGAGCGTCCTGTCGAGACGGCCGCGCAGGCGGACGACCGCGATCTCCTCTCCGTCCGCGACGAGGATCAGCAGGCGTCGGATCTCGCCCTCCGGGCCGTCGGTCAAGAGCAACACGCGCTCGCTGTCGTCCGTCCGGACCTCGACGAGCGGGGTCCACGCCGGGAAGATCTCGGCGCTGATCGCTGGCGCGACCCCGGCGCGATCGGGGTCGGTCTGGGTGTAGACCCCCACCTCGAGCTTGCGTAGCCCCTCGAGCGGCACGTCATCGTCATCGACGAACCAGCGCGCCAGGGTCAGCCCGCAGCGGCCGAGTGTCAGCCCGACTTCGCGATCGAAGCGCTCTCCGGTCTGGCGCTCGACCACGCGGGCGACGTCGTCCGGCCCCTTCCAGGGCGCGCAGGCCATCAATCCGACGAGCGGAAGCGCGAGGGCCAAGCGAACTCGAGCCATTGACGGCCTCCCCTGCGCGCCCGAGGGCGCGCAGCGTTCAGACGCGCCAGCCGTCGAAAGGTTGCCACACGGACGGCCGGGATTGACGCCAACTTGAGGCACCCGACACAGGGCGCCGGCTCCAAACCAATGGCCCACCGCGGCTTGCCTCCCGCACGACGCCAATCTCGCCTTGCTGCCTTTCGGCCCTGGCCGTATCCAGTACCCGAGGATAAGGTCGACTGCGCCGGGATGGATCGGTCGAGAAGTGCCGCAGGCCACGGTTCGGATTCCGAGTGTCGATCACAACCGGGGTGTCTGACAGGCGAGGTGCGCCGGCAGACGAATCGCGTGTCCCCGCCGCGCAGTTCCGCGTGAACCAGCACGCTCGCTCGAGTGTGGGGCTGGTCCTAGCCGCTTTCGCGGTTGCGAGCAGCCTGCTCGTCTCGCCGGTCGCGGCCCAGACGTTCAGCGATAGCGGCTTCACGTCCGAGCTCGTCACGACGCTGCCGGCGTTCAAGCCGGTCGGCCTGACGTGGGCGCCGGACGGCCGGCTGTTCATCTGGCAGAAGGACGGAGTGGTCCGCATCTTCAAGAACGGCGCGCTTCTTCCGACACCGTTCATCGATATCAGCGCCCAGGTCAACACGTACGTCGATCGGGGCGCTCTGGGTCTGGCCCTGCATCCCGACTTCGCGAGCAACGGCTACGTGTACTTGCTGTTCGCGCGCGAGGAGGGTGGGAACCCGAACGACAGCGGACCGAAAGTCTCGCGACTGATCCGCGTCACGACGAACCCGTCCAATCCCGATGTGGCTCTTCCGGGGAGCGAAGTCATTCTGCTAGGCAGCATCGGAACACCGCCCTGCAGCAGCCACCCGGCCGGATCCGACTGCATTCCCTCCGACAGCAACACGCACAGCATCGGCACGCTGCGCTTCGCGTCCGACGGCAAGCTGTTCGTCGGCAACGGCGATGGCGCCGATGCCGGCGGCGTCGATCCGAAGGCCTTGCGCTCGCAGGATCTGAACACCTACTCGGGCAAGATCTTGCGCATCAACGACGACGGCACGGCTCCGGGCGACAATCCATTCGACGACGGAACGAACTCGATCCGCTCGAAGGTCTGGGCCTACGGTCTGCGCAACCCGTATCGTTTCACGCTCGACTCGACGACGGGCGACGTGCTGCTGGGCGACGTCGGCTGGGACACGTGGGAGGAGGCGGACCGCGTCTCGCGTGGGTTGAACTACGGCTGGCCTTGCTATGAGGGCTTTCTGGCCCAACCGGTGTATTCGGCCCAGCTCGGCGAGTGTGGCCTGCTGCCGCCCGGTGCCGTGACCGCGCCACTCGTGGCCTGGGCCCACGACGATGCGTCGCCCGGCCTGCCGGGCTACGACCCGGGCTTCCTCGGGGACGCCGCGATCGGCGGCCCGGTCTACACGGGCGCGGCGTATCCCGAGACGTTCCGCGGCAGCTACTTCTACGCCGACTACGTCATGGGCTGGATTCGCCGACTGGTGTTCGAGGCCGACGGCCACGTCCACGAGAACACGCTCTTCGCGACCGACCTGGCCGGGATCGTGTCGCTCGAGCAGGGTCCCGACGGCGACCTGTACTACGTCCTGTTCCCGTCGGGACAGATCCGGCGCATCCGCTTCAACGGTCCCGTCGCACGGGCCACGGTGGCGCCGGGCTCGGGCTACTCCCCGCTCAGCGTGAACTTCACGGGCAACGGGTCGCTGAATCCCGGCGGTGGAACGTTGACCTACCTGTGGGAGTTCGGCGACGGCCAGACCTCGACGCTCGCGAACCCACCGCACACCTACACGGCTCCCACGGTCACGACCTACACGGCCCGACTGACGGTGACGGACACGAGCGGCAAGTCGTCCTCGGCGACCGTCCCGGTCACGGTCGGCAGTCTCCCACCGACGCCGCTGATCGTGACGCCGACCGACGGCACGGGGTTCCAGCCGGGCCAAGTCGTCGCGTACCAGGGATCGGCCAGCGATCCCGACGAGGTGCTCGGCTCGAGCGCTCTGAGCTGGACCGTGCTCCTGCATCACAACGATCACATCCATACGATGCTCGAGTCGAGCGGGGCCACGGGGAGCTTCGTCGCGCAGTACCATGGGGCGACGGGCACGTACTCGTACGAGCTGCGGTTGACCGCGACCGACTCGAGCGGCCTCGCGAACACGACGGCGGTCATGCTGTCGGTACTGCCCGAATCAACGGCGCCCTCCGCACCGACCGGGCTGTCGGCGGTGTCGAACGGCACGTCGCGAGTCGATCTCGCCTGGATTGCGGCTAGCGACAACGCGGGGGTCGTCGGCTACCGGATCGAGCGCTGCGCCGGCGTGAGCTGCACGGCGTTCGTCGAAATCGCGGCGCCACCGGGCGCAGCGACCTCGTTCAGCGACACGGGGCTATCGGCAGCCACGATCTATCGCTACCGCGTGCGGGCCGCGGACGGCAGCGGAAACCTGAGCAGCTATTCCGGCGCCGCATCGACGGGCACCGCTGTCGGGAGCGGTCTGTTGGCCGCATATGCTCTCGACGAAGGTGTCGGACCGACTGTTGCCGACTCGTCGTTCAGCGGAAACTCC
>Ga0180085_1000262_pt1 | contig 18582 bp, 15 predicted proteins | sample EasRiv730_16_10D_FD_123013 | JGI IMG/M metagenome (GOLD analysis project Ga0180085, IMG submission 123013) | Soil microbial communities from meander-bound floodplain in the East River, Colorado, USA - East River metaG ERMLT730_16_10D | ecosystem: Environmental > Terrestrial > Soil > Floodplain ... | reverse complement strand
ATTTGAAGATGCCGGCCGGAGGAAGTCTCCTCCCCTCAAGCTGCGAAACCGTGAAAAACCGTCTGCACTATGTAAAGCAGGAGGGCCATGCAGTCTTTAAGTTTGCGACCCGCAAAATGGAGGAAGCGAGCCGAATTATCCTCCAGAAGAACGGTCTGACGCCCCAGGACATTCATCTGCTGCTTCCGCATCAAGCGAATGCCCGCATCATCCGGGGCACGGCAGAGCGCCTTGGTCTGAGGGAAGACCAGTTTGTGATCAATCTTAATAAGTACGGAAACACCACAGCGGCGACCATTCCCCTGGCCATGCAGGACGCTCTAATCGAAGGGAGGCTCAAGGAAGGCGACCTGGTTCTCCTCGCTTCGGTCGGCGCTGGTTTCACTGTGGGCACAGCGTTGCTGCGCTGGGCGATGTGAACAATCGAATTCACTTACTCTGTTCACGAAGAATCGAATCACGCCAATCGCCATAGTCGACGGTCAAAGCTGTTGCGGCCGTTTCGTGGCGTCGGTTTGACGCAATCGTCCTGGCACGCTGCTCCAGTTTCTCCGCTTCACTTTTCCGCTTCGTCTTCCGAAGTAACGCCGCGTAGGCGGTCAAAGTTCTGGCTACCTGCGGGTGATCCGGAGACAGGGTCTTCTCTGTCATCGCTATTGCCCGTTGGAAGAGTGGCTCGGCTTCGTCATAGCGCCGCTGGGCACGATAGCCTTCCGCCATGCTGAGTAGGCCAAGGGCAATCTCCACATGATCTGGTCCGAGCCCTGCTTCCAGAATGGTCAATGCCCTGCGGTACAACCTCTCGGCTTCCGCGTACCGTTGTAACTCGGTGTAAAGTTCGGCCAGATTGATCAGCGGCATTCCCAGGCTCGCGGGCTGCGCCCCGAAGGATTTCTCAATGACAGCAATCGCCCGAAGATAGAAATCCTCAGCTTCCGTCAGCCGGCCTTTCGTTCGCGTGATGATGGCGAGATTGTTCAACACTGAGGCGATTCGTGGATTCTCCGGACCCATCGCTTTCTCAATAATGCGCAACGCTCGGCGATATAGAGGCTCCGCCAAGCGTCCCTGAAGACGAAATACGTCTCCAAGGTTATTCAGAGTGATTGATACCGCGGGATTCTCGGGTCCCAGCGTTCGTTCGCGGACGGCTAGAACTTTCTTGTACAGCCGTTCCGAGTCCTGGTAACGGCCAAGCCGTGAGTAGAGATAGGCCAAGTTGTTCATTTTGGTCAGAGTCTGGGGGTGTTCCGCGCCTTGGGCCTTCTGTGACACGTCCAGGGCTTGAAGAAGGTTTTTCTCGGCCTCTGCGTACCTGCCCAGTCTGACCTGAAGCATCGCGAGGTTGTCCAGGGTGAGAGCAACCACTGGATGGCGTTCGCCTGACAACCTTTTCTGTATGCCTAAGGCGTGCAGGTAGAGCGCTTCAGCTTCGACAAAGCGCCCTTGAGTGGTTCGCAGATGAGCCAGGTTGTTCAGCACTCTTGCCTCCAGGCCCTCCTCTGGGAGTTTCTTGGAAAGCCCCAGAACTTGGGTGTAAAGAGCATCCGCCTGGTCCAGCAAACCCTGTTGTTGGAAAGCCATCCCTAAGGCGTTCATAGTCTGGAGTCGCTTGATGTCTGCGGCACTCAACTTTTCCACTTCTCTGAGGGCTGCTTCAAAAGCCTTCTGGGCCTCCTCATATCGACCCTCGCTGAACAATGCATCTCCCGACGCTTGCAACTGCCCCCAGCGAGAATCTTCGGCTTGGAGTGCCGCCGCACCTATCATAAACAACATCGCAAGGTGTAGAATCAGGGACACCTTCATGGAAGCCTCCTCGGTTTGTTGGCCCGCTGTTTTTTTCTTGCGACCCTAAGCAGGCGGAGGCTTTTAAGTCTCGAAGAGCGTCCTAAATCGCGATTAAAGAAACTCTAAAGAGGGATTAAAGTGCTTAAGCCTCTCCAGCGTCGCGAGTTGTACGACTTCGGCCGATTTCGGCTGGACGCCGCAGAACGTGCTCTCACCAAGAACGGGCAGGTCGTTCCACTCACTCCAAAGGCGTTCGACACGCTCATTGTGCTGGTACGTAACAGCGGCCAAGTCGTGGAAAAAGACGCGCTGCTTAAAGAAGTGTGGCCAGACACCTTTGTCGAGGAAGGTGTTCTGGCAGTCAATGTCGCGGCCATTCGGAAGGCACTGAGCGATGGCGAGGAGGGGCCGTCTCACATTGAGACCGTGCCGCGACGAGGGTACCGATTCATCGCCGAGGTCCAGGCAACCTGGAGCCCCACTGAAGATGAAGCTGCCGAGCAGAAGCCAGAGCCACGAAAGCAGTCATTGACTAAGGCATGGCGGCTCGCGGGGGCGGGTCTGCTGGCATTGGTATTGGCTGCTACTGGCTGGTTTGTTTCTCGACCACTGCCAACCTCGATTCCGCCACCCTCCTCACCCATTCCGCTCACCAGCTTTCCCGGCACCGAACTCAGCCCTACCTTCTCGCCGGACGGCAGCCAGGTTGCCTTTACCTGGAATGGCGAGCATCAGGACAACTTTGATATTTACGTGAAAGTCATCGATGGTGCTGATGCACTGCGCCTGACCCGTGACCCGGCGCGCGACATGTCTCCCGCGTGGTCTCCTGACGGCCGGCAAATCGCGTTTGCGAGGGAAGGAGCCGTGTTTCTGATTGAGCCAACAGGAAGCGGCGAGCGCAAGGTAGCCGACATTCGAGTCGGTGACATTGAATGGACGCGGGACAGTAAATCGCTCGTTGTCAGTGCCGGTACGCGTAGGAAGAGCCAGCTCTTCCTGCTCTCCGTTGAAACCGGTGAAGCAAAGGAGTTGACTTCTCCTCCCACCTCACAAGAGTTCGCCTTCGGGGACTTCAACGTTGCAGTATCACCGGACGGTCTCAATCTGGCCTTTGTCCGGTGGCATACCTCGGTCACCTCGGACGTTTACCTCATGCCCATAACTGGCGGGGAACCTCGCCGCCTGACGCAAAATGAAGGCCTGATCCGGGGAGTAACCTGGACGCCAGACGGACGCGAAATTGTCTATGCGAGAGGCGGCATGTGGCGGCGTTCTGCAGCTGCGAAGCCGGGCTCGCCCTCAAAACGAGTGGAAAGCGTCAACCCATGGGCCCAAGGACCTGCTATTTCGCACCCAACCGCTGGATTGCCGGTTCGTCTGGCTTACGGGCGCAGTGATCTGGACACTAATATATGGCTGAGCGATACCGGGAATTCGTCGGCGCCAGCCCGAAAATTGATTGCATCAACTCTTATGGATGAGAACCCGCAGTTCTCGCCCGACGCGCGCCGGATTGCTTTTGTCTCCAATAGGTCCGGCATTGCGCAGATCTGGATTGCAAACAGCGATGGCTCGAATCCGCTGCCGTTGACATCCTTCACCAGCGGCTTCACGAACTCCCCACGGTGGTCGCCTGATGGAAGGCGCATCGTGTTCGCTTCAATGCAGAACAACAATCGGGATCTGTATTCAGTCTCCGCTGACGGCGGTTCTTTCCGTCGCTTGACCTTCGAGCCTTCCGAGGAAGGCAGACCGAGTTGGTCCCGGGATGGCCGCTGGATTTATTGCTACAGCAATCGCACCGGACGTCTTGAGATCTGGAAGGTGCCGACCGAGGGTGGCCCGGCGGTTCAAGTCACTTACGACGGCGGACATGAGTCTTTTGAGTCACCGGATGGCAAGCTGCTCTACTACGAGGACGACGGAATCAAAGGCCTCTGCAGTATTTCAACAGAGAGTTCGTCGGGGTCGAAGGAGGGAACCGTGGTGCTGGGTGCTGTCCGGCAGGGCTTCTGGGCGGTCGCCGAGAAGGGTATTTACTTCGTCGAATTTGATGACCGGCACGCTGCCTCCCACTTTATGTTTTACGCCTTTGTGGTTGGCGCTTCCGAACTCTCGCAACCGATCATGTTTTATGACTTCAAGACGAAAAAGGTCAGCCAGATCGGAGCGATAGACAAGTCGGTCATACGCACTACTCCGAGCTTTTCGGTCACGTGGGACGGCCGCTATATCGCCTGGTCGCAGGTCGATAGGGCAGAATCCGATCTGATGATGATCGAGAATTTTCGGTAGTGGTCACCGGGACAAGCCTAGGCTAGGGGAAGAAAAGCAAGCAAACGCGGCTCTGACACGAGAGTCACCGTGCTTTGGACTGCGGCGGCAACCGAAGGGCGACGCCGCTTTTCGCACGCCCATGTGGTTTGCAAACCCTCTTCACATCTGTCGTCGACATGTTGCAGCAATAGGCTGTTACCCAATATGAGCGCGCCACAAAGCCTCGATCTCGGTAGGCCGATCCGAAAGACGCCGTGGCCGCATGCGCCAACGCATCAGCTCTCGCAAAGCGGCACCTACTTCGTCACGGTGGGTACCTACCGCAAACAACAGCATTTTCGCGCTGCGGATCGTCTCTGCGTGTTGCACGGCGAGTTGCTCGCTGTGTCGACAAGTTTGACTGGCAGCTGGAAGCCTGGGCAATATTCTCGAACCATTATCACATCGTTGTTCATTCTCCAGCTGGCGAACTAGGCGCTGCGAGTTTGTCGCGGATGTTGGGCTTTATGCACGAACGGACTGCCACGTGGGTGAACCGGTTGGACGGGCGCCGGGCAGGAAGGTTTGGCATAACTTTCGTGAAACGCGGCTGACCTACGAGAAATCCTATTTAGCACGGCTGAATTACGCTCACCAGAACGCAGCAAAACACGGCCTTGTGCCTCTGACGAACCTGTACCCTTGGTGCTCGGCAGCGTGGTTTGAGCGCACCGTCACCGTGGCTCAGGTCAAGACCATTTACAGTTTCAAGATGGATAAGTGCAGGTGAGTGATGATTATGACGTAGCAAATGAGTGGTGAAAAGAGTGGTTGCCGCAACGAGCTGAGCAAGCCCACAACCGAAAGCGCCGTCGCCGCTGACGCTCTGCCGGCGCACTCCATATGGATCGTGCTATTAACATGTCCGAGCGAAACCAAGACATTGAGCTCTACGAGTTCGGTTCCTTCCGCGTGGACCTCGCTGAGCGGGTCTTGACCAAAGGTCAGCAGTCCATTCCACTCACACCCAAAGCATTCGACACCCTTGTCGTCTTGCTCCGGAACAGCGGACACGTCGTGGAAAAGGATACGCTGCTCCAGGAGGTATGGCCGGACACGTTTGTCGAGGAAGGCGTTCTGGCAGTCAATGTTGCGGCGATTCGGAAGGCCCTGAGCGATGGCGACGAAGGGCTCTCTTACATCGAGACTGTGCCGCGGCGAGGGTATCGGTTCATTGGGCAAGTGCACGTGCTTGGGCAACCGCCCGAGGCTGAAGCTGTCGCGCAGAAGTCAGAGCGTCGGAAGAAGTCATTCACTAGTGCATGGGCGCTCCCGGCTGGTTTGCTGGCACTAATACTAGCTAGTCTTGGCTGGTACATTTCCCGACCGCGGCCAACTTCAATTCCACCACCATCCTCACCCATCCCTCTCACCAGCTATCCGGGTGTCGAGCTCAGCCCCACCTTCTCACCGGACGGCAGCCAGGTGGCCTTCAGTTGGAACGGCCCGGAGCAGGATAACTTTGACATCTACGCTAAAGTCGTCGATCGGGACGATCTGGTGCGCTTGACTCTTGATCCCGCTCCCGATGAGTCGCCTGCCTGGTCGCCCGACGGGCGTAGGATTGCGTTTGTACGCGCGGGCACGGTGTTTGTTGTTTCGCCGTTGGGAGGGGCCGAAACTAAAGTGGCGAGTTTGCAGGCTGGCCATATTGAATGGACCCATGACGGCAGATCGCTGGTGGTCAGTGCGGGACCGATTGGAGAGTTCCGTCTTCTGCTGTTGTCTGTGGAGACACGGGAGACGAAGGAGCTGACCTCACGCTCTCGAAACGGTTTCGTCTTTGGAGATCGCACCTTTGCCATCTCGCCCGATGGCCAGAGGCTGGCCTTTGCCCGCTTTCGCAGTATCAGCGCGGCGGACCTGTATTCCCAGCCTATTGCTGGAGGCGAACCAAACCGCGTGACGCAAAACGAAGGCGATATCAGGGGCCTAACCTGGACCAGCGACGGACGTGAACTGGTGTATTCCTCCGATCGCGTCTCATCGATGCAGACCTTGTGGAGGCGGTCGGTGGATGCTCCGGTAGACTCCCCATCCAAACGCGTTGAGAGTGCAGGGCCAGGCGCCGGCGAGCCGGTTATCTCAAAGGCAGCGCCAGGTTCACAGGACCGCCTCGCGTATGCAGTCCGAATTCTGGATACAAACATCTGGATGAGAGACATGAAGGAATCACCCCCGCGTTCCCGCAGAGTGATTGCTTCAACCCAAGCCGAGGCTAACCCGCAACTCTCCCCCGACGGCAGACGGATCGCCTTTGTCTCCGATCGTTCTGGCATCACGCAGATCTACGTTGCGGACCGGGACGGCTCAAACTTGTTGCCGCTGACGTCGTTCTCAGCCGGCTTTACCAATGCGCCGCGGTGGTCTCCGGACAGTAAGCAGATTGTGTTTGCTTCTGTGCAGAGCAGCAATCGGGACCTTTACACGGTCTCTCCAGACGGCAGTTCCGCGCGACGTCTGACCTCGGCGCCCTCGGAAGAAGGCAGACCGAGCTGGTCGCGGGATGGCCGCTGGATCTACTTCTATTGCGATCGGACCGGACAAACAGAGATCTGGAAGATCCCCGCTGAGGGCGGTGAAATGGTTCAGGTGACCAAGGGAGGCGGACATGAATCCTTTGAATCTCCCGATGGGAAGCTGCTCTACTTCGAAGACTACGGCGTCAAGGGGCTTCAGAGCATTTCCACCGAAACATCTGTGGAGCGCAAAGAAGGAACGATGATACTGAAGTCGGTCCGGCCCGGCTACTGGGCTGTTACTCAGAAGGGAATTTACTTCGTTGAGTTCGATGACAGGAATGCGGATGGCTATCGTCTGGGAAGGTGGTTTCCTTCTTTAAGTGTCTCGCATCCGATCAAGTTCTACGATTTTCGAACACGGAAGGTCACCCCGATTGGGGCTATCGAAAAAGAGGTCTCGCGTTCCTCTGGCGCCCTTTCCGTCACGTGGGACGGTCGTTACATTGCCTGGTCCCAGATCGACCGCGCCGAGTCCGATATCATGATGATCGAGAATTTTCGGTAGTCGTCGGCAGGAAAGTGTTGACAGAACGGCACCAAGTCTTTGGACTGCGGCGGCAAGCGGAGCGCGACGCCGCTTTATGGAAGCGGCACCGGCTATGACACCCTTGGGCAGGCATTCGGGTACGTCGCCCGCCAATGCTGGTTTGCAGGACTTCTTCACAGGCGATGTGGACACCAAGCAGTGATAAACTGCCGCACAATATGAGTGCGCCACAAAGCCTTGATTCCAGCGAGCTCATCCGGAAGACGCCGTGGCCGCATGCGCCAACGCATCAGCTCTCGCAAAGCGGCACCTACTTCGTCACGGTGAGTACCTACCGCAAGCAACAGCATTTTCGCGGTGCGGATCGTCTCTGCGAGTTGCACGGCAGCTTGCTCGGTGTGGCGGCGAAGTTCGGCTGGCAGCTCGAAGCATGGGCGGTGTTCTCGAACCACTATCACATCGTTGCTCATTCCCCTGCGACTGAAATAGGTGCGGTGAGTCTGTCGCGGATGCTTGGTCTGCTGCACGAAAAAACTGCCAAGTGGGTGAACCGGCTGGACGATGCCGGAGGCAGGCAGGTTTGGCACAACTTCCGTGAAACGCGTTTGACTTACGAGAAATCCTATCTGGCGCGGCTGCACTACACGCATCAGAACGCGGTAAAACACAGCCTTGTGAAGCTGGCAAACCTGTACCCGTGGTGCTCGGCCGCGTGGTTTGAACGCACCGCCTCGCCTGCCCAGGTCAAGACAATCTATAGTTTCAACACTGACAAGCTGCGGGTGAGTGATGATTACGATGTGGCAAGCGAGTGGTGATGCGGAGCGCGACAGTTGCCAGGTGCAGAACAATCCGGCACCGAAAGCGCCGTCGCCGCTGACGCTCTGCCGGCGCACTCCATATCGATCGTGCTATTAACATGTCCGAGCGAAACCAAGACACTGAGCTCTACGAGTTCGGTCCCTTTCGGGTGGACGTCGTTGAGCGGGTCTTGACCAAAAATCAACAGGTCATTCCACTCACTCCCAAAGCCTTCGACACCCTCGTCGTGCTGGTACGTGACAGCGGTCACGTCGTTGAAAAGGACGCACTACTCAAAGAAGTGTGGCCCGACACCTTTGTTGAAGAGGGTGTTCTGGCTGTCAATGTCGCGGCGATCCGGAAAGCGCTAAGCGACGGCGAGGAGGGACGTTCCTATATTGAGACCGTGCCACGGCGGGGGTATCGGTTCGTTGGGGAGGTACAAGCAGTCGGGAAACCGTCCGAAGGTGGAGGTGCGGCAAGCAAGCCAGAACGGCGGAAGAAGTCCATTTTCAGGCGATGGGGGCTCGCCGCTGGTTTGCTGGCATTGGTACTAGCTGGCTTTGGCTGGTTTATCTCCCGGCCGCGGCCAACTTCGATTCCGCCACTGTCCTCACCCATTCCGCTCACCAGCTATCCGGGTATCGAACTCAGTCCCACTTTCTCGCCTGACGGCAGTCAAGTCGCCTTCAGCTGGGATGGTGAGCGCCAGGACAACTTTGACATCTATGTCAAACTCGTCGACCGGAGTGATGCCTTCCGCCTAACCTCTGATCCAGCCGCTGATAGATCTCCGGCTTGGTCTCCCGATGGGCGCCACATAGCATTTGTGCGTGATGGAGCCATATTTCTGATCCCGCCGCTGGGAGGCGCCGAAAGCAAGGTGGCAGACGTTGAAGCAAACGACATCGCGTGGACACGAGATGGCAAATCTCTCATCGTCAGTGCGGGCAAATCCGCGAACCGCAGGCTCGTACGACTCTGGGTGAGCACCGGACAAAAAGAGCCGCTGCTGCTGCCAAATTCGCAAGAGGATCTGGATCCTGCCATCGGTGACCTCTTCCCTGCAGTTTCACCCGATGGCCTCTGGCTCGTGTTTGTTCGACAAATCGCCACCGTCAGTGCTGATATTTACGTGGTGCCCTTGGCCGGCGGGGAACCCGTTCGCTTAACGCAGAGTGCAGACGCTGTTTTAGGAGTGACTTGGACAGCAGACGGACGCGAAGCGGTCTACGCTTCGGGAGGCATATTGGGCGGGGGAGGTGGAATGGCCCTCTGGAGAGTCTCAGTGGAGGCGCCCGCGAATTCGCCATCGACACGCATCGAAAGTGTCGAGCCCGGCGCCTTTAGGCCGGTCATTTCACACCCTGCATTCCCATCCTCCCCTCGCTTAGCCTACGCACGCTTTATCCTCGATACAAACATTTGGGTGAGAAAGACGACTGAGTCGTCGCCACCTGCCCACAAGCTCGTCGCCTCAACGAGGCTGGACACCAACCCGCAATTCTCGCCCGACGGCCGCAGGCTTGTTTTCAGATCGGAACGATCCGGTAGCTCGGAAATCTGGGTTGCCAACAGCGACGGGTCGAACCCGCTGCAGTTGACGTCGTTCGCTGAAGGTTACCTCAATGCTCCTCGGTGGTCCCCCGACGGGAAGGCCATCGTTTTTGCCGCTTCACAGAACAACAATCAGGACATCTATTCGGTCTCTGCGGATGGCGGCTTGGTTCACCGCCTGACCTCAGAACCTTCCAGGGAAGGTAGACCAGGCTGGTCGCGAGACGGTCGTTGGATCTACTTCTACAGCACCCGCAGCAGGAGCGAAGAGATCTGGAGGATGCCGGCTGAGGGTGGCGATGCTATCCAACTAACCATCGGTGGCGGGCACGAGTCCTATGAATCTCCCGACGGGAAGGTACTCTACTATGAGACTTTGGTATCAAAGGACTCAAAAGCCTGCCCATAGAATCCTACTCAGGACCGAAAGAGGGAAAGGTCGTTCTCGCCTCAGTCCGACCAGGCTTTTGGGCTGTCGCTGAAAAAGGAATTTACTTCGTTGAGTTCGACCCGAGAGACGCGGGCTCTCAGGACGTCTATAGTGCACTGCTGACCTCTAGAGTGGCGACGTTTCCAAAGCAGATCAAGTTCTACGATTTTCAAACACGCAAGATGACTCAGATCGGGACCATTGAGAACGACGTTCTTCGTGGCGACAGTGGTTTCTGCGCGACCTGGGACGGCACCCTCATCGCCTGGTCGCAGATCGACCGCCGCGAATCCGATTTGATGATGATCGACAATTTCCGTTAAGGGTCCAAAGAAATCGACTGCAATGTAGACCCAGCCGCATTGTGGATCTGCTGTTTTCGCCACTGCTATGAGGATCCCGTTAGTCCACAGACTTTGTGATGCGTTGAAGCCAGACCGAAGTGGCAACAGAACGCCGGTCTGCGGTACCACGTCTCCGTTAGGATGAACACACCTCAGCAAAACACAACGAAAGAATTCTACGAATTCGGTCCTTTCCGCTTGGACATCTCTGAGCGGATCTTAAACAAGGGCCAACAGGCCTGTAGATCCTGAAATTCATAAAACCCAGCCACACGCAGCTCCGCCTCCCCAATTTTTCAATCCAGCGCAATCCAAACTACCTTTTCCATTCGTAAGGTAGCCGAACCCACTGAACTCGAACCTGAAAGGGTCGATCGAGTTTGCAGCTGGGCAATCCAGAACAATTCACTAGGCAATAAGGAGGCTTGAACAGCCATGCTCAAAAACCTGCCACTCAGGACAGCGTTAACCGGCTTCCTCGCCCTGACGCTGGCTCTCTGCGGAACTCTGCCCGACTGGAACGTCTCGCAGGCCGCCAATCACCGCGAGGCGCCGCTGACGGCGCTGGACCCCAAGGCTGACATCACGGACTACTACGCCTTTGTCAGCTATGACGACCCCAACAAGGTGACCTTCATTCTTTCAGTGGACCCGCTGCTGGAACCCGCAAATGGACCGAACTATTTTCCATTCGATCCAGACATCCGCTACGCCATCAAGATCGACAATGACAACGATGCTGTCGAGGACATCAGTTTCGAATTCCGCTTCAACACTGAAGTGCGGCTGCCAGGCGTTTTCACAAGCTTTGTCGGCGCCGGCAATGGCATCTTCGCGCCCGCCAACGCTCCGAAAGACTTGAACGGAGTCAAGCCTCCGACTTCTGCAATTGTCGTTCCGCCTGCCATCACTTCGCTCGATGGTCCCGGCTCGATTGGTTTGAGCCTCCGACAATCGTATAGCGTGACGATGGTCAAAGGGCCTTCTTCGCGTCCGTCTCAACGCATTGAATTGACCGGCGGCCAGCCTCTCTATGCAGTCCCATCTAATGTTGGACCAAGAACCATTCCCGACTACCCGGCTCTGGCCCGACAGGGAATCTACAATCTGGGCAGTGGAATCAAAGTCTTTGCTGGAACAACCGACGATGCTTTCTGGATCGATCTCGGCGCTACCTTTGATTCGCTGAACTTCCGTGCAACGGGCTTCGCGCTGCCTGGTGTGTTGATGGACGGCCAGGAAGCCGACGACACGCGCAACTTCGCGTCGGACGCAGTCTCCGGGTACAACGTCAATTCCATTGCGATTGAAATCCCAATCTCGATGTTGACCCGCACAGGAACCAAAGTGGCTGCCACGAACCCGGCAGCGACGATTGGAACCTGGGGCGTCACGTCGCGGCAGAGAGTGCGAGTGCTGCCTGGAACCCCTGGCAGGGAGACTCAGAACCAGGGGCCTTGGGTTCAGATTCAGCGCATGGGCAATCCGCTGTTCAACGAACTCATCATCGGCACGGGTTACAAAGACAAGTTCAGCATGAGCGAGCCCAAAGATGATGCCCAGTTCGCAAGCTTTGCGCTCGACCCACTACTGGCAAGAGTCCTGAATGCGGTCTATGGCATCCCTGTGCCGGACGCGCCGCGCACTGACCTGGTGCCCCTCGTTCAGTATGTGCCTCCCATCGCAGCTGCTGGAACGACAGCCGGTCCGGTGGCTGATCTACTGCGTCTGAATACCGGAGTTCCGCCAACTGCAGCTTCAGCAAGGAAGCGTATGGGCCTCTTGGCTGGCGATGGAGCCGGCTTTCCGAACGGCCGTCGCGTTTCCGATGACGTCACCGATATCTCAGCGCGGGCCGTGGCGGGGATCCTGGCCGGTGGCGCGTTTGCAGGCTTCCCCTACAACCGCATTGGGGATGGTGTGAACGTCAATGATGAACCGTACCAGGAAACGTTCCCCTACCTGGGTTATGCATGGGATGGCCGAAACAGCCGGCACATCAATCCTGGCGAACCGGGTGGTGGCCCTGTCAACTAAGGCTCAAACCAAACCTTCAACATGCGTTCTCTTCAAGCGGGAACGCATGTTCTCTGAATTCACAAAAGAGAGGAAATCGGAATGCGAAAGATCATGATGTGGGTTCTTACTGTTGGTTTCCTGTTGTCGCAGGTCGCCGTAGCAAATGACACAGCTTCCAGTCGCAATGCCATCGAGGTGGCGTCCACCAGCGTTGTGGTGCCATCGGTAGCCAACGTCACCGGGCTGACAGGGAGTGTTTTCAGGTCGCGAATATCACTATTCAATCCGACGGCGTTCACCTATCCAATTCAGGCGACCTTCCACGATGTATCGGGAAACATGTCCAAAGTGAACATCACCATGGCCGCCAGCCAGATGCGCGTGTACGACAATTTCCTGGGCGATGTATTCGGAACAACCGGCGCAGGCAGCGTGCGGTTCGAAAGCCGGCAGATTGCAGGCGGAAGTCCAAATTTTCAGTTTGTGGTCAACGCCGAGGTTTGGACCATCGTGAGCAGTGGCCGCTACGGCACAAGCGTTGCCACAATTGTCGGAGGCGCATCCACGTCCGATTCCTACAGCCCCGGCATTCGCGTGGATTCTGATTTTCGATCGAACGTCGGATGCTTCAATGATTCTGCCAGCTCGAACACGGTAGTTGCTGATGTCTTCGATGCGTCCAACAACTTGGTCACGACGGTGACGCTGCCTGTGCCCCCCAACGCCTGGGCACAGACGACCGTCCCAGCCACACTGTCGGCAGGCTATGTGCGCTTCAGACCATCCCAGCCAGCCTACTGCTTTGCAGTCGTCGTGAACAACACCACGAACGACGGCCACTTCATCCCGGCGACTGAGTTCACGCCGTGAAAATCGGCCGGCTGCTCAGGCACTACTGCTAGCTCTAACAAACTTCGTCCCCCCTTGCACAAGGGGGGACTTCAGGGGGGTTTGGCCTTTGCAGCCTTCCTTCCGGTTGGTTAGAGGGAAATTTCATGGAGGCAAAATGCTCTCAAGGTTTTCAACCTCACGACTTCGAATAAGTCTCATTCTTGCTCTCTTAGGGACTGGGATCGGGTTGTGGTCTTGGAAGAGTAAGGACCGATCTTCCGAAAAACCTCACTCACAACCTCCGCAACTCGCCACATTCTCCTTTGCCGAGCGGCGTCTGCGAACGGCAGAGAGACAGCTGCAGCTGCGGCCCAAGGACCCAGCGGCGTATGCCGAGATGGCCACGGCCTACATGGAAAAGGCGCGGGAGACAGGCGATGGAGCTTTCTATGGACGCGCCGAAGCAGCCTGTCAGAAGGCTTTGGAGGTTGCTCCCGACAACTACGCGGCTCTGCGGCTGGTCTCCTGGGTATACAGCGGACAACACCGGTTTCGCGAGGCGCTCGTTGCAGCCCGGCGAGCGTTGGAGCGCGATTCCAAGGATTCTCTAAACTACGGCACCTTGGGCGATGCTTTGCTCGAACTGGGCGAGTATCAGGAAGGTGCTGAGGCGATTCAGACGATGGTCAATCTCCGGCCCGATGTTGCCTCTTACACGCGCGCAGCTTACGTCCGGGAGCTCTTCGGAGATATGGAAGGTGCGATTGAGATCATGAGCAGGGCAGTAAGGGCCGCCAGCTCCAGAGATCTCGAACACAATGCCTGGTGTCGGGTTCAGCTCGGCAACCTTTATTTCGCTGCTGGCCATCTCGCCGAGGCGGAAGCTCAATACCAGGTTGCGTTACAAATTTTCCCCAACTACCATTTCGCTTTTACCGGACTCGGCCGGGTGAGAGCTGCACAACAACAATTCGAAGAGGCCCTGGGCCATTTTCAGAAAAGTGTGGACTTGGTTCCCACCTATGAAGCCGTCTTCGGTCTCGTCGATCTGTACTCGTACTTGAAACGCCCAGCCGAAACCTCACGGCAGCTGGAGTTTCTTGCGACGCTCGAGAAGATCAGTCAAGCCAACGGTGTGCGACCAGAAGCCCAGTTGGCAATGTTTTACGCCGACCACGGCGTAAGACTCAGCGACGCTTTGAGCATCGTACGTCAGCAGGCCCACGAGCGCCGTGATATCAAGACTCTTGATGCTTTGGCATGGGTCCTGTTCAAGAATGGAAAAATGCAGGAAGCCCTGCGGGCAAGCCAGCAGGCACTGCGGCTCGGCACCAAGGACCCAATGATGCTCTACCACCACGGAATGATCGCTCGGGAACTGGGCCAGCACAAGAAGGCCACCGAGTCACTCGAACAAGCTTTGGCGGCAAATCCGCGTTTTCATCCATATCACGCCGAACAAGCACGTATGGCTCTACAGCCGTTACTGGCCGCACGTTCTGAATCACAGATGCCATCCAAAGCAATCAATTGAGATATGTATGTGAGAAAGACAATGCCGTTTGAATCCCTTCCTGAGAGGGGCAAGGGCCGTCAGGCCCTGGGGTGGGCTGTGCCAAAGGAGGACCCACCCCGGCGCTTTGGGACCGCCGTGAAGTCTTCTCAAGACTTCACCTTCGCGCTATCCCTCCTGGGAGGGGATTTCCTTAGGAGTCGTCGCATGGTTGAGCTTAATGGCCTACTCGCGCAAGGCGCCTCTCACGCGCTGGCAACCCGAGGCTCTTGAGCGAGCCTTCGAGTGCAGGCTCCCAGATGTCAGGATGTTTCTGGAGAACCTCCCGAACCATCGGCGCCAGAAACCTTCCATAACGTTGTTGGGCTCCGAAAACCGCTGCATTCTGGTTCTCTGGCGCTCTCTTCAATTGGGTGAGCAGCTGGAATATTTCCTGGCTGGTTTCCGGAGTCATGATCTCCATCCGACCCACCAGCACCCGGACCAGCTTTGCAGGCTTTGGCGTGATCTCAAGAGGAAGGATCGCGTCCGTCTGCTGTCGCGGCAGCACATAGAACGCTCTCAAGCCTTCTTCGAACCATGTATCTTCCCAAGTCCTAACCATTGCTGCGGCTTCCTTCGGATAGAGGCCATGTTTGGCAAGCAGCATTTCAAGATCGCGCTTCAATGATTCCACCGAACAGTCAGGTAAGGGTCTGTTCACCTCTATACTTGAGGAGAGAAAGGCACTGCGGAAACAGCTTGTCCGGCCCCGGCCGCTCTCAAAGAGGATCACTTCATTGACGCCTGAGGTCGCGGCTTGTTGCACCACAACCTTGTCTTCGTGGATCTCTACCGACAAGGGCATGGCGAAGCTGCCGACACCGCGATAGAAGAGAAATTTCTCGTATTCGTCGATGACGTTCCCCTTCCAAACTTTAAGTGGCACTGCGTCTGTCGCCCGCGCGTGGTAGTAATGATTCCCACTGCTTTCGAGGGGCAGGTTCACCGCACGCCCCGGCAGCAGCTCAACTCTCTTCCATTCAATGCCCCCTGATCCAAAGGCCGGGAAGTCAGGCATTGGGTAATACTCAGTAATGTGTCCCTTTGGAAAACTGACCTTGACCGTGCAGGTTAGTTCTTTCGGAGTGTAGAAATAGATTACCGGAGTCTCCATGCGGACCGATCCGGTTGCGCTTAGCTTGCTGCCGTAAACGAATCGCGGCAGCTCCGCACCTCCCCTGTAGGGAGTCCATTCCAGAGTCTGGCTATCGGACCCGGAGATTGAGGTGAAGGTGCCCCATTCGTGGACAACCAGTTCATCGCTTGAGGCCTGCAGCCTCACGGAAGACCAACCCAGAATCCCAAGAATGATCGCCATCAAGAGTTTTGCGTTCATTTTCGCCACCTCTTCGAGGATCTCGAGCAGTAAAGTCGCAGACAGCCATCTTTGGTATCTCTGTCGCAGAGTCTGCATCGAACCTTGTTTTGTTTCTTTTGTGAAGCATGCTCATTTGGACGAGCCAACCGAGCAGATTCTTCCAAATGCTTTACCGCGGTGAGCCGCCTTGACTTGTCCTCACGGCCGTGGGCTTCTCACTTTCCAGTTCACCCTCAACAGCCTCGGGCCACTTCATCTGTGAATTGACAAGCCCTACCTCCTCACAAGCAGCGTTCCCTCAAAAAAGTTGACCCTTTTTTTAGAAGCTTGTACTCTTCTTTTGCCAATCAATAGTTTGGAAGGTTCCCACCTCCCTGCTGTAAGTGCTTCAAAGTCAGAGGCCTTCCAATCTTCTGTCCCAGTTCGAACCAGTTGTGTCTTGGCCAGTTTGCCTAATTCCTTAAGGCTTCGGAGCCGAAAAGTGCTAGGGGAATGCCTTGGATGTCTTCTAAGGAAGGATCCAATAAATCTCAAGGGTGCCTGGAGGTAGGGAATGTCAAGATCGAGTCGACGGATTTGGCGTTTTGCGACGATAATGCCGCTGCTGAGCTTTGCCGTCATTTCGTGTAAGACCACGCAACAGTCCCGCACTCCGGTTGCGAAACCTCCGTTAGCCGACGTCCCGAAGCCAGCGACCCAACCCCCGCTGCCGGTGCTACCCGATACTCCTGCCAAGCCTGTGTTGCCGCTGATTCAGCAACCGCTCATTGACCCCATCGAGAGCCTCATCGCCAGGTCGCAGGCGAGCTTCCTCCGCGGGGAGAAGAGTCTCAAAGCCGGTTTTCTGGAAAAGGCCAAGAAGGACTTCGACGAGTCTTTGGATGTCCTGTTGCGATCGGGAGTGGTGATTAGCCAGGACGAACGTCTCGAACGCCACTATGAAGGGCTGCTCAACCGCATTCACAGCTACGAGTTGGCCGCGTTGAAGGCGGGGGACGGCTTTAACGAAGAGAAGGTAGAAAAAGCTCCCTTGGATGAAATCGCCACGGGCGAAGTCCCATTGACGTTTGACCCCAAGTCGAAACAAATGGCGGAACAGACAGTCCAGCAAACGCCGCACGATCTGCCCCTTCCGATCAACGACCTTGTGCTGCGCTATGTTGACTACTTTCAGAAGCGTGGCCGCAAGGGCTTCGAAATTGGCATGCAGCGCGCCGGGCGGTATCGCGCGATGATTTCCAGAATTCTGGCCGAGGAAGGTTTGCCCCAGGACTTGATCTATCTCTGCCAAGCCGAAAGCGCCTTCAAACCACTGGCTTATTCCCGCGCGAAGTGCAAAGGCCTTTGGCAGTTTGGATCTGGCACAGGTGCCCTGTACGGGCTTCGCCAGAACTGGTGGGTGGATGAGCGTTCGGATCCGGAGAAGTCCACGCGTGCAGCAGCCCGGCATCTGAAGGACCTGTACAATCAGTTTGGGGACTGGCTCCTGGTCATGGCTGCGTATAATTGGGGAGCTGGCGGCGTTGAACGAGCAGTAGCTTTCACGGGATATGCTGACTATTGGGAGCTGATGAAGCGGAATAATCTCCCGGCCGAAACAAAGAACTATATCCCCATTATCCTGGCCATGACCATTATTTCCAAGGACCCGGCTCGCTATGGATTTGAGGTGATGCCCGATCCGCCAGTGAGTATGGAGAAGGTTCCACTCACAAGCGCGTTGGACCTGCGGCTGGTCGCGGAGTCGTTGGACATGACTCTGGCCGACGTGCAGGAACTGAATCCGCACGTCAAAAGGCTCACGACTCCCAACGACGATCCCGACTTCAATCTCTATGTTCCTCAGGGCATGGCAGACAAGTTTCTTCAAGAGATCGCAGCCATCCCCGAGGCCATGCGGGTGAACTGGCGAAAGCACCGCGTTGAGGAAGGAGAAACGCTGTCGCAAATCGCTCAGCGCTACCGAACAACAACCTCAGCGATCGCCCAGGTGAATAGTCTCAATGAGGATGCCCGGCTTCAATTCGGCGACAAACTCATCATTCCCGTAACTCCCGGACAGGGTGGCCGCGGTCCTGCAGGGGCCAGCGGCTCGCGCATTCGCTACGTCGTGCAGCGTGGCGACACCCTGGCCAGCATTGCCCGAGATTTTGATGTCTCCGTTGCCCAAGTGCGGAAGTGGAATCGCCTGAGTAGCCGAATGAAGTTGCGGCCCGGCCGGGCAATCTCGATTTTCACAGAACAGCCCACTGCTTCGGTTGCTGTGGCACAAGCCCCGCTGCGCTCCAAAACGGGCAGTACCGCTACAGTCTCTGGTTCCGAGCCCATCCGTGTCGTCCATCGGGTTAAGAAGGGCGACACCTTGTACACCATTGCCACCAACTACAACACCAGCATCAACTCGATCCGCGACTGGAACAACCTCTCCCAAAACGGCAACATACGAATCGGCGAACGGTTGACAATCTACGTGCACCGGTAGTTCGTCCACTCGGTTGGAGCCCCCTGACGCGGTCGATCACAACCTGAAATTGAACCTCGCCCTCATTCCCGCGAAAGAACGTCATCCCGGCAGATCGTATTGGGGTGTGCACACCACACGTCCTTT
>Ga0180085_1000261_pt1 | contig 18650 bp, 14 predicted proteins | sample EasRiv730_16_10D_FD_123013 | JGI IMG/M metagenome (GOLD analysis project Ga0180085, IMG submission 123013) | Soil microbial communities from meander-bound floodplain in the East River, Colorado, USA - East River metaG ERMLT730_16_10D | ecosystem: Environmental > Terrestrial > Soil > Floodplain ... | reverse complement strand
CGAGGTCCTCATCGGTCACGAGGGTTTTCATACTTGCTTTTTGCCGACAAAGCAAGGGAGTAACGTGACTCCAGTGAGGGTCGGCTAAGGCTTGCCGGTGCTTTTGGCATTGCCATCGTCAAGGCTTTCGATTTACATTCCCGATTCATTTTAGATCGATGCGATCCCCACGGAAACGGCGGAACCGAGACACTTCTTTGATTGCACAGCGCCTGCGAGACCGTGCGCTGGCACGGATGAAAGGCGGCGGCCCCTTTGCCTGTCCCCTAGGATTGCAGCGTCGGGAATGACGAATGACTAAGCACGAATGACGAACAAATGACGAAGCTGGAAGCCCCAAATAATGAAACAGAGGTCTGGTCATTCGGGCTTAGGATTTCCCTCGTCATTAGGATTTAGTCATTCGTCATTCCGGTTGCTGGCTTGGTCTGACCACTGAATCGACATCTTGTTCTACGCAGATCAACCTTGGTCCCCTTGGCAAGTGGGCAGCGAGCGAGGCTAGCAGAGGGTGCATGCTGGGCTCGGGTGCAAGGGTGTCTCGTGAGCGGCGCCATGAGCTGTGAAGATGGTTTCTAGTCCTCATTCTTGGCAGTCGTGATCCGCGGTTATTCGAGGACAAGCACGAGGACGACGACGATTTCTAAAGGAGACGTACCCATGCAGAATTTGAGGCCTGCCTCCCGTTCACGACGTGACTTCCTTGGACATCTTTCTGCTGGGATCACCGGGGGACTTCTGTCCGGCGTCGGATGGACGCCTTCTCTGTTGGGGTTACAGCGCAATGCCGACGCTGACTCCCTGAAGATCGTCAAAGTCGAACCGCATCTGCTCACAGGCGTCCGCGGCTATGCCCCATGGCTCTTCGTTAGAGTAGAGACTGCGGAAGGGATTGCGGGGTGGGGTGAGGGAACCAACTTCCCCGGAGTGCAGCCCATTGCCACGGCCATCGGAAATTTGCGCAATGCTGTTGTCGGCCAGAGCGCCTGGGACATCGAGAAGCTCTGGAACCGCATGTACCGCTACCTTTATTACAACGGCATGGGTGGCGTTGTCATGGCAGCCATCAGCGCGATCGATGTGGCGTTGTACGACGTTGTGGGAAAGAAGCTGGGAGTTCCCGTTTACAAGCTACTCGGCGGCCAGGTCCACGAAAAGCTCAGAGTGTATGCGAACGGCTGGATTGAGGGAGTCGATAGAACCTCCGACGCGTTGGCAAAACGGACCAAAGAACTCGTGGCGAAGGGGTACACCGGATGCAAGTTCGATCCTTTTTCCTCAAGCCCATACAATCGTGAAGTGACCCGGGAAGATCTCCGTGATGCCGTGGCCCAGGTGAAGGCGATTCGGGAAGCCGGCGGGCCGGACTATGATATCGCCATCGACGTCCACGGACGCTGGAACACCAAGTCGACCATCGAGATCATTCGAGCCCTTGAGCCTTACCGGCTTTTTTTTTACGAGGAGGCAGTGCCGCCGGAAAACATCGCAGCGATGGTGGAAGTGCAGCGCTCGGTCAACGTTCCCCTGGCTACCGGCGAGCGCATCTTTGGCCGTCATGGGTTTCGCGAGCTGCTGGAGAAGCAGGCGGTACGGATTGTGCAGCCCGATATCGCGCGCACCGGCGGGATCACGGAGTTTAAGAAAATCGCCGCCATGGCGGACACTTACTACGTTCCTGTGGCACCGCACAACCCGAACGGACCCATCTGCACGATTGCTTCGTTGCATGCCTGCCTTTCTATCCCAAATTTCTTGATCCTGGAGTTTTTTGAGCCCGACGAGCAGGTCTTCCGAGAAATGGTTGTCGGTGGACTGCGAAGCGACCGGGGGTCAGTGTATCCCGTCACAGCGCCGGGACTGGGCATCAACATCACTGACGATTTCCTACGCAAGTACAAGTTTGATGAACGCAGGACAGAGGAAATGGAGCAGAAGACGTTCAATGTGGCGAAATGAACCGGCGTTGAGTGCCTGACGCCTCTCTCCTTGGGGTCCTGAACTTGAGAATGACGAATGACTAAGCACGAATGACTAATGAATGACGAAGCCCGAAGCCCTAAATGATGAAACAGAGGCTGGTCATTCGGGTTTGGGATTTCCGTCGTCATTGGGAGTTCGTCATTGTGGTTGCGGCTGCGCAAATACAAGTTCGATGAACGCAGGACAGAGGAAATGAAGTAGAAGACGTTCAATGTGGCGAAATGACTGCCCGCTGAGGCGTATCATTTTTTATGGTCTTCCGGGCTCGCAGGTTTGCAAATGACTAATGACGAAGCACGAATGACTAATGAATGTCGAAGCACGAAGCCCGAAGCATGATCGGATCTCGTCATTAGGATTTAGGATTTCTTTAGTCATTAGGGCTTCGTCATTCGTCATTTCAGTCTGCGCGTCTGACTCACGCTGAGATCGATTCCCTCAGGTTCTCGATGCATCCGAAGCTCTGGTTTAGTCGTCACGCTCGGCAGTACGGACCGCTGTTGGCGCTAGTTGGACTCTCGCTGGTTCTGTGGATTCTGACGCCGCATTTCCTGACGGTATCGAATCTGCTCAACGTTGCTGAGCAGACCACCATCATCGCGATCGTGGCTGTCGGGATGACCTGGGTCATCATCAGCGGTGGCATCGACTTGTCCGTTGGATCGCTTGTCGCGTTCTCAGGCGTTGTGATGGCCAGCCTGTTGCACGCCGAATGGCCGATGCTCGCCGCGCTATCGGCGGGATTGAGCACTGGGCTGGCTCTAGGTTTGCTGAACGGCTTCTTGATTACCCGCGGGAGCCTGCCCCCGTTCATTGCGACCCTTGGCATGATGAGTGTGGCGCGAGGCGCTGCCTTGATGTTCACCGATGGGCGGCCAGTGTCGGGATTCGCCGAGTCGTTCCGGATACTCTCCACCGGTGACGTGTTGCATATTCCAAACCCGGTGCTGATCATGGCTCTGGTGTACGGCCTCTCGCATATACTGCTGACCAAGACGCAGTTTGGCCGCTACGTGTACGCCATCGGCGGGAATGAAGAGGCAGCCATTCTCTCTGGCATTAACGTCCGTCGTGTCAAACTGCTGGTCTACAGCCAGTGCGGCATGCTGAGCGGACTGGCTGCGGTTCTGCTGACGGCGCGCTTAAATTCGGCCCAACCAATTGCCGGTGTCATGTATGAACTGGACGCCATCGCCGCTACCGTGATCGGGGGTACCAGTTTGCTCGGTGGTGAAGGGACCATCCTGGGAACGCTCATCGGCGCCCTGATCATCGGGGTGCTGCGTAACGGTCTGAATCTTCTTGGGACTCCATCCTTCACCCAACAAGTCGTCATCGGAAGTGTGATAATTGTTTCTGTCCTACTGGACATGGGGCTCCGAAAGCGGCAAAGGTAACTGAGACTTGTTCACATTTGTCCCCCTTGAGAAGGGGGACCGCGCCAACGGCGCGAGGGGTCTGTGGATCTCATGGTAGATCACCCCTTCTTGATCTCCCCCTTATTCGCTTCGCAAGGGGGAGAAAGGATTCTGTCTCCCTTGAGAAGGGGTACCACTTCAGTGTTGAGTGTACACGTTCCACGCGAGACCCGTGGTGTGTGGTGGTCTGCGGCTGTTCGTTGGCCTTAGAGGCAATTTTTTGTTGGGGCCCACCCAAGTGTGCGCCCTGGTTTCAAGTGGAAATACTTATGTTTCCGTGAGGACAGATCAGATTCTTTGCCCTACGCTGTGAGGTAGTGATGATTACGATGCCAAAATCTCTAGTTGCAATGTTCGCCACTCTGTTCTGTCTGCTCGCCATCAGTTGCCAACGGCAAAGCGAATCAACATCCTCTCAGCCTACGGTAGCCCTGGTGCTGAAGACTTTAAACAACCCCTTCTTCATCGACATGCAGAAGGGCGCGCAGCAGGCCGCCAGCCAGGTGGGCGTGCGATTGACGGTTCAGGCTGCCGAGCGCGAGGTGGATGTCGAAAAGCAGATGCAGATCATCGAAAACCTCATTCAAAGCAAAGTCTCGGCGCTTTGCGTCACTCCCAGTGGTTCCCGCGAGATTGTCCCGGCAATTGTGAAAGCCAACCGGGCCGGCATTCCAGTGGTGATTCTCGACACGCGCGTCCATCCGCAAACACTGCAGGAAGCTGGAGGGAAAGTGGCCAGTTTCATCGGCTCCGACAATTTTGAAGGCGGTAAACTGGCCGGTGAGTTTATCGTAAAGAAGCTTGGCGGAACCGGTAAGGTCGCTGTGCTAGAAGGCATACCTGGACACGAGACCGGCGATTCGCGCCTTAAAGGGTTTCACGCTGCCGTGGACACACATCCGGGGATGCAGGTGGTTGCTTCGCAGCCCGCCAACTGGGAGCGTGACCAGGGATACAACGTGTTTCAAAACATTCTCCAATCACACCCGCAGGTGCAGGCACTGTTTGCATGCAGCGATCTGATGGCCCTTGGAGCTGTCGAAGCCATTGCGGCGGCGGGGAAGACTGGGAAAATTTCTGTCGTGGGTTTTGATGCCTTCTTGGAGGCGCGCGAAGCCGTATTAAAAGGTGCGATGGATGCGACCATCGCTCAATCGCCGTCCGAAATGGGACGGCTTGCCATCGAGAATGCGGCGTTGCTGCTTCGGGGAGGAAAAGTTCCTGAAGAAGTGTCGGTGAAGATCGAACTGATTACCAAAGAGAACGCTGCAGAGAAGAAGTGACTGAAGCCGCGGTTTGCGTCATTCCCGCGGAAGCGGGAATCCAGGCCGTATTCGAGACAGGCCGAAGCGCTGTCGGCGAGACACGCTGGATTCCGGTTTGCGCTTCGCTTGGCCGGAATGACGAAATCAGCGAACGGAGGGGGACCCCATGCCGAAAACACTAAACATCGGATTGATTGGCGTCGGACGGTTGGGCGTTGTCTATGCCCGCTACTTTCTTGGCAGCATCGCTCATGCCCGCCTCACAGCAGTTTCCGACATCAATGAAAGGGCGCAGCAGGCCTTTGCAGACGAAAACGATATTAAGAAACGGTATGCCGACTATGGCCACCTTCTGGCCGACAAAGAGATTGATGCCGTTGTCATCGTCACTCCGACGAACACGCACAAGGAGATCGTCTTGGAAGCTGCCCGCCAGGGTAAAGCCGTATTTTGTGAAAAACCTCTGGCCCTCTCCGTGGAGGATTGTCAGGCGATGAAGGATGCGGTGGAGCGTAGCGGCATCTTCTTTCACCTGGGTTTCATGCGGCGTTTTGACGCGGGCTACGCTGCGGCGAAGCAAAAGATCGAGAGCGGCGTGATCGGGAAACCAATTGTGATGAAATCATCGTCGCGCGATCCTTTCCGGCCCAGCCTGGAGTATCTGGATCCCAAGAACAGTGGCGGCTTGTTCACCGATTGTGGCATTCACGACATCGATCTGGCGCGTTGGTTTATGGGCGAGGTACGCAGCGTGTACAGCATTGGGGCCAACCTGGCCTATCCCGAAATGGACCAAATTGGCGACGTGGACAACGCAATCACAACGCTTCAGTTTGAGAATGGGTCGTTAGGCGTTATCGACCTGAGCCGCAGCGGGGTTTATGGATATGACATCCGCACGGAAATTCTTGGGACGCAGGGGACACTGCAGATCGGCTATCTGCGTGAGACACCCTTGATGGTGTTGACCAAGGGCAACGTCGGTCACGACACCGTGCCCTATTTCATGGAGCGCTTCGGTCAAGCCTACCGCACGCAATTGCAGCACTTCGTTGACCGCTTCTTAAGCGGTCAGCCACCCACCATTACTTGCACCGACGGGCTGGCGGCACTGAAGATCACCCTCGCGGCGACGCGGTCGTGTCATCAGAAGCAGCCCGTCAGTGTAATGTAACGGAGCCGTGGGTGTGTCACAAGCCGGAGTTGTTCGCGCCAGTTATTAGGCACGGGGGCTAACCCGCTGGAGATCGCACGAAGATGAAACGTGTGCCGGCCACCAATTCAGTAGGTTCGGATATCGGTGACCCAATGTCCCGCAAAAGCCTCGTTCGATCAGTCAACGTAGGTATTGGATGAGTGTGCTAACCTATCAACATGCAAAAGTTGCACTTGCGACTCGCGCCTCCGAACAAGTCTTCTTGGGTGTTCTGAAGACAGTGGCCCTCACGTTGATTTGCATATTGGGCAATGGTGCTGAGTTCTCAACTCGTGCTCTTCCCCAACCCAAGTCTCCTTGTGATTACCTGGAAACATGGCTCTCCCAGGATGTCGGCAATATTATTCCCGACACGGAGCGAGCCTGGGCACGGGGAGTTCAGAGCAACGAGGATTGTGAATCTGTTGTGCAGCAGTTTTGGGCGTTTCGCGACCCGACGCCGGACACCATTAATAATGAATTCAAGGAAGAGTTTTACGATCGTATCCTGTATGCGAACGCTCACTTTGGCACAGGAGACAGAATCGGATGGAAGACGGATCGGGGGCGGGTTTACATTACCTGGGGGCCACCTGATCGGGTAGACGCCGGGACGCGGACACATGCATCCGAGACCTGGCGCTACCTGAACAAAGACAAACACTACGGTTTGGAAGGATCGATTGAATTTGAAGATCCAGCAGGGAATGGCAATCATAGGATAATACCCAATGCTACGGCCCAGCGAGCGTTATCCCAAATTCCCAATACCCGCTCCGATATCAAAGAACTCCCTTACGGTACGCTCATCCTTTGTAGGCGGCCTCCTCAAGTTCAACTGAAGGATCTGGAGATAGTTCTGAATGTTGGGCTGACATACAACCTCCTGCCTTTTACCTGTCGTGTCGAACAGATTCGGGTGACGGAATCCACCGTTTTGGCGGTGATCGTAGTCGACGTTCGTAAGAAATATCTGGCCGACCAACACGGAAAACAAACCCAGCCGGGCGCTGTCAAAGTCTTTGGCTTGATTCGAAAAGGCGAAACCCCCTTGGACAGCTTTGAGGCAACGCTATCGGCAGCTTCTTCCGAAGGGCCACTGGAGTCTCCATCTGCCGACTTCTTGCGATTCAGGAAGGCGGTGCCTCTGTTTCCTGGAACCTACAGGATCGAGTTAGCGATCGGAGACTTCCCGACAGGGAGGCTAGGAACCGTTTATCAGGCCATAACAGTTCCTTAATGTTACGAATGCAACCCTAAGTTTAGACTGTGACCCAACAGATGAAAGAACCAGGCCCAGAGTCAGCAAATCTCTAAATCAGACTCGCCACAACAACCAGCCGGTTTTCCTGCCAACCATTCATCGCCCGCTATTGTCCGCATTGTATTGAGATTGTGCGATTCGAGGTTGGACTGTAACTGTCCGAAACAACGATCTGTCATCATCCAGGCTGAGATGCACTGCTTCAGCTTTCCTCAAGGAGAATGACATGGATTTCTCAGCGATTCGGCTCTCCAGGCTTCCTCGAGCTGTGAAGATTACTCTGAGTCTCTCGATAATGATGCTCGGCATTGGTTATTTGATTGCCCTGCTGAATCTCTACCTGACGTACAACATGACTGATGGGGAACCTGGCCTGACAGCGAATGACCTGCGCCGCGCGTTCTACGGCAATCGGGACAACACTCGCCTGGCAGCCAAGATTCATGGGGGCAGCATGGAGCAGTTCCTGACCATTCCAGGAGAAAAAGAAAAGATTCTGAGCTGGATTCAGGATGGGGCTGAAGAGACCAAGTTCAACGAAGTCGTAAAGACAATTCTCGATGAAACCTGTATTCGTTGCCACAGCGAAGCGGGTGTTGCCTCGTTCCGACCTTTGACCACCTATTCGCAGGTAATGACCGTGACCGAGATTGATCGGGGGGAACCGGTCGGACTTTGGGCTCGTGTTGCTCACACGCACATTCAATCCATCGGCCTGATCTTTCTCGTATTGGGACTGGCGGTCGCCTTCACGTCAATCCCCGAAGTGTGGAAACAGATTCTAGTCACGCTACCATTTGTGGCGCTAATCAGCGACTTCGGTGCCCGTGCTCTGACCAAATACTTCCCCGGCTTCGTCTACGTCGTCATGGGCACGGGCGCCGTTATGGGTCTGAGCTTCGCCGTGATGGTTCTTCTGCCGCTTTATGAAATGTGGTTCAAACGAGTCGACGTGTGATGAATGCAAGTGGAGTCAGAGGGTGCGGATTCCTGCAGGAGAGGTAGTAAGTGTCGGGTATCCGGTCACTGTAGCGTGCATTCCGTTTTCTGGAACGCACCGTTATGAGTCGGCTATGTGGTGCGTCGAAAAAGCCGACGCACCCTACTTTACTGAGGCAGCCCGCCGACAATCGGCTGGCTTTCGCCTCTCCTTTTCCTTATAATCCAACCGTTTTCGGACAATTGACCAAGCGCCTGAAAGTACCTCCGTCTTCATCTGCTGGGGCTGATCGGGATCAACGGCACCGGTGATTTCCGTCGCCCAGCCAACGTTTCTCAATGTTCGCAAGTATTCGTCTTGAGGAGAGTTTCCGATGAAACTGAACCAACTTGCCCTGATTGTTGGACTAGCACTCATCATGTTTGCCACATGGACGGTCACCGGCTACCAGAAAATGAAATCTTCTGCGAGCATGGCGGGCGCTGCCAAAAACTTTCTGGCAGCTCTTACGCCCGAGCAGAAGTCCAAGGCGAGCTTCAAGTTCGAGGATGAGCAAAGGTTTGTGTGGCACTTTATTCCTGATTCGATGTTTCCGCGGAAAGGTCTTCCGTTCAAAGAAATGGATTCGACCCAGCAAAAGCTGGCACATGCCTTCCTCAGTTGCGGACTCAGCCAGCGGGGTTACCTGAAAGCGACGACCATCATGAGTCTCGAAACGATTCTTAAGGAGCTGGAAGGAGGCAAGGGGCCTGTGCGCGATAACGACCTGTACTTCTTCAGTGTCTTTGGCGAGCCTTCCGAAACCCAAACTTGGGGATGGAAGGTTGAAGGTCATCACCTCTCGCTGAACTTCGCGGTCGTGAACGGCCAGCTTATTGCAAGCGCGCCCAGATTTTTTGGTTCAAATCCCGCCGACGTGAAAAGTGGGCCGCGGCAGGGGTTGCGAGTGCTGGGGCAGGAGGAAGACTTGGGACGCGAGTTGGCGCGTGGCCTCACACCGGAGCAGTTGAAGGTGGCGTTGATCGACACCACGGCGCCCAAGGACATCATTACGGGCAATTCACGCAAGGCCGAGCCAGGCAAGCCCGCTGGTCTCGCTGCCGGAAAGATGACCAAGCCTCAGGTAGAAAAGCTGACGAATCTGCTTAGCGAATACGCCCATAACCTGCCCGAAGACATTGCAACTGAAGAATTGGGGCGGCTGAAACAGGCAGGCATCGACAAGATTCATTTTGCCTGGGCGGGTAGTCTGGATCGTGGTGCCCCGCACTACTATAGGGTGCAAGGCCCCACGTTTCTGGTTGAGTACGATAACACGCAGAACAACGCCAACCATGTCCATGCTGTGTGGCGCGGATTTGATCGCGACTTCGGCATGGATCTGCTGAAGCTGCACTACGAGAAGGACCACGGTCCGGGCAATCCTCATGCCACGAGCCGATAGTTGGACTGCCTCAAGGGCTCGCGTTGGTGATGAATCGTTGGAGAACCAAGCAACTGTGCGGCCTTTGAGACCCTTTCGATCCTAGAGTCGGCTGGTTGAGCGATCCTTCCACTTTGTGCGTCCACGTTGCGGAAGTCACGGTTCTGCCCAGATCGCGGGGCGTTAATCCAAGAAGAAGTCTCTCAACATTCGTCACGGTCTCCATGACTTTCTGCAAAACGTTGGTTCTGTGTAGTGCAGGTCTCGCCTGGTTGGTCCTGGTTTCCGTTGTCGCTGAGCCGTCATCCGGCAGTCTCCCGTTTCAGTCTGGTGAAAAACTAAGCTATCGAATCTCGTGGTCGAACATCGTCGAGGCAGGCACTGCAGAGCTGAGTGCAACGGCGGAGGATGGACGGCCGAACTCGCTTCGCATTCAGGCAAAAGCCTTCACAGCCGCTGCGGTGGCCACAAGCTATCCGTTTAAGGACGATTTTGTCTCGCACTTCGATACCCTCACGCGCGCTCCCTGGCTCTATGAGAAGAATTTCACGGAACGCAAACGCGTCGTGCGCGACCGAGTGGCCTTCAACCAATCACAACGAACCGCGCTCTTTACGAATTCCAGGAATCAGTCGAAACTGATTCCAATTGAACTGGGCACGCAGGATCCAGTTTCATCGTTATACGCTTTGCGTAGTCTGGGATTGACGCCCGGCATGCAGGTGGCATTTGCCGTGCTGGATGGCGGAATTGAGTACACTCTCGTGGCCAAGGTGGTTGCGTCAGAGCTTATCACTGTCAAGCTGGGCAGCTTCAATGCGTACCGCATTGAGGTGAGCCTGCGGCGGGAGTCCGGCCCGATTGCGAACCGGAGCATAACGGCCTGGATCAGTACGGATGCCCGGCGGCTACCGGTGCTGATGACTGTGGCGTTGCCGGTGGGCGCTGCGGTTATCGAGCTGACAAGCGCGACGCCCTAGCGACATCATGCGAGTTGTCGAGATTGTGAGTCCGTCATTCCCGCGAAAGAACGGCACCCGATAAGCCGGGAAAGCTACGGGCGGGAGTTCGGAGGACTAACATTTCTTGGAGTGGCGAAGCCCACCCCTGGGAGCGCGGGCGTCCCGCCCGCAGGGGCAGGGTATTGCAGCGGGCTCGGGCCGCCTTGGGCGGGCGAGACGCCCGCGCTCCCAGCCTGTCGCTTCGTGTCGAGCAACCTTAGACTGCCATGAAGCTCATCATCCAGATTCCATGTTTCAACGAGGAAGCGACGCTGCCGGCGACGTTGCAGGGGCTTCCACGACAGATAACCGGAATCGACAAGATCGAGGTACTGCTCGTCAATGACGGCTCCACCGACCAAACCGTGCAGCGGGCTCGGGAGCTCGGCGTCGATCACGTCGTTGAGTTTGGGACGAACCAGGGCCTTGGGACAGCCTTCAAAACAGGCCTTGACGCTTGTCTGAAACTCGGCGCCGACATCATCGTTAACACCGACGCCGATAATCAGTACTTTGGAGGAGACATCGCGACGCTAGTCCTGCCGATTCTACGGCGAGAAGCTGACCTCGTGGTTGGCGCTCGTGACATCGATTCCATCGAACACTTCTCCGCTTCCAAGAAGAAGCTGCAGAAGTTCGGCAGTTGGATTGTCCGCAAAGCTTCTGGATCTTCCATTCAGGACACCACCAGCGGGTTTCGGGCTTTCAACCGCGAAGCTGCACTGCGCACTATTGTGTACTCCAAGTTCTCCTATACTCTCGAAACACTGATTCATGCCGGATCGGGACCGCTCACCATCACGCATGTTCCGGTGCGCGTCAACGACAAACTCCGTGAGTCCCGACTGGCGGGCTCCACCTGGCAGTATCTGAAAAAATCGCTGGTGACACTGTTGCGCGTGTATTCGATGTATAACCCGCTGAAGGTGTTTCTTTTTATGGGAGGCTTGACCTTTTTGCTGGGCTTCGCGCTGGGCACTCGTTATCTCTACTTCTACTTTTCGGCAGGCGCCAGCGGTCATCTGCAATCCCTGATACTGGCGGCGATCTTGCTGATTGTTGGTTTCCAGATCATGGTCATTGGCCTGGTGGCCGATCTGATCGCGGCGAACCGCCGATTGAGCGAGGAAATGCTTTACCGCTTGCGCAAGATCGAACTGCAGAATTCGCCAGCCGTCGCCGATCCTCCATTCGAAGCCGCCCGTTCCGGGCGTGCGCGGCGGTGATGTCGCTAACAGTCATTGGGCCAACGCATCCTTTCCGCGGCGGCATCGCTCACTATACAACGCTGCTGGTTAAATGCCTGCGCACGAGGCACGATGTTCAGTTCTTTTCCTATTCCCGGCAGTATCCGCATTGGCTCTACCCCGGAAACACAGATCTCGATCCCAGCCACAGCCTCCTGACTCACGAACCGCCGTCTGTCACATTTGATGCGCTCAACCCTCTGGCTTGGCTTCGACTCGCGAGAGAGGTGAAAGCATCGAACTCGCGACTTGTCGTCCTGCAGTGGTCAACGGTTTACTGGACACCTTTCTACTGGCTCTTTCTCAAGAGTCTTGGAAAGAGTCGCCCGCCCAAATGCGTCTTCATCTGCCACAATGTGATGGAGCACGAGCCGAACCGGATTAAGTCGGCTGTTTCGCGGCGCGTCCTCAACTGCGCGGAGTTCTTCATCACACATTCGCAGTGGGATCGAGAAAACCTGGAACGGTGGCTCGGGCCGTCTCGAGCCGGAGCAATCCGCGTATGCCCACATCCGGCTTACGAGCACCTAAGCCAGCCAGTCTTGAGCAAGGCAGAGGCGAAGGCCGCGTTGGGGATCTGCGCCGAACGAGTCGTGCTCTTTTTCGGATTCATCCGAGACTACAAAGGGCTGCGTTATCTGATCGAAAGTCTGCCGCAGGTGCGCGCGAAGCTGGATGTGCACTTGCTGATCGCAGGCGAGGTCTGGGGAGATGCGAAGCCTTATCATGAGCTGATCTCGCGGCTCGGTATTCCCGCCAGTGTGACCTTTGTCGAAGGGTACATCCCCAACGAAGAGGTGGCGCGTTACTTTGCCGCGAGCGATCTGGTTGTGATTCCTTACGTGACGGCGACACAGAGTGGCATCGTGCAACTCGCCTTCGGATTCGGCAAACCCGTCGTGGTGAGCCGTGTCGGAGGCCTTCCAGAGGTGGTGGAGGAGGGCGTCACCGGCTACCTGGTACCACCGATGGACTCCGCGTCCATCAGCAACGCCGTGCTGGATTTCTATCAGCAGAATCGCGAAGCTAGAATGAGCGAGGCAGTTCGCCTGAAGCGATCGGCTTTCTCATGGAAGCGGCTGTGCCAGACAATTGAGGATTTAGACTGAGTTCCGAAGTTGGGCAGTCGCACTGCAAAGCTGCTTGTGTGGGGCGGCCATTCTTCTTCTTCGAGTCGGGGAGACTTTCGAGCCGCCCCGAGGCCGGACTGGAAAGTCCGGCGAATCGGCGGCTGGAAAGCCTGCCCCACATTGATTAGCGCGGAATCGCAGGTTCTCACCTTTGGAATTCAGGTTTAGCAAAGGGCATCGAACTATGACTTCGCCGCAACGGTTTCTCGATCGTTTTGCCTTTCGCCGAGCCGAATACCTGGCGTCTCGAAAAACCAAGATAGGGAAAATCCTGCGCATTCTACTGAAAGAGATCCAGGATCCAGCTCATGCCGTGGTGGTCGACATTGGCTGCGGTGAGGGCCAGATTACTCAGTCGTTGGCCGAACACTTTGCCCTGGTTGTGGGCCTGGACATTGACCGCCACCCATCTTCGGGAGGGGGGTTCCATTTTGTCCAGGCTGATGGCACCTGTTTGCCCCTGGCTTCCGGGTCATTCGACGGTGTGCTCGTCAACCACATCCTGGAACACGTCGCCTCTCCGCAGTCTTTGCTGGATGAAGTGTGGCGCGTCTTAAAGCCCACCGGCATTTGCTATCTGGCTGTTCCGAATCGCTACTGGCCGGTCGAGCCCCATTACCTTTTGCCTTTGCTGTCCTGGCTGCCGCGGTCTCTGGCCAACGTCTATGTTCGTCTGTCGCGGCGAGGCACGCACTATCCGGAGCAACTGCCCAGCTACTGGTCCATTCGCCGGCTGGGCCGTAGGTTCTCGATTGAAGATTTGACTCCTGTGCTGTTGAAGACGCCCGAGCTCTATTATCCAGACGATCCGAACCTACTTTTGAAGGCAAGAAAAATGAAGTGGGTGCCGAAATGGCTAGTCAAGATTCTGGTACCGGCAGCTCCCAGTTGGGTGCTGCTTCTGCGGAAAGCATAAGGGGCGGTCGGGTTTGCCGTTATTCGGTTGACCGTGGTGTTCAGCAGCCACTATAGTTTATGTTATTCGTGCAGCAAACAAGGAATGCGTCGATGAAGATCCTATTTGTGATTGTGAAAGAGGAGAGCATCGATCCCCTGAACGTCCAGCTCCTTTCGGCTCTAGCAAAGCGCGAAGGCCATGAAACTTTCCTGAATGTGCTTGAGCACAACAACCTGGCAGAGGATCTTCAGCGAATCCGTCCGAACGTCGTTGCTTACAGTGCCAAGACCGGCGAGAGCAACATGTTTCTGAAGGTGAACCGGTGGATCAAGTCGCAGTATAAAGACAAGATCCTCACGATCATGGGCGGACCGCATGTCACCTTCAATCACGCACGGATGAAACTGTATGGCGAGGATTTGAAACCGAGTTCAATTTCTGGAATCGTGCGCGGGAAGCCGCTTCCGATCGAAGATACGATGCTCGACGTGTTGGCTGTAGGAGAAGCTGATGAGTCCTGGCCGTTGCTACTGCAAGCTTTCGAAAGAAACGAAAACATTGATGCGATTCCCAACGTGGTCACGAAGAGCAATCGCCGGCCGGATGGTCGCGTGAACCTGCTCGACCGGACGAACTTCCTGGACGAACTGCCCTTTCTCGATCGCGAGCTGGTTTACGCGAAGACGCACTTGAAATATTTTGAGATGCGCTCATTCATGTCAAGCCGGGGCTGTCCTTATCCTTGCACCTACTGCTTCAATGCCAAGTTCAACGACATTTACAGCCGCAAGGGAAAGTCGATCAATCGCTATAGTGTAGATCGTTTGCTGGCCGAACTGACCGACATCGTCAGAAAGCATCCAACGCAGTTCATTAAGTTCTGGGATGACATTTTTGCTTTCCGCACGGACGACTGGTTGATTGAGTTCGCGGACAAATACCCACGAGTCATTGGCCTCCCCTTCAACTGCTTGACCCGAGCCGACCTGGTCCGCAAAGATCCTTCAATAATCGAAAACTTGAAGAAGGCGGGATTGCACTCCATCAACATGTCGATTGAGTCGGGGAATCCATTTGTACGGAATCAGATCTTCAAACGGACTATGGAGGAAGAGGACATCCAATTCGCCTTCGATCTTTGCCGAAAGCAGGGCATCAGGACCTTTTCCAATACCATTCTGGCGGTGCCGGTGCCGCTGATCCCCCAAGCTGACGATCCCGACTTCAATCAAAAGAGCGAGTGTCTGATGCGCCACTTGGAAGAGTATTTCAAAATCAGCACAGCGGCTCTTCGCACGAACTATCGCCTGGATGCACCGCTGGACGCGGAAGCCCGAGAGCGTCTGGTGTCGAGCCTTCAGGAGCTGGGTCTTCGGCATCGACACATCGATTATGACCTCGAGTCGATGGATATCAATATCAAGAACAAGGTGACCTTCGGTGAGTTCTATGCTCTCGCGCCCTACCCGGGAACAGCTCTGGCTCAGTACACGATCGACATTGGCGCTTTCGATGGAGATTACGAGAAGCTCTATCTCACGTTTCAGGCAACATCATCCTTCAACTGTTTCAGCGAAAAAGAAAAGCTCCAGCAGTTGAACATTTCGTTCCTCACGATTCCTCTAATGGTCTTTCCAAAGCTGCGGAACTTCGCAGTCAAGCACCTGATTGACCGGCCCTGGACCAAACTCTATTTCTGCCTCTATTTCGTCTTCCGCGCCTACCTGCTGGGATTCCAGATGTATCCCATGCGCTATTCGTTTCGGAACCTATTGCGCAAGGTCTACCAGACTTTCCACCTTCAGTTCATTAACCATTTCAGCCAGCACCAGAGGACATTCCTCAAACGGCGAAAGCGTCAGGCTGACCGGCTGGGTGGGTCCTGGGAAACCTACAGCGCAGAACGAGAAGCGCGCTGAAACCTTCAGCCATCCAGCCATTCGGAACTTCGGAACTCAACGGGTCTGTCAACGACGCCAATTGACGTGTCTGCGATGGAGGGTCTTGTCGCAAGTACGGTTAGAAGGTCGGGGTTGTGCCAACCAAGGTCGATTAACGAAAACAAAGGAGCGTTTGATCCGGCGTAAGGAGCATGGTGAAGGTCCAAAACGTTCAATTCGAAGGCTCGGCAGGACGCATCGAGGGTCTCCTGAAGTTCAGGGAGGGAACAGACCCTGCGGCACTCGCGGTGATTTGCCATCCACATCCTCTGTACCAGGGTACGATGCATAACAAAGTAGTCTTTGCGACTGCCGAGGCATTCTTCAGCCTCGGTTGTGAAGTGTTGCGCTTCAATTTTCGAGGAGTAGGTCTCAGCGCAGGAAGCCACGATTTCGGAAACGGCGAAGTGGAAGATGTCCTGGCGGCCATCGACTTTCTGAGAGAGCGCCATCCCGGCACCGCTTGTCACCTGGCAGGCTTCTCGTTCGGCGCCGGAATTGCCCTGCAGACGGCTTGCCGTGATATGTCCCTGGCCTCCGTGACCGCCGTCGCGCCTTCATTCAAGTTCTTCGATCCGGCTTGCTTGTCATCGCTGCCCATACCGAAACTCTTTCTGCAGGGTACAGCGGACAGCATTTGTTCCCCAGAGGATCTGCGCAGACTGTACCCTGGATTTCTTGCACCCAAGTCGGATGTTTGGCTTGAGGGCGCAGGGCATTTTTTTGCAGAAGAGATCGAGGCTCTGAAAACTTCGATCGTGGAGCATCGGCAATTTCTGGGATTGTAGCTGCTTCAAATTGTGTCTGCCGGTATCATGAAAGCCGCCACCAGGTCGCGAGCATCGGCTCCCCTCGCCCCAACGCGGGAGAGGGGCCTGTGGGTGAGGGGGCCGAGCTCCATCAAGTGTTCTGAACAAACGCAGTCGCTATATTCTGTAATTCTCCTGTCACCCTCGGCCAGGTTGCCTTTCAAGGAGCGGCATTGATGCCAGAGCTTGCAAACGTGAATGGGAAGGTGGTTCGGACGAACGAAGCAGTCATACCTGCGGAAGATCGCGGCAGTCTGTTTGGCGACGGCGTGTATGAAGTGCTGCGCAGCTATGGAGGCAGGCTGTGGGGGTATGCGCGGCACTGGAAGCGCCTGGAACGAAGCCTCGCTGAAATTGACATTCGCAATGCAGATCTCGAGCAAATCGACCGCTGGGTGAAGCAGACCTACGAGCAAAGCCAAATTGGTGATGCAACGGTCTACTTTCACATCACCCGTGGGGCTGCCCCGCGCTCTCATGTCTGGTCTGAGGAGATGGCACCTAATTTTCTAATGACGGTGCGTCCTTTTGCGGAGCGAGGTCATCTGAACAAGACGGGAATTCACGCCATCACGACTCCGGATCAGCGCTGGAGCCGGTGCGACATCAAATCACTTAATCTGCTGCCCAATGTCATGGCAAAGCAGGAGGCACGCAGCCGACAAGCTTACGAAGCTATCCTCGTCGATCGCGAGGATCGGGTTGTGGAAGGTACGTCGTGTGCTGTGATCTGCCTGACGAACGGGAGGTTGTGCGCTCCCCCCAACACCTCGACCTCGATTCTTCCCAGCATCACCCGCCAGTTCGTAGAGGAGATTGCGCAGAAACTGGGTTTACCGTTTGAAGAAAGATTTGTGCCGGTGAAAGAATTCTTTGCGGCTGAGGAAGCATTTTTGGCCGGCACCGGCGATGAGATTATGGGGATTACCCACACGGATAGGCTGCCTATTGGCAACGGGCAGGTTGGACCCTGGACGCGCAAGATATATAACGAGTATCGCAACCGGATTGCGAAGGGGGAGGATTAGGCTTGGCTTCTATCTCGCATCTCTGGGCGCGGTGCGAATCTGCACCTGGCGCTGAGCGGTTTTGCGCAGGACCTCTGGAATATTCTTGTTGCGTGCGAGCGCGCGCAGGTCGCTGGTCAGGATGCGATTGATCAGCCCCAGGGTCGTCCCAATCGGTGTCCGCGCATTCTTCACCAGATTGTGGATCACGGCGTAATTCTTCGCGAAATCCCGCTTGGTACCGACCACGCGCAGGACTTCTTCCGAAACGTTTTTCATCAAAGCGATTGCTTCCACTTCGCTGTCCGTAAGCTTTGGGCTGTCGAGGACTGCTGAAGCCACAAGCCGATTGGCGTCACGGATCAGAATGACGCGTTCTTCGCGATTTCCCTTGAGCGCTGTTTGAACCCGCTCCGAGACGGTCATGCGCGCGATTCTCTGGATGGTCGAAAGTCTTTCGTCCTCGCCCATTTCATCAAAAGATTCGAAACCGTCGTCCTTTAAGCTTTCCAGCGTTGCCGAGGTCGCATCTTCTCCCTCACGCAACTCCTCGCTGTAGACCGTCATGGCCGTGGTCTCTTCGTCCAGAACCTCTGCATCCTCTCCAGCCAGCGCCTTCTCTTCGGCGCGGGTCCTATGAATCGGAATGAAGTTGTTACGCTTCTCGAAAAACTCTTCGCGGATCTCCCGCAGCCGCCGCGTGATGTCGGGCGTCTGGCCGGGGTTGGCTTCGAGCGCCTCCAGGATGAAAGGCGATCGCAGCAGGCGCATCAAGTTGATCAGGATCACTTCCATTAACGTGGAATCAACCTGCCCTGCCAACGAAGCGATTGTCGAATCGGGCGTTGATTTGTTTTGGATCAGGGCTTCCAGCAGTTCGGGCGAGCGCAGGGGCGGCCGCCCAAAATACTCCAGCACCTCGACCGGTGCGGTGACGCTTTCGGCAATGGTCAGCAGGAGATTATCGCTGTATTCGTTGGCGAGGGTTTGGCGGGCCGCCTCGCGAATTTCCTCTTCGGGATCGTTCTGCAAATAGACAAGGATTCCCAGCAGCTCTTCTTGTCCCACCGGCAGCACACCGCGCGCCGCCGATTGTCTGATAGTGAGCGGCGCGTTGCCTTCCTTCAGTT
>Ga0180085_1000259_pt1 | contig 18696 bp, 13 predicted proteins | sample EasRiv730_16_10D_FD_123013 | JGI IMG/M metagenome (GOLD analysis project Ga0180085, IMG submission 123013) | Soil microbial communities from meander-bound floodplain in the East River, Colorado, USA - East River metaG ERMLT730_16_10D | ecosystem: Environmental > Terrestrial > Soil > Floodplain ... | reverse complement strand
CAATTTTTGTCACTTTTCGATAATGTAAGCTTCTTGTTCTGCCGAGAATTTTTCTGGGAGAGTCAATCATGTCGTCAAAAATCGGCGATCTGCTCGTCAAAGAGAGTCTCATCAGCCAGCAGCAGTTGAAGGAAGCGCTGGAGCATCAGCGAGTCAACGGCGAGCGGTTGGGAAATTGTCTGATCAAGCTCGGTTTTGTTACCGACGACGAGATCACCGCCATTCTTTCGCGCCAGTATGGCGTTCCCTCGATCAACCTGTCATTTTTTGACGTTGATCCATCGGTCGTAAAGCTGATCCCAGTGGAAACGGCGCAGAAGTACCAGATCCTGCCTCTCAGTCGTGTGGGTTCGACCCTCACGATCGCAATGATCGATCCCACGAATGTGTTTGCGATGGACGACATCAAGTTCATGACCGGATTCAACATCGAGCCGGTGGTCGCCTCGGAAACTGCAATTCGGGAAGCCATCGACAAGTATTACGGCACTACGCACGCGATCGAACTAAAGAAAGTGATGGAGGACATCGCGGTCGTTGATAACAAGTTGATGGAGGCCGCCGACGACACTTCGCTTGAACTGGCAGCGGAAGAGGAAGCCATTGATCTGGAGGGTCTGGAGCAGGCTGCCGAAGAAGCACCCATCATCAAGCTGGTGAACTTAATCCTGTCGAACTCTCTGAAACGGGGTGCGAGCGACATCCATATTGAGCCCTACGAAAAGGAATTTCGGGTCCGCTTTCGCATTGATGGTGTGTTGTGCAGCATCATGAATCCGCCGCTGAAACTGCGCGATGCCATCATCTCGCGCATCAAGATCATGGCGAAGCTGGACATCTCAGAGAAGCGTCTGCCGCAAGACGGCCGCATCAAGATCAAGATGAAGAACGAGGGGAAGATCAAGGATCTTGATTTTCGCGTCTCCATCCTGCCGACGCTTTACGGCGAAAAGGTTGTCATGCGCTTGTTGGACAAAGACAACCTGATGCTGGATATGACCCGCCTCGGATTTGAGGTCGAGTCTCTAAAGAAGTTCGAGTCCGCCATTCTCAAACCCTACGGCATGGTGCTGGTCACCGGGCCCACTGGAAGTGGCAAGACGAATACGCTCTACTCTTCGATTGCGCAGCTCAACAGGATCGACACCAACATCATGACGGCGGAGGACCCGGTCGAATTCAATCTGCCCGGCATCAATCAGGTGCAGATGAAGGAACAGATTGGCTTAAACTTCGCTGCAGCCCTCCGCTCCTTCCTGCGTCAGGATCCGAATATCATCCTCGTCGGCGAGATCCGCGACTTCGAGACGGCTGAGATTGCCATCAAAGCGGCGCTGACAGGACATCTCGTGTTGAGTACGCTGCACACGAACGACGCTCCCTCAACGATCAGCCGTTTGATGAACATGGGTATTGAGCCGTTCCTCGTGGCGACTTCGGTTCACCTGATTTGTGCGCAGCGGCTGATCCGCCGCGTTTGCAAAGACTGCAAGGAAGAGCACAGCACGCCGGCGCAGGCATTGGTCGATGCTGGATTCGCTCCTGCGGAAGCCAAAAGGATTGTGATGTACCGTGGCAAAGGCTGTGGCACTTGCAATGGCACTGGCTACAAAGGGCGCGTTGGTCTCTATGAAGTGATGGAGATCAATGACGACTTGCGTGAACTGATTCTGATTGGTGCTTCATCGCTGGAGCTGAAGAAGAAGGCCATCGAGAACGGAATGATCACTCTGCGTGCTAGTGGGTTGCAGAAACTGCGCGACGGGGTGACAACAATGGAAGAAGTCCTGCGCGAAACGGTGAAATAGCCTGCTGCGATCAGCACCTAGCTTGTGGGAACTGATCACATGCTAGAAGGTTTCATAAGGAGAGAAACACAATGTCTGCGCTGTCTCTGAGCGACTTGCTCAAAAAAATGACTGAAATGGGCGGGTCTGACTTGCATCTCACCACGAACTCCCCCCCACAGGTGCGTGTCGACGGCCATCTACGCCCTTTGACCGAATTCCAGCCACTGACAGCTCCCGACACGAAGCAGCTTGCCTACAGCGTTCTTACCGACACTCAAAAGCACCGCTTTGAGGAGCAGCTCGAAATCGACTTTTCATTCGGTATCAAAGGACTATCTCGATTTCGCGGCAACATCTTCAATCAGCGCGGCGCTGTTGGCGCGGTGTTTCGCTCCATTCCTTATGAAGTGCGGTCGTTCGACACACTCAACTTGCCACCGGTGCTCAAGACGATGTGCGACAAGCCCCGTGGCTTGGTTTTGGTCACCGGACCAACCGGTAGCGGCAAGTCAACGACGCTGGCGGCCATGTTGGACAAGATCAACACCGACCGGCACGACCACATCATCACGATTGAAGATCCCATCGAATATTTGCATGGTCACAAAGGTTGCCTGGTGAACCAGCGTGAAGTGCACGCGGACACCCACGGCTTTGCCAATGCCTTGCGGGCGGCTCTGCGTCAGGATCCCGATGTTGTTCTGATTGGTGAAATGCGCGATTTGGAAACCATCGAATCCGCTCTCCGAATTGCCGAAACGGGCCATTTAACCTTTGGCACGCTGCACACGAACTCTGCAGCATCGACCATCAACCGAGTCATCGACGTATTTCCATCGCACCAGCAGTCACAGATTCGGGCCCAGCTCTCTTTGGTGCTTGAAGGCATTCTGTGTCAGGCCCTGCTGCCTAAGGCATCTGGATCTGGGCGGGCCATGGCCATGGAAATTTTGGTGCCTAACGCCGCGATCCGCAACCTGATTCGAGAAGACAAGATTCACCAGATTTATTCTGCCATGCAGACCGGTCAAGAGAAGTACGGTATGCAGACGTTCAACCAGGCGCTCGCAGCCCTCTACCACAGCAAACAGATCACGCTGCAAACAGCGTTGATCCGGTCGAGCAACGCTGACGAGCTGCAGGACATGATCAATCGCGGGCCAGCGGCCCCAACCCGTCCGGTGCCGACACCGATTGCCGGCCGAAGGTAGGGAGGGCGGTTCGTCGACCTGCTTGCCGCACAGGGCATCTTTGTGGGGCACATTTCAGAACGACGGGTAACACGAGTTGTAGAGGAGAGTCTTCATGCCGGTTTATGCGTACCGAGGAAAATCTAGAGCCGGAGTCGAAGTTCGAGGCGAGCGGGAAGCGGATACGAAGCAAGCACTGCTGGCGGCTTTGCGTCGGGAGCAGATCAGCCCACTGATGGTGAAGGAGAAGGGCAAAGAGCTTTCACTTCCAAAGCTGGGTGGGAAGGTAAAGACCAAAGAGCTCGCGATCTTTACCAGGCAGTTCTCTGTCATGATCGACGCAGGTCTTCCTCTGGTGCAGTGCCTGGAGGCTCTGGCGCAGCAGCAGGAAAACAAGGTGTTCGCAGGTGTTCTCCAGGCGGTGCGGACTGAAGTGGAAGGCGGCTCGACGCTTGCCTACGCGATGAGCCAGCATCCCAAGGTCTTTGACTCTCTTTATACCAACATGATCGCGGCTGGCGAGGCAGGCGGTATCCTCGATACTATTCTTCAGCGTCTTTCGTCCTACATCGAAAAGGCCGTCAAACTGAAACGTGCCGTTCAATCGGCCATGGTCTATCCAGTGGCTGTTTTGACGATTGCGGTCGGCGTCATCATCTTAATCCTCTGGAAGGTTGTACCTATTTTCGTCAACTTGTTTGCTAGTTTAGACGCAGGACTGCCCCTACCCACGCGCATAGTTATCGCCATGAGCAATTTTGTTGGGCGGTACATCATTTTCATGGTCCCTGCTGCTATAGGGCTCGGATACGCATTTCGCCGCTACTATCAAACCCCTCCTGGACGAATGACTGTTGATGGTTTGATGCTGAAGGTTCCTGTTCTCGGTAATGTGCTACGAAAGATCGCAGTTGCACGTTTCTCCCGGACCCTGTCGACATTGATCACCAGCGGTGTACCGATTCTCGAAGGGTTGGCAATCACCGCTCGAACCGCCGGCAACGCCGTGATTGAGAAGGCCATCATGGAAACCCGAACGTCCATCGAACAAGGGAAGACCATTGTCGAACCGTTGCGTGAGTCCGGGGTGTTTCCAACGATGGTGACCCAAATGGTGGCGGTGGGTGAGCAAACAGGTGCTCTCGACAATATGCTGACCAAAGTGGCGGAGTTTTTTGAGGACGAGGTTGATGCGGCGGTCGCCGATTTGCTGACGGCAATCGAGCCAATCATGATTCTTGTACTGGGTGTCATTGTCGGCGGAATCGTGATTTCAATGTATTTGCCGCTGTTCTCTCTAATCTCGAAGTTGTCGGGTTGAACAGGGTCAACGGCCAGGGATTAAGGACTAAAGGGTTTACCTTTACCCTTTTCGCCTGCGCCCTTGACCCTTTTGTGTTGTTAATATGCCCCAAAACATTCGTGACTGGCTTTCATGGCTCATTAAGCTGCGAATCGTCGTGGCTACAACGCTGTTGGGCGTGATCTTGGGTGTAGAGTCGGCCTCGGTTAACGCCGATTCGGCTGCCGGTCTGTTCCGAACGACTCTGTGCATCTTCATAGTCGCCGCAGTTCATTTTGCGTTGTTGCGCCTCAACGTCAACTACGTGGGGCAGGCTTACTTTCAGGTTCTTTGTGACCTCTGCTTTACGTCCGCTATCGTCTATTTCACCGGCGGTATCGACAGCTACTTCCCGTTTCTCTATTCCCTTTCCATCATCATGGCGAGCATCCTGCTCTACCGCAAGGGTGCCCTGACAACAGCCAGTCTCTGCTCTCTGATGTTTGCTGGACAATATTTCCTTACTCAGCATGGGGTTCTCCCTTCAACCGTTTATACGCTGATCGAGCCGAGGACCGTCAAGTACCTCATCGGGACGAACATTTTCGCGTTCTATGCAGTGGCTTACTTGAGCAGCTACCTTTCAGAAAGCCTCCGGCGCACTGGTTCAGAACTCGAAGATAAGAGGGGCGAACTGGCGACGCTGCAGGCTTTCAATGAGAACATCATCAACAGTATGCGGGGCGGCCTATTCGCAACAAATCTTGAGGGAGTCATCACTCTCTTTAACAGGTCTGCGAGCGAGATCACCGGCTACGCCCACGACCGCATTGTCGGAGCCCATGTGAAAGACGTGTTCGGACACGCTAACTGGGCGGGTACAAGCTTTCCCGAGGAATCTCTACCGTTTCGATTCGAAAAGACCATCAAAAACGGTCGCGGTACTGACACACATCTCGGTTTTACAGCCTCTCAATTCCTGCTGGAGGATCAGCGACATGTCGGCTACGTCTACACGTTTCAGGATCTGACTGAAATCAAGGCCCTCGAAGAACAAGTCGCACGGAAAGATCGCATGGCCGTCATGGGTAGCATGGCCGCTACCATCGCACACGAGATTCGCAACCCGTTAACAGCCATATCCGGGTCCTTTCACGTTCTGCGGGCTGAGTTGCCGCTCGACACGGAGCACCAGCGACTGGCCGAAAACATATCTGTAGAGATAAAGCGACTGTACCGAATCATCACCGATTTTCTGGCTTACGCCAAGCCGATGAACTATTCCCCTCGGGTAGTCGATCTTAATGAGCTGACCTGCGACACGATTAACTTGATCAAGAACAGCCCCGAGATTTCGAAGCGCCATCACATCGAATGCAATGTTGATCCGAGGCATTCATGGTATTGCCAGGGCGACCCAGATCTTCTCAAACAGGTCTATTGGAACCTTTGCGGAAATGCGGTGAAGGCAATGCCCGATGGCGGGAGACTTTCAATAGAGCTTGAGGAGGCGCCAGAAGACTCGGTCAAAATCAGTTTTCGCGATACAGGCACCGGCTTGTCGCAGGAAGAGCAAGAGAAGATTTTTCACCCCTTCCAATCGTCATTCAGTGACGGTGTGGGATTGGGTCTGACAGTGGTTTCCCAGATTGTTGCCGCTCATCACGGAGCAATCGAAGTGACATCGACAAAGGGCGAAGGAACCACGTTTCAGATTACGCTGCCGCGGCAGGTTGTGTCTCATTGAGGTCAGAAATGTCAAAACTTCTCATTGTTGATGATGAGCGCTCGCTGCGCGAGGTGTTGCAGGTGGTGTTCAAGAAGGAAGGGTACAGCGTTGCGCTGGCGGTGGGCTATCAGGATGCCCTGTTGCAGCTGAAGTCAAATGTGTTCGACCTGGTGATCTCCGATATCAAGATGAAGGATGGTAGCGGTATCGATCTGTTGCGTGACGTAAAGTCAGCGAGCGCTGAAACCCTGGTCGTCATGATGACGGCCTATGCGACGACAGAAAATGCCATTCAAGCGCTGAAGATTGGCGCTGCCGATTACATCCTGAAAGACAATGAGAACTTCATTGATGAAATGAAGATTGCCGTTTCAAAATCGCTGGAATTCTACCGCTTAAGACAGGAACACAGGCTACTGAAGAGACACTTTAGCCACGAGAATGGCTTGAGTAACATGATTGGCACCAGCGGAAAGATGAAGGAACTGTTTCATGCGATCGAAACGGTTGGTTCGACTCAAAGCACGGTTTTGATTACAGGCGAAAGCGGGACCGGCAAGGAGCTGGCCGCCCGAGCTATCCACCTGCAAAGCAGTCGGTCGGAGATGCCCTTCGTGTCCATCAACTGTGGTGCATTTCCAGAGACCCTACTGGAGAGCGAGTTGTTTGGATATATGAAAGGTGCCTTTACAGGCGCAACAATCAACAAAAAAGGTTTGTTCGAAGTCTCTGACAAGGGCACCATCTTTTTGGATGAGATCGGTGAGATGAGTCTGGCGATGCAAGTGAAGCTGCTCCGGGTTCTTCAGGAGAAGAAGTTCCGGCGAGTAGGTGGAACGGAGGAAATCTCGGTCGACGCGCGTGTCATTGCCGCCACCAACAAGAATCTGCTAAAAATGGTTGCCGAAAACAAGTTCCGAGAAGACCTCTACTACCGCGTCAGCGTCATTCCGCTGGAGATTGCACCGTTGCGCGAGCGGAAGGAAGACATCCCGTTGCTGGCTGAGCACTTCCTCAAAAAGTTCAATGCGCAGATGCAGCGCTCGATCCTGCGTATCAGTGAGGACGCCATGCGCTGTTTAGAGCAACACGATTGGCCCGGAAATGTCCGGGAGCTTGAAAACACCGTTGAACGTGCCGTAGCCTTCGAGACGACCGAAGAAATCAAGGCTGAACGCCTCCCGCCTAAGATCAGCCGCATGAACCCATCCGAAATCAATGGCTCGGACAAGATTCCTGAGTCAGGAATCAACTTGGAAAAGCACATCGAGGAGATTGAGAAATCGTATATTGTTGAAGCCCTGCGAAAGACGGGAGGAGTTCAGACGAGGGCTGCCGAACTTCTCAAGATGTCGTTCCGTTCCTTTAGATACTTTGTCAAGAAATACGATATAAGATAGTTTGATCTTGCTTGTGCCTTCTCCAGGTGGTGCCGACAAGATTGACTGACCGAAGGCAGGTGAACCTGTGTTAATATGTGAGTTGCGCGTGTGATAGCACGCGTCCAGTTATTGACGCCCGCGAAATACGGGTCATTTCAACGGGCCTTCGACGGAGGTAAGCATGGCAAAGAATTCCACTGGATTTGCCCCGAATGAACGAATCAATCACTCCATTTATGGGTTAGGAACGATCAGCGAGGTCAACGACATGCACACGGTCATTGACTTCGATGAAAATGGGCGAAGAAAATTTGTAACCAGCATTGTGCGCTTGGAACGAACAGACATCCTTGCCCCGGCACCACCACCTAGGAAGGCCCGAGCGAAAGCCACAAAGACGACGAAAAGTAAGGCTGTGAATAACTAAAGCCTACCAAATTTGGATGATGTAAGAAAGGCCCTGATTTCAGGGCCTTTTTTTATGGAATAATGGCGCCGAAGAGGAAAAGGCGTCGACTCTGCCGATCCCTTCTGTTTGACAATGTTCATCCCTACTTCGTTCATAGTCGAGGAATCATTAGAAACCATTTCTTAGGATCGAAAGGACCTGGACGCCATGAAGATGTTTTTGGCTGAGAGTTGGCAAGATCGTTCTGAAAAGATCGAGGTCTTGAATCCCTTCGATGGAAAGATCGTCGATACGGTTCCGAGAGCTTCGTTGAGTGATGTTGAGACAGCCTTAGCGTCTGCATCCCAGGGAACCCTGCCGATCCGGAGGCTCTCCGGATTTGACCGCTCCAAGATCCTGAAACGTGCAGCTGACCTTGTAGAGAAACACTCGGAGGACTTGGCGCGCACGATCACCATGGAGGAAGGCAAGATCCTTGCTGAGGCACGCTTTGAGGTTTCCCGGGCTGCTGAAACGTTGATCGTTTCTGCCGAAGAGGCTAAGCGGATCGCTGGGGAGATGGTTCCACTCGACGGCGCTCCGGGCACAGGCAATCGGATGGGGTTCACTTTGCGTGTCCCTTGTGGAGTGGTTTTGGCGATCAGCCCGTTTAACTTCCCGCTGAACCTGGTCGTGCACAAAGTGGGGCCTGCGATTGCCGCGGGAAACAGCGTCATTCTCAAACCGGCAACGGACACTCCGCTTTCAGCGCTCAAACTGACAGCAATCTTGTTAGAAGCGGGTTTACCACCGTCAGGCATTCAATGCATCACCGGCAGCGGCGGTGAACTCGGAAAGGCACTTTGCTCAGACGGACGAGTTCGAAAGATCACGTTCACGGGCAGTCGTGATGTGGGCGAACAGATCTGTCGGCAGGCCGGGCTGAAGAAAGTGACAATGGAACTTGGCAGCAATGCCCCACTCATCATCATGCCCGATGCAGACTTGGACAAGGTGTGCCAGGCGGTTGTGGCCACTGGTTACAGCAACGCTGGACAGGTTTGCATCAGCGCCCAGCGGGTGTTGGCACTGAAGCCGATTTACGATGAATTGATCGAGAGACTGACGCCCAAGGTGCAGGCAATTCGCTCCGGGAATCCCCTGGATGAGACCGTGGCCATGGGACCCATGATTCGGGAGGCTGATGCCGTGCGAGTGGAAAACTGGATTCAACAGGCCAAGTTCATGGGCGCTCGGGTTGTTGCTGGAGGTGAGCGTCAGGGTGCTCTGCATGCGCCAACGCTTGTTGCCGATGTCCGGCCGGAGATGCGCATTTCCTGTGAGGAGCTTTTTGGTCCTGCGGTCGCCGTGTCCCCTGCAGCAACGATCGAAGATGCAATTTCTTTGGCGAACGACACGAACTACGGACTCTCTGCAGGTATCTTCACTCGGAACCTTGACTGGGCCATGAAATTCGCAAGGGAAGTGGACTCGGGCAACCTGCATATCAACTGGGGGCCCCAGTGGCGGGCGGACTTGATGCCTTATGGTGGCCTCAAGGAAAGCGGTTTTGGCAAGGAAGGGCCGAAGTATGCCGTCCAGGAAATGACTGACGTCAAGATGGTTGTGCTGCATTTGAGCTAGGGTTGCGATGAAGCCCAGTCCGTTCAAATGGAAATTGACGAGTGCGTTTGCAGCACTGTACCTGATCTGGGGATCGACCTATTTAGCGATTCGCTTTGCACTTGAGACACTGCCTCCGTTTACGATGTCAGGGGCCCGTTTCGTTGTTGCGGGATTGATCCTTTATGGTTGGGCCCGTCTGCGCGGGGCTGCCTCGCCTGCCCCTAGGCATTGGCCGCCCGCTCTTTTGATCGGCGTTTTGCTGCTGCTCCTCGGAAACGGTGGCGTCGTCTGGGCTGAGCAATCGTTGTCATCTGGAATGACTGCGCTCTTGATCGCTACCGAGCCCCTATTCATCGTGCTGCTCGATTGGCTGAGACCCGGGGGCAGGCGTCCTTCCTGGATTGTGGCTGCGGGACTCATTCTTGGCTTTTTTGGAACAAGCATACTGTTTGCTCCTTGGTCCTCGCCAGGGATGTCCGCTTTCAATTGGGGAGGCGCGGCGTCCGTCTTGCTCGCATCGGTTGCATGGTCGGCGGGTTCGCTGTACGCACTACGCGCTGAGCAGCCTAGCTCGCCCTTTGTTTCGACCGGTATGCAAATGTTTTGCGGCGGTGGATGGTTGTTGCTGGCGGGTTCCCTGACTGGCGAGAGGAACGCCATCAATCTGGCTCATGCATCTCTGCGCTCCTGGATTGCTGTATCTTACCTCCTCGTTTTTGGCTCCCTCGTCGCTTTCACAGCCTATATCTGGCTGTTAAGGGCCACCACCCGGGCGCGGGCTTCAACCTACGCATATGTCAATCCTATGGTTGCTGTGTTTCTTGGATGGTTGCTAGCTGGCGAGGTCGTAACAGCTCGAATGCTCCTTGCCATGGGCATCATCATCGCTGCCGTCGTTCTCATTATTAGTCGACAAGGTCAGAGGACCGCAGAGATCCTAGTTCATCCCGAATCACCGCAAGCGGGCCTTGAAGATGGACTCTGCCCCTCAGAATAGCAGCTCCGACCGGCTTCCGAGTTCAGGACCTCCTCCTCCTTCCTGCGCGGTTGCTTGTCAGCTATCCACGAAACTCGATAACATGAACCATTCTTGAGCAGACGCTTTGTACCGTGAAAGGTTGCACCATGACCAACTCAGCGCCTCAGTGGATGCTTCTTCTGATCGGTGTACTGGCTGTAGGCAGCCAGGTTCTTCTGGTGCGAGTCAGCCGTAGAATTCGACGCAAAATTGCAAAGGATCAGCCCTTTGCAGGATTGGCGAGGGGTCTAGTGAGTTGGGGGGTTGGCCTTACCAGTGGGGTTCTGTGGATCCTCACGATTTTAGGGGTCCTCGAACTGTTTCCCGAAACCGAACCTGCTGCGCATCGGCTGTCGTCTCTGGGACTCGCCCTCTTCGGATCTCTGGCACGTGTCATTTTCACTCCGTTTGTCACAAGGGGAAGTACCGAAATATCGTTCTACAACGTTCTGCAAGTCATCGTTTTCGTCAGCATCACAGTTTTACTGGCGCGAACATCTCGACGAGTGCTTCTCAACCAGATTCTCAGTAAAACACCGCTGGATCTAGGCATTCAGCATGCCGTCGCAACCTTTACCCAATACCTGGTCCTGGCTTTCGGGTTTCTGGTTGGACTGAATACGGCTGGCATTGATCTTAGTGCGCTGTCATTTGTGGCCGGTGCGGTCGGCGTTGGTGTGGGCTTTGGCCTGCAAAACATCACCAACAACTTCATTAGCGGCATCATCATTCTGTTTGAACGCCCCATCAAAATTGGAGATCGCATTGAGGTGGGAGATGTGAACGGTGACGTCGTTCACATTGCGGCGCGCAGCACCACTGTACGAACGAACGACAACATAGCGATCATCATCCCTAATTCGAGTTTCATTTCTTCGAACGTCATCAACTGGAGTCATGGAGACTCGAAGGTTCGATTCCGCGTGCCTGTCCAAGTTGCGTACGATTCCGACGTGCGCCTTGTCGAAAAGCTGCTTCTAGAGCTAGCTCGAGACAACGAGAACGTCCTGGAAGATCCTCCTCCGCGGGTTATTTTCAAGGAATTTGGTGAAAGCGCTCTGAAATTTGAGTTACGTGTCTGGAGCTCCCGTCTGCTCCATCGGCGTGGGGTGCTCATCAGCCAGCTCAATTTTGCGATCTTCGAAAAGCTCAAGCAGCACGGTGTGCGAATTCCCTTTCCACAGCGCAACGTGCATGTGAAGCTAGAGGGCCAAACGTCCCAAGACTTGCAGTCGGTCGCGTTGCCACTGCCAACAGCAGAGGCGAAGTCCTTGAACCCTGCTAAGGAACCACAGAACTAACCTACCTACCCAGTCAATCCAGCCAAAAACACACAGTCGCACCAGCTCTCTGAGTGTCTTAAGACTCACCAAGTACAAATCTGTACGATATGTGATTCAGAAATTAGCTCTCCTACTACAGTTTCGTAATTCACTTGCAGATTCATCCAAGCATAACTAGCAACACTACTGAATAGATTATTTGATTAGTTTATTATTCTTTTATATGTATAATGTCCTATTTTATTATATAATTCTTGAACTGTAAATGACTTATGACAGCCACCAGAAAATGGGCCAATGATTGCGAAGAGCGGGTCGTGAGACTGAATAGTAACCGAAAAGTATGAGGTCCAACCAATGGCTGCCAGAATGTGTCCGAATCTCATCCGAGCTTTTCTAGCCCTTCTAGTTTCGATTGGAGCGTCGCACCATCTCGCGTTTGGCGGCTCCCTGCTCATTTCCTGGGACTCTGTCGGTGACAGCCGCGTGGCCGGCTACAAAGTGAAGTATGGAACAGCTTCGCAGAGCTATACGGGCGCAGTGGACGCGGGACTATCCACGAGCCAGCTACTGCCAAACCTTGTCGAGGGTACAAGGTACTATTTTGCTGTTGTGGCCTACGACGCGGCTCGGGTGGAAGGAGCTCCGTCGCCAGAGGCGTCGGGTGTTGTGCTTGCGACAGCGACTGTCGCAGCCGCTTCGGTCGCCCCAACGTCTGCTATGATCACTTGGCAGACCAACAAACCCAGCGATCAACAAGTAATCTACGGAACTACGACAGCCTACGGACTGTCGACTTCGCTAGATCCGACGTTGAGCTTGAGTCACAGTCAAACCTTAACCAATCTACAGCCCGAAACGACCTATCACTTCCGAGTTCGATCGCGCGACGAGGGCGGTTCAGTGTCGCAGTCAGCCGACCTTACTTTTACGACCCCAATCGAAGTTCTAATCTCGACGCTATCCCCGACCGGCGGAACGACCGGTACCCAGGTGGTAATCAACGGCAAGGGATTTGGAACCGCGTCGACGGGTGGGGTAGTGACGTTCTCGGGCGTTGCAGCCCCTGTGGTTTCCTGGGGACAATCGTCGATCACTGCTTCCGTTCCGAGCGGTGCAACCAGCGGACCTGTTGTGGTTAAGGTGAATAATACACCGAGTAATGGACTGAACTTCAAGATCAACGGGAAGCTCTTCCCTCCGGGGAGGGTGAGAGTAAAAGGATGAAGGATGAAGGCGTACTCACCAGCAACGTCAGAGAATTACACACTTGTAATCGAGAGGACCCATAGTGCTCCCTCAAAGGAGTGAGTACAGAATCGATGAATTGACGACTCCAAGCGTACTCAGTCGTTGCAATATAAAGTGTTATGATGTAGTAAACATAAGTAAACGATAAAATATAGTAAGTTGGACAAGGTCTTGCTAGCTAGCCTTCGAAGTTGAATTCTTGAAGGGTACTCGCAAGATCATATGTTCAACAAAACTCCAAACCCAGCGTGGGCCTTTTCCCTCTCTGCAATCCTAATCGTTACCGTCTTCCTAGTTGGTCCAAGATCTCTTCGCGCAGGATCTTTACTTCTCTCATGGGATCCAATCCAAGATAGTCGGCTCTCGGGGTACAAAATCAAGTATGGAACTGTTTCGGGCAGCCACTCGCTGTCTGTCGACGTTGGCAACAAAACCAGCCACACTCTTGCAGGCTTGACCGAAGGCAATCGTTACTACGCTGTCATCGTCGGGTATGACGTCAACAGGGTTGAGGGAGCAGCATCCGCTGAAGTCTCTGGTTGGGTCCTCGCTGCATCATCGATTTCGACCAGTTCCGTAGCAACCACCTCTGCAGTGGTCTCCTGGCAAACGAACAAACCGGCCGATAGCCAGGTCGAGTACGGGACCACGACTGCCTTCGGCAGCGTGACGACCTTGGACAGCACACGAGTAGCAAACCACAGCCAGACACTGACGAACCTTCAGCCGGCGACCACCTATCAGTTTCGAGCGCGTTCCAAAGATGAAGGTGGCTCGAGCGTGGTCTCGTCAAACTTCACCTTCACAACCAACAGCCTGGATACGACGCCCCCGAACGACGTCACCAATTTCACCGCTATCCCTAGCAACGGCCGTGTCTCTTTGAGTTGGACGAACCCGACCGATACCGATTTCAAAGGGGTGATGCTTCGCTACCGAACGGACGGAACTTACCCAACAAGCAAGACCGATGGCGTTCTGGCGACCGACCGGACCGGCGTAGCAGGCGGAAGCGACTATTTTGATCATTTGGGCCTTACGAACGGCGTCACATACTACTACTCAGCGTTCACCTACGACACGACGCTAAACTATTCCAGCACTGCGCACACTCAGGCTACCCCCGTGAGTATCTCAATCACGTCGCTGTCACCCAATCGGGGCTCCGCTGGCAGCACCGTTGTGATCACAGGCACCGGTTTCGGAACCACACAAGGAGCCGGCGATTTGACCTTCAATGGCATCCTGGCCCAAGTCTCAAGCTGGTCTTCCACATCCATTACCGCAACTGTGCCTGCGAACGCTACCAGTGGATCCGTCGTCGTCACCGTGAACGGTGCCCAGTCCAACGGGGTAACGTTCAAGGTTGGAGGAAAACTCGGCGCACCTGGGAAGCCTCGAATAGCTGGCTGATTGACAGTCCCCAATCCAAAGGCAGCCGCCGAAGCGGCTGCCTTTTTTTTGGGTTTCGGAAGTTAAGCTAGGTGCTTGCCCGCGAAGGCGGATCAGAAGCGAATCTTGTCAATGACAAGTAGCAATCGGATAGAACTCCTTTTTTGGATCCTACCTGGATGCCGACCCCTCCCCACGTTCACGTCACAGAATCCTCGCTCGTGAAGGAGAAGGAGTCTCCTTTCAGCGAGCCCTCGCTATCCGTTTGCTCGGAGACAAGAGTGTTACTCAACCTCTAGAACCTGCAATAGCTTGGTGAACACGCTTGGGAAACCGATCACAAATCTGTCCATGGGAACGGTTCTTTGAGGCTGCAAGAAGGAAGATTTGGAGGAATTGCAGAGCAGCAATGAAAAATTTAAGATCATTATTATCTATATCTTAAAAACATCATCTTCGAAAAAAATGTCTCTTCAGCGAGGTAGTTCAACTTAGGTGTACAGGTTGCTTTTGGGGGGTCGAAGTACAACCTACTACCAAAGGGTTACTAACGATGGGGAACCGATACTCTTTAACTTATCTTGGAATTATTCTTTACGCGATTTTTCTGGCATTGCCCACTTCTCTGTTCGCCCAAACTGGAAGAGTAACTCTTGCGTGGGATCCGATTGAAGATCCTGAATTGGCCGGTTACACGGTTGTTTGGGGACAATCTCCCAGGGCTTACAGCGGAGCGCAGAACGTAGGCATGAGTCCAGAGGGCACAATCACTCTCGAGGCAGGAAAAACCTACTACATGGCGGTTCGGGGCGTGGACAAGCAAGGTGTCCCTGGAGAACTCTCTGAAGAAGTTACCGCGATTGTTAGTGGCCCGGACACGGTACCACCAGTGATTTCTGGAGTCTCAGTAGTCAACATCACCTCTTCTTCAGCGGTGGTTTCATTCAGCACGAACGAAGAAGCCTATGTTCAAGTGGAATATGGGAAAAACTCCCTGCTGGGAAGTCTAACGGGCTTGACCACCGTCTCTAGCAAGAACCATGCTGTGACCCTTACAAACCTTTCTGGCGGAACCACCTATAATTACCGGATGATTGCAAAGGATCTATCTGGAAACCAATTCCTTTCTGAGATCCTCAGCTTTAAGACCAAAGACGGCAGCGATCCGAACGAGAATCCCAACGCTCCAATCAAGTTCCTAGAGATCACCCTTTCGAACGTTAGCAATACATCCGTTACCGTCAACTGGACCACAGACAAGTCGTCGACCGGCTTCATCGAATATGGACCAGGATACACGTACGCATTTAATGGATTCGATCCATCCTCGACCACGAACCACGCTGTGCAGCTGACTGGCCTTATCCCATCGACGCTCTACCGTTATCGGCTCACGGCGGTTGATGCGAGCAATAACCAAGTGAAGTCCGGCGTGTTGATGTTCAAGACTTCCGACCGCGTCAGCCAGCAGGCGCGTCCGTCTTCCGAGGCCATCTTCATTCCTTCGATTGTCGAAAACGGCCGCTTCCGTACTAACCTGGGTATCAACAGTCTTTCCAAAACCCAGGCTAACGTCAGCTTGACCCTAGTCGATGCGGAAGGCATGGTGCTTGGCGGAAAAACTGTTCAGGTTGAGGCCGAGGGTTTGAAGCAGATCAATAGTGTTGCCCGTTTCTTGTTCGAAGAAAGCGTTGGTAGCGACATTCAAGGCAATCTTTACTTGGAGAGCGATCAGCCGATCAGTGCTTGGGCGTCACAGATCGACAATGCCACCAATGACCCCAGCCTGTTGCTCAGTAAGCGCACCGGAGCGACACGAATTCTGATTCCTTCTTCAGCCAACCTCGGCGTGTTCAGTTCGTCGTTGGTTCTGATGAACGTTGGCGTGACCACTGCTCAGGTTGTGCTTAAAGCTTATGGTACGTCTGGGCAACTGCTGGGACAGTCGAGTGCTCCCATGTTGATTGCCCCCAACGGAGTCATGTCCTTCGAGAACGTCCTGCAGTCGCTGGGCGTGACGGATAACTATGGACCGATCGAAATTACGTCGCTAAATAATGTCCCGATCATCGCCAGCTCTCGCGTGTCCAGCACCACGCGATCTGGAGGATTCTTCGAAGGGTTGAAGTACTCAGAGGCGTCGCTCGTGCAAACGATCGCACACGTCGTGGACAACTTTGAGATCCGCACCAACCTAGGCATCAACAATCCTACAGAATTTCCGGCCACCGTTGCGATTCGTCTGTTCGACAGAAATGGCCGAGAGCTTGCTTCCACAAGCACTTCGGTCGCGCCTCGCGGGTTGACTCAGGTCAACAACGTGGTCCGAAGCTTGCTGAATCTCACAGACGTTGCGAACGTTGAGGGATACATCCAGCTACAGTCCGATCAACCCATTTTCGGGTGGGCGTCGCAGATTGACAATCTGACCAATGATCCTGGATTTGCAGTCAGCAAGGGGTATGGTGCTATTCGTCTCATCGTTCAATCAAGTTCGAACGTCGGAAGCTTCAAGTCAAGCCTGGTGGTTGTGAACCTGGGTAGCGCTCCAGCAGTCGTAGACTTGATTTCGCGAGACTCAGAAGGCGTCGTGAAAGGTGAGTCGCGTGGCGTGGTGATACCGGCATCCGGATTCTTCGGTACTGCAAACATCTTAGAAAGTCTTGGTGTTTCGAGCTACGGTCCGATTGAGATCATTTCGACCAACGGCCAACCCATCATTGCCACCTCACGGGTCTACAGCGCTTCAGGAACGAGTGGCTTCTTCGAGGGGCAGCCAATCGAGTAGCCTGCCAAGCAGAGTTCCCAAACTTTCAGCGGAAAGAGCGAAATGCTCTTTCCGCTTTTTTTGTGGTCGCTGTCGGCTATCGAACGCGCCGAATATCGGCCCCGAGCCCCTTCAATTTTTCTTCGATTCTTTCGTAGCCACGGTCCAAGTGATACACGCGGTCGATGAACGTGTCACCTTGTGCCACAAGCCCTGCCAGCACTAATGAGGCACTGGCGCGAAGGTCTGATGCAATCACCTTCGCACCGGTCAATGTCGTCTTGCCGAAAACAATCGCCCGGTTGCCTTCGATCTTGATGCTTGCTCCCATGCGCACCATTTCGCTGGCATGCATGAAGCGATTCTCAAAAATCGTTTCGGTGATAATCGATGTACCCTCACCCTGGGTCATCAACGCCATGTACTGAGCTTGCATGTCAGTGGCGAAGCCCGGATGCTCAAGCGTGGTGACGTCCCGGGCCCTGATTCCGTGAGGTGCGCTCACCTTCAGAACCGAGGGAGACGCCCGTTCAATAACGACTCCTGTCTCTTCCATCTTTTCAATGACCGCCGACAAATGATCGGCGCGGCAAGCGCGAATTTCCACATCACCGCCGGTGATCGCCCCGGCGACCAGGAATGTTCCCGTTTCGATACGATCCGGGATGATGGTGTGCTGAGCACCGTGCAGCCGATCCGCTCCCTTGATGTGGATAACGCTGCTCCCATCCCCACTGATCTCCGCACCCATGGCCCTCAGCAAATCCGCCAGGTCAGACACTTCCGGCTCGCGTGCTGCATTGTTTAGCACGGTCTTGCCTTCAGCCAGCGCAGCCGCCATCATCAGGTTCTCAGTCCCGGTCACCGTAATGCGATCAAAGAAGATCTCTGCGCCTTTCAAACGGCGCGCACGCGCTTCCACATAACCATGCTCGATCACAATCTCGGCTCCCAGCTTCTCGAACGCCTTTATGTGCAGGTCGATGGGTCTTGCGCCGATGGCGCAACCGCCAGGCAAAGAGACGCGAGCCTTCCCAAAACGCGCCAGCAACGGCCCCAATACCAGCACGGAGGCCCGCATGGTCTTTACCAATTCATAGGGTGCCTCACAGGAGGTTACATTATGGGCAGACACGCGGCACGAATGGGTTGACTCCAGTGTTCTGAAGTCAGTGTCACATCCTAGATCTCTGAGCATCTGGCCGGTGGTTTGAATGTCGCGAACACAGGGAACGTTCTGTAGGACGACCGCGTCCCCCGTCAGGAGGGTAGCGGCCAAGGCAGGCAGGGCGGCATTCTTAGCACCACTGATCTCGACCGTGCCCAACAAGGGTTTCCCGCCTTTGATGAGGATTTTGTCCATGGGAGTTCGGGTACCTTTCGGTGGTTAGATGAGGCTACGTTGCTTCCCGATGCACCAGCGTGCCTTCGCAGAAGGTTGCATGGACGTGCAAATCGTCGTTCAGCAGCACCATGTCAGCGTCATATCCCGGCTCAATGCTGCCTTTCGTCCGCGCCACGCCAATGGATTCTGCAGCATTGCGACTTGTCATGTAGACCGCTTCTTCTAGAGGGATGCCGGTCCAGCTCATCATGTT
>Ga0180085_1000258_pt1 | contig 18749 bp, 16 predicted proteins | sample EasRiv730_16_10D_FD_123013 | JGI IMG/M metagenome (GOLD analysis project Ga0180085, IMG submission 123013) | Soil microbial communities from meander-bound floodplain in the East River, Colorado, USA - East River metaG ERMLT730_16_10D | ecosystem: Environmental > Terrestrial > Soil > Floodplain ... | reverse complement strand
TTCCACTTCACGCTGGCTGACGAACGCCTTCTTGTCGCGATGCAGAAATTCGATGGGATCTTCGATCGTAATGATGTGCTCCGTGCGATTCGAGTTGATGTGATCGATGATGGCCGCCAAGCTCGTGGACTTTCCGCTCCCGGTTGTTCCAGTGACCAACACGAGTCCGCGCCGCTCCTGGCAGATCTTCTCAAGAACCTTGGGCAGTTGCAGTTCGTCGATCGTGTAAATGTGTGTCGGAATGACACGTAACACTACCGCGATGCTGCCGCGTTGCTGGAAGAAGTTGCAACGGAACCGGCCCAATCCCGCCACCCCGTAGGCCATGTCGAGTTCGGCATTCTCTTTGAACTTTTGCTTCTGGCGATTGGTCATCATGCCCAAGGCAATGCCAAGCGTATCCTCAGCCGTCAAGCGTTTGGTTTCGATCAAGGGAACCAGCTCGCCGTTGACACGCACGTAAGGATAATTTCCGACCTTCAAGTGCAAGTCGGAAGCTTTGCGGTCGCACGCCATTCTTAAAAGATCGTCAATGCCGAGGCTCATGGGAACTCCATCTGAGGGGGGAAGATCTGGCTTCGAATCTCAATGATTGGAAGCCGTTTAGGTTATCGGTCAAGCAGGAGGGAATCTTGAGAGAAAAGAGGCTGGAGGAATTGATTCATTCATTCACTGACTCATTGAGTCATTTGGCTTTTCTCAATGACTCAATTGCCTAATGCAAGAATGACCCAATGACACGATGAATCAATGACACAATGAATCAATTCAAACGAACGACAGCCAACCCCGCTTGTCTTCGCCAGTCGCATTGACGATGGAGAAGAACCGTTCCTGGATCTTCGCTGTCAGTGGACCGCGCGCACCTTTGCCGATAGTTATCTTGTCGACGCTGCGGATGGGGGTCACTTCGGCTGCAGTGCCGGTAAAGAACAGTTCGTCAGCCAGGTAAAGCAGCTCGCGAGCTATCGAGCTTTGGTGTAGCTCAACGCCCAATTCCTTGCAGATTTCAATCACAGCCTGCCGCGTGATGCCCGGCAGCACTGACGAAGCGAGTGGTGGCGTAACGACTTTGCCGTCCCTCACCAGAAAAATGTTCTCCCCACTTCCTTCGCTGATGTAGCCGGCACTGTCCAGCGCGATGCCCTCAGCGTACCCATTGGCAAGGGCCTCCATTTTTATGAGTTGCGAGTTCATATAATTCGCGCCAGCTTTGGCCAGCGCGGGCAGGGTATTAGGAGCGATGCGCGTCCAGGACGAAACACAGACGTCCACGCCTTGCTCCAGAGCTTCCTTGCCGAGATACTTTCCCCATTCCCAGACAGCCACCACAACATCGAGCGGGCATCCCAACGGGTTGACGCCAATTTCCCCGTAACCGCGAAAGATAATCGGACGGATGTAGCACTCCTTCAACTTGTTTGCGCGGATGGTTTCGAGAATCGCGTTCGCCAGCTCGTCGGCTGAATAGCCGACATTCATGCGATAGATCTTTGCCGAGTTCAGCAAGCGCTGCACATGTGCCTGAAGACAAAATACGGCTGAGCCTTTCGATGTGTTGTAGCAGCGAACTCCCTCAAAAACCGACGAACCGTAGTGAATCACATGTGACATCACATGAATCTTGGCATCGTCCCAATTCACCAATTTTCCGTTAAACCAGATTTTCTCCGACTTGGGGATTGGCATCGTTACTCCTTCATCGAATTCGCGACCGGCAGCAGCAATCTGCCGGGGAATGACGGTCAGTATAGCACAGCGGATTTGGCTGCCTGGGTGCCGCCACAGATTTTCTGTGCCGCCCTTGCGTGGGAAGAGCTGTGCTGCTGCCCGAGGTTCCGAGACGGAGCCCATATTTTCGAAATTGTTTGTCACCCTTTTTTGCGTGGTGCTTGCCCTGGGTTAAGAACACATGCTGCCCACGAAGTTCAAACCTCACCAACGGAGCATAGTCTCTCGGCGGAGGAGATCGTTCGGCACAGTTTCGCTCTGAAGCCCTAACCTTGTTCCGTATTTACAATCCCAATCGCAAACGGCTACTGTTTCGTCGAATCCACGAGGTAGGGCTGCCATGAGAGCGACAACGCATCCTCTGTTCGTTCGACTGTCGGTCAGCTTGTTGTCATGTTGGACCGCGGTCACGGGCTGTCTCTTCTTCCATGGACAGTGCTACCGTGACTTCACGACGCAGACGCCGCTTGGTGAGAACGACTTTTTGGTTTTGGGCCTCATGGGAGGCAGAGATGCGTGGAATAAGAACAACGCGCTTCGCAGCCTGGCTCTCAAGCTTCGCTCGCAGCAACATGCAAGGCTGCAGGTGGAGACCGTCGAGAACACGAAGCGAGCTCTTGCCATCGAACTGGTGCGCAATGCGTTTGACCGTGATCGTGATGGCAAACTTGGCAGGCGCGAACGCTCATCGGCTCGCTTGATTCTGTATGGTCAAAGCTTCGGTGGCGCCGCGGTAGTCAAGTTGGCCCGCCAGTTGAGAGAGATGGGAATTCCAGTCTTACTCACGGTCCAGATCGACAGCATAGGCAAGGACGACGCCGTGATTCCCTCAAACGTCTTGCGGGCAGCCAACCTTTTTCAGCCCAACGGGCTGTTGATTCGCGGTGAGCCCAGGATCGTTCCTGAGGATCCGCTCAAAACGACTATCATCGGGAACTTCGAGTTTGACTATCGGCAAAGGAAAGTCGATCTATCCTCTGTCCCCTGGCACAAGAAACTCTTCCGGGTGGCTCACAACAAGATCGAACACGACCCAGACGTGTGGGCGAAAGTCGAAGAGCTTGTTCTGGAAGCCGCTACCACAACCCAGTTCTAGAAATCGGCGCCAAGCTCCCAAAGAGAAGGAGTTGGTCTGCGGCTCTTGTATTTCCGCAGACGAATATCTGGATAATGAATCAACGCGAAGAACGAGAAGAGCCGGCAGGAAGAACCCTAGCGCATCGGGTTTCTGCGGTTTCTGTGGTGGGTCCCCAGCAAGAGCAACAAGGATGGCTATCGCAATGGTTGAGCGGTTACTAGCGGAATGGATAGTTGGGGGTGTGAAGCGACGGGAATTTTGGATTCGTTGGTTCGCTCAAAAAGATGTAACCCATCGACGAAGGAGAGTGAGAAGTGTTGGGCGTCAACCAGCGTTGGATGGTCATACTGCGAGAAGAATTCATCGCTGGTCAGACGAAACAGATGGGTTTTAGCGGACAGACGCCGATTGATTCGAGGGTTTGGATCAATTCCAATTGATAGCATTGCGGGAAGTGCCAGATATAGAGAACGTCCATCGAATACCCGATCTCTACATAGCTGAGTGGCCGAATCGTTTCGTGAATCCACCGCAGGACTTCACAATACTCTGGGCCTGGAAATCGCCGCCTGGATTCAGCAAGCCGGGCCAAATGCTTTGCCCACGAGTCCCCGGATTGACTGGGAACACAGTCCGATGACATTGTTGAGAGGGGCTGAACGTCGAATGAAGCGCCCCATTTTTGAACACCACGAATCTACGCGGAAAGCTGAAGAGTCTCCCAGTATCCAGCCGAGAGCAAGTCGATACATTCGCGCGACTACGAGACACGGCACCTGAGAGGTCTGCGCGGGCGTTTGTTGCGATGCTCTCCTGGGGGAGTTAGCCTGTCGGAAACGTTCATCGTCAGGAGAGTTTGCGTCGCATATGCCGCGCGCTTCGGAATAGTGTCGCGATACTCACCATATCTGTTCCCGACAAACTCCTTATTGATGTTGGTGAAAGGCAGTGCGTGCTCCGGAAGAGCCGGCGGAAAGGCAGCAGCCGATTGGCTCCAAAATATCTTGCCGTCTGAGTAGAATGCTTCCATGTCCTGAAAGGCATCGCGACAAATTATTTGAACGGCCACCTCGGGAAAGTTATAGCGAGGGCACCAGAAAGCAGTCCAGCCTCTGCGTAGATTCCTGATGTATCTCGCCATGAGAGGGCTGACAACGAACGCGTCAGCCTCAAAATGAATGATTTTGTCGAACGAGTATTTCTTTGCAACTTCGTATGAGAAGGTGAAGCTTCGCCACCATCCGGGAAAGCAGAAGGTTGAGGATCGACCGAGATGCTTTTCAAATCGGAACATCACGGTGCCCTTGGGTAATTCGTCCGGCAGGCGCCGATCTGCGTTGATGAGATTGACCTTTAACCGGATATCTTCGAGTGGCGTGCCATCATCAATTAGGAGTATCCGCTCCGCTCCAAAGAGGTCTTTCCGCCCCTCATAGTACCTAATCCATTTCCTCCACTTCGCTGCGCTAGCCGAGCGCCTCTCAGGCTGAATAAATGACGTGCAGAATATGAAGGATTTCACGCTAGCCCGTGAGAGTGAAGCTAGCCGGCTACTAAGCTCCGTGGTCGGAAAGTTCACACAATCTCGCCCAAGCCTCATCCACTGTCGGATTGACGCAGACCCGCACACTAGGCCCACGAGGCGCCCACACTTTGGGGTTGGTTACCGTGAATATGGCTAACGTGGGAGTTTCCGAAGCGGCCGCTAGGTGCGTTATGCCGCTATCGTTTCCGACGTAGAGCGCACATAGGCTCAGCACAGCCGACAGTTGCCGCAGGTTTTCCAACTTGAGACGTCCAAGCTCGACTTTCACTTTCCTTGCTGCAATGAGGTTCGCGACCTCATCGCAGATCGAGCGATCCTGAGGCCCCTCCGCTAGCAAGATCTGCATCTCTCTTTCCTGTGCCAGTCTAACGGCCAGCGCTGCAAAATTAGCATCGGGCCACCTTTTCTCGTTTCCGCTTGCACTGGGATGAATGACCACGACGGCGCCGCTCTGTTCGCTGGCGAGTCGCTGTTCGGCAATCCGAAGGTCTTCCAAAGTCCACAGAATTTTGGGAAAGGGCGGGAAGTCAGGCCCATTGGGACCGAAGAGTCCCTCCAACTGGTTCCTCTTGAAGTCCTGGACATGAAAGGAAGCACCGGGGGGCAGAGCCTTGAGAAAGTAGCTGTTAGGATGCCTCCGGGCGAGGGCAGCCGCGCCAGCTCCCCACCAGGAGAGCACTAAATCAAACTCTCTCAACCGTTCGAAGAACGCTTCGGGCATGGGATAGCGGTCGATTCCAGTCTCGGCCAAAGCCACCGCGTGGTCCGCATAACCAGGAACTTGCACTAGCGGCAGATTATGCGACTCTCCCCATACCTCGAACCATTTTGGCTTGAGCCCTTGCTTCACCCAGGCCATACCGGGCATTGCGACGATGAAATCTCCGATTCCGCCTGGTTGGATCCAAAGGAGCCTCATGAGAAAGGTAGTCACTGAGAGAGGGTTTCTTGAAGAGCTTCAATCGAGGGAACAAAGAAGTAACCACCCCCGGTCGGGGTGACCCAAGGTTGTTTTGGTAAAGTTAGGGTCTTGGGCTTGTCTCCCCTCTGCAAGGTAAGCCGAAATCGCCGCCCACTTTTGTTCCGGCCAATCAGGGGATCAACACCAGCACCGGGTACTTTGAAGTCGGGGTCGTTCATGTGCTTCATCACATGCTCGAACTGATTAACTATCGATGTCTGGTAGCACATGAAGAGTAAACCGCGGTCTTCAAGGTCATCTGGAAAAGAATCGGTGCTATTGGCATGAGGGTATGGAAGTCCATATGGGATTCCCCGACGGAGCAAGCGGTGAGTCTGGCTCATCTCCAGATTCACCAGCTCATGACTGACGTAAGCTTCATCATCGCGAGGATAGGACTTGCGAATGTGACTCGCGAAAGGGCAACTGTATCCGTGCGGATCCATCGATTTGAATGAAAACGGGTCGGCTGAGCTGGCCCGACGTCGGCGAGGTATCAGTGGGATGCCGTTCATCCTACGTCCTACGAATTTTTCGGCGAGGAATTCTTCGGCGATGCGCAAATCCTCTGCTTGCTTGCGCAAGAAGCTCCAAAACCCAGGAACATCTTGCTTGAGACGGCGGAAAACCAAAAACGACCCATCTTTACTCCAAGCTGGCCCTGCCTTAGACACGGCACCGGGCCTCTGGAGGTCTTGGGAATTTTGGCCTGGATAGCCAAACAAGAACTCTCCCGGCCAAACCAAATCCGAACTGGCCTTGTTCAAATCGAACCCTCGGAGGCCAGGCTGCGAGATAGCATCTTTGAAGCCGAAGTGTTCTTGGCGGCCAGGTAGGTGGTTTCCAAGATCGCAGTGGATCTTGACTGCGGCGCCTTTGAGACGTTCCACTACTACGCGAGCCTCCTCACAGAGAGCGGCTTTATCGTTTCCTGCAACAATGATTAGCGCATCGGCTTCGTTCACTTTGGGCCTGCCACCCACTTTCCAGCGACTTTTGTTTCTCGAATCTCCTAGGTGTTTGTAGCGTTCAGCCATCCCTTCCTTGAACGCTTGATCCCTAAACTGATCGGCATCCGTTGCAAGCTTTTCCAAGCCTCGGTACGAAAACGCAATACTTAGTCGTAAGTTGTCCATGAGCTGTAGCGGATCCGTCTCGTTTTGAATCGCTGTGACCTTCTGTCTCGGCATACCGATCTGTATTGCTTTGCTGACTCGGATGGTTTTGGCCTTCTGAGCCGCTTTGCGGAGAAGCTGGTATTGCACCTCCTTCGAAGCGGTCGTGATATGGGGCAATACCGCTAGAAGCCAAAGCTTGAAAAGTTGCGCATCACGGATACGAAGGAAGAGCAAGATTTGGAAGTCGGTTAAGAAACCCGGCAGAATGTGACCCTGTATATTATGAAGGTCCAGCGAATCCATAGCATCAGCCGACGGGGATTTCCCCCATGGCCTCCGATTTGAAGGGAATTCCTGCAATGGAAAACTAGCTATCTACGGCTTAAATACTGGGATTCATCAACTACGTGACGTATTTTGATACTAATCAGGCAGTCAGCGCCAAAGTGTCATCCCAACTAGGCGAGGATCCAGCCATGGCGCTACCTTCGTGCCTTAGAGACTCTGGATTCTGGCTTTCGCAGGAATGAAGGAATTCCAGCTCGGTTCGTCGTGCCAATACGTCATCGTAACTACAAATGGCAGCAATAGGCCACTCAGTACCAAACCACAAAACGGTTCGTTGACTAACCATCCCAATCCCGTGGGGAGGAGCGCCGCTCGACGTATCTGGAGCCTGCGCTCCCAAACCCAGGCAATCAGGATCACCCAGGGGACACCCGAAAACGAGAATGCAACCATCAGTGTCTGGCATCGATCCCGGGTTTAGCGCTTTAAAGTACAGCTTTCTATCTCCTGTACATTCCCTGATACATTTGAGGTGTGCCAGAGCTGTAATAGCGAGGATCGTGCTCGTGGATGTACCCAGAATCGAAACTCATTCCTTCGCGACAACTTTGGGTCCAGCCCAATCTCTCGAGAACTGTGAAAGCCTTGACAACCCTCGGATCTTCCAGGAAGTCGGCAATCTTTGCAATATCAGGTTTTGAAAAGCTGCTGAACAGAAATTCATTCAAGTCTTCCGGTCTCGTTTGGACCAATTGACGAAACTGCTTGTCGAAGAGAACCAAGGCCACAGCGGCATGCAATTCTAATAGTTTGGGTCCAACGGCGGGCTCAGGCAATTTTGTCCGGGCACGAGCCAGTTCCCTCAGCATTGTTACAAACGCCTCATCTCGTAGCCAGTAGTCGAGCTCACCCCTTTCGAAGCGGCTCAATCGATACCTGTCTTTTTTCAACTCAGTGAGAAGTGCTTGATCGCTGGTCTCGGCGTTCTTGAGATCTTGTTTCGGATTGTTGGAGGCCCCGAGGAGTTTGTCCAAGAAGTCCTCATCGATCATTGCTCTACCCATGACTTTCCACAGTTCAACCATGTGACCTCCTTTTAGTTAGGTTCTTTCTAGTTCAGAAATGGGACAAGCTTTGCCGTTCTTGCCTAGCCTGCTTGACCACTGGCAAATCGCTTGCTCCTGTTCCCCAAAGGCGAAGGAACTCATCGTAGTGTGCCGCTGCTTGCCGGCTGTTTCTCAATCCGGACTGGCAACGGCCAGCCTGCAAATGTGCCAAAACCCAGAGATCGCTGCACTCAAAGCGCAAGACGGTTCCTTTCAGGTCCAGTACTCGCTCATAGAGCGAAAGAGCGCGGTTCAGATCTCCTTGAGACTCCCAGAATCCGGCTAAAGACCACAGCGCTAAAGGATCCTCCCATTTGCTACGAGCTGATTCCAGATACTCTCGTGCCTCAGCGCTACGTCCTGCTTTCCATTCCAGTTCACCTCGCACATGTGCCGCTACCCCGTCAGTTAGCGCGCTCGGAAAATCCTTGGATAATGCTTCCAACTTGACGACGACCGTTTCGGCTTCTTTAAGCTTCCCCATTTGAGCCAAAGAGAGGGCGGCGAACCGAAGGGGTTGAATCCTCGATGGTGAAGGTGGGTAACTCGCCATCGATTCCAGTGGGCGAAGCGCTTCAGTCCTCCTGCCCAAATGTCGATAGAGTCGTGCCAGCCAAGAGCGGCAGAGATAGAGTCGGTCCTGATCCTTCATCTCTGACTCGCGCTTCTGCAATCCCTCCAGTTGTTCGAGGGCTTTGACTAATTCGCCTTGAAGAATCATGGTCTGAGCGAGATAAACACGGCCAACGATTTCTCGATTAGGGTCCGCTGCAAGTCGTTCAAATATCCTTGTGGCGCGCTGCAGATCGCCCTTTCCGAGCCATGCAAGCCCTTCTGCGGTGGATATGTAAGGATCATAGGTTTCTGCTCGACCTGCCAGTCTCAGCTCTTGGAGGGCTTCCTCGTTCCGGTTGGCCTGGGCGAGAAGTAAGACAAGAGCTCCCAAGGTGAGGGTACTTTTGGGATCTAGCGCTACGGCGCGCCTGGCCGTCACTATGGCCTCGTCCAGCCTTCTCAGCCACGAAAGATAGGTGGCCATGATGCGATGTGCGTCAGGGTCATCCGGATAAAGAAGGGTCACCGCCTGGTAACTTTCGAGGGCTTTCTCAACTTCCTCGCGGAGCACATGATATAGGGCTTCGATCATGTATCGCTCCCGTTCGGTGACACGGTCCCGCAATCCGTAAGCCCGGTTGGCCCAGACAAGACCTTCCTCTTTGCGTCCCAGCACGCTGTGCACCTGCGCTAGGTACTCGCAGGCCATCGCAAACTCGGGGTCCAGATCGGCCGCCGATTTGAACATAATCAAAGCATCTTGAGTCTTTCCCTGGACATAGTATTCGCGACCTCTAGAGAACCGTTCGAGCGCCTCAAAGGAACTGGTGGTGACGTGCTCCAAGGGCTTGGTTTCCTCCACCTGTGTGCGGCTTTCCCCCAAAGCGTTGCGCAGCTGAGCCGCAAGCGTATCGACAGCGATGTAAAGATCCTCCTTCTTGCCCAATGCTATTTTGATCACGGCTTTGGCTGCGTCGGAACCGGGATCTGCTGCCCGCACCAGTATCTGGTAACCCTCTGCGGCGGGCGCGATTTCACCACTGATCAAGATCGCGACGTTCTCTCGTTTGCAGACTTGTCTGGAGACCAGCGGATCGAACTTTGTGGTCTTTGGCATTTGCATTAGCGCCAATGTCCGAATAGCCCGGCTGCGCGGAAAGATGTTGAGATAACGGGACTGCTCCAAAGTCAGGACGAGCGATTCGCGCACCAAGAGATCCAAGTTCGGGACTTCAGTTCGATTCTCAAAGTCGGCGACAAAAACCCATTCCCGCTGCTCGGGAACCGTTTCCCAAAACGGTGGAATCACACGAAGGACTAACAAAACGGATAGGGCAACTATCCCTAAAGCTCCAAGAATCGAATACTGAAGCCACGTGGGGAGAAATCGCCCACCAGTCAACGGAACGGGCCAGACACTGGTCTCAGCAGCCAGCGAATGGGCCAGCGCTCGTTCTAACTCTCCAGTGGTGGCGAAACGTTGCATAGGGTCTCTCGATAGGGCCTGCTCGATTACTCGGATCACGCCCTCTGGCAGGTCGGACCTCAGATCGCGGAGAAGTTTGGTTTCGCCACGCTCTAGGTTCTGAAGGACCTCCTCGATGCTTCGGCCTGTTACCGGATACGCTCCCGTCAACAAACGAAAGAGCAGTACTCCCAAGGCATAGATGTCGCTGCGAACCGTGGCTGGCTCCTCCCGCAAGAGTTCGGGCGCCATGTAAAGCGGGGTGCCACCCTGGAGCGGTTCCTTCAAGTCCTGGCTCACCTCCCGGCCCAGACCGAAATCGGCCAAGACGATCCGCCCGCCTTCTTCGCGAATCACGTTTTGAGCCTTGATATCGCCGTGAACCAGGCCGGCGCCGTGCACGGCTGCCAAGGCGCGGCATAGATCCAAGCCGATGCCGACGGCCTCGCGCGCTCCCAACGGTCCTTGTTCCTGCAAGAGCACTTCCAGAGTCTTCCCGCGGACGAACTCCATCCACAAGCCGACGCGCCCTTCGTGCTGGTCCACACCGTGAATTGTGGCCACGTTTGGATGGTGAAGCCGCGCCAGCAAGCGACCCTCCTTAAGGACTGACGAGTCCAGACCAGGCGCTTGCGCCCTTTCTCCGCGCAACAGCTTGAGTGCCACCTCGCGTTCCAGCTTTGGATCCCGGGCGCGATAGACCTCGCCAAAACCACCTCCGCCGATCCGCTCCAGGATCTCAAGGTGGCCCCAGCGCTGAAAAGGGATCGCGGCCTCTGGGCTCACGGCACCTTCCGCAACCCGATGGCCACTCGCGCCCACGGGCGCCTTGCGCGTAGGTTGATCCGCCAGCTGGCTCCATCGGCGCTCGCCGATCCGTGCGATCGTTTGCATTTGGGACAGCAATGCGAGTTCCGGTGGACTCGTGGAGCTTGACTTGACTTGTTCCCAGTCGATGGCGGCGCCATCGGCGATGGAGGCGGCTAGATCGGAGAGCAGAGTGTTACCGTTGTTCATCGGACATTCGTTGAGCCAGATGGAGGATGGCTTGGCAAACAGTTGCGCGGGCATCCTGTGCATTCGGCTTGCCAATACAGACTGCAATCTGGGAATAGCTGAAACCCAGCTCAATGCGAGCGACAATGGCCTGTTGGTATTCGACCGAGAGCGTCTCCAAGGCAGACTCATAGCGACGCAGGTTCCCTGCGCCAACACACTGCGCCAGGGCTGGGCTGTTGACATCGAAAGAGCCTTCGTAAGTCGTCATGGCAGTCGGGGACAGTTTGCCAGCAGGATGCAAGCCAACCGCCAAACGCCGATGCAGCTCTTGACGCAAACCTGCACGAAAATCCCCAGGATTGCGAGGATCAAGAGATGGCCTGCCTGCGGCGCACATGAGCTGCCTGGTAACGAAGAGACCTGAGATGACTGCGGTTTAGAGAGAAAGAGCCCGCAAACACTAACGCAAACCCAACCGGTTAGTCAAGATTTGGGCAACAGATTTGGGTGCCATCGCTGCAACCGAAGGAGCTCTGTCAAAGTCGCAAAGGCCGATCAACAGTCGGGTAAGACCGATGTGCCATCGGGTCATTCTCTATTTGGCCATGTGAAGGAAAGGAACGCGTTGCACAAATAGTAAATAGTAAATAGCCGATAGCCAATCGACAATGGCAAATGGTTCAGCGGCACCTACGGTAGTGGCGGGATTTTGACGAAACCCTGTGCAATCGAAATGGGCGCGCTGGGTGCAGGAGGTGGGTGAGAAGGCGGTTTTACTTTGGAAGAGAAACCAGGGTCTGCAGGAAGTGTTGATAGACAATCTCTGTATCGAGCTGCTCTATGGCGGGACAACTCACCCAGCGGCTGGCTGCCCCCAGGGGATGGTAGTGGTTTGGCCTCGCCACGCTGAAAAGCCCCAGCGTAGGAACTCCTGCCGCTGCGCCCAAGTGCATCGGCCCGGTGTCGTTACTTACGAGAACATGACAGCGACTGAAGAGAGCAGCCAATTGCGGCAAAGCCAGATTTGGAGCTGGAATCACTCGGGTCGATCGAACACGACGGCAAAACTCGCTGGAAAGCAACTCCTCATTGGGTCCGCTGAAGGCGATGACGACGGCCTTATGGCGCTCAGTAATTCTCTCTGCTAGTTCCGCAAACTTCTCGGGTGGCCAGGTCCGCGATTGGGAACCTGCGCCCAAGTTGAACCCGATTCGCAGAGCACCGGCTTCGATCTTGTGACGGCCGAGAAAGGAGTCTGCCTCCTGTTTGAGGTCTGAATTCAAGTCCAGCAAATGGCCATTTGGAATAGGGTCAATCTCAAGGAAGCCCAGGATCGACAAAAACACGGCTGAAACATGCAGCGCATCATCTTCAAGAACCGGACCCAAATTGAAGCAGAACGGCCAATAGGAACTGTGCACCCGCTTGAGTCCCAGTCGCCAACGAGCTCCGGTATACCACGTCAGGAGATGAGTTTCCCTGAAGCTGTGGAAGTCCAATACAAGGTCGTAGGCTGCGGCGCGGAGTTCCTGGGCCAGGCGAAACATCTTTGCGACAGCCCTGATCTTTCCGCCATCCCTCATTGCCAGCCGGTCCACGGGGATCACGCGGTCCACGGCCGAGCACATCTCGAGAATGCCGGCGTACCGATGATCCACAAGGACGTCAATTGTCGCTTTCGGGTAGCGGTTTCGGAGAGCGCGAATGGAAGGGACAAGCAAGATCACATCTCCCAGGCGCGCAAAACGAATCAGGAGAATCTTCTTGAACTCCATCTGAGAGACGTTCAGGGGCCAGGTCGCTTCGCTACATTAGAGTGGCAAGATACTGAGCGAAGAGAGAGACGACAAATACAAGTAATAGTGGAATGACTAATAACGAAGCACGTATGACTAAAGAAACTCAAAACGCGAATGACGCAATCCTGGCTTGAGACATCGTCGTGCCATTAGAGCTTCCCAATTTGTCATTCGCTCATGCCAGCTTGAACGTTGCCTTGCCTGCGAACAAAGCTTGGGCGCCCAGTTCTTCCTCGATTCGCAGAAGTTGGTTGTACTTCGCGATCCGGTCGGTACGGCTGGCCGAGCCTGTCTTGATCTGTCCGGTGTTCAATCCCACGACGAGATCGGAAATAAATGTGTCTTCCGTTTCGCCTGAGCGATGGGAAACCACAGCCGTGTAGCGGTTGACCTTGGCTAGTTCGATGGCTTCGATGGTTTCAGTGAGCGTGCCAATCTGGTTCACCTTGACCAGAATTGAGTTTCCAATCCCGGCGTCGATGCCTTTGCGTAGCCGCTCGGTGTTGGTAACAAAGAGATCGTCGCCGACCAGTTGTATCTTGCTACCCAAGGCCTTGGTCAACAGCGCCCATCCTTCCCAATCGTTCTCGGCCAACCCGTCTTCGATTGAGATGATTGGATACTGCCTGGCCCAGTTGCTGTAGAACTCCACCATCTGTCCCGAAGTCTTGACCGACTTGTCCGATTTCTTGAAGACATATTTTCCGTCTTCAAAGAACTCGCTGGAAGCCGGATCGAGGGCGATGAAAACATCCTTCCCCGGCATGAACCCCGCCTGCTGGGTCGCCTCAAGAATCACCTCGACGGCCTCTTCATTGGATTTCAGATTGGGCGCGAACCCGCCTTCATCTCCGACTGCAGTGTTGTAGCCCTTCTTTGAAAGAACCTTCTTCAAGTTGTGGAAGATTTCTACACCCATCTTCAGGCTATCGCTGAACCGCGAAGCGCCCACGGGCATGACCATGAATTCCTGCAGGTCCACGTTGTTGTCCGCATGCGAGCCGCCGTTCAGAATGTTCATCATAGGAACAGGCAGCAGGCGCGCGTTGACGCCGCCAAGATAGCGATAAAGCGGCAAACCTACAGCGTCGGCTGCGGCGCGTGCAGTAGCCAAGGAAACAGCCAGGATCGCATTCGCTCCCAATTTGCCTTTGTTAGTCGTGCCGTCGAGTTCAATCATGCGGCGGTCAACGTCGGCCTGATGCAACGCGTCCAGTCCCTGCAGTTCAGCCGCGATCTGCTCGTTGACATTCTTTACGGCAGTCCGAACGCCCTTGCCCAAGTAGCGGCCCTTCTCACCATCGCGTAGTTCAACAGCCTCGTGCTCTCCCGTGGACGCTCCAGAAGGCACGGCGGCCCGGCCTGTGACCCCACATTCCAGGCTGACTTCGGCTTCCACCGTGGGGTTGCCGCGAGAATCCAGGATCTCTCTCGCCTTGATACTTGTGATCGTTGTCATGCATTTCCTCCGTTGCGAAATATAAGTGCGAAACTCAAGATCACCACCAACAAACCAGATCAATCAATTGATAAAGAGCCCGAAAGAACGGCCCATAGTAACACGGCCGAGCATTCTGATCGCAATTGTGCTCCATTCCTATCCGGCGTCACTTTGAACTCTTTTACCGCAAGCGTTGGTGAGTTGGCGTCCTGGGTTGTTGCAATCAAATCCACATGTTACCATCGCCTTACTTTTCATTTTGAGGTGAACCGATGGCGCATCGTCGAAACAAGTTCAGCCTTCTAGCCGGTTGTGTGTTGTCAGTTCTCTTTCTCGCGGATTCCGTCCGTGCCAATTGGCCCCAATGGCGCGGGCCCGACTCAAACGGGAGCACTCAAACCGCGCGCAATTTGCCTGTCTCCTGGAGCCAGACCGACAATGTTCTTTGGCGCGCGAAACTCCCGAGCTGGAGCGCTGCCACGCCAATCGTTTGGGGAGACATCGTTTTTGTGACTTCCGCCGAGGAAGGTTTTGTCTCCCTGGCCGGGGGGAATAAGCGCGGCGGGGATTCTACGGGTCACGACAAGATCTTTCTCATGGCTCTGAACCGTAAAGATGGTTCCGTTCGCTGGCAGCACCAGATCGATAGTGGCAATCAACTGTTCCGAAAGCAAAATTCGGCTTCTCCTTCGCCCATCACTGACGGGAAATTCGTTTGGATCATGACAGGTAACGGCAAGTTCGCGTGTCTGACCGTGGACGGCAAAGAGGTGTGGAAACGCGATATCCAGGCTGAGTATGGCCAGTTCGGGCTCAACCATGGTTACGCTTCGACGCCCCTGCTTCACGGCAACCGTCTCTACGTTCAGGTGCTTCACGGCATGAAAACCGACGATCCGTCTTACGTGTTTGCGGCGGACAAAGCCACGGGTAAGACGCTCTGGAAGGTGGAACGGCCGACAGATGCAGTAACGGAGTCGCCCGACAACTACGCAACACCGCAACTGGTAAGCGTTGGAGGCAAACTGCAACTGGTGATTTCCGGTGGCGATTACGCGACCGGGCACGATCTGGACAGTGGAAAGGAGCTATGGCGCCTGGGTGGATTCAACCCCACCAACAACCCGATGAACCGCACCATTGCCTCCTCGCTTGTCATCGGCGGAAACGTTTTCACACCGAGTACTCGAGGCCGGCCGTTCATCGCCTTCCGAGCCGGCGGTTCAGGCAATATCACCGGGAAGAACGAACTCTGGACGAACAACCTCGGCGCGGACGTGCCAACCCCGACTACGGACGGGAAGTATATTTACGTTCTGAAAGACAACGGGTCACTAAACTGCCTCGAAGCAGCGACGGGAAAGCCGATCTATGAATCGCAACGCATCGAACTGGGGACATACAGTTCTTCACCTCTGCTTGCTGACGGTAAGATCTACTGCATTAATGAAGAAGGAACAACGACGGTCGTGAAAGCCGGTCCAGCGTTTGAGGTTCTAGGCGTTAGCAAGCTGGACAGCCCGACTCTGGCGAGTCCTGTGGCGGTAGGCAACCAGCTCTTCATCCGCACTGCTGATCATCTCTACTGCATCCAAAAGAGATGATTCAAGTGCTGCCTGTGGTAACCACGGTTGTGGATTCTGAGGTCGAACGTGGGAGGCGCGCTCCGCGCGGCGACCCACCGTCGCAGTTGACCACCAGAGTCGCCGTCCGGAGGACGCCTCCCACGTTTGTCAGGATGGCGAGGCGTTTTGTCACCGTTCAGCAATACCCACTAATTTGGCTGCTTCAGCAGCTCCCCGAGTTCCTGGCGGCTGAGAATGCGATAGTGGCCGATCGGCAGGTTTCCCAGGGCTAGGTTCCCAATTCGAGTGCGCACCAGCTTCATGACGCGTCCGCCCAGGGCTTCGATCATTCGACGGACCTGCCGGTTCTTTCCTTCCACCAGAACTAGTTCGAGAAATGAGTACTTGTCGTTCCGACGCAGCTCCTTGACACTTGCGGGTAGCGTCATTTCCCCATTATCTAGTTTAATCCCGCGTTGCAGTTGGTCGAGTTGCTCTCGGGTTGGGTGGAAGTTGATCTTGAGTTGATACGTCTTGGGCACTTTGGAGAGTGGATTTGTCATCTGCTCGCCCAGCGCCGTGTCATTGGTTAGGATCAGCAGACCTGAGGTATCCAGGTCCAGCCGGCCCACCGGAAACACCCATTCTTTCACCCCAGCCAGAAGATCGTACACGGTCTTCCGCTGACCGGGGTCGCCATGAGAAGTCACCACACCCGTGGGCTTGTAAAGCATCAGGTAAATTTTGCGGCGGTCACGCAGTGTCTGGCCATCGCATTGAATCGAATCGTGCGACAGTGAAACCCAACTTGCCGGCTCCCGCACGACTTTGCCGTTGACCTTGACAGCACCGGATGTGATCTTGTTGAGGGCTTCGGTTCGAGAAAACATCCCAGCTTTTGAGAACGCGCGATCCAGCGTGACGCGGTCTTTGCGCGGTTTGGCCTTTCCACCCTGCCGGTTTTTCAAACGACCTCTCATTCCCGTACAGGCGCGCAGAGCGTGGAACAGCGGTCTGCCGCGCATTTTGGATGTTATGCTACCATAGCTGCCAAATTGGAACAGGCGGGTGGCAAGCCCCGACTTTCACTCAGGAGGCCGGAACAGTGGCGATGGTTTTGATCCGAATAACAGTGCTCTCATTGATGTGTGCCTTAACGATGCTGCAATTCTCAGCGCTCGCCCAGAGCTCGAGCGGCTCTGACTTGCGAGCCCTGGTGGTGGAGAGTTTCATGGCCGCGCGAACGCTGCCGAACAACGTGGAAGCACGCAAGCTGATGACGGCCAGCCTTGAGGAAGACTACATCCGTGGCAAGAAGTCCATTCGAATGCGCAGCGGGCGTGTGGTGGCCTTCGACTTCAAGGCAGCGGACATCAAGTTCCCAAACGACAAGGAATTTAGTATTGAGGTTGAGAGCCTCTGGGCAGACCTGAACGAACTGATTTTCGCCACGGTATACGAACGCCTGAAGTTCATCAAGCTGAAGGAAGATTGGCTGGCCGACGATATTGACTTCCTCCGTTCCGAGCCACGCCGACGTGTGCTGCCCTTTAACGTCGTCAGCGAAAAGAGGGGAAAGCTTGCCATGGCCGTGGCGAAGAAGTTCATGAAGGGCGTGCTGAACCGCGACCCGCAAGTGGCGATGCAGTCGTTGACTCAGGACTTTCAAAGTAGGTTCAAGTCGCAGGAGGAGCTTGAAGCGTTTCTCAAGGGCCCGTCCGATCCTTATTTTACTGCCTACGAACTGCAGACACTGACGCAGAAGGACCCAAAGGAAATGGAAGTGAAACTTGCCATGATCAGTGTCTCAAAAGGGAAGCGCGGCTCCAAGAGCCAGGACGCACGGCTCGTCGTGCGTGAAGGGAAGACCGACTGGAACATCGACGAGTTTGAGTTGGTCAAGTGACATTCGCCCTCAAGGATCTGCGGTCGGAATTCCGGCCGATGTTCAAGCTGGCTTGGCCCGTCGTTCTTTCCGAGATTGGCTGGATGATGATGGGAGTTGTGGACACGATCATGGTGGGTCGTGTCAGCCCTGAAGCCATCGGAGGCGTGAGCATTGGCAGCGTGCTGCACCTCACGGTGGCTGTGTTTGGAATGGGCGTGTTGTTGGGACTCGACACGCTCGTCTCCCAGGCCTTTGGCGGGCGCCGGTTAGACGAGTGCCATGCCTGGCTCTTGCATGGCGTCTATCTCAGCTTTGGCCTGCTGGTTCCGTTGACATTCCTCCTGTTGCTGTTCTTCCCGTTGCTTCCTGCCTGGGGAATCCACCCTGACGTTTTGCGCGAAGCCTTCCCCTACTTCAAAGCGCTCATCTGGGGCCTCCTGCCGCTGTTGCTGCTTTGTTCATTCCGCCGCTATCTGCAGGCCATGAATCAGGTCAAGCCGATTCTGTTTGCCGTGATCAGCGCCAATCTGATGAATGCTTTTGGCAACTGGGTCCTGATCTTCGGAAAATTGGGCGCACCGGCGATGGGTGCAGAAGGTGCGGGGTGGTCGACCACGCTGTCGCGTGTGTACATGATGACAGTTCTGCTGGTTGCCATCGTGTGGCACGAGCGCCGCGAACGCACCGGATTGTGGCAGACTCCGTTGAAGCTGGAACCGGCCCGCATAGGACGTCTCCTGCGATTGGGCTGTCCAGCGGCGATGCAGATCACGCTGGAAGTCGGCGTGTTTGCTGCTGCCACAGCGCTCGCCGGACGGCTAACGCCGGCGGCTCTCGCTGCGCATCAGATTGCCATGCAAGTCGCGAGTCTGACATTTATGGTGCCGCTGGGAATGGCCTCGGCGGGCGCTGTTCGCGTCGGCCAGGCTCTGGGCCGTCACGACCCTGCGGCTGCGGAACACTCTGGATGGATGGCGCTGGTGCTCGGTGCAGGGTTCATGGGCCTGGCGGGATTGGGTCTGCTCTCCATACCACGCATCATCATGCGCATCTTCACGGTTGATCTAGCCGTCATTTCTCTGGGCGCATCGTTGCTGTTGCTGGCGGCAGTGTTTCAGCTATTTGACGGCGTTCAGGTGGTGACGACAGGAATCCTGCGCGGGACGGGTGACACGCGAACACCGATGGTTTGCAATCTTGTTGGCCATT
>Ga0180085_1000257_pt1 | contig 18752 bp, 15 predicted proteins | sample EasRiv730_16_10D_FD_123013 | JGI IMG/M metagenome (GOLD analysis project Ga0180085, IMG submission 123013) | Soil microbial communities from meander-bound floodplain in the East River, Colorado, USA - East River metaG ERMLT730_16_10D | ecosystem: Environmental > Terrestrial > Soil > Floodplain ... | reverse complement strand
CCGGCCATCGCCGTCCTCAGCTCCCTTGCGCTGAAAGGCGTGCTCGAGAAGCTCAGGCCGGCATTCGAGCAATCGCTCGCGGCGCGGCTTGATCTGCGCTTCGACGCGACGCAGGCGATTCTGACGCAGCGCACGGCGGGCTTCGACGCGGATCTCCTCGTCCTGACCGCCGAGGCGATGGACGAGTTGCGAAACAGCGGACAAGTCGGGCAGGTGCGCAGCCTCGGGAGCTCGGGGGTCGGCATCGCGGTCCGCGCCGGCGCGCCGAAGCCGGATATCGGCTCGGTCGAAGCGCTCAAGCGCTCGCTCGTCTCTGCGGCATCGGTCGCGCACTCCAAGGTCGGCGCAAGCGGGATCTATTTCGCCGCGCTGCTTGAACGTCTCGATATCAAACTGAAGCAGCGCGTGGTGGTCGACAAAGGGCCGGTCGGGCTGGTGGTCGCGGCGGGCGGCGCCGAAATCGGCGTACAGCAGCTTTGCGAGCTGGCGCCCGTTCCCGGGATCGAGATCGTCGGCCCGCTACCCGACCCGCTCCAAAGACTGACGCATTTCGCGGCCGGGATCCCGGCGCACGCGGCGAATCCGAAGGGCGCCTCGGCACTCATGGAGCTGCTGCGCTCCGATGCGGCTCGCGCCGCCATGGTCGAAGGCGGAATGCAACCCGCCTAGGTCGCCATCACGCGGGAGCCCACGCGCCGTTATCGCAACGTCCGATCCGCCGCGACCGCTCCGACGGTCCAAGTGCCGGCGTATATTCGTGCCGGGGAGGAAATCCGGGGGCGCGGCATGACCGATCAGATTTCTCTGGACGCGCAGGGGCTCGAGAGCGCACTGGCGATCCTGCAGCGCGAGCAGACAGCCTACGTTCCCACGGAGCGCGAAAGGCGCCTGTACCGCTGGTTCAACATCTGCGTGTACTCGATGGCGGTCGTGTTCGTGCTGGGCAGCATAGTGGGCCCGATGATCGGGAAGGAGTCCGGTCCTTTGTACGCCGTGTTCGGGCTTCTCGGCCTCGTCGCCGGCGTTCTCATGCTCGGCACGATCGTCCTGTTTTTCCTCAACTGGACGCTCATCCGCAAGCTTTACCGCCATGCGCAGCTGCGCAAGCGCCTTAAGCTGGCGGATTACTTTGCGAGCGCTTTCTCCGCCGAGCGCAAGACGACGGTCGTCGCAAATGTCGTCACGATGCTGACATTCATCGCCGGCTGGCTGCTGATCCTCTTCAGCTTCTTCGGCGCCGTCGCCATCGTCATCGAGGACATTAGGGTGAAGCAAATGGGGCCGGTCGCCGTCGGCTCGGTGTACCTGGTGATGTTCCTCATCGGAGTGAGCTTCATCTCGTTTCGTTACGTGCGGCGCGGCAAGCAGCGGCTCGAGGTGGTGCTGCGGCTGCAGAAGACGCTGACCGAGCAGGCCGGGCAAGGCGCCGAAGCGAAAGAAGTCAAGCTCTCAGCGGATGAGTACAACGCCATCGCCACGCTCGAGCGCCAGCACATCATGCGCGACCGGGCGAACAGCATCGCGTCGGCGCACAAGCAGGCCGATGCGCCGGGGTACCTCTGCCAGTCGAGCCGCCAGATGCACCTCGCGAAGAGCAAGCTGCCGCCGGAGCTGCTGGCGAAGGTGGAAGGCGCCATCGCCGAGCTGTTGGTCGACCCGTTAGCCGCCGCCGCGGCGAACGACCCGCGGACGGAAAAATCCACGATACCGGTCGCCGGCACGGGATTGCGAATCGAGTACGACGTCGACCGGCATCGGCAACTCGTACGGCTGTACGACCTTCGGACGCAGCGCGGGACGTCCGTCAGCGCGGCGGGAGGCGTCAATGGACTTTCCTGAATACGCCATCAAGTACTCGAAGCAGGCCACCGAGTCCAAGGCCGCGCTCCCGCCCGAGCTGCTCGCCGTCGTCGACGACATCGTGAACAACACGCTCGCCTACGACCCGATGACGCCCCGGCCGGAAATCGTCCCGGCCTCGCGCGACGGCAAGACCTTCATCTACATGAACCGCCGGCCGCAGATCCAGATCACCTACGAAGTCGACGTGCAGAACAAGGTGATTTTCCTGTTCCACTTCGTCGCGCCGTCGTTCAACGTCAAGAAGTCGCTGTTCATCAGCTACAGCCACCGGGACGGCGAATGGCTGGGCCGGCTGAAGGCGAACCTCTCCGGGCTGGTGCAGGAGGGGGTGATCGATTTCTGGGACGACGAAGACCTCGAGAAGGGCTTGAGGTGGAAGCCGCAGCTCGAAAAGGCGCTGTCGGACTGCATCGGCGGGGTGCTCCTCGTCAGCCCGGATTTCCTCCAGTCGGCGTTCATCACCGACGTCGAGCTGCCGACGCTTCTCAAGGACGCGGCGAAGACGAAGAACAAGAAGATCTTCTGGCTCCAGGTGCGCAAGTGCGATCCGAACGACGAGAAGCTCAAGGCGATCATGGAGTACCAGTCGCTGCTGTCGAATCCGGCCACGCCGCTTTCGGAGTACAACGACGACGAGAAAACCAAGGCGCTCGTCAAGATCGCCGGTGACATACGCGCGGCGGTCATGAACTGATCGCAGTTTCGAGCCGCCCGGGCCGGCCGCCGCGCCTGCAACACAAGTTCGCGCCTTCGCTCGACTTGCGCTACAACCGCGACAACGAGACCGACCGCCTAGTTAGAGGGCCATCACCCGCGCGAGCTCGAGCAGGCTCGCGTCCGCCGGGCGCATCCTGCCGGCGATCTCGGCGAGCGGCGTGACGACGATGTCGCCCTTGATCATGCCCACGAGCACGCCGCGCCGGCCGTTCGCCAGCGCCTCGATCGCCGCGGCGCCGAGGCGCGTCGCGAGCACGCGGTCGGCGGCGCTCGGGATCCCGCCGCGCACGACATGCCCGAGGCGCGTCACGCGCAGGTCGAAGCCGATCGAGCGCCGGTGCGCGCCGTAGTACTCCATCAAGTCGTGCACGCCGCATTTCGCGCCCTCGGCGATGACCGCGAGCGCATGCGTCTTGCCGCGCTGATAGGCGGCGCGCAAGCGCTCGGCGAGCTCGGCGGGACGCAGCTCGCTCTCGGGCAGCGCGATCACTTCCGCGCCTCCGGCGATGCCCGCCATCAGGGCGATATAACCGCAATTGCGGCCCATGGTCTCGACGGCGAATGCGCGCTGGTGCGACGAGGCCGTGGTGCGCAGGCGGTCGATCGCCTCGAGCGTGACGTTGATCGCGGTGTCGCAGCCGATGCTGACGTCGTTGCCGTACAGGTCGTTGTCGATCGTCGACGGCACGCCGACCACGGCGAACCCCTCGCGCGCGAGGCTCGCCGAGCCCGACTGCGAGCCGTTGCCGCCGATGACCACAAGCGCGTCTATGCTTCTCTTATGAAGATTGGAAAGCGCTTGCGCGCGACCGGCGGGCTCGGCGAACTCCGGGCAGCGCGCGCTGCCGAGCCTGGTGCCGCCGGTGTGCACGATACCGCCGACGTCCCGCGCGGCGAGCGGCTCGAAGAGATCGCCGAGCAGCCCGGCGTAGCCGTTGCGCACGCCGAAGACCTCCCAGCCGCGCGCCAGCGCGCCGCGAGTCACGGCGCGCACCGCGGCGTTCATGCCCGGCGCATCGCCGCCGCTTGTCAGTACTGCAATTTTTTTCACCATGACGATTCTAAGGGGGGATGGCCAAGTCGCCCCTCGACGAGCTTCGCGAAGCGGCACGCAAATGCCAGGACTGCCCGCTCTGGGCGAACGCGACGCAGACCGTGTTCGGCGCCGGCGACCCCCACGCGCGCGTGATGCTGGTGGGCGAGCAGCCTGGCGACGAGGAAGACAAGAAAGGGCTGCCGTTCATCGGTCCGGCCGGGCGCCTTCTCGACCGCGCGCTCGAGGCGGCCGGGGTGGACCGCGAGCATGTCTACATCACCAACGCGGTGAAGCATTTCAAGTGGCAGCTGCGCGGCAAGCGGCGCCTCCACAAGACCCCCGCGCAGCGCGAGATCGACGCGTGCCGGCAGTGGCTGGAAGGGGAAATAAGAGCGGTGAAACCCCATGTGATCGTCGCGCTGGGCGCCACCGCGGCGAAGGCGATCATCGGCGCGCAGTTCAAGGTCTCGGTGCAGCGCGGACAGCTCGTCGAAAGCCCGCTCGCGCCCTACGTGTTCGCGACGTTTCATCCCTCGGCACTGCTGCGGCTGCGCGAGGAGGAAAAGGAAGCCGCGTTCGCGCAGTTGGTGAAAGACCTTAAGCTCATCAACAAGGCGCTGGGCTGACCCCCTGACAAGGGGGTCGTGAGCCGAAGGCGAGCGGGGGGTTTGATCTTTTGCGTAAACCAACCCCCCGCTCGCGAAACCCCCGCTCGCGTCCCCCCTTGTCAGGGGGGCGAACCCATCTGTCCGCTACACGGGCCATAGCATCGCGGCGCCGCGCACGCCGCTCGCGTCGCCGTGCATCGCGCGCACGATCGGGGTACTGGGGTTCTTCCAATAGACATATTTCTTCAGCAGCGGCGGCACGTTTGCATACAACCGCTCGTGCTTGGAGAGACCGCCGCCGACCACGATCACGTCGGGGTCGAGCACGTTGATGACGAGCGAAAACGCGCGCGCCAGGCGGTCCTCGTAGCGCGCCATCGCCGCCTCCTCGCCGATCGCGTCGCGCTCGCGGTTCTTCGCCGGGCCCGACAGGAACTGCTCGATGCAGCCGAGCCGGCCGCAGTTGCAGCGCGGCCCGGGGTACTCCTCGCGCGTCATCCAGGGCAGCGGCGTGTGGCCCCATTCCCCGGCGATGCCGTGGCGCCCGGCGAGCATGCGCTGGTCGACCACGATGCCGCCGCCGACCCCGGTGCCGAGGATCGCGCCGAACACCACGCGCGCGCCGCGCGCCGCGCCGTCGACGGCTTCCGACAGCGCGAAGCAGTTGGCGTCGTTGGCGAAGCGGATTTCTTTCTGCAGTTTCCTTTCGAGGTCTTTCTTCAGAGGTGCTTTGTTGTAGGGAGTGTTGTACGCGTTCTCGACGAAGCCGCTGTCCGGATCGATCAATCCCGGCATGCCGATGCCGACGCTGCAGCGCTCGCCGGCTTCCTTTTCGGCGACGAGGATCTCCCCGGCGAGGACGGCGAGCGCCGAGGCGTACTCGCGGCTCGGATACTCGATGCGGCGGCGCAGCCGCTCGGCGCCTCCGGCGTCGAGCACCACGACCGCGATCTTCGTCCCGCCTACGTCGACGCCGAGCCGCATTTCTCCAGCCAGGCATCGAGCCAGGCTCTGGCCGCTGCGGGATTCTCCAGCCGCCAGCGCGCCGCGCTCGCGCCTTCGCCGACCTTCACCGAGTGGCCGCCGAGGCGGTTGACGACGCGGAAGCCGTATTCATCGGTGACGTCGTCGCCCAGGAAAACCGGGACGCGGCCGGCGAACGGCGGCTCCTGCATGAAGCTCTCGATCGCGCTTCCCTTGTCGCAGCCCGCGGGCTTGAGCTCGACCACCATCTTGCCGCCCTGCACCTCGACCTGGTCCCCGAGCGGCTCGGCGGCTTCGCGCACCGCCTCGTGGGCGGCGGCGGCGAGCTGCGGCGCGAGGCGGTAGTGCAGCGCGACGCTCGCGCCCTTGTCCTCGAACACCAGGCCCGGGTGCCGGGAGGCGAAGCTGCGGATGCCGCCGGCGACCGGTCGCAGCGCGCTCGCCGGGAAGCGGTGGCGGTGGCGCTTGCCTTGCGCATCGCGCCGCTCCGCGCCGTGCTGGCCGGCCGCCGCAAAGACGAGCGGCGCGAACAGCTCGTCGATGCGCGTGAGCGAGCGGCCGCTCACCAGGGCGACAGCGCCACCCGAAGCCGCTCTCATCCTTTCCAAAAGATTCTTTTCTGAAAGGCCGATGCCGACCGCCTCGGGCGTCGCGGCGATGTCGAGCAGCGTGCCGTCGAGGTCGAGGAAGAAGGCCCAGTCGCGCTGGAAAGGGGGCATCCTTCAGATTGTGCCCGAGCGACGGCGCGCGGCGCGCGCGCGCGCCATGACGCGGCCGCGGTGCCGCATGCGCGCCGCGTCGAGCAGCATGCGCCCGGCCCAGCGGTACACGTTGAACTCCTGGACGAGGTTGCGCATGCTGCGCATGCGAGCGCGCTGCTCCTCCGGCGACATGGTGAGCGCGAGGTGCATCGCCGCGGCGCTCTGCTCGAGGTCGTAGGGGTTGACGATCAGCGCTTCGGCCAGGTCGCGCGCCGCGCCGGTGAACTGCGACAGCAGCAGCACGCCCTGCTCGTCGTCGCGCGCCGCGACGAACTCCTTGGCCACGAGATTCATGCCGTCGTGCAGGCTCGAGACGTAGCACAGGTCGGCGGCGCGGTACATCTCGTACACCTGCGCGGCGTCGTGGTGCTCGATCTTGAGCACGATCGGCAGGCAGCCGGGCCGGCCGAAGCGCTCGTTGATGCGCGCCGCGACCTGGCGCACGCGCGCGTCGAGGTTCTGGTACTCGTCGATCGAGACCCGCGAGGGCGCCGCCGCCTGAAGGAACGAAAACTGCCCGATCCAGCGCGGCTCGAGCTCGAGCAGGCGCTCGATGGCGTTGAAGCGCTCGAGGATGCCTTTCGTATAGTCGAGCCGGTCGACCCCGACCCCGAGCCGCACGTCGGGATTCAGGCCGAGGCGCTCGCGCACGCGCTTGCGGCATTCCGGCACCGGCGGCTGGATCGAGAGCGCCGCGGGCGGCCATTCGATGGAGATCGGATAGCGGCGCACCTCGGTCGGGTCGCCGCCGTGGGTGATGGTGAAGGTCTCGCGGTCGACGCGCGCCTCGAGGAAGCGGTCGACCGTGTCGAAGAAGTTGTTGCAGTGGAACTGGGTGTGGAAGCCGAGGATCGAGGAGCCGAGCATGCCCTCGAGCACTTCCTCGCGCCACGGGCAGATGCCGAAAGCCTCGGGGTTCGGCCACGGGATGTGCCAGAAGGTGATGATCGTGGCGCGCGGCAGGCGCTCGCGCACCATGCGCGGCAGCAGCGCGAAGTGGTAGTCCTGCACCAGCACGATCGGGTCGTCGGTGCGCGCTTCGTCGGCGACCACGTCGGCGAAGCGCCGGTTCACGGTCTGGTAATGCTCCCAGTCCGGGGCGCGGAAAATGGGCCGCGTGTGCGCGATGTGGCAGAGCGGCCACAGGCCCTCATTGGCGAAGCCGAAGTAGTAGCCCTGCTCCTCCTCCTTCGAAAGCCACACGCGCCGGATGCGGTACGAGGGCTTCTCCGGCGGCACCATCACGTGGTCGTGCTTGTCCACGGTGTCGCGGTCGGCCGAGCCGGCGCCGTGCGCGATCCAGGTGCCCGAGCACGCGCGCATCACCGGCTCCAGCGCAGTCACCAAGCCGCTCGCCGGGCGCTGGATCTCGATCACGTTGTCCTTGCGCCGCGTGTGGATGTAGGGCTCGCGGTTCGAGACGATGATCACCTCGTCGCCCTTCAGGTCCTGGCGCAGGATGCGGCGCAGCGCGTCGGGTCCCCAGACGGTCTGGCTCTCGTCGCGCGTGCGCCGCTCGGCTTCCAGGTCGCGCACCAGCGCCTGCAAGTCGCGCGCGATCGGCCTGAGCTCGGGCGCGGTCCCCTTGTAGGCCACCGGCGAGCGCAGCAGCGTCTCGCCCGACATCAGCGCCTTGATCCCGGCGACCCAGCCGCGCCAGCTGATCTCGGCGATCACCACCGTGATCAGCGCCACCACGGCGGCGATGGCGGCGAACAGCAGCAGGACGTACTTCTTGGTGTCCTCGCTGCGCCGCTGCACGAAGCTCATGTCGTTCACGACCAGGAGCTGGCCGAGCACCTCGCCCTCGGCGGTGACCGGGGTCGCCGCGACGTGCAGCGGGCCGTCGGCAAGCTCGAGCACGAAACTGCGCGGCTCGGGCTTCTCCGCGGGCAGGCAGCGCACCTGGACGGGGAACGGCGAGGTCGCGGCGAGCAGGCGGCCGGCGCGGTCGCAGAAGCCGAGCGCGTAGATGCGCTCGCCCTGCCTGAAGCGCTCGAAATAGCGCACCACCCGCGTCCTCGCGCCGCGCGGCTCGCGCACCAGCTCGGCGAGCGGCTCCTGCGCGGCGCGCGCGACGAGCGCGGCGTGGGCGTCCATGTCGCGCACGAACCACTGGAACGTGAGGCGATCGACGAGCGGCACTACCGCGTAGGCGATGGCGGCGAGCGCCAGGGCAAGCGGTACGACAAAGCGCAGCGACAGCCGCAATCGACCTCCGATCGCTCGATCAATCCCCTTCGCCCCCAGCAAATTTTACGCCGCGTGCGGGGGGCCGTGGTGTCGTCATTCGACTACATGCGTCGACTGGACCAGAGGCCGATGACGGCGACGACGAAAGGCAGGATGAGCAGGAACAGGAAAGAACGGTCGAGCTGCGAAAACCACTGCGCCCAGAGGGCCCAGTCGAAGATTTCGTGCACCGGGCCGCGGATGCCGCGGAAGCAAAGGATGGCGACGAGCGTCGGCGCGAGCGCCGCGGCGAACAGGCCGAAGGCGCTGATCGACCGCTCTTCGAAATGATCCTTGAGGATGGCAAAGCCCGCGGGGTTCGGGGCGTTCGCGATCACCGTAAGGCCGCCGCCGGCCACGGCGCCGGCAACGAGGGAGTACTTGTATTCGTCCGACACGCCCTCGACGAGCGAGCCGAGGTAAGTGAGCGCCGCGTTGTCGGTGATGGCCGTCAGCGCGGCGGCGCCGTAGAAGAGCGCGGTCTCGTCGAGGCTCGAGAGCACGTTCTGCAGCCACCATTGCTGCTGTCCGCCCAGCACGACCAGCCCGGCGAGGAAAAACGCGACCATCAGCCCCTCGCGCAGCATCAGCCGGTCGTGGTGGCGGCGGTAGGCTTCGGCCAGCCCGAGGAACAGCAGGAACAGGCCCATGAAGGCTTCCGGGTAATGGTTGGTGAACACGACGGCGGCCAGGATCAGGACGTTGAGCAGGACGAGCGCCGCCGGCACCCGCGGCTGCGAACTCTCCGGCCGGCCGAGCGCGTGGGCCGCCAGCTCGCGCCGGAAAAGCAGCGTCACGGCGAGCGCGTTGACCAGCACCGCCAGGACCGCCTTCGCGCCGAACGTCGACAGCATGAATTGCGTCGTCCATCCCCACTTCGCGGCCACCATCAGGACCGGCGGCGCGGCGAAGTGCGTCAGCGTGCCGCCGACGGAGACGTTCACGAAAAGCACGCCGAGCGTGGCGTACTTCAGCCGGTTCGACACCGCGGCCGAAAACAGGCGATCGCGCAGCATCAGGGCGGCCAGCGTCATCGCCGCGGGCTCGGTGATGAAGGAGCCGAGCAGCGGCACGAGCGAGAGCGCGAGGAAGTAGCCGGCGATCGCCGGCTGCGCCGGCAGGACGCGGCCGGCGGCCTGTACCATGTCGCCCGCGAGCTGCATGACCGGCCGGCTCGCCGCGATCACCATGATCACGAAGACGAACATCGGCTCCGTGAAATGCAGGCTGTCGAGATATTGCGCCGACTCGCTCCAGCCATAGGCGAGCGCCATGAACAGCACCAGCACGAAGGCCCAGAAGCCGAACACGGCCTCGACCTCGCCGAAAAGGTGCCAGACGCCGGCGTGCGCGGTGCGGGTATGCGCGAGGTGCTCGAAGTACCGCGTGGAGAAAGTGTGCAGGACGGCAAGCGCGAACAGCGCCGTGCCGGTGATTTCGATCGGACCCAGGTTGGCAGGCATGGCGCGAAGCTACGCGACGGCGCCGGCCGAAGCCATTCGCAAATCCGCCTAAGCGAAACTACGTACTTGCCGCCGCGCCGCGGCGCTCGCACGATGTCGGGCTGGACATGAAGATTCTTCGCTACGTGCGCGACGCGGCCGTGTTCGCGCCCTGCTACGTAATGCTCGACTGGGTGAGCTATATCCATCCGCTCGGCCCTTTCAACATCACGCCGTGGAATCCGCAGCCCGCGCTCGCCATCGCGTGGATGCTGCTGGGCGGTCTCGCGCACGCGCCGGCGGTGTGGCTCACGATCGTCCTCGCCGACGCCGTGGTGCGCAATTTTCCCGCCGGGCACGGCGTGACCCTGCTGACCGCGCTCGTGCTCACCGGCGGCTATGCGGCGATCGCGTGGGCATTGCGTGCGTTGCTGCGCCCGCGGCCCGACCTGCGCAGCCTTCGCCAGCTCACCGTGTTCGTCGGCGTCGTCGCCTCGGGAATCGTGGTTGTTGCCGCGGGCTTCGTCGGCGTGCTCTACGGCGCGGGCGCGCTCGAGCGCGGCGCCGCCACGGCGGGCTGGCTACGCTTCTGGGTCGGCGACGCGGTCGGCGTGCTGGTCACCGCGCCCCTGCTGCTCGTGGCGGCGGACCGCGAGCGGCGGGCGAGCCTGCGCGCGCTCGCGCGGCGCGGCGAGACCTACGTCCAGATCGGCCTGGTGGCGGCGACCCTGTGGCTCATCTTCGCCGGCCTCGGCGGCGACCCGTCGCACCATTTCTACCTGCTGTTCCTGCCGCTCATCTGGATCGCCATCCGCAGCGGCATGGCCGGGGCGATCATCGCCATCGCGCTGGTGCAGGTCGGGGTGGTGCTGGGCATCCACGAACGCTCGCTCCAGGCGCTGCCGATCATCGAGCTGCAGGCGCTGGTCGCCGCGCTCACCCTGACCGCGCTCTACCTCGGTGTGATGGTCGAGGAGCGCGAGCGCGCGACCGAGAGCCTCAAGCAGTCGCTGCGCCTCGCCGCCGCCGGAGAGATGGCGGGCGCGATTGCGCACGAAGTGAACCAGCCGCTCACCGCGCTCGCCAACTACGGGCGCTCGGGCCAGATGCTCCTCGAGGCCGGACGCACCGCCGAGCTCGCCGGGGTGATCGGTCGCATGCTCGCCGAGGCGCAGCGCGCCTCGGACGTGGTGCGCCGCCTGCGCGATCTTTTCCGGCAGGGAACGACGCGCCTCGAGCCCGTCGGAGTCGGCGAGCTGCTCGATGCCGTGCGGCGGATCGGCGCGAGCTCCGGCGCCGCGGTGTCGCTCTCCGTGGCGGCGGATGGCGAGCTTCCCGAAGTGCTGGTGGACCGCCTGCAGATCGAGCTCTTGCTGCGCAACCTGGTCGCCAACGCGATGGATGCGGTCGCCGGCCATGCGCAGGGCCGGGGCGAGGTCGCGGTGACGGCGACACGCGATGACGCGCGCAATATCCGCATCGTGGTCAGCGACAACGGTCCCGGCATCGGGGCCGACAGCAAGAGCGTGTTCCAGCCTTTCGTTTCTGGGAAACCCACGGGCATGGGGCTCGGGCTGGCGATTAGCCGCGCCATCGCCGAGGCCCACGGCGGAACGCTCGAGGCGCGCGCCGGCGCCCACGGCGAGTTCCATCTCCTGCTGCCGATTCACGCCCGTGGCTGACCCCGCCCCGGCGCCGCTTGTCGTGTACGTCGTCGACGACGACGCGTCGATCCGCGATTCGCTCGCCCTGATGCTCGGCCTGGGGGGCTACGCGACGCGACTCTTCGCCGACGCGGAAAGCTTCCTCGTTGCCTTCGACCCCGGCTGGTCGGGCTGCGTGGTCGCCGACCTGCGGCTGCCCGGGATGAGCGGGGTCGAGCTCCAGGCCCGGGTGCGCAGCCGCGGCGGCACGATCCCGTTCATCATCATCACTGCGCACGGCGACGTGCCCGCCGCGCGCGCGGCGTTCCAGGCCCAGGCAGTCGATTTCATCGAGAAGCCGTTCGACGACGCGCAGTTGCGCAGCGCCATCGACACTGCGTTCGCGCTGGAGCGCAGCCGTATCGACACCGCCGAGCTGCGACGCGCCGACGTCGAGAAGCTGTCTCGGCTCACCGCGCGCGAGCGCGAGGTGCTCGAGCACGCCGTAAAGGGATTGCACGCGAAGGAGATCGCCGCCGTGCTGGGCATCAGCCCGCGCACGGTGGAGGTTCACCGCACCCACATCATGGAAAAGCTCGGCGTACGCAACATCGCCGAGCTGGTGCGCTTCGCGGTCGCGGCGGAGCGCTAGGTGATCTTCAGCGGTCGCGGCGCTTTGTCGACCGGCTCCACGACTTCGATCTCGATTGCCGATGGCGTGGCGCCGAGCTCCTTGAACCTGCGCGCGCTGACCAGCACGCGCGACTCGAGCGAGCCCACGGCGCTGTTGAAAGCCTCCACGGTGCGCGAAAGATTCCTGCCGAGGTCGATCCAGTGGCCGCCGAGGTCGGAGATGCGCTTGTACAGCTCGGCGCCGAGCTCGCTGATCTCCCTGGCGTTGACGGCGATCGACTCCTGCCGCCAGCCGTAGGCGACCGCGCGCAGCAGGCCGATGAGATTGACCGGTGTCGCGACCAGCACCTTCTGCTCGACGCCGAACTCGATCAGCGAAGGATCCTCCTGCAGCGCGGCGCTGTAGAAGTGATCCCCGGGCAGGAACAGCACGACCAGCTCCGGCGTGTGGTCGAACTGGTCCCAGTAGGCCTTGCGGCCGAGCTCGGCGATGCGGTCCCGGACGAGCTTCGCAAAGGCCTGCAGCTTCACCTTGCGCGCGGCTTCGTCGGTAAGCGCCATCGCGTCGAGATAGCTCGCCACCGGCGCCTTCGCATCCACCACGATGGTCTTCCCCGCCGGCAGCTTGACGATCAGATCCGGCCGCAGGATGCCCGACTCGGTCCTCAGCGTCTCCTGCTCCATGAAGTCGCAGTAGTTGAGCATCCCGGCCATCTCGACCACGCGGCGCAGCTGGATCTCGCCCCACTGGCCGCGGACCACCGGCGAGCGCAGCGCCTGCACCAGGTTGGACGTCTCCGAGCGCAGTTGCTTTCCGGTGTCGAGGAGCTGGCTCACCTGCTGCACGAGGCCCTGATACGCGCCCTCGCGAGCGACCTCCAGAGCCTGGATCTTATTGTCGAACTTTGCGAGCGCTTCCTTGATCGGCGCCACCGACGTCTGGGCGAGCTTGAGGAACTCCTCGGAGTTGCTTCGCAGGGCGTTCGCCGAAAGCGCGTTGAACGCATCCGACAGCGCGGTCTTCGCCTGTTCGAGCAGCTTGAGCTTCTCGTTGAAGCCCTTGCGCTCCGCATCGAGGGTGGCGGCGAAAGACTCCTTCTCCGTGGTGATCTCGAGGATCGTGCGGCCCTGCTGCGCGATCGTCATGCTGCGCGCCTCGATCTCCCTCTGGAGGTCCGGAATGCTCGCGGCCACGGCCTCGAAGGAAGCGCGCCGGTTCGATTCCTCGCGCAGCTGCTCCAGGGCTGCGTCTTTCTGCTTTACAAACTCCTGGACCTCAGGCCCGGTTCGACCCGATCGCAGGAACCAGCCCGCGACGGCGCCGATGGCGAGGCCGAGAAGAAGAAATGCGGCGACTTCCATGGCGCATTTAAACAGAATCCCTCAAGGTGAGGGCGGGCGACGCACGCAGCACCTTGCGCGAGGAGAGCCAGGCGTTGAGCGAAAGCAGCGCGAGGCCGGCGAGCGGGCCGGCGATCCACAGCGCAAGCGACGGCGGCAGGTCGAGCTCGAACACGCGGCGCGCGAGCACTTGTCCGATCGCGGCGGCGCCGAGCGTCGCGAGCAGGCCCGCGATCGCGCCCATGGCGAGGAACTCGGCGCGCTGCGTGCCGGTGACCTGCGCGCGCGAGGCGCCGTAGACGCGCATCACGGCGGCTTCGCGCCGGCGCTCGTCCTCCGTGGCGACGAGCGCCGAGTAGAGCACGAGCAGCCCGGCGGCGAGGGTGAAGAGAAACACGAACTGCACCGCGTTGATGAGCTGGTCGATGACGTCCTGCGCCTGGCGTACCGCCGCCGCGGCGTCGATCACGGTGACGTTGGGAAAGCGCGCCGCGAGCTCGGTGATGACCGGCTGCGCCTCGGGTCCGAGGTGAAACGCGCTGATGAAGCTCACCGGGAATCCTTCGAGCAGCGCGGGCGGCGTCACCACGAAGAAGTTCACCTTCATCGAGTCCCAGCGCAGCTTGCGCAGCGAGGTGATGCGCGCGCTGAAGCTGTCGGACCCGACCGACCAGGTCAGCTCGTCGCCGAGCCTCCAGCCCAGACGCTCGGCGATGCCCTGCTCCACGGAAATTTCTTTTGCAACAGGATCGAACCATTTGCCGGCCACGACCTGGTTGTGGCCCGGCAGGTCGTTCATATAGGAGAGGTTGAACTCGCGCTCGACCAGGCGCTTGGCGCGCTCCTCGCTGTAGTCGGCCTCGCTCACCGGCTTGCCGTTCACGGCGATCAGGCGCCCGCGCACCATCGGATAGAGATCGGGCACCGGGACCTTGTGCGCGGCGAAGAAGGCCTGCAGGGGCTCGAGCTGCTCGGCCTGCACGCCGATCAGGAAGCGGTTGGGCGCATCCGGCGGCGCGCTGCGCCGCCACGCGTCGACCAGATCGTTGCGCGTGAAGGTGAGAAGCAGCACCGCGGTGAGGCCGAGCGCGAGGCTCGCGATCTGCACCGCGTTGCTGCGGGCGTGGCGCCTCAGGTTGGCAAGGCCGTAACGCAGCATCGAGTTGGGCATCAGGCCGACGGCGCGCTTCCCGGTCATCGCTTTCAAGAACATCCATGCGACGACGAAAAACACCGCCACGGCGGCGGCGAAGCCGCCGACCACGGTGAGGCCGAGCTTGAGGTCGCCCGCCTGCCAGACGAGAAGCGAAGAAAGAGAAATCAACCCGGCGGCGTACGCGACAAGCGTGCCGCCTTTCGGCGCGCCCGATTCGCGGCGCATCACGCGCACCGCCGGCACGTTCCTGAGCTGGACGAGCGGCGGCAGCGCGAAGCCGAGGAGCAGCACGAGCCCGACCAGGAAGCCCTGCACCGCGGGCAGCAGGCGCGGCGGCGGCAGATCGGCGCGGATCACCTCGGCCACGGTCGCCGCGATCGCCTCCTGCGCGACGAACCCGATCGCGCAGCCCGCGGCGCACGCCGCGACGCCGAGGATCACGAACTCCAGCGCGTACAGGCCGAGAAGCTGCGACTGGGTGGCGCCGAGGCAGCGCATCACCGCGCAGCCGTCGAGGTGCCGCTCGACGAAGCGGCGCGTGCCGAGCGCGACCGCGACGCCGGCGAGGATCGCGGCGAGCAGCGCCGTCAGGCCGAGGAAGCGCTGCGCGCGGTCGACCGCCGAGCGCACCTCCGGACGGCCCGTTTCGAGAGTATCGAGACTCTGCCCTCGCTCGAGCTTTATGGATTGTTGCAGCGATTTGATTCTTTCAGCCGGTCCCGCGGCATAGAGGTAGTACCACACCCGGCTCCCGGTCTGGATCAGCGCGGTGGAGGGCACGTCGGCGATGTTCATCATGAGCCGCGGCGCGACATTGAAGAAGCTCGTGCTGCGCTCGGGCTCGAGCGTGAGCACCGCGGCGACCTCGAACTCGGCGCGCCCCAGGCGGATGCGCGTGCCGACGGGGGCGCCGAGCGCGCTGACCAGGCGCTCTTCCAGCCACACCGTCCCGGTCGCCGGGCCGCGCTCGGCGGGCGCGTCGGGCATGCCGGGCGCGCTTGCGATGCGCAGGCGGCCGCGCAGCGGATAGTTGTCGGACACGGCCTTTACGCCGGAGAGGTGGCTTTCCTTCGCCGAGGCCATGCTGATGAAGTTGATCGCCTCGGCGCGCTGCACGCCGGCGCGCTCGATCGCGGCCGCGGTGGCGCTCGGCCACGGACGGTCCGCGCGCAGCACCAGGTCGGCGCCGAGAAGCTGGTGCGCGTCGCGCGCCAGGCTCTGGCCGACGCGGTCGGCGAAGAACGCGACGCTCGTGATCGCCGCAACGGCAACAGCCAATGCCAATGCAAGGACCCGGAGCTCCCCGGCGCGCCAGTCGCGCGCGAGCATCCTCAGCGCCTGCTTCACGACACGATCCTCCCCGCCGCCAGGCGCACGATGCGGCCGCAGCGCGCGGCGAGGCCTTCGTCGTGCGTCACCATGACGAGGGTCGTGCCGTACTCGCGGTTCATCTCGAACAGCAGCCGGATCACTTCGGCGCCCGCCTCCGCGTCGAGGCTGCCGGTGGGCTCGTCGGCGAGGAGCAGCTTCGGCCGCACCACGAACGCGCGCGCCAGCGCGACGCGCTGCTGCTCGCCGCCCGAGAGGTGCTTCGGATAATGGTGCAGGCGCTCGCCGAGGCCGACGCGCGTGAGCGTCTCCTTTGCTTTCGCTTCGGCCTCGGCGTCGTTGCCGAGCTCGAGCGGCAGCATGACGTTCTCGAGCGCCGTGAGCGACGGCAGGAGCTGGAAGGACTGGAACACGAAGCCGACTGCACGCCCGCGCAGCTCGGCCCGCTCGTCTTCATCCATTGAAAAGATATCCTGGCCGTCGAGCTCGACCGCGCCGGCGCTCGGCGTGTCGAGGCCGGCGAGGATCGCGAGCAGCGTCGACTTGCCCGAGCCCGAGGCGCCGACGACCGCCACCGCCTCGCCGCGCGTGACCGCGAGATCGATCTCGCGCAGAATAACGAGGTCGCTCGCCCCGCTCTTTACGGTCTTCCCGATGCCCCGCGCCGTCAGCACGCTGTTGTTGTTCTTCATTGTCCTGTGGTTGCCGGGAACGGCGGCGGCCGAGAAATCCATCCTGGTGGTCGGTGACAGCCTGTCCGCGGCCTACGGCATCCCGCGCGACCGCGGCTGGGTGGCGCTGCTCGAGGCGCGCCTCAAGCACGAGCATCCGGATTATAGCGTCGTCAACGCGAGCATCTCGGGCGAGACCAGCAGCGGCGGACGCGTGCGGCTCAGGCCGCTGCTCGAGCGCCATCGGCCCGCGGTGGTCGTCCTCGCGCTCGGCGGCAACGACGGCCTGCGCGGGATGCCGGTCAAGCAGGTGCGGACCAACCTCGCCGCGATGATCCGCGAGGCGCAGGCAAGCCGCGCGCGCGTGCTGCTGGTGGGGATGAAGATGCCGCCCAACTACGGCGAGGAATATACGCAGAGCTTCGACGCGCTGTTCCGCGAGCTGGCGAAAGCTCACCGCACCGCGCTGGTGCCGTTTCTGCTCGAGGATTTCGCCGGCAATCCCGAGTACTTCCAGCCCGACCGCATCCATCCGACCGAGACGGCGCAGCCGATGATGCTCGAGCGCGTGTGGCGCGGGCTACGACCCCTTTTGAAATAAAAATCGGGGTCAGAGCCCGATTCTTCACCGCACGGTCAGCTTTGCTTCCCCGGCAGAAAGCCGGCCGATCACCCGCGCGTCGGCGAACCCCTCTTGCCGGAAGACATTGAACACATCGCGCTCCGCCGCCGGCGCGCAGGCCACCAGCAGGCCGCCGCTCGTTTGCGGATCCGTGAGCAGCTTTCGCTTCCATTCTTCCCCGCTGAACTCCACCTCGCGGCCGTAGCTCTTCCAGTTTCTTTCCGAAGCGCCGGTAGCGACGCCCTGCTTCACCGAGTCGAGCGCCTCGGCGATGACCGGCAGCGCGTCGAACTTCACCTCGGCCGAGAGCTTCGAGCCGCGGCAGATCTCGAGCAGATGCCCGGCGAGGCCGAAGCCGGTGACGTCGGTAAGCGCGTGCACCGCCGGCATCGAGGCAAACGCTTCGCCCGGCGTGTTGAGCTTGGTCGTCCACTCGATCATCCGGGCATAGCCCGACGCCGAGAGCTTGCCCTTCTTCAGCGCCGCGGAAAGGATGCCGATCCCCAGGGGTTTTCCCAGAATGAGAACATCCCCGTCCTTGCCCGAGCTGTTTCTTTTTACTTTCTCGGGATGTACCAGGCCGAGCGCCACCAGGCCGTAGATCGGCTCCAGCGTGTCGATCGAATGCCCGCCGGCGATCGGGATCCCCACTTTCGCGCAAACCGACTCGCCGCCTTCCATCACCTGGCGGATGACGCTCACCGGCAGCTTCTCCAGCGGCATGCCGACGAGCGCGAGCGCCATGATCGGGCGCGCGCCCATCGCGTAGACGTCCGAGATCGCGTTGGTCGCGGCGATGCGGCCGAAGTCGAACGGATCGTCGACCACCGGCGTGAAGAAGTCGGTGGTGGCGACGAGCGCCTGCGTGTCGTTCAGGCGATAGACCGCGGCGTCGTCCGCGGTCTCGGTGCCGACGAGCAGCTCCTGCGGCAGGCCGCGCAGCGGCATCGTGGCGAGCATCTCGGAAAGAATGGCGGGCGCGATCTTGCAGCCGCAACCGCCGCCGTGGCTGAACTCGGTGAGGCGAATCTTTTCGGGGGCGTTCATGAGCGTAGAATTTAAGCATGAATTTCAAGCAGTTTGACGCGATCATCGACGTCCGTTCGCCCGCCGAGTACGCCGCAGACCACATCCCGGGCGCGATCTCGGCGCCGGTGCTCGACGACGCCGAGCGCGCCGAGGTCGGCACGCTTTACAAGCAGGTCTCGCCGTTCGACGCGAAGAAGATCGGGGCTTCCCTCATTGCCCGCAACGTGGCCTCCCACGTTCAACGTCTATTCAAGGACAAGCCGAAGTCCTGGCATCCCCTGGTCTATTGCTGGCGCGGCGGCAAGCGCTCGGGCGCGATGGCGCACATCCTGCGCGAGATCGGCTGGAACGCCGAGACGCTCGAGGGCGGCTACAAGGCTTACCGCAGATGGGTGGTTGCGCAATTGCAGTCGCTTCCTTCATCCCTGGAGTTCGTGGTCATCCACGGCCCCACGGGAAGCGGCAAGAGCCGCCTGCTCGGCGCGCTCAAGCGCGTCGGGGCGCAAGCGCTCGACCTGGAAGACCTCGCCGCGCACCGCGGCTCGGTGCTCGGCAACCTCCCCGACCGGCCGCAGCCCTCGCAGAAGATGTTCGAGAGCCGGCTGCTGAAGGAAATGCAGGGCCTCGGCGTTTCGCGTCCGGTCTTCGTCGAGGGCGAATCCAAGAAAATCGGCGAGCTGCAGGT
>Ga0180085_1000256_pt1 | contig 18809 bp, 14 predicted proteins | sample EasRiv730_16_10D_FD_123013 | JGI IMG/M metagenome (GOLD analysis project Ga0180085, IMG submission 123013) | Soil microbial communities from meander-bound floodplain in the East River, Colorado, USA - East River metaG ERMLT730_16_10D | ecosystem: Environmental > Terrestrial > Soil > Floodplain ... | reverse complement strand
TGGGTTCCGGCACTAGGCGCTTACAAATTGGCGGGTTTTACAACGTGGCTGTAACTCCGGGCCCTGGAGAACAGGCTCCGCGGCGGCCTTTCCCTTATATCTCACCTTCCTTCTTTGACCGAAGTTGGGGCCGGGCCAACTACCACGCCTTCCAGTTCCTGCTGGATAAGAAATACTCTGACGGACTGGCTTACTTGATTTCTTACACCTGGTCGAAGTCCATTGACATTGGCTGCTCCGGCTGGTACGGGGTGGAGGGCTGTTCGGTTCAGGACCCTTACCAGTTCAACAATGACAGAAGTGTTTCGGGCTATGACATCTCGCACTTGCTGTCGCTCTCCTGGGTCTATCAACTTCCTATCGGAAAAGGGAAGAGGTACCGAACCGGGAGTCGCCTGCTGGATCACTTCGTGGGGAACTGGCAGGTGAATGGAATTGCGATGTTCCATTCCGGGTTGCCTTATGATCTGGGGGTCAGCGGCGACATCGCCAACACGGGGAATGCCGGGTGCTGTAACGGTTACTACATGCGGCTAAACCTGGTGGGTGATCATAAGCTCTCGAATCCGACTCCTCAGAACTGGTTTAATCGATCCGCTTTTGCCGTACCAAAGCCTTTTACGTTTGGAAATCTGGGGCGACATAGCTTGCGCGGCGACGGAACCCAAAATTTCGATCTCTCGATCTTCCGTCAATTCCCGCTGGGAGAATCGAGCAGGGTGGAGTTCCGGGTGGAGATGTTCAATGCCTTTAACACGCCAGAATATGGCCTTCCAGGCCGCAACTTCAGCAGTCCGAATTTTGGAGCAGTGCTGGCTACAGCCAATCAAGCCCGCCAGGTTCAATTCGGTTTGAAGATAATTTTCTAAATGGGATCTGCTCCCAACGTTTAGGCGTCATAATAACCTCTGACTAACCGCGAAGGCGTGAAGAGCGCGAAGATCAAATCCCTCAAACAGGATGCACAGGATTGACAGGATGGGATCCCGTTAGCCGTTGCCGTGTAGGTGGGAAGGTTAAGGATCGAAGGAATTGAGATGTTTTGCTTTCCTTTTTATCCTGCCCATCCTGTTAGGTTGCATGGGGGTTTATTCGCGTTCATTTGCGGCTCACTATCTTGCGTTCTTCGTTCTCTTGGCCTCTCGGCGGCTCAGCTCCTCACCGGAAGTGCTCCACCAGCATCAAATCGCTACCCAGCTGATCCGTCTGCGAGTATAAGATCCATCGGCCATCGGGGGAGACGGAGAGGCCGCTTGTCGCGCTCTTGATCGTTGAGATCGATCTAATCTTTTTGGTCGCGAAGTTGAAGAATTGGATGGTGGAAGAGCGGCCGGCAGCATCCGGCATCGGAATAAAATAGATTCCTTCTTTCACGATGCCAAAGGCTTTCCCATTGACGGATTCGAGCACTTGGGTCTCCTGCCCGCCATCTCTGGGCACTTTCCAAAGGCTGTTGTTCCCACGGCTGTGATAAACCCATTGGCCGTCAGGAGATTCGAGGGCCCAGAGCCCACCCCAGAGCCCACCCTTTGTGGTTAGCTGGCGCGCTTCGCCTCCCCCCGCCGGCATTTTCCAGACCTGATTTTCGCCGCTGCGGTCGGATTGGAAATAAATCCACTTCCCATCTCGCGACCAACGGGCCCCGCCATCATTGGCTGGGCTACTGGCTAGGCGCTTTGGCTTGCCTCCGTTGGCGCTGATGACGTAGAACTCCCACCGTGTCTTCAGGGACGAAAAGGCAATCCACTCACCATCTGGTGACCACTGCGGATCTATACAGTGGCCAACTAATGAGGTTAATCGCTGCGCATTCGAACCGTCACTATCGCAAACCCAGATTTCAAAGCTTCCGGTGCGATTCGAACTAAAAGCGATTTTCTTCCCGTCGGGTGAGAACTGTGCCTCGTGGTCAAAGCGGGTCGAGGAGATCAGCTTCGTCGGCGCGGTTGTCTTTCCGTGAGGACCAGGAACTTCAAGGCGCCAGATGTTCACGTTAAGGAGCTGGCGGGTGTAAACTAAACGTTGCGTACGGTGAGAGATTGCCGCTTCAGAGCCGTCTTCTCCGACAGCGGCCAGCCGTTGTCGCTTGCCCGAGCCGGAGGCCGCGATCCGGAACAGGTGTGGGCTGAGCAAGGGTCCAGAAGAAAAAACAATCTCTCGCCCATCTGCGGTCCACACGGGTCTGAGGATCGTTTGACTGTCAAAAGTGAGCCGTTGTTCCCCGATCGGCTGCAAATTCTCAGAAAGGCGAAGTAGATACATATCGAGGGCGCCGGCGGCAGAAGATTCCCGGATGAACGCTAGAGTGCTGCCATCCGGCGCAAAAGCTGGCTGACTATCGATAACCGTTTTCTCTGCCGGGGAGGTCAGCCTTCGCTTCTCGCCTGACTCCACCGAGAGTAAGAACAAACACAAGGGCTCGCTGTGCGAATTGCTGTCGGTCACGATCAGCGATTCCCCATTGGGAGTCCAAGTCAGCCCCCCCGCGTAGTAGTCATGTGTAGCGCCGCTGCCGGGCCAGGTGAACGGGCTTATGTCAGCTACTTTGCGCTCTTGGCCTCCCAGTGGGGAAACCAGATACACCGCAGCTTTCATTCCAGGTCCTTCGCGGATAAACGCAATGAAGTTGCCGTCCGGTGACCAGGCAGGACTCGAGTCTGCTTCCGGGGCTGTGGTGAGACGCTGCTGGGCTCCAGTAACAATGAGTTTGACATAGATATCAAAGTTATCCTGCTTCTCTCCATTCCAGGAGAAGGCCACCTGGTTGCCGTCGGGTGAAAAGCAGGGCTGTCGTTCCTGGCCTGGATAGCTAGTGAGAGGCACGGAGATGAGCGAGTCCCCCGGTGGCGCTGTCGAACGGCCGCGCCAGAACCAGCCGGCCACAGCCAAAGAAACACCCACGACGGACAGGCTCACCCACCGCAGTAGCGAAAAACGCCTTGGCTTTCCAGAAGAATCGGTACCGTCTTTGAGGCCTAGCTGCCCTGAGGCGGATTCCTCCTTGAGGTCTTCCAGGGCCACCTTTATGTCGACCATGTGCTGGAAACGCCGGCTTGGGTCTTTCCGCAGACAACGGCTGATGATCTTTTCCAAATCATGCGGAAGAGCTCGGGAGATTTCACTGGCTGGTTTCGGATCCTGGTTCAGGACTGCCGCCAGAATCGACATCTTCGAATCGCCCTGAAACGCCCGTTGTCCGGTGACCATCTCGTAGAGCACTGAACCGAAACTGAAAATGTCGGAACGCGCGTCCACCGCCTTTCCACCAGCCTGCTCTGGAGACATATAAGCCGCTGTGCCCAAAATCGTCTCTTCGTCTGTCCAGGGCCGCATCGTTCCTGTCAACTCATCTTCCACAACCTGCGGCCTCTCGGTCAGTTTTGCCAGACCGAAGTCCAGCACTTTCACCAAGCCGCTTTCATCAACCATGATGTTTCCCGGCTTCAGATCGCGATGAACGATCCCGGCCGCGTGGGCTTTCGCCAGCGCATCGGCGATCTGGGTGGCAACCTTCAGGACCTCCTTCAACTTCAGCCCACGGCGCGGAATCACCTGGCCGAGCGTCTTGCCCTGGATATATTCCATGACAATGAAGTCCGTGCCGCTGTCGTTCGAGATGTCGTGGACCGTGATGATGTTGGGATGATTGAGTGCCGAGGCAGCTTTGGCTTCCTGAGCGAATCGCCTTTTGCGATCCGGATCTGCCACCAGTTCCGGCGGAAGCACCTTGATGGCAACAAAGCGGTCCAAGTGATAATCGCGCGCCTTGTAGACAATTCCCATCCCGCCTTCGCCAAGACGAGAGTGGATCTGGTAATGCCCAACCTGCCGACCTATCAGCGAAATGATTTGGGCAGAGCCAATCTGCTGGCTTGACAGCGAAGGGCTTCGATCCTCCGCCAGCAACCTGGCCGCAGCTTCCAGGGCAGGCGCCTCCAGAAACCCCTTGGCTGTCTCCTCGTGGGCCAGCAGCCGCTCCACCTCCTGGCGCAGGACTTCGTCCTCGCCACAGGCTTCCTTCAGAAAGGCGCCTCTCTCACCGGTTTCTCGCTTCAGAGCCGCCTCGCAGATTTGCTCGATCTGTTGCCAGCGTTCAGGCTTCATCAGGTTTCCCGCCGCTGAGCTCCTGCAAAAGCCACAGCTTGGCTAACCTCCAGTCCCGCAGGACCGTGTCGAGGGAAACGTTCAATACTGCAGCCGTTTCCTCCACACTCAGCCCTCCAAAGTAACGCATCTCCACCACCTGGCTTTTCCTTACATCCACACTCGCCAACTTCTGGAGGGCCTCGTCCAGGGCGAGCAGGTCTTCCCCGTGCCCCCGAGCTACCATCAGAGCCTCGTCCAGCGTTACCTGCTGAGGTTCGCCTCCCCGCTTTTGAGATTGGCGAGTGCGTGCCCAATCCACCAGGATGCGCCGCATTAACCGGGCCGAGACAGCAAAGAAGTGCGCCCGGTCCTGCCATTTCACCTGCTGGCCATCAATCAGCCGCAGGTAGGCCTCGTTGACCAGAGCTGTGGTTTGCAGGGTATGGGCCGCCCGTTCTCCCCTCATGTAGCGATGCGCCAGGCGCCTCAGTTGCTCGTAAACCAGAGGTGTCAGTTTCTCAAGCGCTGACTCTTCCCCCTGTCTCCAGGCCAGCAGGAGTTCGGTGACTTGCTGGGTCGAGGGCATCGTCATTCAACCTCCGTCAGAACAACTTGATGGCTGAAAGTTGATGGGTGATGGCGGCCACTATACTACGGCTGCGTTAAGCCAACTCATTAAGAAAATCACTCCTGGCGTTCCAGTTTTCTCCCCAGCTTCCGCTTTCGCATGTGAGGCCAGTCAAGTCTGGCCCTAACCATTCGCGAAATCGGAGGGGACGCCATGAACAGGTCCTATGTATGCGACTGCGCTGTGAAGCTTTTCATCTGTGCTGCCTGTTTCACCATCTGGACACCGACCGCTTCCTTTGCCGAGACGGGACACACACTGCAACTTATCGTGTGTGTGTATAACCACGCCCAAGTTCCTTCCAAATGTTTAACTCAAGCCCTGAAGGAAGTGACTCGCATCTACCGCCATGCAGGAGTCGAGCTGGCTTGGTTGGATCGCCCACTTTCAATCGCCCTGGCCAAAGGTCCAACGGACTACCTGCAACGGCTGGGACAGACCAGTTTGGTCCTTCGCATTGTCCCGAGCGCAATGGCTGAGCACTTGCCCATCAGCGATACGGCTTTAGGCTATGCCCCTCCCTGCGGCAAGGAAGAAGCAGGTTGCATGGCCCATGTCTTGTATTACAAGGTAAAGGACCTGGCCAGCAACGGAAATGCCTCTTTATCTCAGATTCTGGGTTTGGCCATTGCCCATGAGCTAGGCCACCTACTGCTCGGCGCCAACGCCCACGTTGCTAGTGGGCTCATGCGGGCCCAATGGGGGCAAGAGGAGTGGCGGCTAGCTGCCAAAGGGGGTTTACTGTTCACCGCCGAGCAATCAGCAGTGATTCGCAACCAAGTCGTCGGCAGGATCAAAGCACAGCAAGCGCATCAGAACGGTGGATGAGGTATTCTTGAAGGGCTCCCTTTACTGACCAATACGTGCAAAACAGCGGCAGGGGGTGTTTTGTCTCTGAGCCACCGACCCATTGAGATTCGCGCCGAGGATGCAGGTGGTTGGGTGGAATTTGAAGGCTGGCGCATCAACCTGCCCGCCGGCAGTAAGATTAATTTCCCTTCCTATCCGTTTGATCCTGAAACGCGGGATACCCGGGCACCTTTGAGTCAGGCGAGGGGTATTCTGTCCTATCCGTTGAACTCGACGATCCCCAAGACCGAGTTCACCATCACGGTTCTGAAGCAGTAGCCTGACTATAGACTATGTCTCAATACTGATGGTCGACCGGTAACTGACTGCGCGAAGCCTTGTAGTGATTCTCCGCTTTGCCTTAGAACAGCCTCTGTGTAGAATGACCCGCCTGAGCTGAACGCCCAGCTGCTTCGGATCCTCGTTGATCCCTCTCGTCTTTTCACTCGCAGTTTCCATTCCACATGAAAAAACTACTGGCTGCCAACCGAAGTGAAATTGCTATCCGCATCATGCGCGCTGCCTCCGAGTTGGGGTTGCGGACGGTCGCGATCTATTCGGAAGAGGACCGTCTTGGGCTACATCGCTTCAAAGCAGACGAAGCCTATCTGATAGGCAAAGGAAAGGGCCCCGTTCAGGCGTACTTGGATATTGACGGCATTGTTGCGCTTGCGCAGGAAAAGCAGGTGGATGCCATCCATCCCGGTTACGGGTTTCTTTCTGAGAACCACGCGTTTTCTCGCGCTTGCCAGAAGGCTGGCATCGCCTTTATTGGGCCCGAACCGGAGTTGCTTGAGTTGCTTGGAGACAAGGTGGCGGCCCGCCACCTCGCGGAAAAGGCTGGCGTAAGGGTTGTGCCGGGGACTCAGAAAGCCGTGCAGGGCTTGGAGGCAGCAAAGAAGGCAGCCAAATCCATCGGCTTCCCGCTGATTGCGAAGGCCTCGTTTGGCGGCGGCGGGCGTGGCATGCGTATCATCCGCTCGGCTGGGGAGTTGGAGGCACGGCTGGAGGAGGCGAGTCGAGAAGCCGCAGGCGCGTTTGGCGACGGCGCGGTATTTCTGGAAAAGTACATTGAGCGCGCGCGCCATATCGAGGTCCAGATTCTGGCCGATCAGCACGGCAATGTGATGCATCTTTATGAACGTGACTGTTCGGTGCAGCGCCGCCACCAGAAGATTGTTGAGGTGGCGCCGGCCGTTGGCATTTCGGCCAAGGTCCGGAAAGAGTTGTGCGATGCCGCTGTGCAGTTGGCTCGGACCGCCGGTTATCGCAATGCGGGCACGGTGGAGTTCCTCGTGGATGCCGACTCCGAAGAATGGTTCTTCATCGAGGTGAACCCGCGCATTCAGGTGGAACACACGGTCACGGAAATGGTGACCGGAGTCGATCTGGTGCGCTCACAAATCCTGGTAGCGCAAGGGCACAAGCTGCACGAAGCGCCGTTGGGCCTTCCACAACAAAACGCAGTGCCGCTTCATGGATCGGCCCTGCAATGCCGCATTACAACAGAAGATCCCGAAAACAGTTTCTCGCCCGACTACGGCAAGATCACGACGTACCGATCTCCGGCAGGCTTCGGCATCCGGCTGGACGGCGGCACGGCTTACGGCGGGGCGGTGCTCACTCCCTACTACGATTCCTTGCTGGTGAAGGTGACGGCCTGGGGAAACTCACTTCCGGAAGCTTGTCAGCGCATGGACCGCGCCCTGCGCGAGTTTCGCATTCGTGGGGTAAAGACCAATATCCCTTTCCTGGAAAACGTGGTGAATCACCGGACGTTCCAGAGTGGACAGACCACCACCACTTTCCTGGATGAAACGCCGGAACTGTTTCGCTTTAGTCGTCGGCGCGACCGCGCCACACGGCTGCTGAACTATCTTGGAGATGTGATCATCAACGGTAACCCCGAAGTCGCCGGCAAGAAGTGGCCTGAAGGCTACGGCTCAGCGGTCAAGGCCACCGACGCTGAACCGATCATACTGCCTGAAGTGCCTTTCACCAAGGGTGTACCGCCGGCGCCCGGCACCCGCCAGATGCTGTTGGCGATGGGCCCGAAGAAGTTCGCGGAATGGACACGGAAACAGAAACGGCTGCTTGTCACCGACACGACGTTTCGCGATGCCCACCAGTCGTTGCTGGCTACGCGCGTTCGGTCCATCGACATTTTGCGGGTGGCTGAAGCGGTGGCGCACCGGCTGCCCGGGCTGTTCAGCCTGGAGATGTGGGGCGGCGCCACGTTCGACACATCCATGCGTTTTCTGCTGGAAGACCCCTGGCAACGGCTGCGCCAACTGCGTGAGCTGGTCCCCAACATCTGCTTTCAAATGCTGCTGCGCGCTTCCAATGCGGTTGGCTATACCAGCTATCCCGACAACGTCGTGGCGGAGTTCGTCAAAGAGTCGGCACGCCAGGGCATCGACATCTTCCGCATTTTCGACTCGCTGAACTCCGTCGAGAACATGCGGGTGGCGATTGACGCCGCTCTCGAAACCCATGCGATCTGCGAGCCGGCCATCTGCTATACCGGAGACATTCTCAATCCGGATCGCCCGAAATATTCCATCCAGTATTACGTCAAGATGGCCAAGCAACTGGAAAAACTTGGCGCCCATTTTCTGGGCATCAAAGACATGGCCGGGCTATGCAGGCCCTATGCGGCGTTCCAGTTGGTGAAGGCATTGCGCGAAGAAATCGGCATTCCCATTCACTTCCACACCCACGACACCAGCGGCCTGAACGCGGCGTCGATTCTGAAAGCGGCCGAAGCTGGCGTCGATGTTGCCGACGCGGCGGTTTCTTCAATGAGCGGGCAAACCAGCCAGCCGAATCTGAATTCACTGGTCGAAGCCCTGCGACATACACCACGGGATACACAACTTGACCCCGTGGTCCTCAACGAGTGTTCAGACTATTGGGAGCAGGTGCGCCGCTATTATTTGCCTTTCGACGGCGGCCCCGGGGCTGGAGATGCCAAGGTTTACCAACACGAGATTCCCGGCGGACAGTATACGAACCTGCGCGAACAGGCGGCGGCGATGGGCTTGGGGCACCGCTGGGCCGAAGTGGAAAGAACCTACGCGGATGTGAACCTGTTGTTTGGCGATATCGTGAAAGTGACACCTTCCAGCAAGGTTGTCGGTGACATGACGCTTTTCTTGATGGCCAAAGGGATGAAGCCAGCGGAACTGCTCAGCCTGGACGAGGGTCACGATCTGGCGGTTCCGAACTCCGTGGTGGACATGTTCAGCGGATCGCTGGGGACGCCGCCAGGTGGCTGGCCGCGCAAACTGCAGAAGATTATCTTGCGAGGCGGCGAGCCTCGCAAGGTTCGACCGGGGAGTGATCTGCCCGCAGCCGATTTCGAGGAGACGTTCCGCACTCTGGAGAAGAAAGTGGGGCGGTCGGTTCAGCGCGACGATGTATTGAGCTATTTGCTCTATCCCGAGGTCTTTCTCAAATACATAAAGTTTCGGCTCGCCTTCAGCGATGTCAGTGTTTTGCCGACCCCACAATTCTTCTACGGAATGCGATCGGGAGAGGAAATCACCGTCGAGATTGAACCTGGCAAAACGCTTGTCGTTAAGTTCCTTACGGTCAGTGAACCACACCCTGACGGCCAGAGAACCGTGTTCTTTGAACTCAACGGCCAACCGCGGGAGATCGTAGTTCGGGACAAATCATTGCGGGTTGCGGCGCCGGCTCATCCGAAAGTGAATCCCAGCGAGCCCGGCCATGTGGGTTCACCCTCGCCGGGCGTGATCACCAACGTGTTTGTTCAGCTCAGCCACAAGGTGGGTCGTGGGGACAAGCTCTTGATGCTCGAGGCCATGAAGATGCAGAGCACCATCTATGCGCCCATGGCGGGTCGTATCAGTCAACTCCTGGTGGAACCGGGCCAGCGCGTCGATGCCAAAGACCTGCTGGTGGTGATTGAAGGCACCAGCGACTAAGGATTCTGACGTGCCTTACGCTACGGCCGAGCCACTCTGGTTTTCGCTTCCTCAATCTCGCCTTCGCTGATGTCCGTAAAATCCATTCGCCGGTGTGTGGACAGGTAAAGCGCTAGTCCTGTGATGCACACCAACACTCCCAGTACGGCCAACAGCAGCTTTCGAATCAGATTGTCGACTACTGCGTGAGTTTCACTATAGTCCTGCTCAACCACCGTCAGCCACTTTAGTGCCGGATAGCTGGCGGAAAGCCCGGTGTCGAGGTAGGCGACGGATTTCTTGATTCCTCCAGGCGCGGTCGCCGTAATGAAATCTGGTTTGGTTTGCGAATGCATGGCATCGCGGATGTCATCGATGTAAGCCAGTTGACTTGATGCCTTCGAATCGAGATTTTCGCCAGCAATGATGGTGCCGTCATCCTTGATGAGCAAGGTTTCGCCTGTTCTGCCAATTTTGACTCCTGTCACCAGTGGAAACAGGTCGCTGATGTCTACGATGTTACCAATGGTGCCAATGACCGTGTCCTGGCCGTCTTCCAGGATGGGCACGGCGATATGCAGCGAATTGGCCTTGGTAATCAAATCAGCCGTTACGTCCTCGATAACGACACTACCGGTGACTCCATCCTTGAAGGTCTCGCGCCACCAAGCTTCGTCGGCTTGGTCGTAATCGACTGTCTTGACGTTAGCGGCTGCCACGGCACCCATGCGGTCGGTCACCGTGATGCGCTTGACACTGGAATGCACTCCAGCAAACTGGCGCAGAAACTGTGAAGCCGTGTTTGAAAGAATCGGCTCAGCATAGGGTTTGGATTGGGGAGTCAACCAGACTCGGTCAATCTCGCTGATCCGTTTCTGAATGAGCTCAGGGGTGCCGGAATACGAAGAGTTCTGTTTCCGAACTATCTCTTTGACCGACGGACTGATGGCCAGAGTTGCGACTTCAGCCACCAGATGGTTGATCGCGTAACTCATGGTTTGCGCGTTTTTCCGGGCAATCGCTCGAAAATCATCGGCGATCTTGGCTTCAACCGAGCTTTCTACCTGGCCAACGGTGAAGAAGGCCAAAGCCCAGAGGGGCAGGTTCACGAGAATCAGAAGGATCACCACGGTCCTGAGATCGATGCTCAATCCATCTCGCTTCGTCATAAAGCCTCCTTTTTGCAAAGCCCAAGGATGCTGCTGTGCCCGATTGGAGTCAGCGGGTCGTCGGTCGACCCAATGTCCCGAGGGAAGAGCGGTTGAGGACAGCTGTCATTTGTCGGGGAAAGCGAATTTGAGGAGAACATGAGCGAGGGCAAACCCTATACAACGGCCTCCTTTTGCTAAAAGGCTCGTTGTATGTGGGAACCTCAGTGTGGCACCGCGATACCCGGGCGATTGCCAACCAGTCCTGGAAAGGAGTTGAGTGCATAATGAACTCGAACTCCCAGATTATACTCCTGCTCTAATGTGGGCGCGCAGAAATCATGGGCTCTATCGGAATCGTACAGGCATTCAGCTCAAACAAGAAGTATTCTGGATAACGGTCCACACCAGGAATTGAAAAATGAAGTTCACATTGATACAGTGCAAAAGCCTTGAAATGAGGCATCATTGAATGGAGGCGTGATGATGAAGCGAATATCGAGAAGGGAATTCACTTCCTGCGTTGCCTTGACCGCCGGGGCCATCGTTGTTTCGAACAGAGTCGCTTGGTCGCAGAAGGCGCCGAGTTCAGTGGTCGAAGGTGTCCAGCTTGGAGTCCAGACCTACAGCTTTCGCGACCGCCCTTTGGACCAAGCCATCACAGCCATGATCGAAGTTGGTGTCAACAGCTGTGAGTTGTGGCAGGGGCACTTGGAGCCTCAAAATCTCGATCGGCAGGCTTTGCGCAAGTGGCGCTTGGAAACGCCCCTTTCGGTGTACAGGGAGGCTGGTCAGAAGCTTCAGAAGGCCGGCATCCAGCTCAGTGCCTACAATTACAGCTTCAAGAAAGACATGACGGACGAGGAGATGGAGCGCGGTTTCCACATGGCCAAAATGCTGGGTACCCATGTCATCACAGCCTCATCCAACCCGAGCATCGCTCAAAAGATCGACGGTTATGCCAAGAAGTTCAAGGTCCGTGTCGGCATGCACAACCACGCGCAAGGAGGCAGACCGGACGAATTTGACGGACCCAAGGAATTTGCTCAGGCGATGGAAGGGGCTTCCCCTTTCATTTGCATCAACCTAGACATTGGCCACTTTGTGGCTGCCGGTTTTGACCCCGTTAAGTACCTCGATCAGCATCACGCTCGCATCGTCACTCTGCACATCAAGGATCGGCAGAAAGGGCTGGGGCCAGAATCACCCACTGTGAAGTTTGGAACCGGTGGCACACCCATTAAGGAGGTGTTGCAGCTTCTAAAGAAAAAGAAATATCGCATTCCTGCCAACATTGAGCACGAGATCAAAGGCCAGGCAGCCATCGAGGGTGTTCGCGAGTCGCTGGAGTACTGTAAGCAAGCATTGGCTTAGGAAAAATGAGTTCTGGATTGTCGTTTGTAGTGCTTGGACTCGTTGTGTTACGATTTGCGTCCGAAATTGAATTTTCAAGGAGGTATAGCATGAGTGATGGAAGTGACCGGCTATCAAAATTGGCGTATTTTCTGGTGGGTGGGGGAATTGGCGCCGTCGTGGCGCTGCTGTTTGCACCACGTACCGGACGTGAAACTCGGGAAATGATTTCCCAACGGGCTTCTGAAAGCAGGGAGCGCGTGCTGTCAGCCACACGGAACGTTGGTGATCGAGTGACGACCTATATCGATAAGGGAAAGGAAGTGGTGTCGTCCCAGAAAGAGCAGATCTCTGCGGCCATAGAAGCGGGCAAGCAAGCCTATCGTGACGAGAAAGCAAAAACGCAGATGGGTGGCGAGTAGTTTCAGAAAGGTTTTTCTTCGCTGCTTCTTTTTGCCAAAAAGCAAGCAGCTCCCTACCCCGCAGGGCGGCATCCCCGATTCAACGATTGGAGAACGCAGTGGAGAATCTGGCTGTCATTTTCATGGGGTTGACCACAGTTGCGATCGTCGTGCAGGTGTGCGTGCTTGGTGGCATCTTTATTTCGATCAAGAAGATGGCTTCCAATGTCGAACGGGTGCGCTTCGACATGGACAAGAAGATTGATCCGGCGTTGACCGAGTTCAGAGACGTGCTTGGAGATGCCAAACAGGTTCTGCAGAATCTCCGTACAGCGGCAGAAAACTTCGCCGGTATCTCAGAAACGGTTCGGTATCAGGTGGAGCGCGTCAATACCGTGATTGAAGACACCACCGACCGCGCCCGAGACCAGATCGCCCGTGCCGACGAAGTGATTACCGACGCTATCGAAAAGATGGAAGCCACCTCCGCCGTTGTCCAACAAAATGTACTGGCGCCCATTCGGGAGATCTCAGCTCTCATCCGAGGTGTTTCCGGCGGCCTGCATTTCTTGTTCGCCAGGCGGAAGAACCAGGTTGACGCTGTTCATCAGGATGAAGAACTGTTCATCTAGGCCATCCCCTGCCGTGTGTCAGATAGTATCCCCACCGAATCTTTGAGCTCGCAGCGGAGCTTCCCTCTCCGAAATCTCTTCCTGTTTTTTGGCCTTGCCAGCGTGGCGGCTGTGGTCTGCTGCTACAGTTCGGGAATCCTCAACCTGCACTATGACGGAGTGGCACGGCTCAATATCGCACGCCGTGTGTTGGACCATCCCGTTCCTCATTACAGCCACCTTGGCACAGTTTGGCTGCCCCTGCAGCAGCTTCTGTTGCTGCCGTTTGTGCAGAGTGATTTCTTGTGGAGTACGGGCCTGGCAGGCAGCATTGTCTCTTCCCTGGCTTTCTGCGCTGCGTGCTACTGCCTGTTTGAGCTCAGCCGTTTGCTGCACGGCAGCGAGTGGGCCGGAGTTTTATCGGCTGCTGCCTTCGTGGTCAACCCCAACATTCTTTATCTGCAAGCAACGCCGCTCGGCGAGATGCTCTATATCGCCCTGTTTCTGGCTGCGCTGCTTGCTCTGGTTAAATTCACCGAGCAGATTTCGGTCCCATCTGCCGTGGCCTGCGGTGGCTGTGTCCTACTGGCATCCCTAACGCGGTATGACGGCTGGCTTCTCGCTCCATTGGGTGCCGGCTTGGTTCTGACAGCAATTTTTTGCGACCACAGGTCAATACGTCATTCGGCCCTCGCAATCGCGGTGTATTCAATCATTGCGACATCAGGCATTGCAGCCTGGCTTCTATACAACCAGTTGGCGTTCAACAGCCCGTTGACGTTTCTGACAGGAGAATATGCGACGCGCCGCAATATCGGCCGTATCGTTGAGGAGGCTGGGCTACAGATATATCCGCCGCAAGGAGACCCACTGAAGGCGATAGCGTACTACGTCGAGGCCGCCCGGCTGGGCGCCGGGGATGTGCTGTTGATCGCTGGTGGATTGGGGTTCTTCACTGTTCTTTGGTGGCGGAGCTGGAAGAATCCGGCGCTTTGGTCCGGAGCTCTTTGTTTCTTGCTTCCGCCAGCCTTCTACATTGTGAATATGGTGCACGGCAGCGGAATTATTTTCGTGCCCAGCCTTCCTCCCCATGGCATCCTCAATGTTCGCTATACGGCTCTCGTTATTCCCGGCCTCTGTCTATTTCTACCGGGCATCGTCAACACCTTGGTTCACGCAGCAAGAAGACTTGGAAGGCTGGGCTGGCTTTCGGGTGTTACAGGGGCCAAATGCGGAGTTGGTGCAATCCTCACAGTCCTGATCCTAACCGGAACTCGGCAGGTGATGAACGGGATTCGTGGCGTTGCTTTCGTTCAAGAAGCTTACGTGAATGGATTTGAAAGGAAGCAAACCGATTATCAAGCAGCGGCTTTCTTTCGGACCCACTATGACGGACAACCCATCTTAATCGACCTTGGCCAGCACGGAATCATTCCTCAAAAAGCCGGAATCCGGCTGAGGAATCTTGTCAACGAAGCCACTGCCTGGGAAGCAGCACTCGCCAGGCCGTCACTGTTTGTGGGTTGGATTGTGGAGCAGGAAGGGGATGGAGTCTGGAAGTTTCCAGTCAACAGGCAAGATCTCGAAGGCCAGTTCGAAAAGGTGCTTGAAGTGACCGGCCCCTTCGAAAAGCCGTTGAGAATCTATCGGAGGCTTCAGCGCTAGAGCGCGTCGATGTTGAACGTGGAAGTAGCTTCCAGGCGCTTGGTTCAGCGGCAACACGCCCCCGCTGCCACTTTCTGCCGTTTCCAACTCGCCTTTGGCTGAGATCAGACTACTTTGCCTTCAACCCGAAACAATAAACCTGCGAATTGCTGTCCACGGCGTACACTTGACCGTTCGCCAGGGCAAGTCCGCTGAAGTGGACCCAAGTGTCGATGGCATTTCCGCTCTGGTAAAGCACCTTGCCGGTTTTGGCGTCGAGAGCATAGAGCACCGCGCGCTCGGTGTTTTCCTTGCGTTGCGAATCGTTCAGCATGGTTTGCTTGGGTGCAAAAATCACGCCACCTTCGCGGGTTTGGTTCACGTTCTCGCCATTGGAAAGGGCGAATACCACTCCGTTGGCGATCACCACGGGTTCGGGCACTTTAAAGTCCCCTGAAATCCAAGCGGGTTCCAGGACAGGCCTGGCGTCCGCGCCAGTAGCGACCTTGAAAGCCATGATGCTGCCATTCGGGTTGGGGCCATTCGTATTCGGAAACTTTGGGGACTTCTTCGAGACGGGCCCCCACATGGGAACATAGACCCACGAGTCTCCTTTCTCATCCTGCCAGGCCGAGAGGCCGCCCCAGATTCCCGTTCCTTGAAACGAATCTTCGTCGTTGCCGAGCCGCGGCGTGGTAAAGAGCGGCGTATGGTGATCCTTTCCACCCAGCTCGGTAGCATCCATCAAATAGACCACCCCTTCCTTCCCACCACCGGCCAATAGAGTGCGACCGCGGTGCGCAAACCAAACTGGGCTGGTGCAGCCAATGTCCCAGTCGTATTTGTTCACGTCCCGCCAGTTCAAGGGTGCGAAGTAGTCTTTCAACTCCAGATCCGTCAATGAGGCCGCGATAACGCTGCTCCCATATCTTTGGTTGGCTGGATCAAACTCGCCATCACCCGTCATCCCGTACACCCGTCGATCTGCGCCGATCACTGGCCCTCCGCGACCCCAGATTCCAGCATGCCCTCTCTCGGAAACCAGCAACACTCGAACGAACGGTCGAAAGGGGTTGCGCACATCGATCGAATACAACCCCGATTGGGCGCTGCCGCAACCTTGAGAAATCGAAGTGTAAATGACTCCGTCGACCAAGTTGAGACTCCAGTTCTTGGAGAATGGCGGGACAAACTGGATTGGACCGAAACGGACTTTACCCGTTCCCAAATCCAGGCCATAGAGCCGGCCATCGAGGCCGATCGCATAGATGATTCCTCCTGTTTTATCAATGGTCGGAGTGGCATTGATTCCCTGCGGGCAAAGCCACATGTCTTCATTCTTCGGCACGGTCAGCGTATCGAAGGTCCGGGTCCAAATCGCTGTCCCTGTTTCCGCGTCGAGTGCGAACAAGTGGTTGGAACTTCCAGCGACAAAAACGAGTGTCTTCACGCCTTGCGCCGTGGTGATGTTGCTGGCGACCACCGGGACCGTCAGAGCCGTGAGTGACTTTGGCTCGTTCTTCAGCGGCACTTTCCACTTCAACGACAGCCCAGATACGTTCTGGAGCGAAAGCTGGTTCTCTGCGAAAGCCCACCCGGAACGTTGCGGATCATGTCCAAACGTCAGCCAGTCGGCAGCGAAAACAGCAGGTACTTGAAGAATGAAACCAAGCAGCAGTACAGGACAGAGACGGTTCATTGGCAATGGTCCTTCACGGTGGGATTTTTCATGGAGAGGAGGAGCCTACGATTTAGGGTTTGGGAACCTCCGCAAACCTCCCCTCTCCCCTCCTTGTCCAAGGACGAGGAACTTAAGGACTGTTCACGATCCGCTTGACGCAGTTGCAGCAGCAATCCAGTCGGAGATTTGCGCAAGAATTCCGGAACTGGGCTCGACGACCTCATTCTCGGGAGAGAAACCAGCCCGAGCCAGCACCGCCTGGACGCGAATGCCATACTCCCGTTTCTCAGGCAACAGCCCGTTGTAAGCCTGGATGGCTTTCTCGTTGCCATGCCGGTCGGCCATGACTTTTAGAATAGACGTGCCCACATCGATATTTTCTTCCGGGTTTAACAGGTTTCGCTTCTCGAAGTCGAACTGTCGTGCGTGAATCCGTGCATTCACTTGCATTAACCCCAGATCTCCAGATGGAGAAACCGTGAGTGGATTGCCGCCGCTTTCGACAACGACGATCGCGGAGACGACCGCGGGGCTGAGGCCTTTTTCTACAGACTTCCGCGCAATGGCCGATGCATACCGCTCCTGCTCGGCTTGGGGACGTTGTGTCTGCTTCAGAACCTGCAAGCTTGATTCATAGGCACGGCCCACACGCAGATTGAACACTCTCCCATGAAGCTTCCAGCCAACAAAGAATAGACCGCAGCTTCCGGCCAAAAACAGAATCGAGAATGCCCAGATCTTGAAACGTCCGCGGCGGCCTCTGCGGGGCTTTCGACGAGGTTGTGGGCGAAAGTCGAAAGAACGTTGGACAGCTGCAGTGCGCCGTCTCTTGTTTTTTGGCATGAAGGTATACGAGGGACTCCGAATTCGTTACTGCGCTTCAGCTCTAGGCCAACTGGTCGAAGCCCTGCCAGGTGATCTTAGCACCCACTTCTTCAACTTTAGGCCAGGCCGCCTGATGTTCCTTCGACTTGGCCCATGCTGCCCGTTGCTTCTCCGTTTTGAACGAGATATCGATCTCGTATTTGCTATCCGAGTCGTAGTGCCGCAACAACCGGGTTGACAGGAAACCGTCTTGTACTTTAATCGCGGGCACGTAGGCACTGTGGTAAAGTTTTTCCAGCTCCGTCCCCTTACCAGGCTTGACCTCGATGTAGATGTGCAGTTGTACCGATTTGCCGGGACTCTGGGCATACAGGTTTGGCTTCAAGCCTCGGCCGGCAAGGGCGGCGGCAGCTCCAAAAGCGAAGGATTTCAACCACCTCCGGCGGACTGTAAGAACCTGGACAGGAACCGGCTCGTTCTTGGGCATCGACTTCCTCCTGAAGTTCAAAGTTCGGGTGGCGGAAGTATAGCCTATTGCTGAAAATAAAAAAGCCCTTCAAGAAAACTGAAGGGCTTTTTGAACTTACTGCCAAAACCTGGAAATACTTTTATATCCCAATTACGCTGCCAGTGGAGCCGTGAACTCGGCTGTGAGCTTGGGGAACCGTTGAAGAATTTTCTCTTTCAGTCCTTTTGGAACATGTTGTGACTCGTTTTCCATGAACTTGTCACCTTTCTTCACGAAAAGTTTCAAGTTGTCTTTGTCACCGTCGCGTTGCTTCACAACAACCCACTGCGTGTTGGCTCCGGGTTCAATTTCATAGACATCCACGCGGGTTTGGGCAATTGGCAAAGGAATGCTGGTGCGATACCGGGCACGGCACGGGTCGTCGGAATACACTGCAAAATTCATGTCCTGTCCACCGTAGTAAAACTTGCAGTCTTTCAGCTCCATGATGCCTCCTTGTGAACTGCGCGGTTTTAGCAGGGTTGATTTCAGGTTCTCATTTGGCCCTTCTGGAACTCCACTCTGCACTTTCTTCCTTGTGATGCAAATTCCCGAAAAAAAGCTTTCAACACTATTACGAATTCCGCGAGGTTCTGGTTTTATTCCCCAACAGAATTTTTTCACAGGCCTACCTGGTCGTTTCTTTTGCCTCTTTGAGTAACCTATCGAGCCAGCCGAATGGTTGCATTAGGGCTTTGACTGCCCGTAGGAAGAAGGGTTGGCTATTCACGTGGCGAAGATGGTTGAGGCAGAAGGGCTTAGCGGCTTGCCGTGGGAGCAAGTTGAATCAAATGAACAGACTTCAGGTCCTGCCCAGACTTACGATTGGGGGCCACACTTTCGTTCAATTCAAAGGACTTGAGAGTAGGTCGGAGAAAAAAGGATATGGAAGAAAATCTTCAGGGACGTTGGTGGCTCCTGGGTGCCGTCCCCACTTTCAGGTTGTTCATCGGTCACGCCGAAAGATCTTCGCCTTGGGCATAAAGGTTACGTTTTCATCCAGAGGGAAAATCGGTCGCGAGCAGCGTGTGTGACCGAGGCTTTTGAGATTAGCGCTGGTGGAGCCGGGTGCATCCACGTTCAGCACAAGCTCTGCTCCATGCTCAAACATGTGAGGCTGGCAATGGGGCGACTTCACGATGACGG
>Ga0180085_1000255_pt1 | contig 18833 bp, 17 predicted proteins | sample EasRiv730_16_10D_FD_123013 | JGI IMG/M metagenome (GOLD analysis project Ga0180085, IMG submission 123013) | Soil microbial communities from meander-bound floodplain in the East River, Colorado, USA - East River metaG ERMLT730_16_10D | ecosystem: Environmental > Terrestrial > Soil > Floodplain ... | reverse complement strand
GCGGTGACTTTGGGTATAGAATCTCATCAGGTCTCCTCCTCATGGAAATTGGATACTTCCAAGGAGCATATCCAATCGATATGCTCCCAGGGGAGGCCTTGATGAGTATCAATGCGATGGAGCCGACGCCGGGTCAACCGTCGCAGGTCAAGGCAGGCACTGGTGGCCCGGCGCGGCTCAACGTCTGGTCGTTACATAGGGGCTGAGGCCTCGGTCCACTTCCCCGGCCAGGGAGTGCAACATCGCAGCAGGAGGAAAAAACATGTCTGTTGAAAAATGGAATGAATTGGGTCGCATCTGGGAAGAGGATCACGGACTGCTCGACCCAGAGCAGGTGACCAAATGCGAGCGCGCGGACGTGGCAGAGCCCTTCCGCTCTCCCGTTCCGACGCGGATGATCTCGAATGGCGAATATATGCCGGTGCCGCAAACCGACAAACAGAGACGGGTCGAAGCGAGGATCAAAGAACTCGTAGACGAGGCCAGCAAAAAGCTTGGAGTCAGTCGGCGGCAATTCCTAAGCAGTTCGGGCGGCATGGCGGCGGCGTTAGTAGCCATGAACGAGATATTCGGAGGGTTCTTCAACGTCAGCCTGACCGAGCTGTTCGAACCGGCAGCCTACGCACAGGCCGCCCCGCCGAAGAACCTGTTTGTCTTCGACGATCAACTACACCTGGTCCGCGGGAGCCGGCCATCGCCGGCCGCTTTACGGGCCATTGCCAAAGGGCCTTCGTCTGCCCCGCACGTCAAGTCGAATCCCTACAATCCGAGCGGGCAGCGTGATGAGCTGGGCAACGCCTGGAGTGTCTGGAACCCGGCGCTCGTCGGCCTGCCGATTGATCCCGGTTACGCTCACATTACGCAGTTCATCAAAGACGTGTACCTGGACAGTCAAGTCACCATCGGACTGCTGAGCAATGTGACTGCCTCTTTGGTTCAGATTGAGGGCGCACAATCCCGGGCGCCACGCAACTCGCAGGAGGCTCAACGCGGCGAAATTCTCACGGCCGCCCAGACCGCGGCCGCGCGGAACTTCGTCAACGAGATTTCCGGCTCCACGCGCATGCTTTGCCACGGCCTGCTTTACGTCGGCAAAGGCAACCTGGCTTACATCCAGGAACAGATCGATCAGAACAAACCGGACTCGTGGAAGGGCTACAACATTTCAAACTCGGCGAAAGTGGATAACGATCCCAACAGCCTTATGCGGCAATGGCGACACGATGACGCCGAGGTGGCGTATCCGACCTTCGAGCTCATCCAGAAGAACTACGAGCGTCTGAAAAGGCGAAAGCCAGGGTTCAACAACATCTGCGTTCATAAAGGCCTGGCGCCCGGTCCGCCGGACCCGAAGCGCGGCCATCCCGATGACATGCCAAAAGCGGCGCGTGACTGGCCCAAGCTCAACTTCATCACTTACCACTCCTGCATCCAACCGAACTTCTTCATGGCTGACACACTCGAGGACGTCAAAGCGGGCAAGCTGCGCGGCGGCGTGCCGAACATCAGTTGGACGACGGAGTATGCCCAGCTCGTTCAAGGTCTGCCGAACTGCTATGCGGAGATCGGTACGACCTGGGCCTCGTCCGTGGTGACGTTTCCGACGATCGCGGCACATATCATGGGCCAGCTCCTGAAGTTTATGGGCGAGGACCGGATCGTGTTCGGGTCCGATTCGGTTTGGTATGGGTCGCCGCAGTGGCAGATCGAGGCGTTGTGGCGGTTCCAGATTCCCGCAGCGCTGCGCGAAAAGTACCGCTATCCGGAACTCACTGAATCGGCCAAGCGGAAGATCCTGGGGCTGACGTCCGCCAGGTTGTATGGAATCCAAGCCGTGGACGCGGGCATGTACCGCGCCGTACCGAAAGATTACGAGTCGCGGATGACCAAAGAGCTGAAGACCCTTCTGGAGTTTGGCCAGTTGAGAGGAGACAACCTGGCCAAGATGAAGGAGACTTACCAATCCCTGGCGATCGAGCCGGACCATAGCCGCTACGGGTGGATGCGGGTGAGGGCATGACGGGTAGAAGACCATTGCTGCGGGACACGTCCGATTCACGGAATTCCTGGGCACTGGACCCTTTTCAATCCAGACACGAATGGCAAGAACTCAATCCCTGGCCTGGCGCTGCGGGTGCCCGGGACGGCGCCCTACTTGCTTAGTGGTGCCGGCCTGCTGCCCGGTGAGAACCACAAAGCGGTCCGTCGCCCGGCGATCAGACCTTACGGAGGCCACCACATGATGACACGGCGAGCTTGTTTGTCGACACTGACAGTGGCGGCGGCGAGCGCAACGCGAGCGTCCGGAGCCCAGTTGAAACCCTCTGGCTATACGATCGTTAACGGTGGCGAGCACGCCTGGGTGCTGAACGATTCGCGTTTCCCTATTCGGCCGGAGTACGCGATTTGTCCAAACAGCCTACCGGAACATGAGTACTCGGCGGAAAGCATTCTCGAGCTGATGCGGCGAAACGGGATCGACAAGACAGTGATTATTCACGTCTGCTACTACGGTCGCGATAACTCGTACGCGAGTCATTGCGTAAAGACTTACCCCGACAAGTTCGCGGCCATCGGACTGCTGGTGGGCTACCGCCTTTACTCACCGGACGACAAGGAGAACCCGAGGCGGCTGGAGCGGGCCATCAAGGAAGAACACCTGGTGGGGATGCGGCTGAGCCCGCGATACGACCCCGACGTGGTGTGGCTGAACGATCCGGTGTGTTATCCGCTTTGGAAGAAAGCCGAGGAGTTGGGGGCCGTCTTCAACATCTTCTTGTCGCCTCATCAGCTCTCTCAAGTGGCCGACATGGCGAACCGCTTTTCGGGTGTGAACGTGGTCGTTGATCATTTCGCGATGATGGACATCGCGCGGCCAGACAGCGAGGGCATCGATCGAATCCTTGCGCTGCGACGATATCCCAACGTCTACATCCGCACTTATTTGAGCAATACTTCCAAGCAACGTGTTCCCTGCCGGGACATGTGGCCGTACTTGCGTAAAGTTTACGATCAATTCGGCCCGCGGCGGATGGTATTTACTAACTTCCACGAGCTGCTGATCATGAAAGAGATGATTCCGTTCTTCAACGCCGAAGACAAGGAATGGATCTTGGGTAAAACGGCTTTGAATCTCTACTTCAAGCAAGCGGCTACCAGCTAGGGCGAGAGAGATTCGACATCTTTCTTTCTGTCGTTTGCCTCGCTGGATCAGGCACGCGAGGGCGAGCCACCCGACCGCCCGGAAAGCGGGCGGCTGATGCCTGAACGTTAGGCTCGGGGGGCAAGATCGCATGAGCAATCATACTTTGGATGCAACCGCATCTATGATGGGCTGCTTCCATGAAACATGAATCTCGTCTTTGGCATATTGGGAACCAAAGAGGCTGTTATTGTATCCTATGGACGACGATTTTCAGTTGTTCCGCCCGGCAGTCACGCCGCCATCAACAGGCAAGATGACACCCGTAATCCAACCGGAAAGCGCCTCATCAGCAAGGAACAGAACTGCTGAGGTTATATCCTGCGGCTGTCCATTGCGCCCGAGCGGGTGAAACGTATTGAAAGACGAGAGTTGCTCTGGGGTCAGTAATGGGTCAAAAAGCGGCGTTTCCACAACGGCAGGCGCGATAGCATTTACGCGGATTTTGTCCTGCGCCAACTCAATGGCAAGGGCGCGCGTGAATGAGTGAATACCGCCTTTTGCCATGGAAGGCGCGCTGGAAGGTGTAGCGCCAATGCCTTGTAAAGCCCAAATCGAACCGATGCTGATAATGGCGCCGCCGCTGCGCTTCCGCATTTCCGTAACGACGCTTTGAGAAAGTGTGAAGTAACCCCGCATGAGATTGAAGTAATTGTCGAGGTCTCCCTGCGTCACCTCGAGAAATGGCGTCGGCGCGAACACGCCCGCATTATTGAACAGCACGTCTATGCCGCCGAATCGTGCAGCCGCCGTTTTAACTAAGCGTTGACTGGTTTCGGGCCTCCCTATGTCGCCAGCGACATAGGCAACGTTCTCGCCCGTCGGGTCTACCGATAAGGCGGTTTTCGAGAGCACTTCTTCACGCCGTCCGTTGAGAACAACTTTGGCACCGGCGGCGCGGAAACCGTGCGCGGCGTCCGCACCGATACCCGTGCCACCTCCAGTGATGAGTACTACTTTATCTCTGAGACTCATATGTAGACTTCCTTTCTGTAGAAGCGGCTGCATCGTGAATTTGAGCCGCACGCCAGAGATCATGAGTGGCGACAGAAAGAAAAACAAGCGGGCACAATGTTGTTAGTCAGGACACTTTTATGAAAGAAATGAAGAATTTCCCCAAAAAAAGTTCGGAAGATAAATTTGATGTGGCAGCCACCGTAGAAGCTGTATTTGGCTGCAAATGGTCGCTCCGTATCTTAGAGCAAATTCGTCAAGGCGTGTGCCGTCCTGGAGCTATCGAACGGGCATTGGAAGGACTGACACCCAAAGTCCAGACGTACTACTTTCGCCGTATGGTCGCTTTGGGAATTTTGGAGCGCGTCGTCTACCCCGAAATTCCGCCGCGTGTGGAATATCATCTGACAAATTTTGGGCTGCATTTCATGCCCATTCTGGATTCCATTGCAGAATTACAGCGTGACCTTGAAGGCATAGCAGAAAACAAGCAAGTTATTTGACCTGTTAAAGGACCAACGCGCGATGCGGCGGAGGGGTAGGTGGCATTTACTGCACGGAGAGTGCGGTGATCTATGGAGGAGCACGTGGTCAAAATGGTTCTCCCAACTGCGCTTCGCACGCCCAGCTGGTCGAATTATTTCCAGAGAGTGAGCGAGACTTCTTCGCAAAGAGCATGGACATCTGGATGACCTTCGAGACCGATACCGAAGGCCGAGCGACTGCGCTGATCTTACAACGGGCGGTGCCAACTTAAGAGCAAAGCGGATCGAGTAAGACCATAGGCGCACCGATCGAAGCAAAACGGAAGAAACGAGGAATGATGCAACATTAAAAGGGAGGCGCCAAGAAAGACAGTCGTGGCGAAACAAGTAAAGAGACAAGGCTCCCGGTTCGTTTGTGAGCCTAACACGCGCTGAAACTCACCCCGCCCACGTGTTCGTTTCAGGAACGCCAGTGGAACCTCCCGCATCAGTCTCCGCTAAACCCGGCAGTGGGAGGCGGGGCAGCTTGCCGGAAATCGTTAGCCGGCACAACATAGCTCGATGGCCAAAATCTCGCCTCCACAGCAGCGGGGGACAAGAGAGAAAGAGGTGCCCTTTGCGCTTCAGTACCGAAGATAACCAGGCTATTGCTGACCTGATAGCCTTCAGCTGTGGTCACCGCGCCGCGGTGGCTGATCGGTGTGTCAAGTGGTACCTAGACACCAAGAATGACGCCGATCGCCTTACGGCCGCTGTCGAATCATTTGAGAATTTCCTCGCGGCTGTTGAGCAGCTGGAAATGTTTCTCTATGCTTTGGTTTCCCAGGTTAAGTCCCCAACTCAGTCTTTTCTCTGTCTCTATTCCAGCATCTTCGTAAAGGAGACCTATCATCCACGAGCCCCGCTAAAGGGCCCCGAGTCAGCCGGTCGGCTCTTACACCTCCTGCACCGCGCCGGGTGGAACGAGTTTCGACAGATGTTTGGATTGCCATCCTGGGAGGAAATAACGGCTCGGACAGTAGGCCGGCCAGCAGAGTTGCGTTCGGAGCGGGATTATCGGTCTCATCTTATGCGACTCAGAGATCGGATTCGCCAATCACTTCGAAACCGGCGTGAGCCTCGAATTTCCCGAGGATACAACAAGGTGAAGCACGGAGCTTTGGTTCTGCGGAGCGGCGATCCTCTGTGCGGACTTGTCGTACATTCGATCCGACGTCGAACAGCCGCGTCCTCGTGGGTTCTGGCCCTGCCGTTCAGAGCACAACTGGCGTCCGTAAGGCAGTTTGCTGAGAATACCAAGAGAGTCGCGCTCCTCATGCAAGAGGTTCTGTGGCTACGCTACGGTGCCATCGACTGAGCCCTGCAGTAGAGAGTTTTTCGAGGCACGAAGACCGACTCTTGAGCCAACCAGAAGCGTATGAATCCAATTGAACGAGTCGTCGTTCCCACCAGGGATGGCTATGATCGCTGGTCCGATGTTTATGACGGGGATGGAAACCCGCTGGTGTTGCTTGAGGAACCGCATGTCGCCCGACTGTTGGGTGACGTGCTAGGACTATCGGTATTGGACGTGGGCTGCGGCACAGGCAGGCACGCCGTCCGCCTCGCTGAGCAAGGCGCGCGCGTGATCGGTGTGGACTTCTCGGTGGGAATGCTCGGGAAAGCGCGTCAGAAAGCCGGAGCTGAAAAAGTTACCATCGTTGAGCACAACATAACCGAGTCGCTACCCTTTGCTCCGGCATCGTTCGATCGCGTGCTTTCCTGCCTCGTCCTGGATCACGTGCCCGACGTGGCGGCGTTCTTTGCCGAGTTGCGCCGCGTGTGGCGAAGCACAGGGTTCGTGGTGGCGTCGGTGATGCACCCCGCGATGGAACTGAAGGGAGTCCAGGCGCGTTTCCAGGATACCGAGAGCGGTATGGAAGTCCGGCCCGCAAGCTTTTCTCATCAGATCTCGGACTATGTCATGGGAGCACTCACTGCGGGACTCCGGCTGGTCGAGCTGTCGGAGCATTCCGTGGATGCCGCCCTCGTGGCGCAGAGCCAGCGCGCCGAGAAGCATCTCGGCTGGCCCTTGCTGCTCCTCATGAAGCTCGCGCCCGAGGGTTAGGCGCGCGTAGGAGCAAGCCCGCCGGGGAACTGAACCTCTCTCCATGCACGGTAGCTGAGTGCTCGTTGGAATTGTCTAGTGGGCCGACCTCGGCCGTCAGCGCCTCACCGGCTGACGTGCCAAAAGCGAGGATCACATGAGGACTTTGATCAGGTTCTTGACGCTGACGCTTCTGCTCACTCTTGGAGGCTGCGTCCCCTCTCTGCAGCCATTCTTTGCAGACAAGGATGTGGCATTCGATCCAACTCTGCTTGGGACATGGAGTGGCGACGAGGGCGAAGAGACTTGGGAGTTCACAAAGCATGGTGAAAGAGGCTACAAGCTCCTCTGCACGGATGAGGACGGAAAGCAAGGAAGGTTTGTCGTTTATCGGTTCAGAGTGGCGGACAATAACTTATTGGATTTGTACCCTGAAGAGCCAGAGCCTCGCGCCAATGATTCCTATAAGCATCACCTGCTCAGGTTACATACTTTCCTGCTTGTTTTGCAAAGTGAACCCACGGTGCGGATCACAACCCTTGACCCAGACTGGGTGCAGCGGTTTCTGGCCAACAATCCAGCTGCACTCCAACACCAGAGAGTTGCTGAACGGTTGATTCTCACAGCGTCGACGCTTGAGCTTCAGAATTTCATACTAGCCCATCTGAAAACTCCAGGCGCCTTTGGTGAGCCAGACGAACTGATCCGCAAGAAGGTCTGATCGGGCAAGGACTCACTCATCATCCAGAACGGAACCTCCCCATGAGAGAATTCACTACAGTACACCATCCAGTTTCGCGTCGCGCGTTCCTGGCTGCTTTAGCGGCAGCACCGCTGGCCGTTCCTCGCTCGCCAGTCGTCGATACTCATATGCACGTCTGGACAAACGACGTCGCGCACTTTCCTTTCGCCCATCCGTACGACTCCAATTTCAAGCCACCCCCGATCGCCGGCAGCGTCGAGATGCTGCTCGATGAGATGGATCAACACGCGATCGGGTACGCCGTCCTGGTGCAGGTGATCTACTATGGATGGGATAACGCTTATGTGGCTCATTGTGTCAAACGCCATCCGCGACGCTTTCGCGCTCAGGGGTTGATCGATCCGACCGATCCTCAGGTTGCCAGCAAGCTGGAGTATTGGATGCGCGAGCACCGCCTGACAGGAATGCGCTTCAGCCCCATCTATTACCAGGGTCGTGACGAGTGGATGACCTCAGAAGCACATCGCCAACTCTGGAAGAAGGCGGAGGCGTTGAAGGCCATTTTCAATTTCTTCATCGCTGCCAATCAACTCGCCAAGCTCGAAACAATGCTAGCCGACTATCCTGGAGTCAAAGTGGTGATCGACCATCTGGCCCGCGTCGACCTCACCGTTTCAGATCCGGCCAGGGAAGTGGCACAGTTGACCAGGCTGGCTCGATATCCCAACGTCTCGGTGAAGGTGTCGGAGCTCAGCATCGTTTCGCCTTCCAAGAAATACCCTTATGCGGACACCTACTCCTGGGTGAAGCGTGTCTACGATGCCTTCGGGCCAGACCGGCTTCTTTGGGGCACGGGCTTTCCTGGCGCGACGCGCGCGCAAGCGGGGCGGCCGTCTCTCGAAGAAGAGCTCGCACTCGTTCGCCGCGAGATTCCGTTCTTGTCGGCTTCAGACCGCGAGAAGATTCTCGGACGCAACGCGGCGCGGCTCTGGAGGTTCGCTTAGTTTCGGAGATGAACCAGAATCTCCAGCCAGCACGGTCCAGTAACTCAAGCCATAGAAGATTCCAATGCGACTCAATCGGCGAGAATTCTGCTTCTTTGGTTTAAGTCCGATTTGGATGGTCTTGTTCCTCCTCGGAGCTGCTCACTCGTCGGACCACGAGCGGGATCCTTCAAAGTCCAAAGGATCTGATCCGATGTTCCCGTTCGTGCGCAATCGAAGATGGGGATTCGTGAACAGACAAGGAGAAGTCGTGGTTTCGCCCAAGTTTCTAAAAGTAGGGTCCTTCTTTCAAGGTCTTGCCAACGTCACTCTCGAAGAAAACGGGAACCGTAAGAAGGGCTTCATTGATTCACGAGGGCAGATGATTATCGCGGCCAAGTATGATGACGCCGGTGATTTCCGCGAAGGTTTGGCACCAGTGCGGCTGGGGAGGAAGTGGGGATTCATCGATCTGCGTGACCGCTTCACTGTGTCACCCAAGTTTCATGGAGCCGGAGAGTTCCATGAGGGCCTTGCAGTGGTGCAACTCTGGAACCAGTGGCCCAAGACGGGTCCTGCCTACTACACGGAGGAAACTGCTCCGTTGAGCTTCTTTCGCCTGCTCAAGGATAACTTCTTATTAGAGACCGAAAACTCTACCCTTCTGTTTCCTGACAGGTATGACAGCAAGATAGGATTTATCAATCCCGCAGGTAGTTTTGCGATCGAGCTTCGGGAATTAGACTTGGCGGATGATTTTTCAGATGGCAGAGCAAGAATCTACAGCCAGGGTAAGAGGAATTTCCTGACGCGGGAAGGAACGCTTCTTTCTGCGGAATGGTTTGACTATGCCCTTCCGTTTTCAGAAGGTATGGCATCGATTCAGGTGAATCTCAAGTGGGGTGTCATCGATACAAATGGGAGAGTCATCATTCCTCCAGAATTCGATTTTGTTGGCAGCTTTTCCGAGGGTCTCGCCGTCGTGTCGGTGCCTAATGACGGAAAGACGAGGCAGGGCAAAAGACTCCAAGGCGCAATCGACAAAACTGGGAAAATGGCCATCCGTCCTTCCTTCGAATCTCTATCCGAGTTTTGCGAGGGGTTCGCTGTCGCGAGCCAAGGAACAGATAAATTCTTTGTCGATCGAACTGGAGCGCGAGCTCGGATCACCAACCTGCCGGTTTGCTGGGGCTTTCGGGATGGTTTGGCAATCGTGGGTCCTGCCGGCCAACGAGTCTATGTGGATAAGAACGGCAGAATTGTCGCGCCCTTCGACAAGGTTGGCATCTAGAGAGAGGCACAAGGGATGCCCTCACTTTCCAAGGTCCAGCGTGCGCAGGAGCGCCCGCTCCGCCCTATCCGCCATCTGATCCTTGGTCTATTTAGTGGAAGTTGCCCCGTCCTTGCTAAACAACAATGCGTGACGAGCACTACAAGTGGTTTGTCGTTGGGTTGCTCTGGTTTGTCTGCTTCTTCAACTACGCAGACCGGCAGGCGATTTTTTCCGTGTTCCCCTTGTTGAAGGCCGAAATGGGACTTAGTGATGTCCAGCTCGGAATCGTGGGCGCTTCGTTCATGTGGGTCTACGCGGGCGCCGCGCCGTTTGCCGGGCTGGTGGGCGACCGTTTCCGCCGCAAGACGCTGATCATCGGCGGGCTGATTTTCTGGTCGTTGATCACGGTGGCTACGGCAGTCTCCACGAAGTACTGGCACCTCGTTTTGTTTCGAGCTTTGGAGGGATTCGGAGAGGCTTTCTACTTTCCCGCCTCCATGTCGATGGTGAGCGATTATCACGGACCGAACACTCGCTCACGAGCCATGTCGATCCATCAGTCAAGCGTCTATGCAGGAACCATCGCGGGCGGGACTGTAGCCGGTTTCTTTGGCCAGTACTACGGGTGGCGCTCTAGCTTCTATCTGTTCGGCAGCCTGGGAGTGGTGCTTGGCGCGCTGCTCCTCGGTCTATTGAAGGAACCGAGGCGCGGCCAGTCGGAACGCCTGGACACCGTTGGCGAGACCCACCCGCTCAATCTCTCTGATTCCAGTCTCCGGTCAACGCTCCGCGAAATTTTCGGGCACCCCATGGTGTGCATCCTGATGGCGGTGTTTGTCGGCGCAAACTTTGTCGCCATGATCTTCCTTACCTGGATGCCATCGTTTCTGTATCGCAAGTTCGGCATGAGCCTTTCGATGGCCGGGTTGAACGGCACCGCCTACCTGCAAATAGCCTCCGTGCTCGGAGTGATGACCGGCGGCGTGCTTGCCGACCGTGTGGCGCGGCGACGGCGTGGCGGCCGGATGTGGATTCAATCCATTGGCCTCATGGCGGGAGTGCCTTTCATTTTTCTGACCGGCTGGACACTTTCGGTGCCCGTACTGATTCTGGCCATGTCCGGATTTGGATTTTTCAAAGGAATGTACGACGCCAACTTGTGGGCCGCCTTGCATGATGTGGTAAGGCCGGAACGGCGTGCCACTGCGGTGGGGTTGATGAATGCGATTGGCTGGGTGGGCGGCGGCATGGCGCCGGTCGCGATTGCCGCAGCCTCGCAACATTATGGGATGAGCGTCTCCTTGAGTGCGACGTCGTTGGTATACCTGCTGGTTGGCTTGCTGCTTTCCGCCGGGATTTGGACTTACATGCGGCGGCCCATCCGCGAGGTGTCAGTGCGGGTGGCTTGACACTGCGATTTGCAGTGGGAGGGAATCAGGAGCGCTTCGCGTCAGTTGAAGGTCTTCCGCGCCCGGCCGCTCTTTTCATCGAAGTAGGGCTCCTGACGTTTCTTTTCGGGCGCAAAGTAGCCTCGTTCTTCGCTGCGGCTGATTTTTTGAGTGGCGTATAGTCCTTCCAAAATGAACTCGCAGGCGGATGCCAGCAGCGGCGGATCATCCTTCTTCTTCACGCCCAGTGCTGCAGCCTTCTCGACCAATCCCTGAATGGCGCCGAGCTGTTCCAACGTTTCTTTGGCCGAGGCTGTTTCAGATAGTTTCAGACTGCCGCCCAGATCAAACCAATCCACAATCTGCTGCAGATCCACGCCGGTGAGGCGGCGTGCGAAAATCTGCTTCACCGAGCTACGCACCAGTTCCTGCGCCACGGCTTCGGCACCCTTCAACTCGCCTTCGTATTCCAGTTCAAGTTTCCCCGTCATGGAGGGCAGGGCCGCATAGATGTCGCAGACTCGCGGCACAATGCTGGGCTCCTTGCTCAGGATCGCCCGCCGCTCGGCGTTCGAGACAACGTTCTCCAGCACGCTGATGGGCAGTCGCTGGCTGACGCCGGACCGCTTATCCACTTTCTTGTCCTCTCGGGCGTGGAACGCCACGCCTTCCACAATTTCCTGAATGTACGACGGCATGAAGAGCCGCACATTCCCGTTGCGTTGCGTCCACGCCTCTTGCTGCGTGATGGCGATGCCCTGCTCCAGCGTGGCCGGATAGTGGGTGCGAATTTCCGAACCGATGCGGTCTTTGAGAGGCGTCACAATCTTGCCGCGGGCGGTGTAGTCTTCAGGGTTAGCCGTGAAGACCATCACCAGATCCAGCAGCAGGCGAATCGGGTAACCTTTGATTTGAATGTCACCTTCCTGCAGGATGTTGAACAGACCCACTTGAATCTTGCCGGCCAGGTCGGGCAGTTCGTTGATGGCGAAAATACCGCGATTCGAGCGCGGCAACAGCCCGTAATGAATCGTCAGCTCGTCGGATAAGTTGAGCCCGCTTCGCGCCGCGCGAATAGGGTCGATGTCGCCGATCATATCGGCAATGGTCACGTCGGGCGTGGCCAACTTCTCGACGTAGCGATCCGAGCGAGACAGGAATGCAATGGGTGTTTCATCGCCCTGCTGCTTCAGGCGGGAACGGCAGAAGCGGCAGAGAGGAGCAAATGGGTTGTCGTTGATTTCGCACCCGTCCAGCACGGGAATTTCTTCATCGAGCAAACCGGTCAGAGCTCGAAGAATCCGCGATTTGGCTTGTCCCCGCAGCCCCAGCAAAATGAGGTTATGCTTTGAAAGAATGGCGTTGACGACTTGGGGAATGACAGAGTCTTCAAAACCAACGATGCCCTCAAACAACGCCTCCCCCCGCTCCAGCCGGCCAATCAGATTGGCGCGCATCTCGTCTTTCACACTGCGACGCTGCAGAGCAGGAGTGCCCCAGTGGGTCCGTTTCAATTCACCGAAGGTCTGTGGTTGGCTCATGGGTATTGACAGAAGAAGTCAAAAACGGGGTTCAGCTGATGTCAGCCAAATGCGGAATTCAAACGACCCCGAATTATAGGCATGAGTCCTCTGAAATTGAAACCTTGATCGCTCTGCGTGGGCTAAGGGTATGCCAGGGTGCAGGTATACTCTGGTGAAGGATCAGGTAGGATGCGTTGACGCTTTTGGCAACGTATCCTAGGGTTGCCCGACTGCGATGCGTTGCGGAGAAAACCCGCAACGCATCCTACAATCTGCCTCACCCGGGAGAGGAAGTCTCTGTCGATCCACGTCAGCGGTAGAAACTCACTGTTCCACTGAGGGAACGCATGAACTCGACGAGAGCCTCCTTTTCTTGACGCGTCAGCCGCAAGGGTTGCATGAGCGGGTCAAGATGGGGATTGCTATTGCCACCTCGATCATAGAAGTCCACAACAGCCTCGAGGCTGGGCAAGCTGCCATCGTGCATGTAAGGTGCCGTCTGGGCAACTTGGCGCAGAGTCGGTGTCTTGAAAGCCCCGCGATCTTTGACGATGCCTGTCAATGCTTTGCGGCCTTCGTCGGCGAAACCGCTTCCATTCCAGCCGACACCCAGATTGTGGAATAAACCGTCGCTGAACGTGTCGCCCTGATGGCAAAGGCGGCAGTGAGCTTTACCTTTGAACAGCTTCATACCTTCAACTGCCTTCGGGCTCAACGCAGTCGGGTTGCCGGCTGCATATTGATCGTAGGCAGAGTCTCCAGCGAGAACGGTGCGCTCAAAGCTCGCGAGAGCCTGCGCCAGGTTTTCGCGGGTAACCGGAGCCCCGAACACGCGACGAAAAGCATCTCTGTAATGTGGAAGTTGGTTCAACCTGTCCACGATTCTGGAAATGCTCGCTCCCATTTCGACTGGGTTTTCCAATGGAAACAATGCTTGGTCTTCCAGAGAGCTCGCACGCCCGTCCCAGAATTGATATGGCTGAAGGGCAGCGTTGATCACTGTGGGAGTATTTCGGGTCCCCTTCTTGCCGCCGATTCCGCGGCTGGTCACTTCGTTGTCGACAAACGCTTGTTCCGGGTTGTGGCAGCTCGCGCAGCTTATGCTTTCGTCGGTGGACAGTCTGGAATCGAAGAAGAGTAGCCGGCCCAAGTCAATCCTTTCCCGAGTGAGTGGACTTCCTTTTGGAATGGGGACTGAGGGAATTCCCAGCGGAGAAGAAAGTTCAATGGAGGTCGGTTCGCGATTCGCGAGCGGAGACTGGTCAGATCGTCTCCTTGGAGTGGCCTCAGAAAAGCGCAAGAAGTAGACGACAGCGCGGGGATGCCCCTCACCTCCAACCCCTCTCCCGCGCTGGGGCGCGGGGAGCCGAGTTTGGAAGGCGTGTACCGGAGTGTCATTACTCGCTATCGAGGGATCGGCAGGCTCCCAAGCAACCAGGGCAAGCACGAAGCACCCAACGCCGCTTGCTATCGCCAAACCGATCGTCCTTGCAAGCAGTTGTCGCGACGTCATGTGGCGGCCCCAGTCGGCATGAATTTATGATGCAGCAGTGTTTGTTTTAACGCAAAATGAACGGAGTTTGAACAGCCAAAAGAGCTCTATCGGTATGCACTTCACACTATGATTCGTGTTCTCTTTGTCTGCATCGGCAACTCATGCCGAAGTCCTATGGCTGAAGGATTCGCCAACTATTACGGGAACCACTTACTGGAAGCCAGCAGTGCCGGTAGCCGACCGGCTGGGATTATCCAGCCAGAAACGATCCATATCATGCAGGAGAGCGGCATCGACATCTCCACGCAATCCTCGAAAGGGCTTTGGGATGTGAAACTCGAATGGATGGACTGGGTTATCGTGTTGGAAGCGTCGCTGGCAGGCAGCATTCGCCTGCCATCTCCGAAAACCCGACAGCTTAACTGGTTTGTCGCCGATCCCATCGGGCGCCCCTTGAACATCTACCGTGCCGTTCGCGACGAAATTCAAGTGAAGGTGCTGGACTTCATCGAAACGGTTCGCAAGGAGAGTTGACTCACCATCAGAAGTACGCCGTCTCAAGAACGATTCAGTCGGGTTGGCGTCTGCATCGTGCCCTTCGTGGTATGAACTGGCGGGCTAAGGACAGATCGTACTGAATTTCATTCATGGCGTTGCAGAACCTCTGATTTGCTCGTGCTCAATCAACTGCTGTTCCCTGTCGCCAAACGATTTGTCTCAGGCCAAACCATCCAGGAAGCCATCCCTGCGGTGCGCCAGCTGAATGCCTTTGGCATTCTCACCACTCTCGATGTCCTCGGCGAGAATGTGTCGGACCGCCGAGCGGCTGAGGCTGCAGTTGCCGCTTACCTCGAAACGCTGGACTGGATTCAGCGAGAAGGCTTGAGCTCGAATGTGTCGCTCAAGTTGACCCAAATGGGGCTCGACATCGACAGGGATTACTGTCTGGACAACGTCGCACGCATTTGCGAGCGCGCCGCCGCTGGCGGGAGCTTCGTTCGCATCGACATGGAAGGCAGCGCCTACACAGACAGAACTTTGAACTTGTTTTACGACCTCTTTCCAAAACACCAGAACGTGGGAGTCGTCATTCAGGCCTACCTCCATCGCAGCGAGCAGGATGTTCGCAAGCTGATCAAACTCGGTGCCCGAGTTCGGCTTTGTAAAGGCGCTTACAAGGAACCTCCCAGCCTGGCGGTGCAAACAATGACCGCGGTTCGACAGAATTTCATGAGTCTGGCCTCTATGCTATTGAGCCAGGGAAGCCATCCTGCGATTGCAACTCACGACGACGTGCTGATTTCTTGGATCAAGAACTACGTTGCGCAGCACCAGCTCCCCAAGGAGGGATTTGAATTTCAAATGCTGTACGGGGTCCGTTCCGAGACTCAGCGGCAACTGGCGGCGCAGGGATATTCCATGCGTGTCTATGTCCCCTTCGGCACTCACTGGCTGCCGTATTTCTACCGGCGCATGCGAGAGCGCAAGGAGAATGTGGCCTTCGTTCTGAAACATCTGTTCAGAAAATAAGCTCAGGCGTGCAGCAGCTTTTGAAGAATGGGCTCGTTGGCGGGAGGAAAAGAGTAGCCTCCCAACTCTTGGAGAGGAACCCACTTGCACTGCCGGCAACCCAGCGGCTGGGCCTCGCCGCGAAGGTAGCGGCAAGAGTAGAAGTTCAGCAGGACAATTTTTTCAGCGTATTCGTACTGGACTGTTTCGAAAAACCCTTCGACTTCAATGTCGACATTTAGCTCTTCGCGAATCTCACGCATGACGCACTCTTCGAACGACTCATCCGGCTCACGCTTTCCGCCAGGGAATTCCCAGTATCCCGACAAATGCGATCTCTCGTCCCGTTGCGAAATGAGGATCTGCCCTTCATGGAAAATGATTGCGGCGGCCACTTCCACGTGGGGTTTGCTGACAAGCTGACTGGCAGGGATTGGAGACATGAGCTGAACCCCTAGATACTTTTGGATGGCACCAGACGGACCGGGATCGTCATCGGCGAACTCGACAGCAGCTTGAATCGGTGCGTTAAGCTACCTATCGACAGATGGAAACTGCATCCTTAGGGTCGTGCGTGGGGTTGATTGCACGACCTTTCACTAGTCGATCCTCTTCCTCACCTAGTGCTCGGAGTGTTCCAGGAAGCGCTCGGCGTCAATCGCGGCCATGCAGCCCGTGCCAGCAGCTGAAATCGCCTGGCGGTATACATGATCCTGAACATCCCCGGCCGCAAAGACTCCTGGGACATTCGTCTTGGTGCCGTCGTGGGTGATGATGTAGCCGTTGGCATCCATTTCGATCTGGCCTTGAAAGATCTGAGTGTTCGGCTCATGCCCGATGGCCACGAACACGCCGTCTGTCTTGAAATCGGTGACCTCGTTGTTCTTCACATTCCGAAGTTTCACACCGCGCACGTTCCGGGCTTCCACATCGTAGATGTCGTCTACTACTGTGTCCCAGACGAAGTCGATCTTGGGGTTCTTGAAGGCTTTGTCCTGCATGATTTTCGAAGCTCGCAGCTTGTCGCGCCGGTGCGCGACGGTGACTTTGTTGGCAAACTTGGTCAGGAATGTTGCTTCCTCCAAAGCCGAGTCGCCACAGCCGATAACCATGATGTCCTTGCCACGGAAGAAGTAACCATCGCAAGTTGCACAGGTCGATACCCCATATCCAATGAGCTTTTTCTCCGCTTCCAAGCCAATCAGGCGAGCGGAAGCACCGCTGGAGATAATCACTGACTTGGCCTGAATTTCTTCGTCGTCGGTATACAAACGAAAGGGCCGCTGCGAAAAATCCACTTTGCTTACAAGCGTTGCCAGAAAGTCGGTGCCAAACCGGGCAGCTTGCTTCTTCATAGCTTCCATCAAGTCGGGGCCCATGACACCTTCTGGAAATCCGGGGAAATTCTCCACGTCGGTGGTTATGGAAAGCTGGCCGCCAATCTGAAGTCCCTCGATCAGCAATGGATTGAGATTCGCGCGGGCGGTATAGATGGCCGCCGTGTAGCCGGCCGGGCCTGATCCTATAATGACAACATTTCGCATCGTTGCTCCTGGAGCCTCGCTGGATGATGCCTGTCGAAGCGCTGTCCTCCGAGCGCACAGGCGGACCGATATAGTAGCATGGGACTGCAGCTTTTGTGGCAGGCCGATGAGGTACCAGCCGGCGGAACTAATACAACCGGGGGCCTCCGCACGGCGATGAGACCACGTTGGTTGCGCTGGAATGACAGTGGCTTACAGCTAGTTTTAATCCCACGAGAGCCATAATGCCCAAGCAAGAACTTCATCCGGCGGACACTAAGCCGGGCCGGTATCCAGCTTCTTTACACTGCTCGGATAAAGCGATAACGTCTTCATTTACTTCTAGTCTGTCCTGCAATATCAAAGGCTCTATGGAAACACTCCACTACACCCTCATTCCTTCTGCAATGGGGCCCTTGTCGGCCCTTGTTACCCACAAAGGCTTGTGCGGGTTGGAATTCGACCGGCGTGACCGGCAAGCCATGCTTCGAGACAGGATATCGAAGTGGTTTCCGTCGAGCCAGATTGCTGAGTCGGGCGATCCTTTGATGGAGCGAGTCAAGGCTTGGTTGGAACACTACTTTGCCGGACGGTTCCACCAACTGGAACCGTTGCGCCTCGATCTTCGTGGCACCGACTTCGAGCGACAGGTTTGGGACTTGTTGCTAGACATTCCTTTAGGCTCAACGATGACTTACGGCGAACTGGCGCGGAAACTGAATCGACCTAACGGAGCTCGCGCCGTAGGACTCGCTGTGGGGCGCAACCCAGTCGGCATCATCGTCCCGTGTCACCGGGTCGTGGGAAGCAACGGTTCTCTGACGGGTTACGGCGGTGGGCTGGATCGCAAGCGCTGGTTGCTCGAGCACGAATGCTCGGCCGCACCAATATTTAGGTCGGCTTCCAATCGAGGGTGAATGTCGCATGCGGGAGTTCTGACGGACCCGTAGACCCAGCCGTATTGGGTGCGCTTTAGGAAGCACACATCCTACTTTTTCTTGTCACTGGCGAGGAGGTTCCATGAAGAGGGTTCTGGCTGTTGGTTTCGTAGTCTGCTTGAAGTTGATCGCCTTCCATCCTACGGTGGCGGCAAACGATGCTTTACGCAAAGCCCTCACGTTCCATGCCTCTTTTGACCAAGTCGTGGAGGCCGACTTTGCCTTGGGAAACAAACAGCTCTACACGGCGACCTCTTACAAGAAACGCGAAGACGCCAAACCGGGGCTGCATCATCCAGACGCTCAACTGGCCCCCGGAGCTGGACGCTTTGGCGGGGCTCTGAAGTTTGCAAAGAAAAATACGAAGGCCGTCTACTACTCGGCCACGAAGAACGTGGCTTATCAGCCTCGAGATTGGAACGGAACGGTTTCGTTTTGGCTGAGCCTCGACCCGGAAACGGACCTTGAACCCGGATACTGTGATCCGCTTCAGGTGACGGACGAAGACTACAACGATGCAGCCTTGTGGGTGGACTTCACCAGGGATGACAAGCCTCGCCATTTTCGACTTGGCGTCTTTGGCGATCTTAAGAGCTGGAATCCCAAGGATCTACCGCCTGACAAGAACCCGGATTTTCTGGGAAGACTGGTGGTCGTCAAGAGAACGCCGTTCGCTCGCGGACGATGGACGCATGTCGTGATCACACACCAGGGATTGGGCGGTGCCAAAGGAGGCGTTGCGAAGCTTTATCTGGACGGCGTTTTGCAGGG
>Ga0180085_1000254_pt1 | contig 18883 bp, 11 predicted proteins | sample EasRiv730_16_10D_FD_123013 | JGI IMG/M metagenome (GOLD analysis project Ga0180085, IMG submission 123013) | Soil microbial communities from meander-bound floodplain in the East River, Colorado, USA - East River metaG ERMLT730_16_10D | ecosystem: Environmental > Terrestrial > Soil > Floodplain ... | reverse complement strand
GGCGATTGCTCAGACCAACAATCTCACGGCTGACCACACGATCAATGCTTCGCTCCCTGACAGCAGAAGTGAGCGCCGCCAGGAAGTCGAAGAAAAACAGAGCGAAGGGCCCTCCGCTGAAGCACAGGCAGAAGAGGTGCAAAGCCCCCGCCGTCTCCAAGCCTGGGCTATTCCGCTACTCGCCCTGCCCTTTCTCGGAAAGCTAATCGCCGTCTGGGAGCTGCTAATGGTTTTTTTGAGAGTGGGTGCCGTTACCTTTGGAGGTGGGTTTGTGATGATTCCGCAGATCGAGACGGACGTCGTGGACGTGCACCGTTGGCTCTCGCACCAGGCGTTTGCGGATGGTGTGGTTTTTGGTCAGATCACGCCAGGCCCTGTCCTCATTACCGCTACTTTCATCGGTTACAAAGTCGCCGGATGGATCGGAGCCATAGTGGCCACGGTTGGTGCCTTTCTTCCTTCGTTCCTGATGACTTTGATCGCTGGAGCGTCGCTGAACCGGTTTCGCACCAACCATCAAGTGCAAGCCTTCCTTTCTGGAGTGGCGCCGGCTGTCGTTGGCATGCTGGCAGCCGCAGGCGTCAGTCTGGCCCGGTCCGGTTTGGACTCGACGCTCAGTTTTGGCGTCGCTACCACCGCCTTCTTGCTGATGCTTCGGGCAAGGTTGAATCCGGTCGTGATCATCTTGGGCTGTGGTGTGCTGCAATTCGCCGTGGCTCACTACTTGCTTTGATGAGAGGGTGAACCGCGACGGCTCGGTTTCCGGATGGCGGCTACATCAAAGAGATCGGCCGGGATCACGATCCCTTTGACTTCACCAACGGCGCCGGCGTGAAAGTGGCACAAACTTCGGGTTGCCGACTACGGGCACTTTCCCATCGAAAACAAATTTCATGTCCACGATCTGCATGCCACCATTCTGCATCTCTTAGAATTGGACCACACCAAACTGACCTACCCCTTTAGCGGCCGCAACATGCGGTTGACCGACGTTCATGGTCGCGTCGTGCGAGAAATTCTGGCTTAAGAATCCTCGCTGCGACTGACATATCACTTTCCTGCTTGACTTCCGTTTTTGTCTTACAACATAATTTCGCCAGTTTACCTTACATGAAATGAGAGACGAGCCGGTCATGGATGGCGACATCCAGGCCAAGGAGGAGGCTTATGCAACGCATTGTGCACGCTTGGTGTGTGCTTGCATTGATGGTCGTTTTTGCGTCAACGAGCTTGGCGCAAATCGGGACCTCTACGCTGACGGGGCGCGTGACTGACCCTTCAGGCTCGGTGGTTCCCAACGTAACTATTACAGTCACACAGGAGGGAACGAACTTCACTTTCCCAGCAACCACCAATAACGAAGGACTGTACCGTGTGCTGTCGCTGCAGCCTGGCAAGTACAAGATCGTCTTTGAGCTCCAGGGCTTCAAGAAACTCGTCCGCGACAATGTCGATCTGCGCGTCGGCGACACGCTGGCTGTGGATGCTCAGCTTCAGGTCGGCGAAATCGGAGAGTCGATTGAGGTCACCGCGCAGACGCAACTGCTCGAGACGGAAACCTCGGCCAGCGGCGCCGTTGTGGAGGGCGCGTTCCTCTACAAGATGCCTTTGTATCAGCGCTACATCAACTCCACGCTGAATATCATTCCCGGAATGACTTCGGGTGGTTACGCCTACGGCGGAAGCTTGGACTCTTATCACCTGGCCGGTCAGCGGAATGGCTCGATCGGTGTCTTTGAGGATGGCGTTGTGGGAAACGACCAGTTGGGTGGGACGGGAACCATTAAGCCCATCCAGAACTCGACGGAGGAAGTAAAGGTTCTGACAACCGCTCTTCCCGCAGAGTACGGTCATTCTGCCGGCGGTGTGATCAATGTGGTGAAGAAGACGGGAACCAACCAGTGGCACGGCCTAGCCTCTTACTATGGGCGATTTCGACGCATGCAGCACCGGCTGTTCTTTGACCGGCTGCGCACATCCGATGCGACGCAGACAAATCCCAACGGTGTCCCGACCTACTTTATGATGCCGGACGCAAATGTGAGCGGTCCGATCAAGAAGGACAAAACGTTCTTCTTCTTTGGGTACCAGCGGCTGCATGAGAAGAAGATTGCCCAGGCCCGTGGCGCCGTCCCAACGGCTGCCATGCTGGGCGGTGACTTCTCATTGGGTGGCGTCGGCCAGCCCATTTTCGATCCTGCAAGCACACGCCAGCTTGCCGATGGTAGCTGGGTGCGCGACGCATTCCCCGGCAACATCATTCCCGTGAGTCGCTTCGATCCAGTGGCTCGAAAGCTTCTTTCCCTAAATCCCTGGAAGTCGCCAAACATTGCGAGCGGCGCGACGACGACCGGTCCTGACACAGGGAATCCGAATTTGGAGTACAACGAGTTGGCGTTGGTTTTCTTCGATGATTTCAACACTCGCATTGACCATCAGTTCAGTAACAACCTCAAAGCGTATGTGAGTTGGACTCACAATCGCCAGAACGGCACGGGTAGGCCCACCAACATCCAGGTCTTGGAAATTGACGGTACCAACGGGAACTACACACCCTTCCACCAGCACAATGCTTCGGTTGGCACTACTTGGGTGGTCAATCCAACTACAGTCAACGATGCTCGGATCGGTTTCTTTCGCCGGCGGAGCGACCGTGTGGTTCCTTCCTACAACAAGAACTACGGACAGATCCTAGGCATTCCCAATATCACTGCGGAGATGCTTCCGGCTTTTGGAACTGGAAATCAATTTTCCAGGGACTCAGTTTACGGATTCACTGCGAGTGGCCCCAGCATCAACATCGGCGAAACGCTCTCCTTCCGAAACGACTTTTCCAAGACCCGCGGTGTCCATGCCTTCAAGATGGGTTATGAGATCCTCCGACATCGGCTTAATTCTCAAGATGTCGGGCGTCCCAGCGGTGATTTTCGTTTCGACAACATGACCACCGGGCTGCTGACGAACGGCAACAATGTTCCGAACACAGGCAACACGTTTGCAGGTTTCCTCCTTGGGTACGTGCGGCAAGGGATCTTTACCCGCGAGCTCACCAGCTGGTTGCCGCGCTCTACCATCCACAGCTTCTATTTCCAGGACGATTGGAAGGTCTCACCCACGCTCACGTTAAACTTGGGCGTCCGCTATACCAATGAAAGCCCCTTTGATACCAAGTACGGGAAGATGAGTAATTTCGATCCGAACGCGACCGACCCACTCACGGGACGGCGAGGGGGAATCATCCATCCCAGTTCGGGATTGAATACTCGCGACAATAACAACTTCCAACCTCGGATCGGCGTAGCTTGGCATCCAGCGCAGAAATGGGTTTTCCGCGGTGGCTTCGCCATAAATACGGTCGATGTGAAGTTCCCTGCATCCCGTGGTCAGTTCGAAGAATATGTGGCGGAAGCCAACCAGCAGCGGGCGCCTGGAGATCCACGGCCGATTTACCAAATCAGCCGTGGGCCTGACCCGGTGGTTTTCAACATCCGCCCGGATGGGACGTCACCGTTCATTGGCAGCAATCTCGGCGGGCGGAATTCGGAGTGGTGGGACCCCAGTCTACGCAACCCCTATGTGCTGAACTGGAACTTGAGCGTTCAATACGAGCTGACGCAGAACTATCTGTTAGAGTTCTCGTACCAGGCCTCTTCGGGAGTTGGGCTGGTAGAGCGCTGGCAGACCAACACCTTCCCGATTGATTTTGGAAAAGGTGACTTGGCTTTCCAGAACACGGTAAATGCAGCGCCGCAAAACTACCGGCCCTACACTCAATTCGGTGACATCCGGATGAGGTCCAACTTCGGGCACTCCAGTTTCCATTCAGGGACCGTAAAACTGGAGAAGAGGTACTCTTACGGCCTGACGTTTACCACCTTCTACACTTGGGCGAAGGCGCTCGACAGTCAGGATGGTGACCAAGACGGCACGGGCGTGGCACCGATTCAGTTCCGATCTTGGGAGAAGGGGAGGGCCGGTTTCGATCGGAGCCATCGCTACATCGCTGCCGTCACCTACGAACTTCCAGTGGGCCAGGGCCGGAAGTGGATGAACACCGGCGGTTGGAAGGATTACGTTCTGGGTGGTTATGAATTGGCTTGGTTACAAACCGCCGAAAGCGGGAACCCACTGACTTTTGGTTTCGACGGCAGTCCGAACCAGTACTTCCCGACGTTTGCAGGGAACCGGCGTCCGAATTTGGTCAGCCAGCCGGTGCTACGTGATGGCTGGCGAGATTTGGGGCCGGACCGGTTTACGGCAACCAATATCAACCCGATCCTCGATATCAACCACTTCGCCTACCCTGCAGCCTATACGCCGGGTAATGCGGGCCGGAACATCACCACGGGAACCGGGCTCTTATGGTCGCAGGTTTCTGCCTCAAAGGGCTTCAGGATCACGGAAAAACTGTCGGCTAAGTTCCGTTGGGATTTCCAGAATTGCTTGAAGACGTACAATTTCAACCCGCCCACAACGACTGTAGACTTCCGGAACCCCCGGACGTTTGCCAAGCTATCCTCGGATCCCCGAACAGCCTCACTCGGTGGACAGCCGTTGATGAACATCACATTTGCGTTGATGTTCTAGAAAGTTCAGCGCCTCAAATTCAGGAGCAAGGTCTAAGGCCTTGCTCCTTTTTTTTGGGTAGTTAACGATCTCGACACCTTTCCTGGTAAATTGAGTCATTCCCGCGAAACGGGAATCCAGATGGAATGAGACGCAACAGTCGTCTGGGACCCATTTTTCGCGACAATGATCAGGATCCTGTTGGGCTTCAGGAAGGTCGAGTAGCAGCGTTCATTTGTTTTGCTTCTGTCAGGTATTTCTTCTACACTCCGCCTTTCAATCCCAACACTTTTCTCCTGGCTATGAATCCTTTCTCGAAAGCGGATCTGGCAGCGGTGACCGCTGTTTCTCCCATCACGTCTGTCCGCTACAAAGTCCTGTGGCTCACGGTGCTTCTGTACGCGATCACGTATATGGACCGCGTATGTATTTACGCTGCAATGCCCGTTATGGCGAAGGAGTTTTCGTTTGACAAGTTAACCCAGGGGCTCATTTTCAGCGCGTTTGCCTGGGGGTACAGTTGTCTGCAAGTTCCTAGTGGCTGGCTGGTGGATCGGATTGGACCGCGACGAATGTTGTCTGGCATTGTGTTGTGGTGGTCGGCGTTCACCATGTTTACTGTTTCTGCCTGGAATGCGTCCTCGCTTATTGTCATTCGGTTTCTCTTTGGTGCTGGTGAAGCAGGAGCTTTTCCCAGTGCGACCCGCGCCTTCTCGCGGTGGCTTGCGACCTCCGAGCGCGGATTCGCTCAGGGTGTGACGCACTCGGGCTCACGATTGGCCGGCGCTCTGACGCACGGCGTGGTCGCCGCGATGATTGTCGTCTGGGGTTGGCGCACGCCCTTTTTGCTCTTTGGACTTATCGGAGTTGTCTGGTCTGCGTTCTGGTTTTTCTGGTATCGCGACCGCCCGGAAGAGCACGCGGGCGTCTCCGCCAGCGAGCTGAAGTGGATTAACGATGGCAAGATTGGATTGGGGAAGAAGAAGAGTGTGCTCTCCTGGAAGAAGCTCCTCGCCCATCCGAACATGTGGTACGTCTGTGTGATGTACTTCTGCTATGGCTATGTACTGTGGATCTTCCTGAGCTGGCTCCCCACTTATTTTGCCGAGGTTCGCGGCTTTGGCCTGGTGAAATCGGGTATCTATACGATGATTCCGCTGCTTGCCGGAACGGTGACGAATTCCCTAGGTGGCTGGTTCTCCGACAGACTTTATGTGCGGACGGGCGATTTAAGGTATAGCCGCCGGCTGGTAGCAATCACCGGCTTTGCTATTGCCGTGGTGTTCGTCACAGTCGGTGTCTTGGCGCCGGATGCCACGTTGGCTGTGCTCGCCATGTCGGTGGCAGTCGGAGGGCTGGAGCTGACAACCGGCGTGTCGTGGGCGATTCCTCTGGATATCGGGCACGATCATTCCGGAACGGTCTCGGGCGTCATGAACATGTTTGGGAACTGGGGAGGCGCCATTTCACCTCTGCTGGTGGCGTGGCTCGTCCAGCGATCTGGATCATGGACGCCGGCCTTCATCCTTGCGAGCTTTCTGTGTTTGGTTGCCGGGCTCTTATGGTTTAAGATTGACCCCACAATTTCGGTTGTTGAAGAACGACACGATTAACAAGCGACAGGATTAACAAGATTGACAAGAATGGTGAGCGTTAAGGGGTAAGGCGAAGGGGTCAAGAATTGAGCAATTCCTTTTTGATCCTTGACCTTCTAGTCTCAATGGACCCTTACCTGCAAACACTGGACTTGGGTGATTTGAGATCGAAGACCGCAATCCCCCGTGGAGATGCTTATGTTGATTGATGAAAAGAAATGCGTGGCTTGCGCAAATTGCGTGCCGATTTGCCCGATGGGCGCCATCCACATTGATCCCGTGAAGCGGCGGGCCACCGTGAATCAGGATGAGTGCGTGGAGTGCTACACCTGTTATCGGGGTATGAGCAAGGAGCATTTGAATCCGGTCATGGTGCGCACCATTCGCAAGATCGGCGGATTTTTGCGGTGGCGATTCGATCCCGAGCCGGACGTTTGCCCAACTGACGCCCTTACAGAACCCGAGCTGTCTTGGCCACGCGTGGTGCGACGCGCTTTCAGCGACCCAGTCGTGCCGCACGAGAGCACGGGTGTGCATGGACGCGGCACCGAAGAGGTGAAGACTAACGACGTGACAAATCGTGTCGGGCCTGGCGATGCCGGTTTCACTATCGAGTTTGGCAGGCCGACTGTTGGTGTGCGGTTCTGGCAGATCCAGGAGATGACCCGCGAACTGGCCAAAATGGACTTGACGTTCGAAAAGCGAAATCCGGTCACGAGTTTGATGGCTAACACCAGCACAGGAGATCTGCGCGAGGATATCTTGAGCGAGAAGATTCTTTCAGCGATCGTGGAGTTCAAGACGTCGATTAGCAATGTGCCAGCCATTCTCCGCAAGGTGAAGGAAGTGGCAAACCGTCTAGACACCATCGTGGCGATCGGCGCCGCGACGCGGTGCGACGCGAATGGAGACAACGACCTGGAAGAAATCTTGCGCCACGAAGAGTTTCACTTCGTGCGCGGCAAGACAAACCTTGGGTTGGGTCGCGCGTCGAACGCAGTGCCAGTAGCTCAAGAAGCAGCCGTCAGCGTGATGTAGATGAGCTGATTTCATCATCGCGCCGGCATTGATCTGACGAATCAACTCACCCGTCATTTCCGCGAAGGCGGAAATCCAGCAGGTTGTTGTGGGCTAAAGAGGACATTGCCTCAAATCAGGCTGGATTCCGGCTCGCGCTACGCTTGGCCGGAATGACGGAAACTCGTGGTCAGCCTTTTATCAGGAGTCATCCATGACTAACACCCTCCATCGCTACGGTGACGAGCACAGCCTCCGTAACGATTTCATTGTTTTCGCCATTCCGTGTCGGGGCCATAACGATCAAGATTCCGTGCCCAAACTCAGGCAGTTCTTGAGAATGGCCGTGAAATACAATCCGGTGAACATCGGTGACGGCTCGAAAGGCGGAATGTACCGTCCGAACAAGAGCCTCAATCCGCTGGCCCACTGGTCGCGCGACAGCAAGCCAGATATTGAAGAGGTGGTTGAAAAGGTTTCCAACCCGACAACGGTCGCGGCGGTGTTTGACAACAAGGAAGCCGTGGAGAGCTTCGTTCAGGAAGTGCGCAAAGCGGATTTGGGGCTCTCGATTAACATCAGTGCTTCGATTGAAAATGCCCAGGCATGTTGTCGAGACATTAACTTGCCACGTCACAGCGTGGAATACTCACTGGGTTTCATCGGGAAGACCGACCGCCTGGCTGACCGGCAAGTCCTGGAGTTGTCCACAATGTGTGGACACGGTATGATCTCGTTTACGTTCGCGCGTAAGATGATCGATTGGGTCCGTGAGGGTCGGCGCACTCCCGAGCAGGCGTGCGGCTACATGTCTCGGTTCTGCTCTTGCGGTATCTACAATCCGACGCGGGCAAAGGAAATTCTGGAAGAAGCTCGCTTGCACAACAGTTAGACAGCGAGTGAACTGGCAGGCATATTTTTCATTGGTCATTGGTCAATTCTCATTTGTCATTTGGTGTTGGAATGAGCGACTCGCGTGCTGTGAGCAACAAGCACTCCGAACCATTCAATGACAAATGACCAATGACCAATGAAAAATGCGTTGGTCACTATGTGTATTGACCCGCCTGCATGATTTCGCGGGCCTTCCCTCAACGACTGCCGTTCCAACGATAACTTACCGAATTGGAGAAAGTGCTGACATGACTGTCTTGCGCCGTCCGTTTGCTGCCTTTGTCTTAGTCGTTCTGACGGGATTGTTACTCTTATCCTGTGCCGAGAAAACTGTGCAGGCTCCCGCTACCTCTTCCGAGCCAGTTGCCGTCGTGATTGATGGAGCGAAGGTCTGGGACGGCACAGGCGCTCCGCCGGTTCAGGACACTGTCGTTGTCATCAAGGGAGATCGCATTGACGCGATCGGTCCGCGTGGCTCTGTGACTGTCCCGGCCAATGCTCGAACGATTGATGGCAAGGGCAAGACGATCATTCCCGGCCTCATCAACATGCATGGGCACGTTGGAATGACCAAGGGACTCAAGCAAGGGAAGGAAAACTACACGAAGGAAAACATTCTGGCACAACTGAAGCAGTATGCGCGGTACGGCGTGACAACGGTGATGAGCCTTGGTACCGATTTCGAGGCGATGTTCGAGTTGCGTGGGCCGGCGAAGGCGGACGAATCGCCGCGGGCCACGGTCTTTACGGCTGGCCGGGGTTTTACCGGCAAGAACGGCTATCCGGCTGTGTTACCCGGTAATGCAGGGATCCCCGTGGAAGTGGACACCGTTGATGAGGTGAAAGCGCACATCCAGGAACTGGCACGACAGAAAGTGGATATGGTGAAAATCTGGGTCGACGATCACTGGGGGCACTACGCCAAGATACGGCCCGAACTCTACAAAGCCATCATCGAGGAAGCGCATAAGAACAATCTGCGCGTCATGGCTCATTTGTTCTACCTCGGCGACGCCAAGGGCTTGGTTGGAGCGGGACTCGACGGCATGGCCCACAGTGTGCGTGACCGTGAAGTGGATGACGAGTTAATCAAGACGTTGAAGGAGAAGAATTCATTTGCAGTGGCCACGCTGACCCGCGAAGAATCCACGTTCATCTACGCCGAGCCGCCTGCGTTCCTGGACGATCCATTCTTCTCGCGCTGGATAGATCCTGAAGTCATCAAAGCGCTGAAGGATCCAGCTTGGGGCAAGAAAGTGAAAGCTGACCCCGATTTCCCAAAGTATGCCGGCCAGCTGAAAATGGGGCAAAAGAACCTCAAGAAGCTGTTTGACGCAGGCGTGAAGTTGGCGTTCGGCACCGATACGGGGCCGCCGGCACGCTTCCAGGGATTCTTCGAGCACCGTGAGCTGGAACTGATGGTGCAAGCCGGGCTGACGGCGGCTCAGGCTCTGAAACTAGCAACTTCGAATTCTGCAGAATGCCTCCGCGCGGACAAGGACATCGGGACACTCGAGAAAGGAAAGCGTGCCGATTTGATCGTTTTGGACGCTGATCCGTTAGAGAACATTTTGAACACACGCAAGATCAACCAAGTCTGGATCGGCGGAAGGGAAGTGAACTAGATGCAAGCTGCAGTCCACCGCGGAGACGCTGCTCTGCGGAGACATTTCGGACGCAGATTACGCAGATGAACGCAGACTTATTGGTTTCCCCGCCCATCGCTCAGCGAACTCAAGTCAGTATCCGCTATTAGGCTGATTGATGGTCTGGCTTTGGTGTTCGAGTATCGCCTAGGAGTTTTATCTGCGTGAATCTGCGAAATCTGCGTCCAACGTTAGGAGGATGATATGTCTCAGAACACGCTTTCTCGACGAAACTTTATGACGGGCATCGCCGTGGGAGGCACGGCTGCCACTCTGGCAAGTCCGGCCGTGGCAGTTGCTGCGGAGCCAGTGGTCACAGCCACGTATCCACTGGCGACGCCTGCAGCGTCGGCAGGGCCGATCAAGATGCTTTGCACGCACAAGGTTTCTCCCGCTGAAGAACAACAGATCCGTTCAGCCGGAAAGAACGTGGACTTCGTCGTAGTTGGCAGCCGCGCCGAGCTGAAAGCAAAGATTGCCGACGCTGAAGCCATCTTTGGGCCCGTGGACGCGGAGTCCTTGGCCGCCGCCAAGAAGCTGAAGTGGATCCAGCACACGGCGGCTGGCGTCGAGGTTTTGCCCAAAGAGCTGATGGAGCATCCGTGTGTGCTGACTAATATGCAGCGGGTGTATGCGCCGGTCATTGCGGAGTCGGCTCTGGGCATGGCGCTGAGCTTGGCACGCGGCCTTGTACAAGACTCGTTTCCAAACTTCAAGGCCCGTAAGTGGGGAACGGAGAGTAGCGTTCCCTTGGTTGATCTCTACCACAAGACGATTGGGTTGGTGGGGCTGGGAGGCATCGGGACGGAAATCGCCCGCCGGGCACACTACGGATTTGAAATGAAGGTTCTAGCGGTTGATCCGAAGCCCTTGCCGAAGCCTGCCTTCGTGGCTGAACTGCGGGAACCCGGCTGGTTGCTGGAGATGGCTTCTCAGGTTGACGTGCTGGTGAGTTGTGCGCCCCACACTAGAGAGACCGTAAAGCTGTTCAATGAGAGTGTCTTCAATCGCATGAAGCCGACGGCCTATTTTATTAACGTTTCGCGCGGTGGATTGGTAGACCAGGAAGCACTGGTCAAGGCGCTCAAGGAGAAGAAAATCGCCGGTGCGGGACTCGATGTCACCACGCCGGAACCTTTGCCAGCCGAACATCCGTTGTGGGATTGCCCGAACCTGATTATTACACCGCACAACTCGGGCATGGCGCCGATGCGTCAGGTACGCCTGATTGCACTGGTGACAGAGAATGTGCGTCGCTATTCGAACGGGCTGGCGCTGTTGAACGTAGTGGACAAGGCCAGAGGATATTGAGACGGGTCGCCTGCCCCTGGAATAAAAAAGCATCGCCTGTGTGTTTCGGGGAAAGGCATTGAATGTGGGAGCCGCTGTCCTCAGCGGCGCTCCCTGCCGACCGACGTTCGCCGCTGAGGACAGCGGCTCCCACTCTCAGAATTGATCTGGTCCTCGTCCTCGAAGAAATCCCGAGTACGACGACGAGAACGAGTCATCTATGAACAACACTCTTACCCGCCGGACATTTCTTCAAACCACCTGTCTCGCCGCGGCTTCGCGTCTGAGCTATGCGCTCGCTCCGAGCAATTCAGGTTTCAACATCGGCATTACCACGAACACTCGCGGGGGTTGGGAGAAGGACCTGATCAAGTCCTTCCGTGAATCTGCCGAGGTGGGTTACCGCGCGGTGGAAACGTTTTACTCATACGTCTTGCCTTATTGGGACAAGCCGGAAGAGATGAAGATGATCCTGGACGAATTCAAGCTCCGGTTTGTCACCGTTTCGAACGGTGGACCCATGGTCATGCAGTTTGAGGATGCTGCATCGGCAACCCGCATTGTCGATGAGCATCTGAAGCTGGTTCGCTGGATCAAGGGCTTTGGCTGTACCCACCTGAAGATCAACACCGGCCAGCGCCGCCCCGAAGGAACCACGGACGCCGACCTCAAGCAGATGGCGAAGACGATGAATGAGCTGGGGAAACGGATCAGCGATGAAGGTTTGAAATTTGGGGTCCATGCGCACCTTTGGACGCAATTCCAGGACCGCAAAGAAATCGACCGGTTGATGGAATTGACGGATCCAAACCATGTTTACCTGGTGCTCGACACGGGACACATCAACATGGCTGGCATCGATCCGGTTGAACTCGCTTCCGTCTATGCGAGTCGGATTGTTGAGTTTCATTTGAAAGACTGCAAGCCCGAGGATCGCGGGGGGCACAAGGGTCCAACACCGAAACGTGAGGGTTATGCCGACAAGGGCAAGCGCATCTTCTACGAATTGGGAAAAGGTGGCGTCGATTTTCCAGGTATTCTGGCCATCCTGCGCAAGAAGCATTGGAAGGGTTGGCTCACCGTTGAATTGGACTCCACAGACACGACGCCGCGAGACAGTGCGATACAGTCGAAGAAGTATCTCAACGAAGTTCTGGGACTAACGCTCTGACCGGGCAGTCGCATTGCGACGAATGCTCCAGGCGGTCAAAGATCGTTTTGGCCCGACTGTCTGAATCAGGGTTCCTTCCATTCCCCTTAAAACCAGGACGAGCGCGGAATTGCTTGTCGATGTGGGATCTGATAGCTTCCCCGTGTTCGGATTCGCGTCATCCTCAAACGATCCTTCTTTTGTGACCTTTAGACCGATTCTCTTTTGCATTCTTGCGCTGCTAGCTGTCTCGAACCTCTCGCAAGCTGAAGTTCCCCTGCCAACCCCGAAGGACCACTACCAGAATTTTGACCCGAGTCAAGCAGGTTTGAAACTCTTCACAGAGATGATGGGTGAGGCCCCTCCAGAGGTCCAAAAGATGATGATGGATCTGGCCAACGCCCCTGAGAGTCTCGCCAAGATTCCTCGGGCCGAGGTCCAGCTGCTGCTGAGCGCCGTGGATTGGAAGAAGTGGAAGGCGCCCGTGCTCGAGGTGTTCCTCCACTATTCCAATGTGCTCGACGTCATTCCTGAGAATCCGAAGAAATGGACCCCCGTTGTCCACGATGGGCTGCTGTACTTCCTCGATCATCTGGACCAGGAGCGATTGCTCGACCGGTTTCTGGATTTGGTTTATCTGCCGCCGGACAGTCCCCGTGGCGAGCGGATCTTGCAGTTTGCTTCTCGAACGCCGACCTTTCAGAAGATCGGCCAGATTCTGGGCAGAAACACAGGCGTGGAAGAAGACATCCAGAAATCGCTGCAGAGTCTGGAGAATACGATCCAGACAGCCTCATACCAGGAGCTGGTGAAGAGCATCAAGGAGTCACTGGGGCGCGAAGTCATGGAAACGTACGACATCAAGCTGGCCGATCGCATTCTCGCGGAAGCCAGTGTCGGGGCGGTCATCCGGGCCAGTTTGCAGATGCCTGGAGAGAAGGAGCGCCGCGATGTGGTGTGCAAAGTCATTAAACCTTATGTGTTCCGGGCAATCACTGAGGAAGGAGAAATCATCGATCAGTTGACCCGGTATTTTACCCAGCACCTTGAGTTTTATGACCTGGGTGGAATGCCGTTGACTGAGATGTTTCAGGATATCCGCAAGTCGATGGCTGACGAAATCAGGACTGAAGGAGAACAGCAAAATCTGCTGCGTGCTGCGAAATATTACCAGAGCAACCCCAAGATTCTCGTTCCACACCTTTACCCTTTTTCAACCAAGCAAGTGACGGTCATGGAGTTCGTGCGGGGAGAAAAAATATCGAACGCCTTCGCTGGAGATGGACGCCAACGGGCCATCATGGCCCGGCGATTGAGCGACGTGCTAACGACCGACGTGATGTTTTCGAAAGAGGAAGAGGCGTTGTTTCATGGAGATCCTCATGCAGGCAACGTGTTTCACGTGTTGAATGACCCCAAAGATCCCTACCGAATCGCTCTTCTTGACTGGGGGTTGTTTGGCCTGTTTCCGCGCCCACAGAGAGCGCAGTTAATTCAATTGATGTTGGGGATTCAGTTGAACGATGCGCACCGCCTCCGAGAGCACCTGGGGGCTCTGGTGCAGGGTGACTTGCCCACTGATCCAGTGAAGGCAGCGCGGCTCGACCAGACCATCAAGGAGACGCTACAGCAGCGCTCCAAGCGGAGCAACTTCGATACGTTGGGTGATCTGATCCTCCGGCTGGGGAAGGAAGGCTACGTCCTGCGCTTCAACCTCGCGTTGTTCATCAAGTCACAAGTGACAATCGCCGGTATTCTGGCAGGTCTCGATCCAACGCTGAAGCAGGATGACTATCTGATGAAGCGCGCGAGCGGTCTCGTGAAGAAAGAATTGCCCAAACGATTCCTGTACACCCTCTGGGTTCCGAAATGGAACTCCCACAGCTATGGCAGCATGCTCTCCAATGAAGACGTTAAAGATGTGGCTATGAGAAACTTCCTAGGTTGGTTTCACTGAGGAAGATTTTCGACTGGATCCGAAGCGTGCCAGCTCAGCCCTTGTTCCCGGAGAGGTGCCGTTCGAGCGTGTTATGCAGCACCCTACCCAGATCCTCGACCGAGTGAGGTTTCGAAATAACCTCCCGAACCCCGGCTTGTAGTGCTGCTTCGGCGTCCTCGTCGCGTATGTAACCCGAAGTCATGAGAATTGGAATGTCTGGGCGAATCGTGCACAAGGCGCGCGCGAGTTCATGGCCTGTCATGCCAGGCATCGCAAGGTCTGTCACCACAGCATCAAAATGGCTGGGATCATTCCGAAAGGCTTGTATTGCCTGATCGGGGTCTGTATAGCCTGACACCTCGTAGTCCAAACGCTCCAGCAAGCGTGTCATGAGGTACACCAGAAGCTCTTCATCATCCACATACATGATGCGCTCACCGTGTCCTCGAACCGTCTTGGTTGCGACCGTTTGTTCCTGGGTCGCGTCGGATTCAGCGACCGGGAAATACATCTGGAAGGCGGTGCCTTTTCCTGGCTCGCTGTACACGGAGATGGCGCCTTCGTGGTTCTTGATGATTCCGTGCACAACGGAGAGACCCAAGCCAGTGCCATGTTTGGGCCCTTTCGTGGTGAAGAAAGGCTCAAAAATCCGATCAGCAATTTCCCGGGTCATGCCGCAGCCCGTGTCACTCAAGACCACCCGCACGTAACGGCCTTGATGAAGATCTGCAGTAGTGCTCGCGAGGTCCTCATCGACCATCAGGTGGTCGACTTCTACTTTGAGCAGACCACCTTTGTCGCTCATGGCATGGGCGGCGTTCGTGCCGAGATTCATGACAATCTGATGGATCTGTGTGGCATCGACGGACACCTTGGGCAGGTCATTGGAATAGCTGCAGCGGATGTGAATCATGGCTGGCAGGCTGGCGCGCAGCAGCTTCAGCGCTTCTTCGATGACTGGCTGAAGCAGTGTCACGACGCGCTGGGTCTCCTGCTGGCGGCTGAACATCAGGATGCGTCTAACCAGCTCGGTGGCGCGCGTACCCGCCTTGGCGATTTCGGTCAGGCTGATCTGTGCCGGATGCCCTGGCGACAGGTCACTGAGGGCGAGGTGCGCATTGCCGACGATGGCGGTCAGAATATTGTTGAAGTCGTGCGCGATGCCCCCGGCCAGCGTCCCAAGTGCCTGCATTTTCTGAGACTGACGCAGCTGAGACTCGAGCCGCTTCTGCTCGACGTCGGCTTGTTTCTTCGCGGTGATATCCTCCACCATCCCGATGGCATACTGCGGGCTGGAGCCCTGGACGAATGACACCGTCAGGAGGCCCCAGACAACCTTGCCGTCTTTGCGGATGTACCGTTTCTCCATTTGATAGTGGTTGCGTTCACCAGCTACCAACGAGCGATACAACTCCCGGTCGATGGCCATATCCTCTGGGTGTGTGAAGCCCGTGAAGGGCATTTTGGCCAGCTCGTCCTTGGTGTATCCCAGAAAACTTTCCAGAGCAGGATTGCACGCCACCACGTGCTGGTCAGAGCCCACCAGTGCGAGCCCCAGGGCGGCATGCTCGAAGATCGATCGCAACTCGGCTTCCCGATGGGCGAGAGCATCCGACGCCTGTCGATGTTCGAGATAGGCCTCCAGCATCTCGGTTAACGACTCGAGCAGCATTCGTTCTTCTGCGAGGAAGGGGCCTTCAGCTTCGGGCGGTTTCTCGATCAGGTAGGCAACCTCGATGATTCCGTCGCCGCCGGCAGTGGCAAACGACGCGGCTTGCTTCCACTCAGACTCACGCCAGCCGTGGGTTGCGACCTCCATGCCGCCATAGGCAATGCGTGCTTCGCAGCACTCTGGATACTGCCAGGCGGGTGGCAGGAGAGCAACGAGCTCGGTCAGCAAGTCGAGGTTGAAGGGGCGGTCGCTCTGCAGCAGGCGGGCCACCTCATGCACCAAACGCAACTCTTTGACGCGCTCTCCCAGATCGTGCACCAGTTTCTCGCGTTCGCGCTCGGCCTGCTTCTGCTCCGTCACGTCAATATTCATTCCAACCAGCCTCATGGCCTGGCCTTGCTCGTCGGCGATGACCGCCGCGGCCGACTGAACATGGCGCAACGTGCCATCGGGCCGCGTGATTCGGAAGTCACGACGCCTGCGTTCGTGTGCCACCATGTCAGAGTGCAGGCGGCGATCCCGGTCGGCTGCGAGGTGACGCAGCGCTGATTCTTGCTCGGGCAGGTCCTCTGGATGGACCCGTCTCGCCCAATCCTGGTACAAGACAACTCTGTCAGCCGTCGGGCGTAGACCATAAATGGCAAACAGCCGGTCGTCATAGACGACCTGGTTCGTTCGCAGGTCCCAATCCCACACACCAATCTCCCCAGCCTCAAGCGCCAACTGTAGTCGCTGTGTGACAGCCTTCAGCCTTTCTTCTGTCTGTTTACGATCCGCAAGCTCTCTCTCTGCACGGTCGAGAGCGCTTCGCACGGTTCTGGTAGCAAGCCTCTGGAGGGTGATCCCAATTCCAATCAGGAGCGAGTTGAACAGCCAGAGCGAAGCCGCTGTGTGTCTAATTCCAGGCGCTGGCAAGACACCGTTGATTTCTGCCACTAACATTCCAAATCCGATCACGATACAGGTGACGCCCGTGTAAATGCCTATCCGTTCGCCCAGCAATAGGCCGGCCATCATCACGATGATGACAGAGAAGGTCATTGCCGGGGCGCGAATACCCCCAGCAGTGGGCGCTAAACCTATCATGAGCAGAACCAGCACAGCGATGAACACGACGCTCGCTGCCCGTGTGTAACCTTGCCGGTTCAACAGAAGAACGGCCACTCCTGCAATATTCACTGACCCAACTACGGCCAGGAAGCGACCAACGTTTGATGGCAACAAAAACAGCACGGCTGACACGATTAGTGTCACCACCAACATGGTCGTGCAAGCGACGGCAAAAACCATCCTTGCGTGCTGAGTCTGTTCCTCGCTGGCAAAAACAGGAGGTTTAAACAAGCGGTGCATGCAGCTCATCGTGATGATGCTCGCTAATCTGTCTGGAATGAACGGCTGTTGGAAGGTTTATGATCTCTCAGATGGCTGCCGTCCTGCAAAGCAATCTTATGCGCCAGGAGAGAGGTCGCACGATTGCCTTGACGGAGAGTCAGAAGCCATTGGGCGAAAGTTGGTAGATCTGTGAACGCGGCGAACCCTGGAAGCATCTGGATTCGTGAGGCCTGATCGTGCGAGAATAACAAAATCTCAAGCGGGGCCTGAGATCACGACATTGACTGAGAGGTGGAATTGCATGAAAAGACGGGATGTTCAAACCAAATTGGGTTTGTCACGACGTGAATTTTTGGCGCACTCGGCAACGGCCGGCAGCATCGCTGCAGCCTATCTCAGCTTTCCTCAAAAAACATATGCGGCCAACGGCGACACGCTCAAGGTAGGCTTGGTGGGTTGCGGTGGCCGGGGAACTGGCGCCGCTGCGCAAGCGCTGGCAGCGGATAAGAACATCGTCTTGACGGCCATGGCTGACGCCTTCGAAGACCGCTTGAAGAGCAGCTTGGGAATTCTGAAGAAGCAAACGGAAGATCGCGTTCAAGTGGATCCTGAGCATTGCTTTGTCGGATTCGACGCTTATCAAAAGGTGATTCAGAGTGGCGTGGATGTCGTGTTGCTCGCTGCGCCTCCAGGATTCCGCCCAGCTCACCTGAAAGCGTGTGTGGAAGCGGGCAAGCATGTCTTTTGCGAGAAACCGGTGGCGGTAGATGCCCCCGGAGTGCGTTCTGTGCTTCAGACGGTGGAGGAAGCGCGAAAGAAGAAACTGACGCTGGTTTCAGGACTCTGCTGGCGCTATAGCACGGCCGAGAGAGCAACCTTTCAGCAGGTCCAAGACGGCGCAATTGGGAAGATTGTTTCGCTGGCTTCTACCTATCTTACCGGGCCGATCTGGAACTTCGCGCGTCAACCCGGTTGGAGCGACATGGAGTATCAGATGCGCAACTGGTACTACTATGCCTGGCTGTCCGGAGATCACATTGTCGAGCAGGCGGTGCACAGCATCGACAAGATGGCCTGGGCGATGAATGACGAGATGCCGGTGAAAGCCAGTGCCGTTGGCGGCCGGCAGGTGCGCAATACCCCGGAGTTTGGTCATATATACGATCACTTCAGCGTTACTTACGACTACGCGAGCGGCGTCAAAGGATTCCACAGTTGCCGGCAGCAGCAAGGCTGCGCTAACGAAACCAAGGACTACATTTATGGGTCGAAGGGTAACTGTGAGATTGAGGGATCGCGCCGTGTGCACGTCATTCGCGGCGAGAACGAGTGGAAGTACTCCGGAACCCATAACAACATGTATCAGGCCGAGCATGACGAGTTGTTTGCTTCGATTCGGAAGAGCGAACCCATCAATGACGGCGTCCGGATGACGCAGAGCACGTTGATGGCAATCTTGGGTCGTATGGCCGCGTACACGGGTCAAGTCATCACTTGGGAGCAGGCGCTGAATTCGCAACAGGATCTTTTGCCGCCCAAGCTGGACTGGACCGTGTCGCTGAACGAACCTGAAATCGCAATGCCTGGTGTCACGAAGTTTGTTTGACGCATTGTTCCGCTTAGTCCAAGCAAAATCTGCAGGAATTTAGAACCTGGATGTCGTCATTCCCGCGAAAGCGGGAATCGTGCGCCTGAAAGCGCATTTGGTCAGAGAGGTGGAAGTCCTCTTCAGGTACGCCCTCTCCGGCCTGTAACCGACTGCCACTGCGTCGCCGTGAGGCG
>Ga0180085_1000253_pt1 | contig 18946 bp, 15 predicted proteins | sample EasRiv730_16_10D_FD_123013 | JGI IMG/M metagenome (GOLD analysis project Ga0180085, IMG submission 123013) | Soil microbial communities from meander-bound floodplain in the East River, Colorado, USA - East River metaG ERMLT730_16_10D | ecosystem: Environmental > Terrestrial > Soil > Floodplain ... | reverse complement strand
GTTCCACGGTGATGTTCAACATGAAACGCGCAAAGGTTATTCACCACGTCTTGCTGGTGCTGATGGTTGTCAGCATTGGCCCGTTGGGTTTTTACGGTTACCAGCTTATTCAATTCAATCGCGAAAAGCTTCAAACGCAAGAGCGTTTTACTCAAATCGGCATCGCTCAATCTCTGGCGCGAGTGATTTCGATGTATTTGAGCAACGCCCGAGAGCAGGTGGACGGCTTCATGGCCAGTTCGCTGGACCTGAGCAGCGGCCAGGAACTCCAGCTGGAAGGCAACCGTGGCTTGGATAAGAAGCTGGAAGATTTCGTGGGGCGCTCCAAGAATCTGCTCTACATCAATATTGTCAATAACACAGGCAGTGGCGTCGAAGCCGGAGTTCACAAAGTCAACGACGAGGACATGACAAAACACTTCCTGGCTAAGGCCTTTCAGTCTGCCAGTCAGAACCAGACGTCGTATGTCAGCGAGCCGCTGTCAATCGAATTGGGCAAGGAGACCAAACCGGTCATTATCATGTCCAGTCCCATCAAATCGGGCGGCAAGGGAATTGGTGCTGTTACGGTAATCCTGAAACTCGACGACATTCTCCATTGGGTCACGGAGAACAGCGTCGCCGGCAAGACAGTGTACGTCGTCGATTTCAACGGCCAGATCGTAGTCCACCCAAATTCCAAGACCATGCCTGCCGGAATGGATCTCAACCGGGTTGAGATTGTCGGGGCCTTTGCCGATGAGTGGCGCAAATCGAAAGGCAAGGTACGGCTGCAGGAAACGCGGCCGTTCAGATTGGAGGATGACGGCCTGGAAAAACAGATGCTGGGAACCTACTTCGCCGTCGCTGAAGCACCCTGGGGCGTCATCGTGCAAATCGACCAACGAGATGCCTTTGCGACCGTCGCCGAAATGAAGGCAGAAACCATTCGCTGGGGGGTCCTCATGCTGCTGCTGGCCGGATGCGTCGGGCTTCTCAGTGCACGGGCGATCACCAATCCGATTCAGCAACTCGCGGACAGCACGCAGCTGATCGCACGCGGCGATTTCTCCAAGAAGATCCAAATCCGAAGCCGTACCGAGATCGGAGAACTGGCCGAGACGTTCAACAAGATGACGGACGATCTGGAGCTATACATCCGCCAAATCCGAAAAGCGGGCGAAGAGAACAAGGCGCTGTTTCTTGGTACCATCCGGGCACTCGCGGCCGCAGTCGATGAAAAGGACCCTTACACGCGAGGTCATTCCGACCGGGTTACCAAGTATTCGGTCATCATCGCACGGGCTCTCGATTTGGATGAAAAAACCGTGGAAACAATCAGCATCTCGGCTTTGCTCCACGATGTGGGAAAGATTGGCATTGACGACAAGATTCTGAAGAAACCTGGGTTCCTCACTCCTGAAGAGTTCGAAATCATGAAGCAGCATCCCGTCAAAGGCTTCAACATCATGAAGACCATTGAGCAGATGCGTAATGTGCTTCCAGGACTCCGATCCCACCATGAACAGTGGGACGGGAATGGCTATCCGGACCGCTTGAAAGGCGAGGAGATCCCGCTCATCGCGCGAATCATCGCGGTGGCCGACACCCTCGATGCGATGACGACGAACCGGCCTTACCAGCAGGCCTTGACCTTCCAGTTTGCGGTCGAGAAAATCAACAAGAACGTTGGTGTAAAGTACGACAAAAACGTAGTTGCGGCCTTCAATCGTGCCATCGAGGAAGGTGACCTGATGGTTGAAGGCGCCGTACCTGAGGCTCTCGCGATCTGACATAGATTTCGGGAAAGCAGATTGACTTCACCCTATTCCGCCACTCTCAGAAACTTACTGGATGTTGTGGATGGAGCCATCGCCGCCGGATTTGCGGACTACGATGGCGAGTCGGTCCAATTTGAAGGCGCCCTGGACGACGACGCCCATCGACTTCATCTCGCCTACCAGGGCATTGTGCTGCACCATTTGCAGTCTGTTCACCAACTCCTGGGTGAGACACCGACGAGAATCAGCAGCCGTTACCAGAATCTGCACGTCATTATCCAACCATTGAAGTCTGGATACTTCATCGTCCTCACACTGAAACCCAACTCCAATCTCCATTGGGCAGGCCACTGCCTGGAGCAGACCGCTCAAGAATTGAACCAGGATCTGTAGTCTCATCGGTGACCGGCGACCAGTCACGTGAACAAGGCCGGCTCACCTGTGCCTGCATGAGCCGTCCCCTGCAACTCGGCTGTCTCGATTTTCCGAGGGAAATCTGGCAGGCCCGCATGAAAGCGGTGTCGTGCGACCAGTGGGCCGGAAGTGGTATGATGCGCGCGGTCGGCCGATGGGATCCACCGTCCGGCGCCGGCTCCGAACACTCATTGGGATGGGATCGAGGAACGCATGAAATTGTTTGGCAATTCTGAGAATCAGGAAGGTTTCTTCAGCAAGCTCAAAGCGGCAGTCGCATCCACCAAGAACAACCTGGTTGCCAAGATTGAAGATGTCGTTAAGGGGAAGAAGGTTATTGACGCGGAGTTGCTGGAAGACTTGGAAGCTGTGCTGATTGGGGCGGATATCGGAACCGAGACGACTTCGGAAATTCTGGAGAACATTCGTGGTCAGGTAAACCGAAAGCAGGTGAACGACCCGGAACAACTTCGCACGCTTATCAAGGAGGAGTTGCGACAGATCATCGAAGCTTCGAACCAGGCTGTCACACCCCGGCCTGCCAACGGCACTCACGTGCTGATGGTTGTCGGCGTGAACGGGGTCGGAAAGACAACAACCATCGGCAAGTTGGCAAATCTGCATACCCAAGAAGGGAAAAAGGTTCTGGTCTGTGCGGCCGACACGTTTCGCGCGGCAGCCATCGAGCAGTTGGAGGTTTGGGGACAGCGCGCTGGCGTGGCCGTCATCCGCCAGAAGACAGGTGCCGATCCGTCTGCTGTGCTGTTCGATGCCATTGCAGCGGCAAAATCGCGCGCCATTGACATCCTGATCGTGGACACTGCCGGTCGGCTGCACACCAAAAATAATCTGATGGCCGAACTGGAGAAGATGAAGCGTATCGCTGGCCGCGAGATTGCCGGAGCACCGCACGAGGTGCTGCTCGTCATCGATGCCACCACTGGCCAAAACGGTCTCCCCCAAGCTCGCGAGTTCACCCGCACCGCGGGCGTTACTGGCATTATCCTCACCAAGCTTGACGGTACTGCCAAGGGAGGTATCGTGATTCCAATTTCCCGCGAGCTGAAAATTCCCATTCGCTATGTCGGTGTTGGCGAAAAGGTGGACGACCTCGTCGAGTTTTCGGCCGAGCAATACATCGAGTCGTTGTTTGAGTCTGAGTAGATGCCCACCTCTGCTGACAACGACGGGCGTTTCATGCGACATGCCCTGGACTTGGCCAGGCGCGGCCGGGCGCTCGCCAGCCCCAATCCCATGGTGGGAGCTGTACTGGTGCGCGATGGACAAATTGTCGGCGAGGGTTTCCACCGCTACTCAGAGACGAAACACGCGGAGACCTGGGCCTTGGAGCAGGCTGGAGCAGCGTCACGCGGCAGCACGCTCTTTGTAACTCTTGAACCCTGTAGCCACCAAGGTCGGACGCCACCCTGCACAGGCCAGTTGATCGCGGCCGGCGTGTCTCGCGTAGTCGCAGCGACGAGAGACCCCAACCCGCTGGTCGCAGGTGCTGGTTTGGGTATCTTGCGCGAAGCCGGAATTGCCGTTGAGACGGGTAGCTGTGAAGCTGAAGCATTGAAGCTGAACGAGGCTTACTGCAAATTCATTCAGACGCGATCGCCCTTTGTGACGTTGAAAGCCGGAATGACGTTGGATGGCAAGATTGGGCAAGCGGACGGGCGCTCGCAATGGATCACGCACGAACTTTCCCGACAACGCGTTCAGCAACTTCGCTTTGAGAATGATGCAATCCTGACGGGCATAGGAACAGTGCTAGCTGACAATCCCCGGCTGACGGATCGGACTGGGTTGCAGCGACGTAGGCCACTGTTGCGAGTGGTTGTGGACACCTGGCTGCGTCTTTTGCCAGATTCAACCTTGGTTCGTAGTCGCGCCGAAGGAGATATCCTGGTTTTTTGCAGCGAACAACCGAATACGGAGCTACAACGACAGTTGGAGGCATGCGGCGTGGAAGTGATGCCCATCACCACTAGAGAAGGGAAAGTCGCTCTGCCAGCAGTGCTCAGGGAGTTGGGACAACGTGACATCACGAGCGTTGTGCTTGAGGCTGGCCCGACGTTGAACTTTGAGGCGCTCCGCTCAGACTGCGTGGACAAGCTACTCTGTTTTATTGCCCCAAGGATTCTGGGCGGGCAGTCGCCGCTGCCACTGGTCGGCGGAGAAGGGTTCGTCCGGCTGGATCGTTCCTCGCTCTTGCGCTTTGCCTCGATTGAACAGATCGGTGACGACTTGTTAGTCGAGGCTTATGTCAGCAAAAGGAAGGGTGTTTCCGACACACCGCACTGAGACAACCTACGGCGCTCACCGGGAATTCGTGTGCTGAACGGCACTGGGTCAACACCATCGAAGGAAATCATGTTCACAGGGATTATCGAAGAAGTTGGGAGCGTTGATGCCCTAAGTCGACGCGGCACATCAGCTGTGCTCGAGGTTCTGGGCACCAAGGTTTTGGAGAGCTTGCAGCTGGGAGACAGCATCGCCGTGAATGGCGTCTGCCTGACTGTTCGACGTCAATCTTCCGGACGCTTTCAAGTTGAACTTTCCCAAGAAACGCTCAACCGTTCGAGCCTCGGAAACCTGAAAGGCGGAAGCCTCGTCAACCTGGAGCGGCCGTTGCTCCCTACCAGCCGGCTGGGGGGCCATTTCGTTCAAGGTCATGTTGATGCTGTCGGGAAGGTACTGGCAATAAGGACTGACGGAGACTTCGCCGTGTGGAAGTTCCACCTGCCGGATTCCATCGAACGTTACGTCGTCGAAAAGGGATCGATCGCCGTAGACGGCATCAGTCTTACGGTGGCATCGCTCACGAGCGATGCCTTCGAAGTCGCCCTCATTCCCCATACACTGGAGAACACCAATTTGCGTACGCGGCAGATTGGAGACGAGGTGAACCTTGAATGCGACATTCTGGCCAAGTATGTCGAGTCGATGCTGAAGCAGCGGAAAAACCGCCCGGCCAAATCGCAGCTTACGGAAGAATATCTGAGGGAACGTGGTTTCTAGAGGACATCCATCATAGGAATCCAATCCATGCATTTTTCCACTATTGAAGAAGCAATCGCGGACATCAAAGCCGGCAGGATGTTGATTGTCGTGGATGACGAGGACCGCGAAAACGAAGGTGATTTGACCATCGCCGCGGAGAAGGTCACTCCCGATGCAATCAACTTCATGGCTCGCTACGGCCGGGGTTTGATCTGCCTCGCCATGACCGGAGACCGTCTGGACCAGTTGCAGATTCCGCTGATGGTGAGCGACAACACCTCGCTCTATGGGACTGCTTTTTGTGTCTCGATTGAAGCAAAACGCATGGTTTCGACGGGAATATCGGCGGCCGACCGGGCTCAGACCATTCTGACTGCGATCGATCCCAGCACCCAGCCTCACGACCTGGTGCGGCCCGGCCATGTGTTTCCGCTACGCTCGCGAAAAGGCGGCGTGCTCGTGCGTGCCGGGCAAACCGAGGCGGCGGTTGACCTAGCCCGGATTGCTGGGCTAAACCCCTCCGGCGTCATCTGCGAAATCATGAACGATGACGGCACCATGTCGCGGGTCGAACAACTGCACGAGTTCGCCAAGCTTCACAACTTGAAAATGATCACGGTGGCGGACCTCATTAAATTTCGCTTGCAGACGGAACGCTTTGTTCACAGGGTGGCTGAAGCCGACCTGCCGACACGCTATGGAGTGTTTCGCATGTTGGCCTTTGAGTGCGAAATCGACCGGGAGACCCATGTGGCCCTCGTGTATGGAACAATCGACCCGGAGAAGCCGGTGCTCGTCCGGGTCCATTCTCACTGCCTGACGGGCGACGTGTTTCACGCTACTGGCTGCGACTGCCAGGCTCAGTTGGAACGCTCGATGGAGATGATTGCGCAGGAAGGCAGCGGTGTCTTGCTTTACATGCACCAGACGGGCCGGGGGTTTGAAGTCGTTAAGTCGGAAGGAAGCAACCGCGTCCTCTACCATGGAATGCCGGCCGTGGAGGGAGAGAGTTACAGCGTGAAGCGCTCGCAACGCGGCTACGGCACTGGTGCACAGATCCTCGCCCGGCTCAATTTGAAAGACATCCGTCTCCTAACCAACCACCCCCGAAAGATTGCCGGCCTCGAGGGATACGGAATCCGCGTCGTTGAACAGATTCCGATCCCGATAAGCAACTCGCGCCCCCGTTAGGCGCTCAGCCTTGACCGGGCGATTGTTCCTTTGTCAGTTCAGAATATCAACTTCAACCCTGCGTGAACCATTCGCGGCGCGCCGAGGTTTTCGAGGGGCGTCTTCGCCACCGCAAATCTGCGGTCAAAGAGGTTTTCGGCTGAAGCGTAAATGCGAAGTGAGCGATTCAGAGTTCGGGAAACGTGGAAGTCGAGGACGGCAAAATTCCCTAGCAGCAATGTGTTGAGGTCGTCATCGTACTGAGCGCCCACAAAACGAGCCGAGACAAAAGCGCTCAAAACCCTGGCGTTGGAGTAGCTGAGCGAAGCGCTCCCTCGATGCCTGGGGACCTGAGGCAAGAACTTGGATTCGAGGACGCGATTTGGCGGGAATTGGCTGACCTTGGAATCGCTCCAGAGATAAGCGCCCTGCAAAGACCAGTCGCGACGCCAGCGGACGGACAGTGAGGATTCAACTCCCTGGGCGTGAATCTCTCCGACATTCTCCCGGCGACGCGTAATCAACCCTGGCACAACGCTGACGGTAATGTTCGAAACCGCATTCTCAAGCTGATTCCAGAAGCCGGTGAACCGGGCGGTCACGTTGGAACCCAGGTGCCAGTCCATCCCTCCTTCCGCTCCTCGCAGCTTTTCCGGCCCCAATAGATCGTTGGGATTGGTCTGCACGTTGCCGACGCGAAACCCCCGGTACAGCTCGTTCAGCGTCGGCGCACGGAAGCTGTGATAATAGGACCCGCGCAATGTAAACTGTTCGCGCACTCGATAGGAAACACCTGCCTTGGGATTCACTGTGCCCCGTTTCTGAGCGACAAAAGGGACAGTCGTGAGCACCCCGTTGCTGAAGAGCAGATCACGGCGTTGCGCTTCGTAATTGCTCCAGCCATCCAATCGCGCGCCGAGCTGTATCATCCAGCGGTTGGTGGGAGTGAACAGATCCTGCACAAAGATTCCACCGAGTTGTTGGCTTCCTCCCGCGACTTGGAAGCGCGACGGCTGTCCCGACGTGTAGCTCAAATCCTCGCTGTTGCCCCGAATCCATTGCCAGTCAACCCCGGATGTCACGAGATGACGCGAGAAGAGCAGTCCAGTCCATTGAGCCGACCCACCTAGGCTCCTGACTGGCACCGTCTGGTCCAGAATCACGGTTTCCTGGCGGCGATCGGCTGAGATCGAAGTAGCGTTGGCAGAAAACTTCTCGACCAAGCCATAGCCACGCAGTTGCCATTCCCTTCCATTGGCCCCTTCACGGCGGTACCCCACGCGAATGCTCGTGATGTCGGTCGCATTTTTCTGGAGCGCGGTGCCGTTGTCGCGGTCCTCAGCGAAATGGGTGGCTTGCAGAAAGAGCGACTGTCGATTGTCCGGTTTGTAAAACCCGCCGGCCCGCAGAGCGTACCGGACCGACCCGGCACGGTCGTCTACGAGACCGCGAATTGAAGGGGCAGCAATGATGTAGCCATCCGTATGCAGGAAAGATCCGGAAAAGTTGCCACTCCACGGCCCGCGCACCGCCGAGGCGAGTAGGTCCGTACCAGCGGTCGCTTGCGAACCACCATGCAAATCCAGTTCAAAATGGTTGGCTTCAAACGAGCGGGACAATACCTGGATCACGCCTCCGAGAGCCGAACTCCCATACAGGCTCGACCCGCCTCCAGCAGCAATCTCGACCTGTTCCAAGCTATTTTTGTCGAGTTGGTTCCAGTAGACCCAGCCACCAAAAGGGTCGTTGAGCGGAATTCCATCCCAAAGGACCAGAGTCCGGCTTACACCACTGGGACCAATGCCGCGCAACGAGACTCCTTGCGTCGTAGGATGCGCTACAAGGCTACTCGAACGTCGAAAGAGGCTAAACGCCGGCACTTGGCGCAATGCATCGTCCAGAGTTACGGCGGGCGACTGCTGCAGATCCTTCTGACTGACAACCACCACGGCAGTGGGAACCCCCTCAACTGGTTGAGGCGTCCGCGTCGCGGTGATTGTCATCGTTTCCCGCACCGTCACCGGCCGCAAGGTAACCACGAGCGTCTCTGCTGGCAACCCCAGCGACTGCTCCACAGGTTCAAAATCCGGGTGCTTCACCTGGAGCTTCGCGGCAGCAATGGCAGCAAAGGAGAATTTTCCCTCCTGGTCGGATTGAGTCTCTAGAAGAGATCGGCCCTCCGCATCGATCACCTCGACAGCGATACCCTCGATGGGAAGGCCGCTTTCATCGACAACCTTTCCATGCCATTCGGTTTTTTCAGCGGTGGACTGATTGGCGCGAGCGCTTTGGGAAGGAACCAGCCACGCAATCGCGAAGACCAGAAAGAGACGAGCAAGACAAGAAATGGTTTTTGAATCAGCGAACACAAGGAACCTTTGTCCTGCCCGCCTGGCTCCAGCACTTCCTTGAGTGCTGGCAGGTCCTAACGCAGTCAACCTCAGGTAAGAGCAATAGTGCTCTGCCTGGACAGCCCGTTGAGTGGCTAGTTTTCTGTCACAAAACTCGAGGCTAAAGCTCCCCTCCTTGGATAAGGAAGGGAAGCCGCGGACGCAGACCGCGGCGGGGGCGGTTCGAACGGCTGGAGACTATGCAGCGGCGGGATTCCAGCAAGTCACACCACCCCGTGGCGCCGCGCGCCACATCCCCTCCTCAGTTGAGGAGGGGAGTTTTCCTGCAATCTTCCGAGTTCGCGACAGAAACAAGCTAGACAGAAATCGATCGGTATTTTGAAGTTGCAAATCTGCCAGTCACAATCTGAAGCATAGCCCGGAAGAGAGCACAGCTCAATCCCCGAGGCAAATGCCCAGGCCCCGGGCCGTGTGCACGAGCGGGTGATCGTGCTCCACGTAGTGATAGCTTGCGATGGCTTCCTTGAGCGGCAACGCCACGATTTTCGGATAGTCACTCGCGACCATGTAACCGAATTTCTTTTCCTTGATGAGGTCGACGGCGGCCACCCCAAACTGCGTGGCCAGAATCCGATCAAAGGCGCAGGGGGAACCGCCCCGCTGCAAGTGACCCAGCACCGTGACGCGCGCCTCAACGTCGGGCATGTGCTGCTTCACTTGACCGACGAAGAATCGGCCAACACCGCCCAGCATGCGGTTATGATAGCCGAACTCGTCACTTTCAGTAGCCACCACGTTGCCGCCCGCAGGCTTAGCGCCCTCCGCCACGACGACAATCACGAACCCTCGTCCGGAACGAAAGCGGTCGTCAATTTTCCGCATTACACTCTCGATACTGTAAGGGATCTCAGGAATCAAGACGATATCGGCCCCTCCGGCAATGGCTGCTGCCAAAGCAATCCAGCCGGCGTCCCGCCCCATCACCTCCAGCACCATCATGCGGTTGTGGCTCTCCGCCGTGGTCACGAGTTTGTCGACGGCATCGGTGGCCACTTCAACGGCGGTCTGATAGCCGAAGGTGAAGTCTGTCGAAGACAGATCATTGTCGATGGTCTTGGGAACACCGATGATATTGAGTCCCTTCTCAAAGAGGGCCTGCGAAATACGCTGCGATCCGTCGCCGCCAATGTTGATCACGGCCTCAACACCTTGGTACTGCAGGCGGCGAATGAGCTCGTCGGACCGGTCTTCAGTGCCCCACGTCCCGTCGGATCGTTTTACCGGCCAGTGAAATGGTCCTCCTCGATTCGTAGTGCCAATGATGGTTCCGCCGCGAACGTGAATGCCGGAAACGGCAGCTAAATCCAAAACCTTCAGCTGCATCGGCTCGGATAAAACACCGTTAAAGGCATCGATGCTCCCCAATACTTCCCAGTTATGCTGGCCAGTGGCCTTCTTCACAATAGCGCGCAGCACGGCGTTCAAGCCTGGGCAATCGCCACCGCCGGTTGCCACGAGAATTCTCTTCCTTCTTGTCATGCCGTATCCAGTCTCCGACAATCAATTCAGGTTTGATTGTAGTTGGACTTCAGAAGCCGGGTAAATCAAGAAATCGAGGCAAACGGGGTGAGTGCTCGAAGCGCCCTTCGCGGGCGCCTGGCGCGCGGGTCGTGGCGCGGCAGGAAACGGTAAGCGTCAACTCAACGGAGTCCGGATGGCTTTGCCTTCGCCGACGCCTTAAGAATAAGTCGGCCTAACTGATTTTCGCAAGATCAATTATCGAAACCGCTGCTCTCAAGTCCTCCTAACAGCCATTCCTCGTTGCATCCTCTCAGCGTACCTGCGCGAGATCTTCACCTTCCTTCATCATGCGCCGCACTTGATCCAGACTTCCCGCTTCGCAATAGATTCTCAGCAACGGCTCTGTGCCAGACTGACGAAATAGAATCCAACTCTCGTCTGTAAAAACCAGCTTCGTGCCATCCAAGGAATCTACCCGCTGCAACGTCAGGTCGGCATAGCGACTCGGTGGATCGTCTCGCAGTCTTTCCACGAGGTCCTTTCCAAACTCCAGGGGCACATGCAAATCGCGGCGACGGAAATGGAACTCGCCGAATTCCTTCCAGAGGTCCTCGATTCCTTGCCTCAGGCTCAGCCCGCTGTGGGCAAAGGCTTCCAGCAGCAGCAGGCTGATGAGAATGCCATCGCGTTCCGGAATATGGTTCTTAACACCAACTCCGCCGCTCTCTTCACCACCAATCAAGATATCTTCCTGCAGCATGAGGTCGGCAATGTTCTTGAACCCGATCGGAACAATAACGCATGGAAGTCCGAGCTTTAGGCAGATGCGATCAATCATCACACTTTGTGAAACCGTCCTCACCACCTTCCCTTTCCAGCCCCGCTGGCGCACAAGATACAGGATCAGCAGTGCCAGAATCTGGTGGGTATTGACGTAGTTCCCTTCCCCGTCCATTGCGCCGAGCCGGTCGGCATCGCCATCGGTTGCTAGTCCAATGCCGGCCTTGGCGTTCAAGATGGCTGCCCGCAATGCGCCAAGATTTTCTTCCATCGGCTCCGGAAACACGCCGCCAAAGAGCGGGTCGGGATTGTCGCGGATCGTCAAACAATCGATCCCGAACTCTCCGAGGATCTGCCCTAGAAGATTTCGGCCGGCGCCATGCATGGCATCAGCCACGACACGAGACTTTGCTTTCTCAATGACTCCAAAATCAACCAGCGACTTGACGTGGTCGAAGTACTCCCGGCACGGCCCGACTTCCGTGATTCTCTCAGCGCCAGTGGCGATTCGAGGCGTCGTTTGATGCAACCTCTTCTCGATTTCTTGAACTATGGCGGGCGTGGCCGATCCGCCAAAGGGAGCTTTGAATTTGATTCCGCAAAACTCCGGTGGATTATGGCTGGCCGTCACCATCACACCACCGGCGAGCCCTCGGCGTTTGGCTTCGTAGGAAACGTAAGGTGTGGGGAAGGGGCGATCGAGAAGTTCCGCTTGAAAGCTATTGCCGGCAAGCACCTCCGCCACCCGCCGGGCAAACTGTTGGGCCATAAAGCGGCAGTCATACCCAACCAATACCGAGCGGGAATCGGGCTTCTGCGCTTCCATGTAGTCGGCAACCGCCTGCGTCACGACTTCCACGTTGGCAAACGTAAAGTCACGACCGATGACGCCTCGCCACCCGTCGGTACCAAATTTGATCTGGGACAAAGTAGACCTCGATGTCAACCGGATGCAGACGCAGTCAAAGCACTTGTAACACCACCACCTAGGGAAGGACCAAGGGCAAGAGTGTGGTCGTCCTCGTACTCGTCGTCGTCCTCGTACTCGGCATTGGTCGAGGACGAGAACGAGGACGATTACGAGTCACGGCCCGTGTCGGCTCACACGTAGCTCCGCATCGTTCCTTCACTGGAAAGCAAGCTGTAGTCGGTGACCATGGAGTTGTCGCCGAGCACCACGCCTCGCGAAATCACCGCATTGCGGCCGATCCGGCAGTTCTTCCCTATGATACAGCCCACCAGCCTGGCGTTATCTCCAACCGAAACACCGGGCCACAGAACACAACTCTCAACGATTGCATTGTTCCCGATGCGGCATCCCTCGCCCAAGGAGGACGATTGAACCTTGGCCACTTCTCCAATCACCACACCCGGCGCAAACTGGCTGTTCTGATCGACGCGGGCTGTAGCCGCCAATGACGGCGCCGCAGCCACTGCAGACATCGGCGGGCAAAACCGTCGGTGCAGTATGTCCTGATGAACTTGCATGTACTTCTGCGGTGTCCCGATGTCGATCCAATATCCCTCGGACACATAGGCATAAACGGGCCTCTGGTCACGCAGCAAGCCAGGAAATACCCCGCGCTCGAACGAATAGTTCTCTCCCCTCGGAATCACTTTGAGAACTTCGGGCTCAAGGATGTAGGTACCGGCGTTAATTGTGTTGCAGGTGATTTCATCGGCTGAGGGTTTCTCCAGAAAACGGGTGATGCGATCCCTGTCCGTCGTTTCCACGAGGCCATAAGCCGACGGATTCTGAACGCGCGTAAGCACCAGTGTCGCCGTTGCCTGGTGCAATTGGTGTTGTCTCAGCACCGCCGTTAGGTCGAGATCGCAGAGAATGTCTCCGTTGAAGACGATCGTCGGTCCGTCGAGGAGAGCTTCGGCATTCTTGTAGGCTCCGCCCGTACCCAGCGGGCTTTGCTCGACGACGTAGTGGATCCTCATGCCGATTCCAGATCCGTCACCAAGCACCGCTTCGATCTTTTGCGGCTGGTAGCCCAGGCTCAATATGACTTCGTTGACACCATGCTTGTGGAGCAGTTCAAGCTGGTACCGCAAGAACGGAACATTGACAACAGGAACCACAGGCTTGGGCATGGCCAGCGTCAAAGGCCGCAGTCGCGTGCCTTCTCCGCCTGCGAGTATCAGTGCTTTCATGTCGGCGTCCTTGGTCGATCACCCATCCAGCGGAGCTTCGAAAGCGGCGCCAAGTGACTAGAACTGGCGTGTAAGATTTCCAGCCAACCCACTGATGGTGGTGATCTGCCCCTCTCGAGATCGCCTGATTCCAGCCGCCGCAGTTTTCCCTACAGTTGCCAGCCTTTGCGATACTCGTCCTTGACTCGGTGGTTCGCTTCCGAGTGATCGTTAATTTTCATCTTGTCGCCGTCCCAGAGCAGCTTGCCATCGAAGCGCTGCGCGATGACACCGAGCAGCACGAGCTCCGTAAACGGGCCGGCATAGTCGAAGTTCGAGCAGGCTGGCTCGCCCCCTTTGCAAGCGCGAATCCAGTCTCGATAGTGGCCGGGAGAGCGGCTCAGGAATGGATCGGGAAATTTGTAGTCCTTCATGCGGCTATCTGGCAGCAGTCGCGTCTTTTGGCCATACGTGCCTGTGGTGATGATGCCTTTGTCGCCGATAAACAAAGATCCATTGTCACCATCGCCCAACTTGGTGTCCTGATCGATGCCGTTTGGCCGAGGTGGCATCTCTCCGCCGTCGTACCATGTAACCGTGACCGGTGGCATGTTGCCACGGGCCGGGAATTCGAAGCGAATGATTGACTTGTTTGGAAAGCAGAGTTCTGTCCTGCCCTCCTGCTTGGTGCACTCAATGCTGGTCGGATAACCAAGCTGTAACGCCCAGTTGGCCGGGTCGAGAATATGGCAAGCCATGTCGCCCAACGCTCCACAGCCAAAGTCGAAGAAGCCCCGCCACTTAAAGGGAGCGTATTCCGAACTGAACGGGCGCTGGCTGGCGGGCCCAAGCCAGACATCCCAATCAAAGGTATCGGGAACCGGTTCACCGGCCGGGGCCTGTTTGAGGCCTTGCGGCCAAAGGGGACGATTCGTCCATGCGTGGACCTCTTTCACGTTACCAATCTCGCCAGCCCAGATCATCTCGCACAACTGGCGAGCTCCTTCGTTGGAATGCCCCTGGTTGCCCATCTGTGTAGCAACTTTGTATTTTCGCGCTCCTTCCGTCAGTTTGCGGGCTTCCCAAAGGGAATGGGTGAGAGGTTTTTGCACGTAGACATGCTTACCACGCTCCATCGCCCAAATGGCGGCGACGGCGTGGGTATGATCGGGCGTCGAGACCGTTACTGCGTCGATGTCCTTCTGCTGATCGAGCATCTTTCGAAAGTCTTTGTATTGCTTGGCATTCGGATACTTTTCAAAGGTCTTGGCCGCATTCTTCCAATCCGCATCGCACAAGGCCACGATGTTCTCACTCTTGCAACCTTCAATGTCGGAAGCGCCTTTGCCGCCGGCCCCGATCGCTGCGATATTTAGTTTCTCATTAGGCGATTTATAACCGAGCCGGCTGAGGCTCGCTGGACGTCCGAGCACGGTACCGGCAACCACGGACGCAGCGCTGCTCATAAAGAAAAACCGTCGGGATATTTTTTTGTCGGTCATTGTAAGGCCCTCGTTCATCAAATTTGCTCGGATGTTATCACAACCGGTAAGTGGACACAGCAGCCCAGGCAGGCGTGAACGGGCCCGGCCAGAGTCTCGGGGACAACTCAGTCTCCCATGTCGTGCGTGTGCCATTCCCGCGAAAACGGGAATCCACGCCGAGAATCAGCCTCCATCGTCATTCCGGCCAAGCGCAGCGCGAGCCGGAATCCAGCCTACTTGGTGTAGTCACAACTTGTGTTTGAGGCAAAGACGGTCTGGATTCCCGCATTCGCGGGAATAACGAAGACTACTCTAGGTCTAGGGTTGTCCAGATCGGAGTTGGTTGAGACAACTAAACTTCCTGTGACCAGCTCTTTTCAATGATGGCTTGAATCTTCTTCTGGTCTTCGGGACTGATGCGAACGAACTTGATTCCCATGCCGTGTCCACTCTGGTTGTAGACAACGCTGCCATAAGCTTCGATGAATCGGTAGCGGCTCTCCGTGCCGATTCTCAAATGGATGAGCGTTTCCAAAGGAAGTTCAAAAGGAGCCGCGATGTATAGACCACCAACGCTGAGAGTTCGCGCGGAACGCTGCGTTCGCTTTTCCCCGATGATCATTTCCACTGGGTAGCTATACAAGATGCGCTTGTGCTTGCGTTTCTGAACCCCGCCTGATTCGGATTCGGACGGCTCGCCTTTTCGTTTGAAGAAAAACATAGGGTCACTGAGAAGCTGACAGCGCGAAACGTCATGCGTGATCCGTGTTGCGTGACCAAGCCCGCGTGTCACACATACACGTTTCACACATCATTCTTCACTTGGGCTCCTGCCTCTCGGAAGCTTCACTCAAAACAACCAGATCGACGCGCCGATTCAATGCCCGGCCTTCGGGTGTTGCATTCTTTGCCACGGGCCGATGCTCGCCATACCCCGCCGCCGAGAGGCGGCTGGCCGGGAACGGAAACCGGCTGGTGAGGTAAGCAATCACTTGAGTGGCGCGCGCTGTAGACAGTTCCCAGTTTGAGGGGAACTGGTCAGTGTGAATAGGGGTGTTGTCGGTATGCCCTTCAATCCTGATCTGATTGGACAACCCCAACACCGACTCGGCAATGGCATCTAGCACCCGCAGGGAGGAATCTTTCATCGTGGCTGCGCCTGAATCGAAAAAGCCCGCTTCGCTCAGGCTGATCACCAGGCCACGACGGTCCTGAGTTAACCGGACCTGATCCGGCGAGTTCTCCTTGACCAGGCGTTGCTGAACGATGCCGCGCACCTCCTGCAGTGACAGGTCAGCGCTGGCAATCATTGGGTTGGCAGGCTCGATCAGCTTCTGTCGATCCACACCGGGAGTGATGCCTTCGGAGAGGCTCAGCCTCCGGCTGCCTGCGTCGAACGCTCGGGTAGCAAACGCTGCTTGCATAGACTGGGCCAGTGTCGTCATCTTCTTTGCATCCACCTGTGAGATGGCATACAAGGTTACAAAGAAGGCGAAAAGCAACGTAATGAAGTCGGCATAAGACACCAGCCAGCGTTCATGATTCGGATGCTCTTCGGGTCGTTTTCTGCGTCGTGACATGGTGTAGTGATGAGTGGCGAGTGGTGAGTGGCGAGTGGCGAGTGGCGAGAGAACTGGTCACTCGTCACTTGTCACTCGCCATTGAATTAAGCTGCTTTGCGCCCTGGTTTCTGGGCCGCTCTCGGGCTGACCGAACGCCTTTCTTCCACCGAAAGATAGCCCTTCAGCTTCTCCTCGATGATCTTCGGGTTGACGCCTTCCATGATGCCGATGATGCCTTCCAGCATCATTTCCTTGGCGGCTACGGTCCGGCGGTGTTTCACTTTCAGCTTGTTCGCAAAGGGGATAAAGATCAGGTTGGCTGATCCCACGCCATAGACGGTTGCCACAAAGGCGACGGCAATACCAGCGCCGAGTTTGCTCGGGTCCGAAAGGTTTTCCATCACATGGATCAAGCCGAGAACGGCACCGATGATGCCGATGGTGGGAGCGAAGCCGCCAGCTGCGTCAAACACCTTGGCATCCAGCTCACCTTGCTCGTCGAGGTGGTCCAGCTCAATTTCCATCGTGTCTCTCAAAACCTTCGCATCTGTGCCGTCTACCGCCAGCCGCATCGCCTTCTTCAGGAAGTCGTCTGAGGCTGTCGGAATGCGGCTATCCAATGAGAGCAATCCGTCTTTGCGCGCTTTGATTGCATAGCTGAGGATTTCTTCAACCACCGCCGCCGAATTCCCTTTCTTGTCGAGCAATATGCGTCGCACTCCGGCAAGCGCACTCTTCACCGTCTTGAGCGGAAAACTGAGCACGGTGGCGCCAATGGTGCCACCCAAAACGATCAGTGCCGCCGTCGGCTGGGCAATCGAACCGAGGTGCAGACCCTCCAAGAGGGCGCCGCCCACAATGGCGGTAATCCCGAGAAACAGTCCTATGATCGACGTGATATCCACAAACGCTCCTCAGGCTGACAGCTGGTCGGCAGTCCGGGGTTGACCGAGAATCCGCCGCTTGAAATCCACAATCTTGTCCAGAATCTGTTCAGCGTTTTCCTGGACCACAAACGAACTGCCGTTTGTGAGTGTCACCACCGTATCTGCTCCCATCTCGATGTGCTCAATGAGGTCGGAGTTCAGAATCACTTCAGTTTGGTTCAGCCGTGTTAATCGGATCATGCTTTCTCTTGCAGACGTCCTTCCGGAGCAATCCGCAAGCCCCCATCTTCACTTCGGAAACTCCGCCAGCCTGCATTAGGGCAAAGTCCTGTCACTTCATTGATTTCAAGACACCGCCGTTAACTGCGGCTCCTCCAACAGCGCCAGAATCCTGGGCGTTTCATTTCGATGCCCAAGTTCCTTCTGGACCATCCGAACCGCCATCTGGGTTCTACCCAAACTAAGGGCACGGTTCACTCGCTCGACCACGCCCTGAAGATGGGGTTCTTGTGCAATGGCGGTCTGCAAATCGATGCCGCGAATCTGGCAGATGGGACTTGCCAGCGTAACTGACTTAGCGACGCTGCTCACGGAACTGGCCTGACGCGGCCGGCCCAGAATGTTGTGATAGGCCTCTGCATATCGCTGCACCCTGGGCGAAGCCAGGGTGTAGTCCGCAAGAACCTCCTGACGAGCCTGTTGCGCGATCGCACGGCGAAGCGAAGCATTGGTGACCAGCGTGTCAATGGCCTGAAGCCAATCCTGAACACGGTTTCCAACCAGCAGTCCGGTTTGTCGATGCCGGATGCAGCTGTTGTAAGGTGGCAAGTCCGAATAGACTCCGGCAATTCCGCATGCGGAATACTCCAGCCACTTGATATTGCTCTTGCAACGGTTGAAGAGATTGTCTTCAAGAGAAACGACAGCAACATCCATCGGAGTCGTTTGAAGGGCCCTGGCGAAAGACTCGTAGTCCGGAGTGAACTCGGTAACCTTGGCTCCAGGCAGACGGGCGAGCCGATCCGTCACACAGCCCATGAACTGGAAGGCGACTCCCTGTCCGTGCTTTGCGAAGATCTGAATGAAGGCATCCTCGATCAGCCGCAGATCGTCACCATGAGTACTGGTTCCTGTGAAACCGATAACGACGGGTCCCGCGTGAGGCTGTTGCGTCTGACTCCAGAGACGTTCGTCAATCAGGTTGGGCAAGACATAAATGTTGGGATTCCATCGCAGCAGTTCGGCTTTCAGTGCCTCAGTTGAGACGGTTATGGCTGCGGCCTTCTGCATCACGTCCAGAACAAACGGGCGGCACTGCATGGCAAATTCGCGATTCGGATTGTTCGGCGGTATTTCCATCAACAGGTCGTCCACTTCGTAGATGAAGGGTGTTCCCATTTTGAAAATCCCTGCCATGGTCGTTTCCGTGCCAGGACATGGGAGCATTCGCTGGATGACAAACAGATCCGCCTTTCTCATGGCTTCTGTGTCGAATGACCCACGCCGGTTGGCAATGTGAACAGCCCAGGTCAGTTCAATCTCGGGCAAACGCAGCAATGGTTCGAGCAGGCGCAGCCCGGCACAGTTGGTGTGAATCTCGTCAAACGACAAAACCGCCACGCGAATCCGTTCTGGCTGCGCTTTCCGGCCCTTTTCGTTGGCCAATTGGATCCTCCGGTAATGCTTGACCTTCTTCAAGAGGTCAAGCCCGTCGGCGTGGTCGGGCTGGAGCCTGAGCTCGCTAACGAGCGCGGTCTCTGCGTCTGCATAGCGCTTTAGCCGCTCCAGACAAACCGCACGGGCATGCTCGACGCCGAGGATGTTTCTTTAAACTCGCACAGCGTTATAGAATTGACATAGTGCTTGTTCGTAATT
>Ga0180085_1000252_pt1 | contig 18963 bp, 17 predicted proteins | sample EasRiv730_16_10D_FD_123013 | JGI IMG/M metagenome (GOLD analysis project Ga0180085, IMG submission 123013) | Soil microbial communities from meander-bound floodplain in the East River, Colorado, USA - East River metaG ERMLT730_16_10D | ecosystem: Environmental > Terrestrial > Soil > Floodplain ... | reverse complement strand
CGGACAGTTGTCCAGGTCGGCACACAGCCCGTCGCCGTCGATGTCGTCGTCCGCGTCGGCGGGGCAGGCGTCGCAGCCGTCGCCTGCGCCGTCGCCGTCCGTGTCCGCCTGCGCGGGGTTCGCCAGGCCGTTGCAGTTGTCGCACGCGTCGCCGTCGCCGTCGCCGTCCGTGTCCGTTTGCCCGAGGTTGCTCGCGCCCGGACAGTTGTCCGATCCGTTCGGCAGTCCGTCGCCGTCGCGGTCGAGATCGCAGGCATCCCCGATCCCGTCGAAGTCGATGTCGTCCTGGTCGGTGTTGGCGACGGTTGGGCAATTGTCGAAGTTGGCGCAGATCGTGTCGCTGTCGCCGGCGTCGTCGAGCGGATCGCCGGGGCACGGGTCGCAGACGTCTCCCGTCGCGTCCCCGTCCGCGTTCTGCTGGCCGGGATTCGTCACGGTCGGGCAGTTGTCGAGCGGGCAGGTCGACGCGGGGAACCCGGGGCTACGGCGCCCGTCTGCATCCGGATCGGTGCACGTGTCGCAGACGTCTCCGACCCCGTCGAGGTCCGTATCCGCCTGTGTGAAATCCGATACGGTCGGGCAGTTGTCGCAGGCGTCACCCTGCTGATCGCCGTCCTGGTTCGCCTGGGTCGGATTGTTGGTCGCGGGGCAGTTGTCGATGGCCGGGCAGATCCCGTCGCCGTCGGTGTCGCCGCTGGTGTCGTTCGGACAGGGGTCGCAGGCGTCGCCGAGCGCGTCGGTGTCCAGGTTCTGCTGGGTCGGATTCGCGACGGTCGGGCAGTTGTCGCAAGCGGTTCCGACGCCGTCGCCGTCGCCGTCGGTCTGAGTCGCATTGGCGGTCGTCGGGCAGTTGTCCACGTTGGCGCAGCGGCCGTCCTGATCCGCATCGTTCAACGCATCGAGCGGACAGCTGTCGCACGCGTCGCCGAAGGAGTCGCCGTCCAAGTTCGTCTGGGTCGCGTTCGTTATCGTGGGGCAGTTGTCCCGGCCGCACGTGGTCAAGGGCGAATTCGGATCGCCGAAGCCATCCCCGTCGACGTCCGTGCACGCATCGCAGGCATCGCCGATTCCGTCCAGATCCGTGTCGGCCTGGGACGCGTTCGCCACCGAGGCGCAGTTGTCCTCGGCGTCGCAGACGGTGTCGCCGTCGCGGTCGTCGCACGGGTCGCAGACGTCGCCCACGCCGTCGCCGTCGGCGTCGGCCTGGGACGCGTTTGCCACGCCGACGCAGTTGTCGCAAGGATTGCCCACGCCATCGCCGTCGCCGTCCGTCTGGGTCGAGTTGGAGATCTGCGGGCAGTTGTCGACGTTGGCGCAGCGGCCGTCGCCGTCCGCGTCGTTCAGCGCATCCTGCGGACAGGGATCACAGGCGTCGCCCGTCGTGTCCCCGTCGGCGTTGGCCTGGCTCGAGTTCGACGCGGCCGGGCAGTTGTCGCAGGCATCGCCCTTCGTGTCGCCATCCTGGTTGGCCTGGCTCGCGTTGGGCGTGGTCGGGCAGTTGTCGGCGGTCGCGCACGAGCCGTCGAGGTCGACGTCGTTGAGCGGATCGCCGGGGCACGGGTCGCAGGCATCACCGGTCGAATCGCCGTCCGAGTTCGCCTGTCCGGGGTTCGACAGGCCGGGGCAGTTGTCGCACGGATCGCCCGCGCCATCCGTATCGCTGTCGGCCTGCGTCGGGTTCGCCGCGAGGGGACAGTTGTCCGAGCCGTCGGCCCGACCGTCGCCGTCGTCGTCCGTGTCGCAGGCGTTGCCCACTCCGTCTGCATCGGTGTCGAGCTGACTCGGGTTGGCCAGGCCGGGGCAGTTGTCGCACGGATCGCCCGTGCCGTCCGTATCGCCGTCGGCCTGCGTCGGGTTCGCCGCGAGGGGACAGTTGTCCGAGCCGTCGGCCCGACCGTCGCCGTCGTCGTCCGTATCACAGCCGTTCCCAGCGCCATCCTGGTCGGTGTCGACCTGCGCGGCGTTGGCCACGAACGGGCAGCTGTCCTGGATGTCGATTACACCGTCGCCGTCCGTATCGTTCGACATCGGCGCGCAGGTCGGGGAGGCGATGATCGGAGTGCCGTCGCTGCGCAAGCCCGCGGAGGTCTCCCCACAGACGTTCTTGGCCGAGACGAGATAGAAGAAGGGCGTGCCGAGCGGCGGCGTCTCGGGGTCCTGCGCGGTCGTCGAAGGCGTCTCGGTGACGAGGCACTGTGTCGCGTAGGACCAGGGCTGGGAACGGGAGCCGCGATACACGTTGTAGACGAGTGCCCGTGGCACCGCGGTCCACGACAGCATCGCCGTCGAAGAGGCGCCTCGGGCCAGCCTGAGTGTCGCACCGACCGGGCTCGTGGGCTGCGACACTCCGGGAACGACCGACGAGCAGTCGGACGCGTCGGGGATCCCGTCACCGTCGTCGTCGGGGTCGGCGTAGTTCGGGATCCCGTCGCCGTCCGAGTCCGGTGTGTACTCGTAGGCCCCGAGGTCGACGACCGCGGGCCCGCCCCCCGCGGCCTGGATGCGTGGCAACAGGTCGAAGTCGGTTGTGGGCGTATTCGCGTTGGTGCCGATGTCGATCGCGCCGCTCGACGGCAGCAGGTGCAGATCCCGGGCTCCCGGGGATCGGCTGATGAACTGCGGGTCGACCGCGACGTTCCCGGCGACGCCGATCACCGTCGACTCGTCGACCGTGCCGCCCAGATCGTCCGGCATGTTGCCGAAGAAGTCGTTGTTCTCCATCTCGGGGCCGGAGAAATAGGCCCCCAGCCCGCCTGCGCCGTAGAGCAACGACACGTTGAAGGCCACCACGTTGTTGAACAGCCGCAGGTCGTCGGTATCGTTGTTGCTCGAGCCTGCCGTCACGCCGCCGCCGAACTCCGCGACGTTGTCGACGATCGTGTTGTTGCGCACGATGACTTTCGTCGTGGCGCTGTTGAGTCCGCCGCCCGAGAAGCTGCGGTTCAGCTCGATCAGGTTATTCTCGATCGTGCCCTGGGTCGGGACGTAGTCGGCGATCGAGAACTTGTATACCTGGCCGAGCCCGATTCCGCCGCCGAAGTCCGCCGACGAGTTGTCCAGGATCACGTTGCGCGAGATTACCGGCGTGACCGTCGTCGCGATCGAGTACATCGAGATCGCTCCGCCGCCGCCGACCTGGTACAGCTTGGCCGTCGTGCCGGCCTGGTTGCTCCGGATGACGTTGGCCTCGACGCGGGGCGAGACATATTGGCCGACGTAGATCCCGCCGCCGAGGGAGAAGGTCGATCGCATGTCGTTCGGCCCCGGCGGGGTGTCGGCGATGTTCTCCTCGATGACGTTGTTCGTGATCACGGGAGCGACTGGAGCGGCGAGCGTGCCACCGCCGAGGTAGATCCCCGCGCCCCAGAAGTGATCCGTGGACCTGGCGTCGGACAGGACGTTGTCGATGATCACGTTGTTCGTGATCGTGGGCGAGCTGTCGAACACGAACACGCCGCCGCCGGCCAGCGCGTCGGGTGGCGTGCCCGTGCCGAACGTGCGAAACAGCCCGGAGCCGCCCTCGATGCGGAACCCCTCGAGGTGGTCCGCGCTGGTCCCGCCTGACGGGAACACCACGGTCGAGCAGGTCAGGTTGACGGTGCTCGGGATACAGTTGGCCGTCATGCACGGCTTGCCGTCCGCGCGGATCGTCGTGACCGCCGGGCCGTCGGTCGAGATCAGGCTGACGCCGGGGAACATGCGCAGCGACTCGTTGTAGTCGCCCGGGCGGACGTAGACCGTGCCGCCGCCGTTCTTGACCGCGCAGATCGCGTCCTGGATCCGGCAGTACGGGTCCAGGGTCGAGCCCGTGCCGACGCCGGGACACGTGGCGTCGTCGACGTAGACGGTCGTCTGCGCCGACGCGACCGATGCCGCTCCGACAACGAGGAAGACACCGACAAGACGGCGCGCGACTCGTGAACGCATGACCCCGTCTGACCCCTTCCCCCACAGGCGGGGTCCACGTGTGACCTATACGGCGACAAGGCGGGAATGACAACGATAGCTGCGGCGACGTCTGTAGCGGCACCTGCCACCGCCCGGGAGCAGGACCGGTTCAGGATCCTCCCGTCGCGCTCGCGGCCTGCTCCCGCAGGCGCGCCGCCTCGTCCAGGAGCTCCGCCGTCTTGACGAGCCCGGCCTGGGTGGCCGCCAGATCCGTCGCGCCCCGCTCGAGCAGAATGCGCGCCAGGTCGAGGCGGATCCGATCGCTCTGGCGAGGATCGGTGACCGAGGGTGCGAGATAGGCCAACGCATCGGACGGAAACGAGCGCAGCAGCGCCACGTTGGCCGGCAGCGTGTTGAGTCCCAGCGAGCGCGGCGCCGAGAACTCGACGCGGGCATTGTCGTCCGTGTTGCGGCCCGCGCCCGCGACCAGCCGGTCGATCTCCGCGGGTCCGAGCCGGAACAAGCTCAAGATCGCCACGGGATTCTGCAGCTCGACGCGCGCCAGGTCCATGGCCACGATCAGCTCCTCCGACTTGCGGCCCCAGCGCTCGAGATCGAGGGTGAGCGGGTCCTCGGAGCCGAGCAGCACGAGATCGAGCCCACCCAGCGTCTCGAACAGCATCACGTGGGGAAACGCCGCGCGAAACGCCGCGACGATCGACCGCAGATCGTCGGGAGGCAGGTAGTAGGTCTGGATCCACTGGCTGAACACGCCCCCCGGACGGAGCCGCGTGCGAGCCATGCGGAAGAAATCCTCGGTGAACAGGTTCGAGGCCACGGTCATCCACGGATTCGACGGCTCGGAGACGATCACGTCATAGCTGCGCGGCGAGAACTGCAGCTCGTTGCGCGCGTCGTTGATCGAGATGGTGACCCGCGGATCGTCGAGCACGTGGTTGTTCGTCTCGGCGAACAGGCGCGCCGCGGGAATCATCTGCGCTTCGACCTCGACGACGCGGATCGACTCGACGCGGTGCGTGGCGACCGAGCCGACGGTGATGCCGCTGGCCAAGCCGACGACCAGCACGTCTCGCGGAGCCTCGTGAAACAGGAGCGGCAGGTGCGCGCACATGATCTGCGTCTCGAGGTCCGCGTTCGTCGAGGCCTCGATCTTGCCGTTGACCGACAGATAGCGATTCGCGAACGAGGGCTGGTCGGCCACGAACACCGATGCCGTATAGCCCTCGGCCGCGAACACGACTTCGTTGTTCGAAAGGATCAGGCGAGCGAAGCCGGACCAGCTCCGGTCGCCTTCCATGTCGAACAGGTTCATGTAGACCCCGCTGTTCATCACACGCACGTCCCACTCCGGGCGCAGCAGCGCGGCGAGCGTGCCGCCCGCGGGGGTCACCAGAGCGACACCCAATCCGACCGCACCCACGGCGAGGAGGCGTGCGGCCCGGGTCCGCGTGGTCCGCGCAGCGAACGCCAGGCCCACGACGACGGCGAGACACAGCTCGAGCGCGGCAACGGCGAGTACGGTGTTCAGCACGCCGATCCGCGGCAGCAGAACGAAGCCCGCGAGTGCGGCGCCGACGATCGTCCCGACCGTGTTCGACGCGTAGACCGTGCCAACGGATCCGCTCACGCCCGCAAGGTCGCGCGCGTGGAGCTGGATCGCCGCCGGGAACACGCCTCCCAGCGCAAACGTCGCCGGGAACATGACCAGCAGCCCCAGGAGCAGCTGCACGGTGAACCAACCGTTGGGTCCGGGGGACAGCGCGAAGTAGACCTCGGCGAACAGGCGCGGGAGCGATCCGAAGGCGAACGCCGTTCCCCACGCCGAGAGTCCGGCGACGCCGAGCAACGCTGCCAGCAGGGGAGCGGGCCTCGTCCCCGGTCGACGACGCAACCAGGTGGAGAAGAACGCTCCGCCGGTGGCGAGGCCCGTCAGGAACGCGAGCAACATCAGCGAGAACGCATAGACCGAGCTGCCCATGACCAGGGCGAGCACCCGGGTCCAGGCCACCTCGAGAACGAGCGCGACGAATCCCGACGCGCCGAGGACGAGCAGCAGGAGCCGCATCCGAGCGTCGGTCGGCGAAGGCGCGTCGGACGGGGTAGCAGAGGGGACTCTCTCGAGGCGAGGCGCGTACCCCGCGAGAACGATGGCGGTGAAGCCGAGAATCAGATTGGCGCCAGCCGTCGCGAGCAGCGTGGCACGCATGCCGATGCCGGGGATCGCGACGAACCCGGCCACGAACACGCCGAGGATCGCCCCGAACGTGTTGATCGCGTAGAGAGCACCGACCTTCCCGCCGATGCGGTCCGGATCGTCCGCGACCTGTCGCGCGAGGACGGGCAGGCTCGCACCCATCAACATGGTCGGCGGCAGGAGAACGCAGCCGATCCCGACCGCCTTGGCCAGGCTGAGCATCAGGAACGACTCCGAGGCGCCGGCGCTCCAGATCCGCTGGTAGAGCGGCATCAGGCCCGCGAACAGCAGCGGAACGGCGAGCGCATACAGGCCGATCCCGATCTCGAGCCAACCGTAGACCGCGAGCGGCCGTGCCGCTCGCGGGCCGAGCCAGCGTCCGGCGACGAACGCTCCCAGGGCCAGGCCGCCCATGAACGTCGCGAGCACCGTACTCGTCGCGAACTGCGTCGATCCGAAGATCAGGATCAGCTCGCGCAGCCACAACACCTCGTAGACGAGGGACGTGGCACCGGACAGCACGAAGAGAGCCAGGATCGCGGAGGACGACACGGAGCGCTGCGATGCGAGGTTCAACGAAGCGTCCTCGACTCGGGGCCCGCGAGCCGTGCTCCGATCGTGGGCAGAGGGTACGATCGGTTCACCGGGGAGGGTGGTCGTTGTGTACGCAAAAAAGCAGCGGCCGCCCGGAGGCGGCCGCTGCCTGGATCGAATCGACGAGCGAGGGCCTTATTCGGGATTGGTCGGCGTACGGCCGTGCTTGGCCTTGCCGTTCGGATTGCCCCGGCCCTTGCTGAACGGATCGAACGGAGGGCCACCGTTGCCATTGCCAGGGCCACCGCCCTGACCGGGATTGTCGCAGTCGTTCCCCGGGACGGCGCAGCCGTCGTCCACGTGGCTTGCGGCGATCTCTCCGCCGAAGCTCTGGAAGAACCGATCGATCTTGTCCGTCCCGAACGCCGCGTCCGGGTTGCTCGTGGTCACGCGAACGCCAAGCGCCCGCGCGATCGAGGCGACATCGCGCTCTGTCAACGTCTTGTTGACGTCCATATTGGCCGGCAGCGCAACGCCGACCGCCCGCAGCGAATCTGTCGCCGCACGGGCATCCGTTGCGTTCAGCTTCAGCTCTTGCGCTGCCCTCTGAACGAAACGACCGACGGTTGCGTCGGCGCCGAGTACCGGACCGGCCATCAGGGCCAAGATGGCGATCGCGACAACCGCCGCACCGACACGCTTCACGTTCCTCATGAAATGACCTCCCCCGCTGCGGGTATCCTCAACCATACAATCCATCGCCGAATCGAGGTGCCGTAGTTATACGCCCAATCGATGACCCGTCAAGATGTTTTTGGCCAGCCAACTCGACCCGGCGCGCCGAGAAAACTCGGGTTGGAGGTGGCGATGGCCGTGCCGAACCGGCCGACGGCAAGGAAAATTATAATTCCTTCTTTCATCTCACCTACACCCCACCAGAAGGTACGCCCAACCTCGCTCCCCGACCACGCAGACCTCGCTCCAGGGGTCTCATGGCGCGCGCCCAGACCGTGGCGACGACTCCATCGCACCCGGCCCGTCGGAGCGCCAACGCGCACGCCTCGGCGGTAGCGCCGGTCGTCATCACGTCGTCGACCAGGAGCACGCGTGCGCCCTCGAGTCCCCGACGGGCAACGACCGAGCCGGCAAGCAGCCTTCTCCGGGCCCGGGCGCCTCTGTGCTTGACGCTGCCCCACGGGATGAGACGTCGGTGCAGAACCGGACGGAGGGGCAGTCCCAGGTGCTCCGCCATGTGGGAGGCTAGCTCCTGACCCGGCGAGAAACCGCGTCTCAGGTTCGCGAGAGGATGGGACGGGACCGCAACGACGGCGCTGCAGCGGTGGGAATGGCCGGATGCAAGGACCGCCGCTCTCATCTGGAGGGCCAATTCGTACAGGATCTCGCGACGTCGGCCGAGCTTGGCGCGGAGGAGCACGGATCGTGCGCACCGATCGTACGCGACCGCGGCCACCGTGACATCGACCGGCGAGGAGCGGAGCGCGCATGGCCGGCAGAGATCCGGCTCCGCACCCGAGAGATCGGATGACATGGGTCCTGGAAGGGCGCACCTCCGGCAGTTGGGCCCGCGCAGCGGCTCGAGTCCCGACCAGCACCGCGAGCAGACGCCGTGCAACTGCAGGGCATCGAGCGGACTGTGGCACGCCGCGCACGGCGCCGGGAGCAGGAAGGTCAGGACGGGATGGGTCCAGTGACGGATCGACGTCGAGGGCACGCGAACACGCATCGCCTCACCGGCACGGAGGCTCGGACGGGACCTCAGGGACGGGCCAAGTAGATCGGTGCAGGAGCGATTCCGAGCTCGTCGAGGGAGATCTCCTCGCGGAATGCGATCTCGACCGAGTTCCACTCGCCACAGGCCGGACAGCGATCCTGCCACTCGACGCAGGTTTCCTCACACGCTCGGCAGGTGTACTCCACCTGCACGAGGTCCATTTCCTTGATCACGCGGCGGTACTCGGACGCGGCCTGGCGGGGGTTCCCGCGCCGCTCGTGGATCCGACCGAGCAGGTAGTGCAGCGTCGGAGCATAGCTCGCGCGGCCCTCGAGCGAGGACAGCACCGCGAGGGCGTCGTCGAGCATCTCGAGGCGGAAGTACAGCTTCCCGAGGTAGAACCGCGGCAGGGTGTCCTTGCGCACCCGCGCAATGCAGCGCTTGAGGGCTTCGATCGCCGCGAGCGGCTGCTCGCGCGCGAGGTAGTACTCCTCGAGCATGGTCAGCAGCACGGGGGATCCGGTGGCCTCGAAGCCGTCGAACCAGGCCTGCGTCGCCTCCTTCTCTTGACCCTGGCTCGCCAGTGCCTCTCCCACCTTCACGTGGGCCGGAATGAAGCCCTTGTCCTCCCGGAGCGTGCGGCGCAGGAGGCCGATCGCCTCGCGCACCTTGCCCGCGCGCAACCGCTCATTCGCTATCTCGTAGCGGATTCCCAGGCCGCAGCGACGGTCAGCGGCTTCCGCAGGATCCGACGGTGCCGCGCGCTTGACCACGTTCTCGTGCGCCTCGAGCGCTGGCTTCCAGCTACGCTGACGGATGTGCACATCGCGCAGCTTGCGCCATGCGGCGACCGAGCCTTTCTGGATTCCGAGGATCTTGCCCAGGACGGCCAGCGCGCGCTCCGTGTCGCCCTTCGTTTCGTAATCCTCGACCAGCGCGTAGAGCGGGCGAGTGCTGTCCTGCTTGAGGTGGTGCGCCTTGCGGTGGTACTCGATCGCCTCCGCGACGCGGCCTTGCGCGCGGAGCACGTCCCCCAGTCCCAGCAACGTGTTGAAATGCCGACTGTCGCGCTCGAGCACCGCCCGGAAATGAGCCAACGCTTCGTCCTGGTGGCCCTCGACGGCCGCGGCGAGGCCCCGCGAGTACTCCGCCTCGATGGCCTCGGAGTCGCGGTTCGCGCGGCGCATCCGCCCGCGCTCGAGCACCAGGCTCATCTCTCGCGATACGCCCACGAGCAAGGTGGTGAAAACGCCGACGCCGAAAAACCCCACGAGCAGCCAGGCCACGCTGACGGAGACCTCGCTCGACAACGAGACCTGCTGGACCAGGAGCGCGCTGTTCCGGTTCCAGACCGAGGCGACGAAGAACAGCACCGCGAAGAGGAGCAGCAGCATCAAGAACGTGCGGAATTTCATCGGGCTCGTCGTTCCCGGCGCAGGCAGCTGGGCGGCTCGCGGGACGCTTGCCCGGTCAGGTTAGTGCAGTCTCCCGGAGCCCGTCAAGCAAACGGCCGCGGGCCACTCCCTCAACGGTGGTACGGCACGCCGCGCAGCAGGGTGATCGCCCGGTACAGTTGCTCTGCGACCAGCACGCGGACCAGCTCGTGCGGCAGCGTCAACGCGGACAGCGACCAAGACGCATCCGCGATCTCGTGGATGGCGGGGTCGAGGCCCGACGGGCCGCCGATGACGAACGTGCCCCGCGGCACCGCCCAGCGCTCGAGGCGCCGTGCCAGTGACTCGCTCGACAGCATCTCGCCGCCGGGCTCGAGCGCGATCGTGTGTCCCGGTGGGCCCAGCTGGCCGAGAAGGCTGCGTGCCTCCCGGGCCCGGGCCCCGTTGGCGTCGTGAGGGCCTGCCGGACGAGCGTCCGGAACCCAGCACGTCTCGAACGGAACGCCGAGTCGGCGGATTCGCGCCGCGTACCGATCGTGCAACGCGGCCGCGGGCTCGTCGCGTGGCCGCCCGACGAGCAACAGGCGCAATTTCACGGTGACTCAGCGGGTCGAGGTGGACTGCGCCGATCCTCGTCGCCGCGGCGTCTCGGGGATCTCGAGGACCGGGGCGTCCCCCCACAGCCGCTCCAACCGGTAGAACTGACGCTTCGTGCCTGCGAACACGTGCACGACGAAATCGAAGAAATCGAGCAGGATCCAATCGCCCTGCCGGCGCCCCTCGACGCTGGTCGCGCGCCGCTTGAGGTCCACCGACAGACGCTCTTCGATCGCGTCGGCGATCGCCTGGGCCTGTCGCTCGGTCGTGCCGTGACAGATGACGAAGGTGTCCGTGACGTCGCTGAGGCCGCGGAGATCCAGTACCACGAGGTCGAGCGCCTGCTTGTCCCGTGCTGCTTCGACGCACGCGACGACCTCGGGCGGCGGCGCGCCTTTCAGCGTCGTTCCTCCTCAGCGATACACATGCTTGTCCTGAATATACCGGGCGACCGAATCCGGAACAAGGCCGGCCAGCGAATCGCCGGCCGCCGCGCGCGCTCGAACCACGTGGGACGAGATCGGAGTCGGCGGCACAGGCAACCGGAACACGCGACCGCCACGGCCCAGCCCGATGCGCGCGCACGACTCGGCGTCGCTGGGAGCCTGCGTCAGGACCCGCACGACCTCGGGGGCGAGGCGCGCGGTGCCCCGGGGATCGTCCGGCCGATCGACGACGACCAGATCGAACTCGGTCAACAGGGCCGTGTGCAGGCGCCACGTCGGCAGTTCCGCCAGGGAATCGAAGCCGAGCAGGAACACCGGGTTCACGTGGAAGGGCGCCCGACGCAGCGCACGCAGCGTGTCGATCGTGTACTGCACGATTCCCGTGCGGAGCTCGAAGTCGCACAGCTCGAGACCGGGTCGCCGGGCGATCGCGGCGGCGATCATCGCTGCCCGGTGCTCGGCGGACGCCACGCCCACAGGGTCCTTGTGCGGAGGGACCGCGCAGGGCAGGAACCAGATTCGTCGCAGGCCCAACCGCTCTCGTGCCTGTTCCGCGATCACGAGGTGCCCGAAATGCACGGGGTCGAACGTCCCACCCAGCACGCCGACCGGCTCGCGATCAGCCACGGACGGGCTCCGCGTCGCCGAACGGATCGGGGGGCAGCAGGTCCCGGGCCGCCGCCGCACGAAGCAGGATCCGGTCCACGCTGCGTAGCAGCTCCTCGATCCCGAGCCCGCTGACCGACGAGACGGCGTGGAACTCCAGGCCTTCCCGCCCGGCGACCTCGCGCAAGCGCGCCACCGCGGTGGCGTCCTGGACCGCGTCGGCCTTCGTCGCCACGAGCACGCGCGGTCGGGCCGCGAGCTCCGCGCGATGGCTCTGCAGCTCCGCGCTCACGATCGCGACGTCCACGACCGGGTCCGAAGCGGTTACCGTCGGATCCACGAGATGAAGCAGCACCGAGCAACGCTCGATATGTCGCAAGAACCGTGTTCCGAGGCCCGCTCCGAGGTGCGCACCCTCGATCAACCCGGGGATGTCCGCGACGACGAAGGAGCGAGCGTCTCCGCGATCGACCACGCCGAGGTGCGGCTCGAGCGTCGTGAACGGATAGTCGGCGATCTTGGGCCGCGCCGCGGAGATTCGCGAGATCAGCGTCGACTTTCCGGCGTTGGGCAAGCCGACCAGGCCCACGTCCGCGAGGAGCTTGAGCTCGAGCCGCAAGTAACGCACTTCCCCCGGGGTTCCGGGGTCATGGCGGGTCGGGGCCTGGCGCACCGAAGAGGTGAATCGTGCGTTGCCGCGTCCGCCGCGTCCGCCCTGCGCGGCGACGAACCGGCGTTGCGGTGCGGAGAGGTCGTCGAGCGTCTCCAGTCGCTCATCGTCGTACACGACGGTGCCGATCGGGACGTGCACCTCGAGGTCGGCTCCCGAGCGCCCCGTCCGGTTGCTGCCCTGCCCGTGACGCCCCCGCTCGGCCTGGAAATGCCGGTGGTAGCGGAACGAGAGCAGGGTCGAGACCGAAGGATCGGTCACGAGCACGACCGAGCCGCCATCGCCTCCGTCGCCGCCGTCCGGTCCGCCGCGCGGCACGTACTTTTCCCGCCGGAACGACACGCAGCCGTTGCCGCCATCACCGCCGCGGACGACGATCCTGGCCTCGTCGACGAACATGGGCGGGGCGTGCCTCGGGCCGCGAGGGGCGAGTGCCGGCGGGAGGCCGGTCAGGCCAGCGGATCGATGCGAACGAAACGCCCGCGGCGACCACGATCCTCGAACTGGACGCGACCCTCGGCCAGGGCGAACAGCGTGTCGTCCTTGCCGCGGCCGACGTTCTTTCCCGGCTGGATCGGAGTGCCCCGCTGCCGGACCAGGATGGTGCCGCCGCGGACCAGCTGCCCGGCGAACCGCTTCACGCCGAGCCGCTGTGCGTGGGAGTCGCGCCCGTTACGGGAACTGCCGCCTGCCTTCTTGTGCGCCATCGTGCTTCCTCGCGGTCGCGCGCTACCCTTCGATCGCCTCGATACGAACCCGGGTCACGTGCTGACGATGGCCCTGGCTCCGGCGGCTCGCGTTCTCCCGGCGTTTGTACGTGCGAATGAAGATCTTCTTCTCGCGATCCTGCTCGACCACCGACCCACGCACGCTGGCCCCGGCCACGGTGGGCGATCCCACGGTCACCGCCCCCTCGCGGCCGAGGAGCAGCACGCGATCGAACACGATCGGGGCTCCGGCGTCCCCGGCGACCCGCTCGATGCCCACCACGTCGCCGACTTGCACGCGCGCCTGCTTGCCGCCGGTCTCGATCACAGCGAACATGGACTTTCTCCGGAAAGGCGGCAGTCTAGACCCGGGGGGGGCGAGGTGTCAACGGGAGCGGGTCAGCGACGCCGCAAGTCGTTCAGCACGAGCCGGATGATCGTCTTGAGCGTATCGAAGACACCGATCCCCTTCGTGGCCACGGCCTCGACCGTCGGTTCGTCCTTCAGCCGCAGGTCCGCGGCGAGGCGTTCGACGGGAAGCGCGCCGGGCAGGTCCCGCTTGTTCAACTGCAGAACGTACGGCAGCGTCGCCAGGTCGTAGCCGTTGTCCCGCAGGTTGGTCTTGAGGTTCTCCGCGGATTCGACGTTCGCGTCGCGCCGCATCTCCTGCGAGTCGGCCACGAACACGACCCCGTCGACGCCCTTCAGGATGAGCTTGCGCGACGCGTCGTAGAACACCTGTCCGGGCACCGTGTACAGATGAAAGCGGGTCCGAAAGCCACGAATCGTCCCCAGCTCGATCGGCAGGAAGTCGAAGAACAGGGTTCGATCGGTCTCCGTGGCCAGCGAGATGAGCTTGCCCTTCGAGTCGGGGCGCGTCTTCTCGTGGATCCACTGGATGTTGGTCGTCTTTCCGCCGAGCCCCGGCCCGTAATACACGATCTTGCAGTTGATCTCTCGCGCGGCATAGTTGATGAAGGTCATCGGTCGGGCTCAGCCGAACAGCCGGTCGATGTCGGCGTCGGTGAGATCGCCCAACGGGGTCACGGCCAGGGCCTCGGCACGCGGCGCGTCCGAGCGTCGGACTACCTCGGTCACGACGTTCGCGAGCGCCGGGGTGGCCTGGCTCACTCGCAACCGTACGAGGCCGAGCGACGAACGCTCGTCGAAGCTGACGACGAGGATCGCCTTGTCGGCGACGGTCGAGAGGTGCAGGCTGTCGCTCCGACCCTCGTGAAACAGGGTCGAGAACTCCTGATCTCCGACGAGACCCGCCAGGCCTTCGGTCGCCGCGACGCTCCCCGCGGCGAGCGAGGCCAGCGCGGTCGGATCCACCGACACGAGGTCCCCCGAGCTCGCGATGTGCTGGCCGTTCTTGTCCAGCAGGAAGACGAATCTCGCGTTCGCGTTCGTGCAGAGCTGCTCGAGCATGGCGATGAAACGCTCGTAGTCCTGCTCCAGAATGACCAGATTGGTCCGAGGCATGGGACCCCGCCCCCTTCGGCGCTGCGCGACGGCTAATCTATAGCCCTCGGGACGGGAGGGGCAAGCTCCGCTGGGGCACGGGCCGGAGACTAGTATTCGCGGCGGTTCTCGAGGGCGCGGCGGAGCGTGAGGTCGTCGGTGAACTCGAGCTCGCCACCGGCGGGGAGGCCCTGAGCCAGGCGCGTCACCCGGAGTCCGAGCGGGCGAACGAGCCGGGAGAGGTACACGGCCGTCGCCTCACCCTCGACGTTCGGGTTCGTGGCCAGGATGACCTCACGAACGCTGCCTCGGCCGATCCGTTCGACCAGCTCGCGGATCCGCAGCTGGTCCGGGCCGACGTCACGCAGGGGAGAGAGGGCACCGCCCAGCACGTGATACAGGCCGCGGAACGCTCCGGTGCGCTCGATCGCCAGGACGTTCGTCGGATCCTCGACGACGCACACCGCGGACGGGTCGCGGCCCGCGTCCGCGCAGATCGGGCAGCGCGCTCCCTCGCCGAAGTTGAAGCACTCCTCGCAGGCCTGGACCGAGCCGCGCAGATCGGCCAGCGCGCGGGACAACGCCGCGACGTCCTCCGGCGGGACACGCATCAGGTGGAACGCCAGCCGCACGCCGGTCTTGCGCCCGATGCCCGGGAGCTTGGTCAGCTCGCGCACCACGCGCTCGATCGGTGCGGCCAGCTCGCGCATCGGATCAGGACAGGCCGGGGATCTTCGCTCCCGCGAGCCCCTGTGTGAGTTGCTGCATCTCGTCGTCCACCTTGCGACCCGCCTCGTTGACGGCGGCGACCACCAGATCGCCGAGCAGGTCCGGGTCGTCCGGCGTGATCGCCGGGGGGGCGATGCGCACCGAGAGCAGCTCCTTCTTCCCGTTCATGCGGGCGGTGACGATCCCGCCGCCGGCCGAGCCCTCGACCTCGAGGGTTTCCATCCGCGACTGGATCTGCGACTGCATGCGCTGCAGGTCCTTCATCATCTTCGCGACGTTCACGAGTTGTCCTCCCAGGGTCCGGGTTCGGTTGACGCCCCTGCATCGGTCGAAGGCGCGAGGGGACGAATGTCGACGAGCTGCGCGCCGAAGTCCCGCAGCAGCTTGCGCACCCCGGGCTCGCTCGTGGCCCGGTCGACCAGGCTCCCGTTCGCCGTCTCGACCGGCCGCGGCTCGACCGATGGGCCGGTCGCCCGCGCGCGACGCTCGGTCTCCGCTGGCCGGGCCGGCGCGCCCTGGCTCTCCGCGCCCTGCACGACGACCTCGAGCCGTTGGCCCAGGACGCGTTCCGCGTACTCCTGGACGACGCGCTGGTTCTCCTTGCGCGAGAGCTGGCGCGCGATCGCCTCCAGGGTCGGGCCGAACCGGACCTCGATGCGCTGGTTCGAGATCTGGATGCCCTCGGCCTGGCGCAGGATCGCTCCCACCATGGGCCGCCCGTCGACCAGCGCGGCGACGAGGCGTTCGGTCTCGGACGAGCCGTCGGGCTCGGGCGCCCCGACCGGGGCTGGGGGGGGCTCCTCGATCCGGGGGAGCAGGGGGGCGGTGGCTTCCGCCCGACGCGCCGGACCGACGGGTGCTGCCGGCGGCGCGGCGGGAACCCGTGAGCCACCCAGGGACAGCAGCACCTCCTCGATCGGACGAACGGCGCCGAGGCTCGCCAGACGAATCAACGCGGATTCGAACATGAACCGCGGTCGAGTCGAGTAGCGGAGCAGCGACTCGAGATCGGCGAGGATCAGGAACGCACGATTGAGGTCGTCGACCGTCAGACCCTCCGCCACCGCGCGCAGCGACGCCGCTTCCTCGGTGGAGCGCGACAGCAGGCCGGCGACGTCGGGAACCGTGGCGCAGAGGAGCAGGTCCCTCAGCGCCGAGATCAGCTCGTTCCAGAAGTGCTGCAAGTCGTGGCCGTCCTCGACCAGCCGGTCGAGTGTCAGCACCATCTCGGCGGCATCGCGGCGCGCCAGGCCGCCGATCATTCGCTCGAGGATCTCGCGGTCTACGCCACCGAGCAGGCGCACGACCTCGGCGTCCTCCACCTCGGCACCGCTCGCCGCGACGACCCGCTCTAGAATCGATAGCGCATCGCGAACGGAACCCTCCCCCGCGCGGGCGATGCGGGTGAGCGAGGCGTCCGACACACGCAGGCCCTCCTCGTCGCCGATCCGGCGCAGGAGGGCCGACACTTCCTCGACGCTGACCCGGCGGAACTCGAACACCTGGCATCGCGACTGGATCGTCGGCAGGATCTTCTGCAGCTCGGTCGTCGCCAGCACGAAGACCACGTTCGGCGGCGGCTCCTCGAGGGTCTTGAGCAGCGCGTTGAACGAGGCCGACGACAGCATGTGGACCTCGTCGATGATCAGGATCTTGTTCCGGTCCCGCACCGGCGCGTAGCTCACCATCTCGAGGAGCTCGCGGGTCTGATCGACCTTGGTCCGGGACGCGGCGTCGATCTCGAGCACGTCCATGGAGCGGCCGTCCGCGATCTCGCGGCAGGCGGCACACGCGTCGCACGGCCGGGGCGTGGGCCCGGTCTCGCAGTTCAGGCACTTGGCCAGGATCCGCGCGACCGTGGTCTTTCCCGTGCCACGCTGCCCGGCGAACAGATAGGCATGCGCGATCCGCCCGCGCTCGATCGCGTTGGCCAGCGTGCGGGCGACGTGCCCTTGGCCGATCAGGCCTTCGAACTGTGTCGGGCGGAGCTTGCGTGCCAGGACCTGGTACATCGTGCCGTCTCCCACGTGCGGTCGGGGCGGGTTGTCCGCCGCCGGGTGATGGGGCCCAAGTGGGCCTGCGGCACCTGCGACACCTCGCTTACCGTTGCTCCCTTCCGGGCCTGGCGGGGTTCACGAGATCGCAGCGCACAGGACTTGGGCCCCCCAAGGAGGATGGCGGAGAGAGTGGGATTCGAACCCACGGTACGGTTTCCCGTACACACGCTTTCCAAGCGTGCACCTTCAGCCACTCGGTCATCTCTCCGGCTGCGCCGGAAGTCTGGCGGAGAGGGTGGGATTCGAACCCACGTGCCTCCTCACGGAGACAAAGCGCTTTCGAGGCGCCCCCGTTACGGCCACTTCGGTACCTCTCCGGATTCAGTCGTTCGTGTCGTCCGTGGCGGAGCGCTCTCGTCGCTCGAGGAAGAACTCGCGCAGCTACGCGCTCGACTCGTCGGCCAGGACACCACCCGTGATCTCGAATCGATGATTGAACGACGCGCCTCCGGGCCGCAGCAGCTCGAGCAGCGACGCGGCCCCCACCTTCGGGTCGGCGGCACCGAACACCAGCCGTTCGATCCGCGCGTGGAGCGCCGCCCCCATGCACATGAGGCACGGCTCCACGGTGCAATACAGCGTCGCGCCGGCCAACCTGTAGTTGCCGAGCGTCGCCCCGGCCTCACGCAGCGCGAGAATCTCGGCGTGCGCGCTGGGGTCGTTCCGCGCGATCGATGCGTTCGCGCCGCGCCCCACGACCCGGTCGCCGATCACCGCCACAGCACCCACAGGCACCTCGCCCCGCCGCCCCGCGGCGTCCGCCTGCTCGAGAGCGAGCCGCATGAACCGTTCGTCCGGATCCCGGCGCGTCACGTTCCATTCGCCCGCACGGCCCCGCGAGCCTGGTCGGACCGGAGGGACTCGAACCCCCGACCTACTGGTTCGTAGCCAGTCGCTCTATCCAGCTGAGCTACGGTCCGGCGAGTCTTGCCCGGAATTGCCCAAGAATCGGCCATGTTTCAGGCAGGTCGCGAGTCTAGCACCCGCCTCTTCGGGGTGTCAACGAACGGCCCGGTCGGGCTTTGCCCCGACTCGAGTCGCGCCCTATATTCCAACAACACGGAAAAAACCGACATTCGAGCCAAATTGGAGTTCTATCATGGCAGACGAGAGCGACAGCACGAGAAGGTTCTTCACGACTGCCGAGGTGGCTCGCTACTGCGCCGTCACGAACGACGGCGTACTGAAGTGGATCAAGGCCGGGAAGCTGCGGGCGTTCTCGACCCCCGGCGGCCACTACCGGATCAGCTCGGAGGACTTCCGCGCGTTTCTCCAGCGCTTCGACATGCCGGTCGACGACGCGTTCTTTCGCGGTGGCTCTCGCGAGCGCTCGGTCCTCGTCGTCGACGACGAGCCCGACATCCGCGAGGTGGTTCGGCGGCTCCTCGGTGAGTTCGACCCCGAAATGCGTATCGAGGAGGCGAGCGACGGCTACGAGGCCGGGATCAAGATCGGGAGCATGCAGCCCGATCTCGTGATTCTCGACGTCATGATGCCGCGCGTCGACGGGATCTCGCTGTGTCGCTCGATCCGCGAGAACCCCCGCACGCAGTCCGTGAAGGTCCTGGCGATCACGGCGTTCCCCGAGCAGGACTACGTGCGCAAGATGTACGACGCCGGCGCGGACCTGTGCCTGATCAAGCCGTTGCAGATCGAGCACTTCCGGCTCGAAGTCGCGCGGCTGCTCAACGAAGTGGCAAGCGACGGCACGAAGCCCACGAGCGCCGGGACGCGGACCGGAAGTCGCGGCTGACTCGCCTACGAGGGATCGACCAGTCCGAGCGCGAGCAGCCGGTCGAGTGTCTCCTCGACGTCCCGGCGTGCCGTCGTATCGTCGACGTCGAACTGTGCTCCGAAGCGCCGGACGATCTCGCGCACCGACGCACGCCCGTCGCACAGCAGGTAGATCTCTCGCGCCGTCGCG
>Ga0180085_1000251_pt1 | contig 19035 bp, 12 predicted proteins | sample EasRiv730_16_10D_FD_123013 | JGI IMG/M metagenome (GOLD analysis project Ga0180085, IMG submission 123013) | Soil microbial communities from meander-bound floodplain in the East River, Colorado, USA - East River metaG ERMLT730_16_10D | ecosystem: Environmental > Terrestrial > Soil > Floodplain ... | reverse complement strand
CGCCGAAGGGGAGAACTCCCTTTGCCCGATTGGTAAATCCACTCACTTGAAGGTTCATTTCGGCAAAGTAGCATAGCCACTTAGGAGTGTCAAAGGCAGCTCCCTAACGGGGCCTCGGTCAATTGAGCCCCATTTCAGAGGCAGGTTGGTTTGCCAACTTGTAACCACGGGAAGCGCAGCAAAACCCATCGCCGGAAGGCAAACATTCTTGCAGGGTTTTCTCGGGTGGGGGGCCAACCGAGTAAAGGAGCTTTGGGCGTGGGAAATCGATTGACACTCATTTCGCCCTTGCGCTAGTCTGCCTCTTCCAACTGCCCGCCAAGTCAAGGTTTCCAGTCATTCTCCGACAAAGGACATCACGCGCTATGAATGCATCGAATCAGTTTGACCGCCACGCTGAATACAACAAAGGGAAACTGTTTCTGATCAGCGTGCTTGCTCTAGCCACGGCAGGAGTTGGATTCGCCATTCGAGGTGGAATTGCTTCTGATCTTCAGAGCCATTTCTTTGATCCGATCGACAAGCTTCGATCGGCAGAGATGGTCGCCACGGCTCTGGGTGTCGTGTTCCTCGGATTCGCCTTCACGATTGCGATTGGGAGCCCACTGCTGGATTTCCTCGGCATGGGGCGGCTTTTGGGATTATCCAGCCTCAGTTTCATTGTCGGAAATCTTCTCGTAGTCTTCGCCGATCGTTTGGCCTCGGGTCCCTCGATCTATTGGGTGGTCTGGGGTGGCATGCTGGTCATTGGAATTGGGCAGGGCCTGGTAGAAACTGTAATTAATCCCCTGGCTGCGACGCTCTATCCTGACGACAAGACACACAAGCTGAACGTCCTTCACGCCTGGTGGCCCGGTGGCATCATCATCGGTGGATTGCTGGGCCTGGCTTTGGGACAGATGAACTTTGGATGGGAGATCAAACTAGGCGTCGTCATCATACCCGCAGCGGTCTTCGGAGTCATGCTCTTGGGTACCCGTTTCCCTCCCAGTGAACGGGTTGCCGCCGGAGTTTCCACCGGCGAGATGTTTAAAGAGCTCGTGCGCCCGTTCTTTATCGTCTGGTTTCTATCCATGTTCCTTACTGCAGCCTCGGAGCTGGCTCCTGGTCAATGGGTTGATCTGGCCCTGACGCGGACTGTGGGTATGCAGGGCATCTGGCTATTGATTTACGTCAGTGGTTTGATGTTCGTCATGCGTCACTTCGCTGGACCGATGGCTCATCGCTTGTCGCCCGTTGGCCTGCTCTGGTTTTCCTGTCTGCTGGCCTCGGCCGGTTTGTTGCTCTTGAGCATCGCCAATTCTCCCATCACGGGTCTTTTAGCTGCCACCGTTTGGGGCACCGGAGTCTGCTACATGTGGCCTACAATGCTGGCTGCTGCTTCAGAGCGTTTCCCACGTGGAGGTGCGCTGCTGATGGGACTGATGGGAACTGCCGGAACCCTGTCGATCTACTACGTCCTGCCTTTGATGGGACATATCTTTGATACCGCCAAGATCCAGGCAGCGGGCGGTGAGGAAGCCTTTAAGAATCTGGCCGGTGGAGAATTGAATCAGGTGCTTACCGTTGCAGCTCAAACGTCCTTCCGTTATGTGGCGATTCTGCCTGCCGTTCTGTTGCTCGTATTTGGAGCCATTTGGATTTACGACAAATCTAAAGGAGGTTACAAACCCGTAAAGCTTGGGGCCCCCGCTGTCGGAGGCGAATCGCACTGAGCCTGGGAGTTTTCAGGCCCGGGGCAACCTGTAGGTGCTTCTCCCTTGAACCGCAGGACCCACGGTTGAATTTTTTGTCTCAAGAGAATATTCCCCCCTGGCAAATGGGGGTTGTCCTGTCGGCCTTCCCAACCTGTCACGACAACGCCCTGAATCCTGCGTCTTCTCCCCCTTTGCCAAGTGGGATTTTCAAGGAGGATCTTTCCCATGTCTTACACCTTTGAAGAACTGAAACATAAGACGGTCGTCCAGCTTCGTGAGATCGCCGCCGGGCTTCAACACGAGGCCGTCAAAGGCGCTTCACAGCTTAATAAGGAGCACTTGCTCACGTCTCTCTGCACGGCATTAGGAATTGACAAGCATGTCCACCACGAGGTAAAGGGCCTCAATAAATCCGAGCTTAAGGTCAAGATTCGAGACCTCAAGAAGCAGCGTGATGGCGCCTTAGCCGCGCACGACCACAAACAGCTGAAAACTGTTCGAAGAGAAATTCATCATCTGAAGCGAATGATCCACCGAGCCACGGTTTGATCTGCACCTGGCGTTCTGCTTCTCCAAGCATCTCCCGTTGACTGGATGTTATTCACAGCTCGCTCGTGAGGTTCTTGATCTCCTGTTGACCCTGCGGAAACCCCTTCCTGCAGTCGTATGGCTATCGCGTAGAGACGCTTCCTGATTGGGTAGCTGACCGTGCATCTCTCTCGTTTGCGCCTGGAGTGCGTCTCTGCGCAAGTGATCGGTAAGCATCCTGGAATGGCGCAATGACAGACAAAAAGATTGTAGGCGTGCTGATTCTGTTTGGCCTTTGCCTCAGCGCTTTGTTGCTGGCACGAACTCCTCCATCGCCCCGACGCATCAGTCTGGCGGTGTTGGAGGACAAGATCCGTGGCGGGTGGGCCGGGCAAATGATTGGTGTGTCGTTTGGTGCACCGACCGAATTCCGATCCAATGGAAAGATCATTGAGGGCAGGCTGCCATGGACGCCGGATCGTGTCAGCAATTCGATCCAGCAGGATGACCTCTACGTCGAGATGACCTTCGCCGAGACGCTGGACCGGCTTGGTCTGGACGCATCGACAGAGCAACTGGGCGAAGCCTTCAAAGATTCGAAGTATTCGCTCTGGCACGCCAACGCGGCGGCCCGGCGATTGTTGAACCACGGCATCAAGGCGCCTTTGTCTGGAGACCCGAAATACAACCTCCACGCCAACGACATCGACTTTCAAATTGAAGCGGACTTCATCGGTCTGATGACTCCCGGTTTGCCACAAGAATCGAACAAGTTTTGCGACCGAGTTGGCCGGGTGATGAACTATGGCGACGGGCTCTACGGTGGCATGTTTGTTTGCGGAATGTACACCGCTGCTTTCTTTGAAAGCAATCCGCGGCAAGTCGTTCATGAGGGGCTGGCATGCATTCCTTCACAGAGTGGCTACGCGCTCGTGATCCGCGATGTGCTGGATTGGTCTGCCAAACATCCGGCCGATTGGCGGGCAACATGGCGGATGATCGAGGAGAAATGGGACAAGGAGGATCCCTGCCCCGACGGCGCATTGCGGCCGTTCAACATTGACGCTCGTCTGAACGGAGCTTACATCGCGCTGGGATTGCTGTACGGCAAAGGCGACTTTGCTCAGACCCTGGAGATCACGACTCGCGCCGGACAGGACTCGGACTGTAACCCCTCGAATGCTGCTGGAGTTCTGGGGACCTTGCTGGGATATGCCGCTATTCCCGACTTCTGGAAGTCAGGCATTCCGGCGATCGCCGATACAAAGTTTGATTTCACTCAATCGTCGTTCAACGATGTCACGAGGACGACCTTGGAAAGAGCAAAGAAGATTGTTACGAAAGCAGGCGGCTCTGTGACAGCGGTTGAGATGGTGATCCCGTTCCAAGAGCCAAAGCCCCCTGCTCTCGAACAGTGGGACATGGGCGTTCCCGATAAGCGGATCGACACGCTGGACGTTGCGTGGACCTGGACTGGCCGCTGGAGGGAGGAGTATTACTGGGATGGCAGTGGCATCTCAGCCCGCAAGGCGACAAACGAAGTGGGTTCGGAAGCGACCTTGAGTTTCACAGGCAGCGCGGTTTCTCTGGTGGGGAGTTATTCGCAGGAAGGCGGGAGAGCAGATGTCTACCTCGATGGGGAAAGGACAGGCACAATCGATGCCTATATTGTCGAACGCACCAGCGATAATGACCTATGGCACGCCTATGGCCTGAAACTGGGAAAGCACACCCTTCGCATCGTCCCGCGTGGTGATGCAGACAGCCGCTCACGGGGACATAAACTCGCCATCGAATCGGCCATCAGCTTCACACCAAGGAAGTAAGAGACCGGCACTGCAATCATTGGGTTGGGCACTCCGCGAGGTTGGCTGCATCCCTGCCGTGGAACGAAAGTTATTTCCGCTTCAACTGATTCTCATACCACACGACGTTCTTGCTATCCTGACCGGCCACCAGAATATCTCGGTCGCCGTCTTTGTCCATATCCACCAGAGAAATGTCGTAGGCGGCCTGGTCTTCGTAGATCCGATGTGTCGTGAACTTCCCCTTCCCGTCGTTCTCGAACCACGCCAGCACCTTTGAATCTTTCGCGCAAGTGGTAGCGTCGCTGTCTCCGTCTCCGTCGAGATCACCCACAGCAAGGGTGTGGGGCCCGACAAGAACGGTGTCAATCTCGTGCGGCAGCCAGCGTGGCGCTTCGTACCAGACTAGACCCTTCCCTTGGCCACGACTCGCAATGAAGTCCGTCTTCTCGTCGCCGTTCACATCCGTCGGGAGAATATTTGTAGCACCCTCCTGCTGTTCAGCAATGAGATGCTTCTTCCAAACGCGTGTCGGATCGGCAGGCGCTTCCCACCAAGCAAACCAGTTTCCCACTTTGGCGGCACTAGCTATGTCTGGCCGGCCGTCACCGTTCACATCACCGAATCCCAGGTAATGACTCAAGCCTGGGGCGTCGCGATCCGCAAAGATGTGCCGCTCAAAACGCGGCGCTGCATACCAAGCGAGCGATTCGGGGAACTTGCCTTCTGGTTGTGCGCTGTTTGCAATCAGGTCCAGCTTGCCGTCCCGGTTCACGTCGCCCAACGCCAAGCCATGGATGCCATCGACTCCCCCGTTGCGCGAATCATCGATCACATGCAACGGCCAGGCATCCGAGAGCGGCTTGGCTGGACGTTCCAGCCAATATAGGAATGCCGGAGAATATTGGGCACCCACAAAATCCGGATCTCCATCGCCATCCACATCGAGAGTGACGCTGTGGATGGCCTTGGGTTGCGATCGAAGAACCACGCGCTGCCATTTTGGAGCAACGAACAGTACATCTTCGCCCGTCTCCCCACCGCTGGAGATCACATCCACAAGTCCGTCGCCTGTGAAATCTGCCGCACTGGCCGCGAAATTCACAAAATTCTCCGCGATCACGTGCCGTACCCAGGGCACTTGGCGATCATTCGCAGCAGGCGCACGCAACGTCATTGCGAATGTCACAACGCATAGCACCATCACTCTGCGATTCATGTTTGACCCCTCAAAAAGTCGCATCGTCAGCAGTCAGAGGTTATCCTGCCCGAAAACGATGGGAGTTCTCCATCTTGATCAACGGCTAGTCCAGCGGCTGTCGTCATTCCGGCGGAAGCCGGAATCCAGGTTTTCCGTAGATCGTGGACCCCGGCGTTCGCCTGGGGTGACGTGACGCGGTTCTTGAAGCGGCTGCCGTTCCGCTGCTCTGTCCTCATTTTGAGGGCTTCAACCCTTCCTCGTTGGTCCCGCTTCGCGCACCCTCGGTTCCACGATTGAGGCAAATTGTCCGAAGTTATTCTCAAACCGGCCGGCCAACTCATTCGCGGCACGGTCATACGACGCTTTATCCAGCCATGTGTTTCGAGGCTGCAGCACTTCAGGTGGGACGCCGTCACAGCTTTGCGGGACGTGGACGCGAAATACCGGATCGGGTTGCGCTGGCACGTCGGCCAGTTTGCCATTCAGCGCTGCATGGATCATGGAACGCGTGTGGGCAATCTTCATGCGATGCCCAACCCCGAATGGGCCGCCACTCCAACCCGTGTTGACCAGCCAGCATCGCACATGGTGTTTCGCAATCTTCTCACCGAGCAAATTGGCGTACACCGTGGGCTTGAGCACCATGAAAGGCGCGCCAAAGCAAGTGCTGAAGGTCGCTGCCGGTTCGTTGCCGAGTCCTTTTTCTGTGCCGGCCACCTTGGCGGTGTAACCCGAAAGAAAATGATACATGGCCTGCTCCGGTGTCAGCTTCGCGATCGGTGGTAGCACGCCAAAAGCATCGCAGGTGAGCATGATGATGTTCTGCGGATGCCCGCCCACGCTTGGAACCACGGCATTGCTGATGAACTGCAACGGATAGGCCGCACGGGTATTCTCGGTCAGTGAAGCATCATCCAAATCGAGGCGTCGCGTCGCCGTATCGACGACAACATTCTCCAGCACGGTTCCCCATCTCTGCGTGCAGGCGTAGATCTCGGGCTCGGCTTCTGCAGATAGGCGGATGACCTTGGCATAGCAGCCTCCCTCGAAATTGAAAACGCCGTCATCACTCCAACCATGCTCATCGTCTCCGATCAGTCCCCGCTCAGGATCTGCCGAAAGGGTTGTCTTGCCTGTTCCAGAAAGCCCGAAGAACAGCGCCACATCCCCGTTGGGCCCCCGATTGGCCGAACAATGCATCGAGAGAACCCCCGCCAAAGGAAGACGGTAGTTCATGATCGTGAAGATCGACTTCTTGATTTCGCCGGCATAGCTCGTCCCGCCGATCACGACCAGTTTGCGGGCAAGGCTGACGAGAATGAATACCCCCGAGTTGGTCCCATCACGGCCCGGATCGGCATGAAAACTCGGAACGTCAATCACCGTAAACTCCGGCGACAGGCGCGCCGCCGGCGGAATGAAGAGGTTTTGCGAAAACAGACTGTGCCAGCCAGTTTCGGTCACAATCCGGATGGGTACCTCGTAACGCGGATCGGCACCCGCAGTGCAATCTTGAACGAACAGCTCCTTGCCTTTCAATGCGGCAAACAGGCGCTTGCACAATGTGTCGAACTTCTTCTGCGTGATCGGGCGGTTCACCTTCCCCCAATCAACGTGCGCCTCGCTGTCGGGCTCCTGCACGATGAATTTGTCGTTGGGCGAGCGGCCGGTGTGCAACCCGGTGTTGACCGCCAATGCTCCATCGCGGGCAATCTGTCCCTCGCCTCGCCGCACCGCTTCCTCATACAGGGCGGCCGCAGGCAGGTTCCAGTGGAGGCCCGAGAGTCCCGTGATTCCGTAGTCTTCGAGCCCCGCAGGTTCGCGATGGCTGTGCATGAAGTTTCTCCAGGGCCTTCTGTTCGTTCGGAGGCAATTGTCGTCGAGTAGCATAGCGTGCGGGATAGACGAATTTCAAGCGAGCCCTCCGTCGAATTCAGGTTTCTTGAGATGATGCCCGCTTCATGCTAGCTTTCATCGCGTTGTCTGGCTTCCCACCTCACCATTCTTCGCATTGATACATGACGTCTCAAGCAGGAGGCTTGCAGACGTTGCAATCACTATGGACTCTCTACAGCGCCAATGACGAACTCTCCCATCTGCGTGCAGGGGCTGGCCAAGAACTACGGCAGCTTTCAGGCCGTCAAGGGAATCGATTTTGAGATTGAAGCAGGCGAAGTGTTTGGCTTGCTCGGCCCCAACGGCGCCGGAAAGACTTCGACGGTCGAGATCTTGGAAGGCCTGCGGCAGCGTGATAGCGGCCAGGTCTCGGTGCTTGGTTTTGATCCTGGCCTGCACAGCAAGAAGTTGAAGGATCGAATTGGAGTCTGCCTGCAATCGGCCAACTTCTCGGCAAAGCTCAAGGTGGGCGAGTCGGTCGAACTGTTTGGCAGTTTCTACTCGAAAACCGTGGACGGAGAAGCGCTCCTGAAGCGCCTTCTGCTCTGGGAGAAGCGCGGCCAGTTCTACGGCGAGCTATCCGGAGGACAGAAACAGCGTCTGGCTCTGGCGCTGGCTCTCCTGAATGATCCGCAGGTGCTGTTCTTAGACGAACCGTCTGCAGGACTGGACCCGCAAGCCCGACTTGAAATCCACGCCCTCATCCAGGACTTGCGGCGCGAACAGCGCACCATTCTCCTCACCACTCACTACATCGAAGAAGCCGAGAAGCTCTGTGACCGTGTGGCCATCATGGATGAAGGACGCATCATCGCTCTCGGAACGCCGCGCGAGATTCAAGCCCGTACGCTTGGGCACTCGATGATTGAGATCTGTTGCGAACAAGCTCTGCCGGAAGGTGAACTCCCTGACTGGGGCACGGAGTCAAAAACCTCCTTTAGTGCTGATCGCAAGGTGCTGACAGTCCACTCCCCTCGCCCAGCCAAGACACTGGTCGAGTTGGTCAAGTGGATTGACCAACAAGGCATCGAACTCGCTGACGTCCAACTGAAGCGCCCGTCGCTGGAAGACGTCTTCATCGAACTCACCGGAAAGAGCCTGCGGGAGTGAGGCAAACAGAGTCAGACACTAGCCCACCAAGCACACGCAAGACAAGAACAAGGACTGGAGGGCTTTGCATCAGTGAGCACATTGAATGACGAATGACGAAGCATTAGTGTCTAAAGAAATCCGAAGCACGAATACCGAAGGTCGGCGCTGATGACTCGGGCATTAGTTATTCTTTCGTCATTGGTGCTTGGTCATTCGTCATTACTCGCAGCGGGGCCGTTTACCCGGGAATTGCGAGTTGCCTAGCAGCAAACTTGTAGAGTCTTTTCCTGTGTTTCGTGGGCAGTCCCCTCCATAAATGAAAAGTTATCTGGCTCTCATCAAAGTGGATTTGAAACTCGCCTTTCGCGACAAGGCGGTGATCTTCTTTAACTATCTCTTTCCATTGATCTTCTTTTTCGTCTTTGCGGGCCTCATGAGGGCCGAGCGCGGCGGCACCATCTCTTATGTGGTGTCGCTGGTTCTGGTCATGGGTATCCTGGGGAATGGCCTCTTTGGTGCCGGCCTGCGCGCCGTGCAGGAGCGTGAAGCCAACATCCTGCGCCGGTTCAAAGTTGCGCCCATTTCTCCGGCGCCGCTTCTGGTCGCTTCGCTCGTTTCCGGTTGGGTCATCTATGTCCCGATCGTTCTGCTTGTCCTCGGGTTGGCTCACTTTATCTACGGCATGCCCGTGCCGGAAAGGCCATTTGCGCTGTTCGGCCTCATTTCGATCGGAGTGCTGGCGTTTCGCGCCATTGGCTTGATCCTGGCATCCATAGCCAACTCCATGCAGGGCAGCCAGGTCTTGATTCAGTTATTTTACATGCCCATGCTCTTCCTGAGCGGGGCAACGTTTCCTATCACGATACTCCCGGAGTGGGCTCAACTGATCAGCCAGTTCATGCCCGCTTCATATCTGGTCACCGGCTTCCAAGGCATCTTCTTCCGCAATGAACCCTTCAGCGCGAACTGGCCTTCACTGCTGGCGTTGCTGGCAACTCTACTCCTTGGCACCTTTCTCTCGATGCAGCTCTTTCGCTGGGAGAAGGATGAAAAGATTCGCACGTCGGCGAGGCTGTGGGTGTTGGTGGCGTTGCTTCCGTTCCTTGTGCTGGGTAGCTATCAGGCCTACAGTCGGGAACACCTGCGCAAGGCGCGACTCTTGATGCGCGACTTGGAGCGCAGCGGGACCTTCTTAATCCGCGGAGCCAGGATTTTCATTGGCGATGGCCGCGTGATTGAATCCGGTGGAGTGCTCATCAAGAAGGGAAGAATCGAGGAGGTTTTTGAAGGGGAGACGCCATCGGCAGAGACGCTCAAAGCGACGATAATTGATGGATCAGGGAAAACTCTGCTGCCGGGACTGATCGACATGCATGTCCACCTCGGTGCACCCGCTGCCGTCTACGAATCACAAAAGGACTATGCGCCGGAAAAGATCATGCGACGCGCACTGGTTACGCAACTGTACAGTGGCGTGACAACGGTCAAGAGCGTCGGTGACGGCCTAGATGATTCTCTCAAGCTTCGTGCCTCCGTTGCCACAGGCGAGCGCATGGGAGCGGGGCTTTATATCTGCGGCCCCATGTTCACGGCCGAAGGCGGACACGGCACCGAGTTTTTCGAAGGAATGCCGGAGGTTATGAAAGGGCAGGCACTGCAGCAATGGGTGCGGCTTCCCAAATCCGCAGACGAGGCCAGGCAGCAGGTGAGGGAGTTGAAAGCTGCCGGAGTCGATGGCATCAAAGTAATTTTGGAAGCCGGACTGGCTGGACAACTCTTCAACCGGCTGGACGTCCGGTTCCTGCAAGCTGCAGCAGACGAAGCCCGGGTTCAAAAGCTGCCAGTCGTGGTGCATACCGGCAACTCTACGGACGTTGTCGATGCGTTGCTGGCGGGAGCCAACGGAATTGAGCACGGCTCGACACGAGACCGAATTCCTGACGAACTGTTGTCACAGATGGCGAAGGCCGGGGTGAGCTACGATCCAACGTTATGTGTCGTCGAAGCGTTCTCAAAACTCGGGGCCCATCCCGATGAGCTGTTAAGCCGCTCTCTCGTCCAGCAAGTAGTGCCATCCAAGCTCTTGGAAAACACACGCAAGGCGCTGCGGTCCGACAAAATGTCAGCGCTTCTCGAACGGCTCAAGCCCTTTGGCGCGGGACTGGAGCAGGCCACTGAGAACCTGAAGAGAGCCTATCAAGCAGGCGTTCCGCTGGTTGCAGGCAGCGACGCCGGCAATCTGGTGGTGTTTCACGGCCCATCACTGCACCGCGAACTCCAGCTTTGGGTCAGTGCAGGCATCCCCTCGAAGGTAGCTCTCCAGGCTGCCACCTACAACTCCGCCCGCCTGCTCGGGGCAGACAGCCGCATCGGCTCCATCCAAAAAGGCCGCGATGCCGACCTTGTCTTGGTAGACGGCAACCCCCTCGAAGACGTTACCGCCACAGAACGTATTTCCCAGATCATCTACAAGGGGGAGCGCATCAACCGATCCCGACTGTTCGATGAGTGACGGGATGTTAGGACAGCGGTAGAAGCATCACGTCTCCGTTGGAGTGCGGGAGCTTGCTCCCGCTTTGGGCCTCTGACTCTACCCTCAGCGGCAGCTTGCTGCCGCCGTAGATAACAACGCCGAAAGGTTGACCGCGAGACAGGGCCACCAGGTGATGCTTGTGGAGAGACAACGTGGTGAACATACTTGCAGTCTAACCCACGCCAGCAAGCTGGCTTCAGACAAAGCGGGAGCAAGCTCCCGCACTCCAGGATTCCTGTTCCCTTTCCCAGATCACCTCAAAGTCGTCGTAGATCAAGACCCTGTCCGTCTTGAAACCGGTGATCGTTTTGAAAAACGCTGGCGTTGCTGTTCGCTCAAACCATGCGGCCGAACACCACGGATAGCTTGAAGCAGCCGCTGCCAGCCCGTGCCGGCATGGGTTCTCATGCACGTAGTTCAAGCGGGCGTAGTACGAGCGCTTATAAGTCAATTGGGTATCCCAATACTGATGCCAGACCTGCTGGCCGCTGCTCCCGTTCACTCGGTTTGCTTCTCTTGCTGTGAGGGAGTGGAGGCGCCTGAGTAGATCCTCCAGGGTTGCTGCGTTCAGCGGGGATAGAGCTATGAAATGGTAGTGGTTGCTGAAAAGAGCCCAAGCTTGCAACTGCCAACCCAACCGCTCTGTTTCCCAAAACAGCGTGGTCTGAAGAAAGTCAAGCAGGAGCGGCTTCTTGAAATGGTGGGCCTTGAGGTAAGTCCCGGCGGTCACGATGAAGGCTCCAGCTTCACCAAGTTTGTGTACCGGAGCGTGCGGCCATTGAATCATACGGAGTTATTTGGAGTGCGGGAGCTTGCTCCCGCTTTGGGCTCCTCGCCTCTAACTCTAGCGGCAGCTTGCTGCCGCTGTAGACTACGATGCCGAGAATGTGACCGTTAGACCAGATCCGAAAGCATGCTGTGATTGCTTGTGGCTGGATCACGTGATCAATCTGCTTCTTGTCCATCCCGCGCCAGCAAGCTGGCTTCAGCCGAAGCAGGAGCAAGCTCCCGCACTCCAAAGTTCACCGGAAATTCTCCACTCTCATCAGGTCAGCGCCTTCGCGGTCCACTTGTGTGTAGAGGATCCGGTGTTCGTCAGGAGACACCGAGAACCCCCACGATGCCGTCTTCGGGATGGTCGCTAACTGTCTGGTCTTGCCGCTGGAAGAATTGAAGAAGTGAACTGCAAAGCGGGCTTCACGGGTTTGCGCGATAAAATAGATCCCACCATTCACGACCGCATAGTTGCCTGCGTACACCGAGTCCAGAACCTGGATCGCTTACCACCGCCGTCAGCCGGGGTCTTTCCAGAGACTTCGATAAGGTTCTACGCCCTTCAAAAAGTAAATGTCCTTTCCGTCCGGCGATTCCAAGGCACCTTCTCCCTCGTCTGTCACTGGGACCGCATCACCGCCTGCAGCAATGATTAGCGACGACTAATGAGACATATTCCCTCGAATGATCCCTGCGCCGTCCGCGTGGTACAAAGTTGATTGCTGATTCGCCATCGGGATTTCTTAGAAGCTTGGTCGTCAGCAATCACTTATCACTCGTCACTTATCACTGCCCTTCAGCCCCGCACTCCAGTTGATGACCACAGTGATCGGCGACGAACTTGACGTGTCCACAGAAGTGTTGACTAGGAAGCGCTGGCCGTCGGAGGTGACGGCGTATTGATTCCGGGTCCATATGTCTACGGGAGAGTGCATTTGAAAAAGCTCCCGGGGACTGCTTCTTTGGAAGGTGGAAGCACTCGCATCTACTCCCACCACAATCAGTTTTTGGCCCTCTCCAACGTAAAAGAGCTCCTTGCCGTCGCGCCGCCAACTGGGTTGCTCGCCTCCTCCGATTGAAATCTGCCATTTGCCACCACCAGCCGGGAAAGGTTGAACGTACACTTCGTACCTCCCTGTCTCGTCCGAGGCGTAGGCCATCCATCTTCCGTCCGGAGACAATCGTCCTTGTTTTTCATTGAACTCTGTCTGAGCAAACGGTTGCGGGCTGCGATTGCCGAACAGGGGAAGCACCGCCAAGTCAAGCTTGGTTGTTGGAAGTGTGTCCCAGTACACGATGTATCGCCCGTCCAAGGACCAGTCTGTCAAAGCCTTCGAGGTTCGGGTTTGCAGAAGCAGCTCATCATCTCCAGCTCCACTGGAAGGCTTTTGGTAAAATTCATAGTAGCCCGTACGGTTCGCTGAAAAGATGATTTGGCTTCCATCCGGTGACCAGACCGGGAATCCGTCGTCCTTAGGATGGAAGGTAAGCCGAAGTGGAATTCCAGCGAGAATTTGAAGCAACCAGAGGTCACCGATTCGGCCCTCAGGGTCACTGCTGCGCACGACAACTTGTTTTTCATCGGGCGAGAGCCAAGGGTCATTGTAAAAACCCTGTGGGCCAACGGCTCCCAGGGATTTGCCCTGTCGATTAAACCAAACGAGTTGAGAGCTCGACTCTCCCACGCGACCCCGATAGGCCAAGCCAGTCTCGGTGACCGAAAAATTCGCGTACGAAAATGCGCCCGTCGCGACCCCTTCAGCGATGGCAACAGCTTCACCGCTCAATTGCAGGCGTTCAGCATCAAAGGGCTGAGCAAACAGTGTTCCGGCCCGTTCAAAGAGGAGGTATCCTGCCGAGGCATAAGCGAGATCGCAGTTGTCTGAAAGAAGCAAATAGGATTTCCGGTCTTTCCCATTGATAGTGCCCAAATGGTATTCATTCTGAGGAGCACCGGGAGTGTTCCATCCCTGATACAGAAAATTGCTGCCGTCCGGCAAGAAGTGCGGCCACATGTGCGTTTCGTGGGCGGCACGGTCCACCGTGGTGACGGGCGTTGGCTCACCCCCGGTCGCCGGCACTCGATACAGAGAGTCCTCGTAGTTGGGTGCAAACAGGATGACTCCGTCCCGGTTCCAAGTTCCGCCGATAGGAAACGGTGCATCACACAGGATTTGCGGAGGCCCTCCGGAGACTTCAATCTTCTTGAGTTTCCCTTGAGCGAAGAATGCGAGCGCTCGGCTGTCAGGGGACCAGAACGGATGAATCGCTCCCTCGGTTCCAGGTAATGTGCGCGACACCAATGAATCGAGCGGCCTCAGCCAGAGGCTTCTTTTTCGCTCGCCAGTCGATGCAACAAAGGCCAGCCAGCGCCCATCGGGAGACAGAGCCAACGACTCCTCGAAGGTTGCCTTTTCGGGCGGACTCACCGTAAAGCGTAAGCTCTGGAGGTTGACCCGCGGATGGCGAAGATAAGTGTAAGCCGAGAAAGCTGCGCTCAAAAGGGCCAGCAGACACAGGCCCGAAATGAGCCAGACAAGACGCTGGCTGCGCTTCAGTTGTTCAGGCAGTGGCGTGCGCGACTCAGAAGTTGAATCTGCCGAGCCCAAAAGCTCTTCGAGATCGAAGGCCAGATCGCGGGCAGACTGAAAGCGCTGCTCCGGAGCCTTCTCGAGACAGTGCCTGACAATATGCTCCAGGGCCCGTGGAGTCTCGCGGTTTGCTTTCGACAGTTCCGGAGGCTCTTCTTTCAAGATCGCATTCATCGTCTCGACAGACGACTTGGCCTGAAATGCCCTCTGCCCGGCCAGCATTTCGTACAGGATGGCTCCAAAGGCAAAGATGTCGGAACGATGGTCCGTCGGCTCCCCACGCACTTGTTCGGGGGACATATAACCCACAGTTCCCACAACGACGCCCGGATCGGTGTTGATAATGAGAGATTGGGTCGAAACATCAGTGTCGGTGACCTTGGTGCGCTTTGGTTGCAACTTCGCCAGGCCAAAATCGAGAATCTTGAGGTGCCCATTCGTGGTGATAAACAGGTTTTCCGGTTTTAAATCGCGATGCACGATGCCATTCTCGTGGGCTGCCGCCAGACCACGAGCCATCTGCACGGCAAGATCGATAGCTTTTCGAAGCGGCAGGGGTTTGCCTCGCAGCCGATCACGCAGGGTCTCTCCCTGCAGCAGCTCCGATACGATGTAGGGAGATCCTTCGTGGGTGCCCACATCATAGAGTGCCAGGATATTCGGATGGTTGAGCCGGCCGGCTGCGCGCGCCTCCTGTTCGAAACGGCGCAGGTGGTCGGCATCCGCAGACAAAGCCGGTGGCAAAACCTTAATCGCCACCTCCCGCCCAATTCGGTTGTCTTTGGCCCGGTAGACCTCTCCCATTCCACCGGCTCCCAGCAAGGAGAGAATCTTGTACGGGCCGAGCTGCTGTCCTGCCACGATTCGGACGCCCGCACCCTGGCTAGCAGCCTCTAACGCCGGCGCCTCAATAAAGTCACCTGCCTTCCCGTGAGCCGACAGCAAAGACTCTACTTCCTGCCGAAGAGCAACATCCCCGTTGCAAGCCTCATCGAGGAACGCAGCCCTGCGATCGGGTTTCTGCTCCAGAGCCTCCTCCAATAGCTTGTCAACTTGTTGCCAGCGATCCATAGAACCAGTGGTTAGTGGCGAGTGGTGATGGACCAGTGATGAAAACAGTGACGAGTGACAAAAGTTGAGCGACGAGATTCATTCAGGCTAAACACTTTGCCGTGCGTGCTGCAAAGCCGATTGCAGTGGCCCCGTCCGATTTCTCGAAAGCTAGCTCGCCACTCGTCACTCGCCACTCGCCACTGCCTTCGACAGTTCGCGGTACAGCCACGCCTTGGCTTTGTTCCATTCACGCATGACGGTGATGGGTGCCAGTCCGAGCACTTCCGCAGTTTCCTCCACGCTCAGACCGCCAAAGTATCGAAGCTCCACGATCTGGCTCTTTCGGGGATCGAAACCTGCCAATGCCTTCAACGCATCGTCGACGGCAATCACTTCGGCACTCTTTTCCGGCGCCAGCAGCATGGCTTCGTCCAGGGACACGTGCACCGCTTCCTGCTCTCCTTCTGCAAGCGGGCGCTTGCGAGCAAAGTCGACCAGAATGTGGCGCATGAGTTGAGCGGCAACGCCCAGAAAGTGGGCTCGGTTTTGCCAGCTCACCCCTTTCCAGTCGATTAGCCGCAGGTAGGCCTCATTGACCAAAGCGGTCGTCTGCAGGACGTGTCCGGGACGCTCCCGCTTCATATAGCGTCCCGCCAGCCTATGGATCTCGGTCCGAACGAGCGGAACCAGACGCTCCAGAGCCTGTGAGTCTCCCCCCCGCCAAGCTTGCAACAACATGGTGACATCCGGGTTCGAGGGCATGGTCTGGCAACCCTACGCTGCCTGTCAGGAATTGGCTTTGCCCGGAATTATAGCACTGTGTCCTGGTGGCGCCTCCTGTTGAGTACGTCCGGAAATATTTGTGGAGGATGATAGTTTTCTTGATTTCCGACCGCCTTAGGCCTGTGAAGACGGTTTAGAACCAGCTTTCAAAGGCAAGAGGGGTTAGTCGCGACATCCAGCTCGGCCTCATTTCCCAGTTTCGGAGGTGAGTGCCATGAAGCAACGGTTTGGTGTGTTCGCGACGCTTGTTTTCGCAGGAACGTTTGGTTTCGCAAGATTCGCTCAGGGCCAATCAGGAGTCATCGCAGCCAGCGGTCCGACAATCACGGTGCAAGTTTACAAATGGGCTAGAGTTTCACCCGCAACTCTTGAAAAAGGGCAGGCGGTGGCCGCCGAGATCTTCAAAGAGGCCGGAGTTGAACTGCGATGGACTGAGTGCCCGTGTGAGGGAAGGCCTAAAGAGTTGACCCTTTCCCTTCGCATCATCCCGAAACTCTTTGGATCAACGACCTCGCAGTTCCGCAGTGATCATCTGGGCTTCGCAGCTGTGAGTAAGAAAGGAGGAGAACTCGCCACCATTTTCTACGATCGGATTGAGTCCGTCGGTAAAGGCGGAGACCTCTCAAGTCTTCTCGGATTGGCTACGGCCCATGAGCTCGGGCATCTGCTGCTGGGATCAGAGGCACACACGGATGAAGGGATCATGCGACCTTACTGGACTCGCAAGCTTCTGCGTCAAGACAATTGGAATCAGTTGCGTTTCAGCTTGGAGCAATCAGAAGCAATCCGGTCGCGAGTGATGCACCCGGAGCAGGTCGCTCATGAGGGGGCTGAGCCTGTATACCAGGCTGCCCTCAAGGTGGCGGATGAACTTGAACCCGAAGATCATCGCACCCCAGTAACCCTCAACGAGTTGGCCGTTCAGCACCACTCTGGAGGGCGTCTCAGCGAAGCCGAACCGCTCTACCGGCGGGCGCTGACGATTTGGGAAAGACTTCCTGAGCGTATAGAGCTCGCCACGCTCCTAAGCAACCTGGCGCGTCTCTGTCTCGACCAAGAGAAGTACGACGAAGTCGTTGTCCTGTCCAAGCGTGCACTGGGAATCTCGCAAGCCATCGCGTCCACCCATCCAGAAGTCGCCAATAGCCTCAACAACCTGGCTGACGTTCATAGAATTCAAGGCCGGTATGAAGAGGCTGAGCCACTCTACCGGCAAGCTTTGGGGATTCTGGAGAACTCGTTTGGTGAGGAACACCCGGAGGTCGCATATGGGTTGAGCCACTTGGCGAAGCTGCTGTTTCTCCAAGCCCGCTATGCCGAGGCCGAGGTAATGCAACGTCGAGCGGTCGCCATTCTCCAGAAAGCCCCCGGACAAAAGGACTCGACTCTGGCCACCAGTTTGAATCACTTGGCCGACATGACTGCCCTTCACGGTCGGTACTCGGAGGCTGAATCGCTCTACCAGCAGGCTCAGAGAACTTGGGAGCAACTGGTTGGAGCGGAACATCCAAACGTCGCGTTGATTCTGAATAATCGGGCCAAGCTTTACCGCAAGCAAGGGCGGTTTGCTGAAGCCGAACCGTTATATCGAGGGTCCATTGCGATCTGGGAAAAGGCGCAGGGACCAGAACACCTGAATGTGGGCAACGGTTTGAACAATCTGGCCCTGCTCTTAATGGATCAAGGGCGCTATCCAGAGGCTGAACCACTGCTCCGGCGTGCTCTCAGCATTCAGGAAAAGAAAGGGGGACCTGAGCATCCTTATGTCGGGGCAACTCTCAACAGTCTGGCCACTCTCCGTCGGAATCAGGGCCGCTACACAGATGCTGAGCCCCTCTTTCGACGAGCACTGTCCATTAAGAAGCGAGCCTCAGGTTTGGAGCACCCTGAGGTGGCCGCCATCATGAGCAACCTGGCAGAAGTCTGTCATCTGTCAGGCCGATTTAGTGAAGCCGAAACATTGTATCGCCAGGCGATCATGATTCTGGAAAAGGCGCTGGGGGCAACGCACTCCGACCTGGCCATGGCTCTCAACAACCTGGCCTCCGTATATCAGGATGAACAGCGCTACACTGAGACCGAGCCGCTGTTGCGGCGAGCTTTGGCCATTAAGGAAAGAACTCTGGGTCAAATGCACCCCGATGTTGCGACCATTGCTAACAACCTCGGAAGCCTTTACCTGAACCAAAGAAAATACACTGAGGCAGAGACCTTCCTATTGCGGTCCTTAGACATCCGGGAGAAGACACTGGGTGCAGGGCACCCAGCTGTGGCGAACGCTCTACAGAATCTGGCGAAAGTCTTCTTCCAACAGCATCGATACGGCGAAGCGGAGGCACTTTACAGCAGAGCCGTGGCCATCATGGAGAAAGGCCTTGGGCCAGATCACCCGGATCTCATACACACTCTGGACAGATACGCTTTGCTATTGCAGAAAACCAAACGAAGATCGGAAGCTTCAGCGATGAAAGCCCGCGCCAAGGCAATCTTGGCAAACAACCCTGCCACTCGATCAGCAAACCAAACCGTCGATGTACGGGATCTCGATCGCAAAAGGGAAGAGTGGAGCAGGTGAGAGGACCTGCCGTCCCTGCCCGGGGGGAGAAGTGTTCTTCCCCCCAAGCAGGAAGGCCTGTTCGGTTATTGACTGACTCGAGAGTTGCTCACTTAGCGTGATCCTGAGTTGATAAGCGTCTTCACATGAACAGTCTGGTTGGCCAGTTTGCTGGCTCGGTTCTTGGCCAGGATTCCATCGGCCCGGACAGTCATCTCCTTCGCTTCCGATTTCCTGTGCGTGCTTTTCAATAAAGCTGCGTAGTCCTTCAAAGTGGTAGCCACATCGGGATGCTCCCTCCCTAAACGTCTTTCGCGGATCTCAAGAGCGCGACGAAACAGCGGCTCAGCATCGGCATACTGGTGTTGCAAGAGTAACAACTGACCCAGGTTGTTCAACGTGGTGGCGACTGAAGGATGGCTTGGTCCTAAAGACTTCTCCTTGATGGCCAGGGCCCGCCGGTACAAGGGCTCCGCCTTCTCATAGTTCTTTTGCTCGAAATAGAGAGTGCCCAAACCATTAACGATT